>Ga0134128_10004975_pt1 | contig 16164 bp, 11 predicted proteins | sample KB31754_FD_96462 | JGI IMG/M metagenome (GOLD analysis project Ga0134128, IMG submission 96462) | Terrestrial soil microbial communities with excess Nitrogen fertilizer from Kellogg Biological Station, Michigan, USA - KB3-175-4 | ecosystem: Environmental > Terrestrial > Soil > Unclassified ...
AACGCTGCTTGAGGGCGCGCTTGAGCTGTATGTTTTCTTCTTCCGTGCGGCGGCGCGCAACCGCGGCGCGGACATCCGCGAGAAGCTTTTCGTTGTCCCACGGCTTTTGGATGAAATTGGCCGCGCCCGCCTGCATTGCCCGCACGGCATTTTCAACTGTGCCGTAGGCTGTGATCATAATGACGGAAAGCTGCGCGTTGTGAGCGCGGATTTCCCCAAGCAGATCAATTCCATTGCGGTCGGGAAGCGCCAAATCCAGCAGAACTAACTCAAACGGGCGGTCCCCTAACCGGGCCAATCCTTCTTCTCCCGTGGCGGCGCACTCGACGGTATAACCCTCCATTTCAAGCAGGGTTTGCAAAGATTCCCGGATCGCCGCTTCATCGTCAATGATTAGTACGAACCCGGAGGAACGTGATTCCAAAGTTTCAGGTAAACGACTGATCGTGGCTGCCTCAGACATGAACTGCTTTCCTGGCCGGCGGGAAATCAAGATAGAAGGTGGTGCCTTCGTCGGGAGAGCTTTCCACACGGATCTTTCCCGCATGTTCCTGAATAATTCCGTAAGTCACGGATAGTCCAAGCCCCGTACCTCTGCCCTGGCCCTCACGCGCGGACGTTTTCGTTGTAAAGAACGGATCGTAAATCCGGTGAATATGTTCCTGCGAAATGCCGCTGCCTGTATCGGTGACGGCGACGCTTACGCCATCGCCGTTCATGGTGGCAATTTTCAGTACGCCGCCTCCCGGCATGGCATCTTTTGCGTTCAGAAATAGATTTAAGAAGACCTGCTGCAACCTGCCTGCATTCCCGGTAATGGGAGGCAAATGTCCCGCCAGTTCATCATGAATACGAATCCGGCTGGTCTTAAATTGATGCTCCAGCAAGGTCAGCGTCTCTTGAATAATTTTATTGACGTCTACTTCGGTAAATTCCGTTCCCGTAGTGCGGGAGAAATTGAGCAGATTATTTACGATTTCTGAGGCGCGGAACGTCTGCCGCGTGATCTTTTCCATCAGCGCGCCTTTTTGCGGATCACCCTGCAATTGCTTGGAAAGCATCTGCGCGTATGAGGAAATCACCGCCAGCGGCGTATTTACTTCGTGGGCAACGCCTGCCGCCAGCAACCCAATGGAAGATAGTTTATCGGCCTGCGAAAGCTGCGATTCCAGTTCGACGCGCTCGGTGATGTCATCCATGATGATCAGGCGGCCAATCACGCTGAATTTCCGCGTGACCAGCGGAGCAATGGCTACATTCACGGTGCGCGTTTCGCCCGCAGGCGTAGCCATGCGGAACTTGTATAGATTGTGAATACCGGAATTCTGGCGGACGCGGTAATATTCTTCCGCAAATGCGGGAGGGAATATCTCATTCAACGTGCGCCCGAGCGCCTGCCAGCGCGGCAGCGCATACATTACCTCCATCTGCGAATTCCACGATTCAATCCGGTCTGCGGGATCGACGGCCAGTACGCCGACGTTAATGGACTCTACGATGTTTTCATTGAAGTCCTTGAGCCGTTCGTATTCGGCCACTTTCTGTTCCAGAGATGCATAGAGCCGCGCATTCTGAATGGCGATTCCCATGTACCCAGCGAGCGTCTCCAAAAGCTCAACATCCTCGCTCGAAAGGAAGTCGCCGCCAACCGTTTTGCCCAGGCCCAGCACGGCGATTGTGCGCCCTTGCGCCCGGCAGGGTATGTAGTAGTTCAAATCCAAACTGCGAATGGAGTCTTGCGCGGCTGGTTTCTCGCGCGGCACCAAATGCGTGTTCTCGAAGAACAGGTGGCCTGCTTCAAACTCCGCGCGGGGATCGCTGATGAATTCCAAATTGAGGCCGGTAGTCCTTCCAATGCCGAAAGATTTGGCCAGCACAAGCGGCTGTTCAGGATTGCCGCTCGAAAGGAAGATCCCAATGTGGTCCACCATCAAGGTGCGCGAGAGACGGTCCACGACTGAACCCAGCATTTTGTTCAGGTCGGTTTCGCCGCTTAACTCCCGGCCAAACTCAATCAGCGTTTTGCGGTAGTCGTAGCGGGCGCGGTAGAAAAACTGGTCCACGCGCTCCTGTATCCATTTTCTTACCGGGTCGAACAGCAGCGCGGTCACCACAATCGCCAGTACCAGCCCCGCCGGGCCGGAACTCGGCACCCGCGCATGAACAACTTCCGCAATGGCTGCAATGACGGCAAAATACATTCCGCCCACCGCCACTGCCGCGAGCGTGTAGACCATGCCGCGCTTGAAAATCAGGTCCACATCCATCAGGCGGTAGCGGAAAATCGCATAGCCGAAGGTCAGCGGCAGAAGCCCCAGGCACAGCACGGAAAGTTCTTTCATCCCGGAAGACGGAATGATTCCGCCCAGAAAAGGCAGCGCATAAACCACTGTGAAGGGCACAATCGCGAGGGTCGTGCCGCGGGTGACCCATTTCAGTTGTTGCCGCAATAAAGGCGTGGTGGCGCGGCGGTAACTGTGCCACAGCAATCCGGCGGCTCCGGCAAAGAACAGAGCCAGATAAGCCATCTCAACGCGGTCCAGGTTCCAGCGCAGGTTCTCGCCTGCCTGGAGTTGCCCGATCGCGATGATGTGCAGACCCAGTAGTAGAAGGCCTGGAGCATAAAGCAGCGGAGCAATCCAGGAGTGCTGGCGCAACGTGCGCCGCTTCTCCGGAAATTTGAGCACGAAATGCAAAAACAATGCCGGCTGCAACAGCCACGCGACTGTGTTGCCCCAGTAGATGATCCAATCAAACTGGTTCAACTTCCCGGTGTAGTGAAAGCAGTAAAAAATGAATGAGACCAGGCAGAAAACATAAAAGTGGGTCGAACCGGTCGCCGTCCAGCGGCGCAACAGAACATAAAAGCCGATTGCCAGGTAAAGCAGGCCGATGAATCGCAGCCAATTATTGAGAGAACGGTCGGTCGGAGCGAGAACAACGCTGGTATCTACAGGAACGGCGCGGCGCAGGATGGAATAGGTAACTTTTGACCAGATTCCCGCGCGATAGAGTTGGCGCTCATAATCGGCAAAAGTCTTCAAAGTGACCTGGTCCACGCCAACCAGTTGGTCGCCCGGCTTAATTCCGGCGCGTTCGCCCGGGCTGCTGGGGGCCACGTTTTTTGCCGTTAAAGTGCCGTTCTGTTCAATCCACCAAATTCCGTCGTAAGGGACCTGAAATTCCCGCTCTTTTTGGAAGTTAATGACCGCGAAAACCCCGGCAGCAATAGTTAACAGAGCCAAAATTACTGCGGTAAAACGACTTTGTAATTCCCGGTCCATGGAATGACGGGGTGTAGAGCCGACGGACGAGCCACCCCGATTATGGTTTTGCACGTTCACTGCCATGTCCAGAAATTTCACAAGCTTTCTAAGTTACTCCCCTAGAAGCACTTTCAGCATTATAGAAGGGCCGCAGAATCCATGCTACGCTTTTTGGAATACATTCTGTGATGTTTGGTAAGTGGTTGGGAGGGTTAGAGTTCGGTAGTTCCAAATTAAGAATGTATTTACCGCATTGCCTATGGAAAATAGCGTTATACTGGCTAAGTTCTGGGTTGGCCTGTTCTTAGTGAATCCGCTCAACATCAGTTGAGCGGTGGCCGGATGCGATTCGGTAAATCTTTCACCCGCAGTGAAGCTTCCAATCCAGACTCCCGCTGTAGGAGGCTGCCATGGGCCGTTCCCTTGAAACTCCGTTTGATAGCATTGAAAACGCCCAGGATTACATCCGTTTATTGTCTGAGGCAATAGCGGAAGCCAGGGAGGACGTTCAGCAGGACATTACTCTGGCGACCAAATCAAAATTAGAACGCCGCTTGCAGGCCCTGCAGTTAGTGAATTTCAAGCTGGAAAAGCTGGATACCGCCCTGAAGAGCAGCAGCCGCACTTTGAATGACCTGCGGACGCTGCGCCGCTTGTTGTTAGAGGAACGCCGAGAAGGGCCAATGGTGGCTGCGGCGGAGCAAAGAACAGGACGCGAATCCACCTCACTCCGGGAATTCGATACCTTCGAATAACTTGTAATTATCCAGATTAGTGGGTGGAGCGAAAAAGCACGCCACCTTCATTTCTTCTTTTCCCGAATTCTGCAACATGTGAACAGCGCCGCGCGGGAAGAGCACCGCGCAGCCCTGCTTTACCGGCTCCACCACTCCGTCAATCATTACCCGGCCCGAACCCTGAACAATGTAGATAATTTCCTCGCCATTGGGATGAGAATGCGCGGGACGCACCGTTTCTCCCGGAGCAACCTGAATCACGCACATGGTGCAATGCTGCGCGTTTGTGTTCTCCTGCGTGACCACCCAACGTAAAGCGCGGCCCGGCAGGTCGAGAGCTTCAACGCTCTTTTCGTCCACAATCGGCAATTTGTTCGGTTTCTTCTCGGGCATCGATAGCTCTCCCATGCCGGCAAGAGAGCCGGCGCTACAACTACTTTCGGGCGCCGAGGGCGCTTTCGACAGAATCGGCAAGCGCGCTCGGGGTCAGGCCAAAGGCAGCGGTCAGCTCTTCATAAGTTGCGGAGTGAATGAACTGCGGCCGGCCTTCCGAATTCAGCGTATTGATCGTAAGCACGCGCTCCAGATTCTTTAGTTCCGCCCGCATCCGGCCTTGATAAAGCGCTTTCAGGAAATTCTGCCAAAGATAGCCGTTGTTCTGTTCGGCGAAAACCAGAATTTTATTGGAAGCGTAAAGCTGCAATAACAGCTCCCGGTCTACCGACGGCATATCAACTACACCGACTTTAATTCCGCGCTGCGCGCAGATGTCAGCCGCCGCCAGCGCCTCATGCACGCCGCGTCCGCTGCTGATGATCACTGCGCGGTCTTTTTCGTCTTCGCGGAGGATATATCCCTTTTGCAAAGAGAAGGTGTAGTCGCTCCCGTAGAGCACGGCCGCATCGGTTCTCATCAATCGAAGGTAGACCAGGCCACGGTTTCCCTCCATGATCCACTTCATGATGGAGAGCAATTGTTGCGGGCACGAGACGTCAATAATCTTAAGATGGGCGACGGCTTCGAACGTAGTGTTGTCGTCATTGCCCATGTGAGTGGCGCCATTGGTGCGCGTTTCAAAATTCGCCGCCGTCGCGAGATATGTAAGATCAAGGCCATGTCCCTGGCTCAGCCATCCATCTTCGGCTTCAATCGCCTCCAGCCGCTCCTGATGTCCCACCGCCGTCCGGCGCAGCACCTGCCAATTAAAAAATGGGCAGAAGGTGCTGACCCATGTGTTTGAGCCAAGTGCGGCAAAGGCTTCGCCCATGAGCATCATGTTGGCTTCGGCCACGCCCACATTGAGCGCCCGCTGCTGGTCTACAGCGGCCACACCGGCTTCCAGACCGCTGGTGGAGGCGAGGTCGGCGTCAATCGAAACAACGCGGGGATCGCGGGCGAAAGCTTTCATAGCCGCAGTCACAATTTCCGACGCCGTGTAGCGCTTTTTAGGATCAAGCTGGGGAAGGGCGGCTGCGTCATACCGGATGCGTTTATCCCGTTCAGGAGCGCGGCGGGTGAGCACCGGGCCGGGAACCGATGCCACGGTCCAGCTTTTGTTCGCATGGAAGTCAATTTTCAAATGCATACTGCGCGCCACTTCGAGGAGTGCATCCCGGACAGATGCGCCTTCCGCCGCCGTCGAATCGAGTTCCTCGAGGTGATGAACGATCTCATCAATACGCCGCTGACGCTGCTCTTTTTGCAAATCAGTTTCCTGCGCTACCAGACTTTCCGGCACCGTGACTTTATGTTTGTTCATAAAGTCTGAAAATGCGCCGTATCCTTTCGTTGCGTTGCAAATGATCGCAGTTGGTTTACCGTTTCGCGGACCGTACTTGAATTGTTCAAGCGCCGCGATCACGCCGTCGTATTGCGTCGCATCAACGTCGTAAGCTTCCCATCCGAATGAGCGGAATACGTCATCCAGCTTTGGCATGGGAAAAATCATCCGGTTATGAATGTCGAGTTGGCCGTTGTTGCGGTCCACCAGCACGCAAAAATTATCGAGGTGATGCTGGCCCGCATACATGACCGCTTCCCAGACGGTGCCTTCCTGCAGTTCGCCGTCGCCGGTCAGGCAATAGGAATCGAATCGGGGATTTGTGCGTCCGGCAATGGCAAATCCCTGGGCCACGCCAATGCCTTGCCCCATAGGGCCGGTGGCGATTTGAATGCCGGGCAGCACCGGGCCCGGATGCCCGTTCAGGATGCTTTCATAGGAGCGCGAACGCCGCAGGACCTGTTCATCCAAATATCCGAGATCGGCGTAGATGGAAGCGAGAGTCGCGACTGCGTGGCCCTTGCTCAGGGTGAACATGTCCTGCCCCTTTTTTGTGGGTTCTTCTATGTTCAGCCGTAAAAATCCTCCGTAAAAAAGAGCGGTCAGCGGGATGACAGCAGAAAACGCCCCGCCCGCGTGCAGGCCTTTATCAATGGCATCGCGGCTCTGCTCAACGGTGGCAATGCGGATATCGGAGTCTTTGATAGCGAGCAGTTTGAGAATGCCCTGGCGCAGCAGATACCCTCGGCGGGACAGCAATCCCCCATCGGACTGTTGGTCCAAATTCCGCTCTGCCGCGCGCTCTGCTCCCGCTTGAAAAATGGAGTGTTTCATTTCCCGCGTCCGTTCCAGCGTCCGTCTTTTCCCGCGTTCGTCTCCCGCATCCCGGGCATTTTCGTATTCCTGCCGCCAATTTACAAATTAAAATTTCCTCGACCACTCTTTGGGCCAGCGTTCAATCACGATTTTCTTGTCGGTATAGAACTCAATGGCATCCTTGCCTTGACCATGCAGCACGCCCATAAAGCTGTCTTTCCATCCGCTGAAAGGGAAGTAGGCCATGGGCGCGGCAACTCCGATGTTCACTCCAACATTTCCTGTGGGCGCTTCATAGCGGAACTTGCGCGCCGCCGCTCCGCTGGAAGTAAAGATTGCGGATGAATTTCCATAGGCGCTTTGTGAAAGCGATTGAATCGCATCGTCGAGTGTCTCCGAGTGGTTCACTGTCAACACCGGGCCGAATATCTCGGTAGATGCGAGCGAATTGGAAGCCGCAACATCCGTCAGAATGGTTGGACTAATGAAGTTGCCCTGTTTCCCGCCATTGACGCCATTGCGTCCATCCAGGGCTATCTTGCCGCCCTCGTGCAGGCCTTTTTCTACCAGATGAAGAATTCTTGATTTGCTCTCTGGAGTAATCACCGGGCCCATCTGCACTTCTTTTTCCAGCCCGTTGCCGGTGCGAATGTTCGAAGCCATACCAACAATGGCATCGGTAAATTTCTTCTTTACGTCCCCGACCGCGACCGCCACAGAAACCGCCAGGCACCGTTGGCCTGCGCAGCCGAAGGCGCTGTCGCTGACGATTTTTGCCGTCATCTCCAAGTCGGCATCGGGCATGACCACCACGTAATTCTTTGCTCCGCCCTGACACTGTACCCGCTTTCCGTGCGCCGATCCTTCACTGTAGATGTATTTGGCCACCGGAGTGGAACCGACAAAGCTGATGGCCCGCACGTCGGGATGGTGCAGAAGCGCATCCACGGCTGGTTTTGCGCCAACCACCAAATTCACTACTCCTGCGGGTAATCCGGTTTCGTGCAGCAATTCAAACAGCAACATCGCAGTAAGCGGTACACGTTCGGACGGCTTCAATATGAAGGTATTGCCGGTCGCAATCGCATACGGCAGGAACCACAGAGGAATCATCGCCGGAAAATTGAATGGCGTGATCGCCGCCGTCACCCCCAACGGCTGCCGAATCATGATCTCGTCAATTCCGCTCGAGACATCTTCCAGGTTGTAGCCCTGCATCAGCGTGGGAATGCCGCAGGCAACTTCTACGTTTTCAATGCCGCGCTGTATCTCAGCTCGTGCTTCCGCGAGGGTCTTGCCATTTTCAAGCGTTACAGTGCGCGCAATATCCTCCAGGCGCTTCAAAAGAAGTTCGCGAAAGCGGAAGAGATATTGAATTCGGTCTTGCGGAGGCGTCCTGCGCCATGCAGGAAATGCCTTAGCGGCGGCAGCGACAGCCCGCGCCACATCCGCTTCTTCTGCCAACGGAATGCGGTTGAGCAGCTCCGCTGTGGCGGGATTTATGACATCTATATGGGTTTGCGACTTGCTTTCTTCCCATGCGCCGCCAATATAGTTTGTTTCCGGTGTTGCGACCTGCTGTGTCATAAGAACTTCTCCAGTGCGTTGTCAATCCGTATACAAATCAATGCACGTCGTTGCAATGCTCTTCATTTCAATGCACATCATTTAATGCACATCATTTAATGCACATCATTTAATGCACATCATTCCAGTGCACCATCGGCAGCCCTGCAACCGGAGCGCGGAAAAAGGGGATGCGGCTGCCTTTCAACGATCCAATATAAATCGTCTGCAAGTCCGGCCCGCCAAATGTGACGCTTGCCATCCATGGCGCAATACCCTGGCCTGTCGCAAATAGCACTTTTTCATCTACTGAATTCTGAAAGAACGCCTGCTCCAACGCGTCAACCTTTTGCGGATCGCCTTCATCTAGAAATACCTTGAGGTCGCCTTGCGGAGTGAGCGCGAACAGCTTGTCCGAATAGACCATGGTGCCCCAAAGATTCCCGTAACTGTCAAAGGCAATGCCGTCGGGCCACGCTCCCTTGCCGAGACTCGATGGGCCGAATACCTCGCGCTGGCCGAGAGTGCCATCAACGTGGACGCGCAACCGGCTAATGCATCCTCCGGTTGTTTCCGCCACATACAAATATTCTTCGCGCGCATCCATGCGGATTTCATTGGTGAAGTGGAAGCCCTCGGCAACAATGCAGAATCTTCCGTCTATGTATCGGGCAATGTAACCATCGGGAAGGTCGCGGCGCAGCGCGTGCATCCAGTTCTTAATTTTCGTGGAAATCGTGATCCAGATGCGGTCCTTTGAGTCGCGCAGAACGAAATTTACTTTGCCGATTGGCTCGCCATCAATGCTCTCCGCAAGCACTTTCGATTCTCCTTGGCGCGTCATGACCTCAAGCCGGTCTGTGCCGAAGTTCGAGATGAGAATGTCTCCATTGCGCGCGAAGGCCAGGCCGTTCGGAAGCGTGCCTCCCAAATACCGGGAAGCTTCGCTCTTCACGCCTTCAAAATAGCCGGAAAGCTTCTGCGTAATCGTTTGCTGCTTGCCATCGGGAGTTATATGCGTCACTCCGCCACGGGCATCCGCCGTCCATAAAGACCCATTCTTCTCCGCCAGAATGCACTCCGGCCGCTGCAGGCCGCTTCCCACGTATCGCAGGGAAGACTTATCAATGCCGAAATCGAGGATGGGATTTCTCATGCCGCAGTTTTGGCCGTTCAGTGTTCAATGATAAAACTACTGGGCTGGCCAGGTCCGACATTTTGTTGTTGCGTATTACGCAATGGCTATTGCAGGAACAACACAAACATCATAAACCTTTTCACGCTGGAATTTGTGCTGAAATTCACCTGTGCGCGGGAGTTTAGTTTTGCGATGGATCCACCCGATAAGGCCCTCTTAAGAATTCGCGTCCGGATTGTTAAGGAATTTTCCAATCCTTTGGGCCACACGGCAGACTTCCGCGCCGTAAGCGGAATACTGTTCCCTGGCAAAACGCGAGGCAGGCGCCGATATGCCGATGGAGCCTACGATCGTTTGATCGCCAATGCGGATGGGCGCCGCAATGCAGCGCATTTCCGCTCCATACTCGGATTCATCGGTGGCATAGCCGCGTTTTTTAATATCGCTGCACTCCTTGGCCAGGGCCTTGATGCCAGTGATCGTGTTCTTTGTAAATTTTTGCAGCGGCCCCGGGCCAAACTGCGCGCGCAGCTCCGGTTCATCCGCATCCGCCAACAATGCTTTGCCGTGGGCCGTGCAATAGAGCGGAACAAGCTCGCCGGTTTGTCCAGCAACGGCGATCACATGCGTGGCATGGGCGGAATCAATGAACAGCGCGCTCTTGCCTTCGCGGATCGCCAGGTGCGCGGTCTCATTGATCTCGGTCGCGAGCCGCTTCAACTCCGGATGCGCAACCTTCACCAGCATGTTGCTCCAGTCGTATTGATGGGAGAGCGTCCACATGGAAGACCCCAGCACGTAGTCCTTCCGGCCCGGCGGACAGGCAAGAAAGCCGCGCCGCCGCAGCGTATGCGCCAGGCGGAAGGCGCTGCTCCGGTCAATGCTGAGCAGGCCGGCGATTTCCCCCAGAGAAACCGGCTGTTGGGAGAGCGCGACGCATTTAAGAATGCTCAGGCCGCGATCCAAACTCTGAATGAATGGGACTTGGGAACTCTTTTTTGCAGGCATAAATGCGAAGTTATGACCGGAACTTCACCCCCAGCGACTTCAAATACATTTTGCTCTGCTCTACCAGCTTGTAGGGCGGAGTGGGCGACATGTTTCCCCAATCGTTGTCGAGCTCGCCCATGACCATGCCGCTGATTTTCCGTCCTTCCATCATGTCGAGGATCGCGGGGACGTTTACCTTTCCCTGGCCGAGAGGGCAGTACCCGAGCAGATGGTCGTCCTTGCCGTTGTAATCCTTCAAGTGCATGTGCTGCACCAGGGGAAGATAATCTTTCACGACTTTCACGGGATCCGCGCCGCCTTTGGTGAGTTGCCCCACATCTGGCCCGAACTTCAAATAGCGTGTGTCCACGGCATCCAGCGTCGCGTAAGTTTCATCTCTCGTTTCGACGCAGGTGCTGGTGTGCTGATGAAGCACCGGAGTAATTCCTTCGCCGGTAATGGCCTTGGCTGCTTCATTGAGCGTGGCGATAATGTTGGACTTATTGTCCGCATACTTGTAACTCTCGCGTTTCACCTGGTTCGGGCCCAGCACAAAGATCCTGCCATGGTATTTTTTGATGAGCTTCGACCAGGAAATCGCTTTTGCGATTTCATCTTTGCGGCGGGATGCATCTGTCAGGTTCAACGTGCAATAACCGGAGATCAGCGGCAGGTGATTGTCGTGCAGGATTTTTCCCATATCACCCGAGGCGTCGCGCTTCGCAATGACGTCGCCGAAAGTTTCAAAGCCATAAAATCCGAGTTTGGAAATATCGTTCACCGCCTGCGTCGTGTCCGTATTCAGCCACGTAATACCGGTATGGCCAATGTGAATGTTTCTCGTTTTGGCCGCGAACAATGATTTGGGTATGGCAACCAAGCTCGCCGCGCCGATGGCCAGCCCTTTGGCGAAGCTCCGTCGAGTAAAAGGCTGACGAGTGAACGATTGTCTGGCAAAAGATTCGGGAATCAGGGAGTGGTCCACGGCAGTGAGCCTCCAGATCAGCGCAGTTTTCACGAACAATGAAAAATATCACGGACGGCCCATGGAGTTGGAGACGCTTGACGCCCGTCCAAGGTCAAAGATAAGATTTTCACTGTTGCACGATACGCAATTTATATATCAATTTGTGCAATACTCTCAAGCTGGTTCTCGCTGAATTTTAACGCGCAATTCATATCCACGTATTCCGGTATTTTAGAGGGTGTTGGGGCGTTCTATGGACTATTCAAGTTTTGGGCTGAAAGACAAAATCGCCATTGTGACCGGGGCGTCGCAGGGAATTGGCCGCGCCATTGCTCTCGGGCTGGCGCAAGCCGGTGCCCATCTGGTGCTCGCCAAATATCCCTCGGGCGGCATGGAAGAGATTCAAAAAGTAAAAAAAGAGATTGAGGAGGTAGGCCGCCAGGCCCTCATCGTACCCACTGACGTTGCGAAAGTGGCAGACGTGAATGCGCTGATGGAGCAAGCCAAGGCAAAATTCGGCCGCATAGATATTCTCGTCAACAATGCCGGATGGACTGGGACCACACTGGCTCTCGACGTGACTGAAGTAGAGTATGACAAGACGATGGATGCTTCGCTGAAGAGCGTCTTTTTCGCCTGCCAGGCCGCTGCGCGCATCATGATTCCGCAGGGCGGTGGCCGGATCATCAACATCGGCTCCAACTTCGGCGTGATCGCCTTCAAAAAACGCTCTGTTTATGCGGCAGCCAAGGCCGGGGTCCATCATCTTTCGCGGGCGTTGTCGCTGGAGTGGGCCCGCGACGGAGTGCTGGTCAACGTCGTGGCTCCTTGCATTACAGAAACGGAGTCGCGCAAAAATATTCTCGAACGCCCCGGCTATAAAGAATGGGCGACCAATGAAATGCTGCCACGCGGCCGGTGGAACCAGCCGGAGGACTTAGTGGGAGCTGTGTTGTTTCTCTCCAGCAGCCTTTCCGATATGGTCGTCGGTCACGTGCTCATGGTAGATGGCGGATGGACGATCCATTGACATCGCACTCGGCGTTTTTAGCATAACAAATTCAATTCTTTCCACAGGGAACCACTATGAAGCTGGCAAATAAAATTGCGCTGGTCACCGGAGCGGCGCAAGGCATTGGCAAAGGTATTGCCGAGGTGTTCGCGGGAGAAGGCGCAAACGTCATTCTGAATGACATTGCCGCTCCAGAAAAAATGGAGCCACTGGCGCAATCCATTCGCAAGCAGGGACGCCGGGTATTGTCAGTTCAAGCTGACGCCAGTAATCGCGAGCAGGTCGAAGCAATGTTCGAACGCAGTTGGAAGGAGATGGGGCCGGTGGATATTCTCGTGAATAACGCCGGTATTGAGACGATTGTTCCATTCCTTGAAATGACAGATAAGCAATGGACTGACGTCACCAACATCAATTTGAAAAGCGGGTGGCTTTGCTCCCAGGTGTTTTGCCGGAGGGTCGTTGCCGAAAAACGGCAGGGGGCAATCGTGAATCTCGGTTCCATCCAGTCAGGTAAGGTGTTGCCCGGACGCACGCACTATGCGCCCAGTAAATTGGCCATTGAAGCGTTGACGCGAAGTATGTCCGCCGAAGTCACGCCCCTGGGAATCCGCGTGAACTGCATTCATCCCGGATTGATTGAAACTCCCATGACCGATTGGGTCATGAAGAGCCCTGAAATCCTTCCACAAGTGCTGGCGCAAATTTCCATGGGTCGCGCAGGACAGCCGAATGAAGTTGCTACGGTCGCGGCTTTCCTCGCCTCCGACGAAGCCCGCTATGTGACCGGCCAGTCCATTTTTGTGGATGGAGGGTGGGTAGGGAAATAGCTTTATAAGATTTTCGCCAATAAAAAAGCGGGCAAACATGCCCGCTCTTTTTTGCTTCGTGTACAAACTACCGCTGCGGCAACGCAAAGACGTAATATCCCTGCGTCTCGTTTTCCGAAGGCGGTGTGCGGCCCGGATTGTTATTGTTTGCTTCCGCGACGGGGGGCGTTTCTCCCCCTCCGGCTGCCGATGGAACATCATTCGATGAAGCGCTGAAGGCAATATATTCTCTGCCGCCAACTTCATAAATGGCAGGAATGCCCTCCGGCCCGGCGGCGATTTTATGCTCCCAGACCACCTTGCCGGTCTCTTCATCGTAGGCGCGCACCATGGAATCAGATTTGGTGCCGATGAAAATGAGTCCGCTCGCAGTGACTACTGCTCCGCCACGAGGCCAGTAGCTCCCCGTGTTCTTAATGCCCTTGGCAAGCGTTTCGGTCACTTCGCCAAGCGGTATCTGCCACTTCATCGTCCCCTTATTTAAATCGTAAGCGGTGAGCGTAGACCATGGCGGCGCAATGGCCGGCAACTCTTCCGAAGAGTTCATGTAGCCATAGCCTGTCCAGTAGCGCGTGCCTGTCGGTGCTAACCGTGCCGGCGGCGGAGACAGAAGCCGGGTAACAAGTTGGGAAGGCAGATGTCCATTTTCAGGGTGAGCAAGGTACGCGATGAGACGATCTACATCCACCGGGGACAGATCGGGAAATCCCGGCATTGGCGCTGCGCCGCCTGCGATGGCCGTGCGCACGCGCTTTTCGCCAACCCGGTTCATCACATTGATTAGTGAGGGAATGGCGGGAGGCTGGCCTTTGAGGCTCAAGGTGTGGCAGGACTGGCAATTTTGTACATAGATCAATTGCCCCTGGGTTTCAGGCGTGCCCCGCATGTCAAACCGGGGCCGTTTCTGTTCGAGTTTAATCATCGAAGGCGCATCTTTTGAAACTACATACAAAGTGCCGTTTTTGGGATCCATGGCCAGGGAACCCCAATTCGCGCCTCCATTGTTGCCCGGAATTTCCATGGTGTTGGTCAATCCGGCAGGGGTATAAAGGCCTTCGCTATGCGCCGCGAGTATTTCCTGGCGGATGGACTCACGTTCTTTTGGATCAGCAATATAAGGATTCACTTCATCCGGAGTGAATTTTTGCCGCGCAAACGGCGGAAGAACGGTGGGAAATGGCTGTGTGGGCCACGCCTGTTCTTCCGGCATTGTGGATTTTGGCACCGGACGTTCTTCGACGGGCCAGATGGGCTTGCCGGTCTCGCGATCCAGGACAAAGACGAAACCGTTCTTGCTAACCTCGGCGATAACGTCCACCATTTTTCCGTCATGCTGAATCGTCATGAGTTTGGGCGCATCTTCCAGGTCATAGTCCCAGAGATCATGATGCGTGGTCTGGTAGTGCCAAAGGTATTTGCCGGTGCGAGCGTCGAGCGCGAGAATGCAGTCGGAAAACAGATTCGCTCCATGCCGGTCAGCGCCGTAAAAATCATAGGTTGGCGAGCCGAGAGGGAAGTAGGCAATCCCGCGTTTTTCGTCTACTGAAATTTCTCCCCAGGTATTGGTGCCGCCAATATATTTCCAGGCATTTGGGGGCCAGGTGTCGTAGCCGTACTCTCCGGGATGGGGTACGGTGTGGAATATCCAGACCATCTTGCCCGTGACCACGTCATAAGCGCGCAGGTCTCCTGGAGGCGATTCATATTCTTCGCCGGTTGCGGAACCGAGGAGTAGAAGGTTTTCAAATATTCTGCCCGGCGTTCCAGATTCGATCTGCCGTATAGTTTTCGGATCGCGGCCCAGTCCCACGCGCAGGTCTACCATGCCATGATTGCCGAAGGTATCAATAATTTTTCCCGTCCGCGCATCCAGGGCCACCAGCATGTTGTTCGCTGTGTATAGAATGCGCCGGTCCGAGCGGTCTTTGCTTTCCCAATAGCTAATGCCGCGATGCGAAATCCCCCGGGGATTTCCATTGTCATGCACCCATATTTCTTTTCCGGTCGTGGCATCGAGTGCGGCAATGTTGTTGTCCTTGCCGATCACGTACATCACGTTATCAATCTCAATGGGATTCGACCCGTAGCGGAATCCATTATTGCCGGCAGGGTAAAACCACACCTGTTGCAATTGATTGACATTGGATTTATTCACCTGCGTCAAAGCGGAGTATTGCGCGGAATCGGGGCTGCCGCCATATTCATGCCAGGTGGTATAGGGAGCGGCTGCAGAAGAATCGGCGGCTTTTGCAACGTTGTTGGTATGGAATAAAAACAGACAGACTGCTGCGCCCGCAATCATTAAGAATGCACTTACCCGCCATCGAATATTTCTCATGATTTTCGTCAGGTCCCTTTTTCAAACAATACGCGCGGAAGAACGGCGTCCGTGCAGGTTTAAGAGAAAGAAGCCGCTTCGGCGCTCCTGCGGAACACAATGGATGTGTCCCCCGTGCGCCGGAGGTTCTTACATCAGAAAAATGCCAGGAGACGCGCCGGTCAACGTGTATCTCCAAAAACTGCGTTGCATAATGCGCAATGCCAATTGCGCATTTTATAAAGACGCCGAATGGTAGCAAGCGCAAAATATCCAAGTCAAGATCACAGCGCAGCCGGTGCAGTATTCATACAATTTTTTACAAAACTGCACAATGCCGCGCCGCGCTTCCCGCCTTACTTCGCCTTTTTGCGCTTGTGCGGCGTTCCCCAGAAGACATAGGTCCCGCTGCGCACGCAGGTGACGATGTCCACTGCGCCATCGCCATTCAAATCTCGCGCCAAAACGTCCGAACCGACACCTGACCGGTTATGTATCAACTCCGGCACGAACCTTGCGCCGCCAGGAGCTTTGGGATCGCGCACCGTTTTATACCAGTAAAGGACAGCCGGGCCGTAAGGGTCAGGATCGAAATAGTCGTCCAGATGCGACCAAAGGCGCTTGCCCACGACGAAATCAGGAATACCATCACCATCTACATCGGCGACGGTTGAGCCATGCGGCTCGGTGAAAACAACCCCGCCCGCACTCTCTGCCGGCGTCCGGCCCATGATTGTGTGCTTAA
>Ga0134128_10004978_pt1 | contig 16160 bp, 27 predicted proteins | sample KB31754_FD_96462 | JGI IMG/M metagenome (GOLD analysis project Ga0134128, IMG submission 96462) | Terrestrial soil microbial communities with excess Nitrogen fertilizer from Kellogg Biological Station, Michigan, USA - KB3-175-4 | ecosystem: Environmental > Terrestrial > Soil > Unclassified ...
CCGAGCCGGTAGGTCTGGTTGTTCTCGCGCACCACATCGGTGACGATCGTCTTGCGTGCGAGGAACGCGAAGCCGTGGCGCGTGAACGCCGCCGTGGTCTGGTCGGAGAATGGCTCGACGGTCTGGAACCCGAAGCCATTGATGCCGCCGGGCTGGATCCGGTCCTTCACATGGATTGCCGCGACGCGCCCCGGCTTCAGTACCCGCAACAGGTTCGGGAGCAGGAAATCCATCTGCGCCCAGAAGTGCGGCGCATCATCCGTGTGCCCCATGTCGTTGTAGCTCGGGCTGTATTCGTACTGCGTCCCGAACGGGATGCTGGTCACGATCAGGTCGACGCTGTTCGTGTCCATCGCGCGCGCTTCGAGCACGCAATCGTTGTTGATGCAGCGGTAAGACTTGCCCGAGGCCTCGATGCGTTCCACGCCCAGCGAACGCGATAGCTGCTGGATCGCGGCCTGATGCGACAGGCCGAACTTTCGGATGATGTCCGTCATTTTCCCCACCATGGTTTCGTGCTGGCGCCACTTGCGTTCGATGTTGCGGCGGATTTCGCGCTCGGCTTCGGTGTAGATGAAGTCGACGCGCACGGGCTGGGTCTGCCCGAACCGCTGCACGCGGTGCAACGCCTGATAGATGTCGTTGAACTTGTGCCCGATGCCGAGGAAGATTTCGCGCGCGCAATGGCGCTGCAGGTTCGTGCCGCTGCCGAGCATCACCGGCTTGGCTGCGAGCTCGGCAATCTCGCCATCGGAAAACCTGCGCACGATCGTTTCGCGCTCGTCCAGGTCTTGGCTGCCGTACACCGTCGCGGCGTCCGGGATCGCCTTCTCCAACGCGTGGCGCTCGGCTTCCAGGTCATGCCAGAGGATCCGATGCTCACCCGGCGCTTCGTTGCGCAGTTCCTGCAGCTTGGCCAGTCGCGCCGGCAGGCTGTCACGCTTCTCGCGCGCGGCGTCCTGAAGGCTCACCGCGGCATTGGCGAACATGCGTCCCTGCCCATCCTTCTCGGCGCCGGGGGCGGACTGGCTCGGGATTTCGTGCCAGCGCACGTCGAGCGGCGGCAGTGTGTAGCCCTCGTCGCTGAACTCGGGCCCAAGGTCGGACGGGGTTTGCAGGAACACGGCCCAAGTCGAAACCCACGACCAGAACTCGGCTTCCTTGTGCGCGTGCAGCGTCAGCGCGTCGGCCTTCTCGCTGTTGCGCTTGAAGAACCGGGTCTTGGCCGCGGGTACATCCATGATCCCGAGGAACGCCGCGTAGGCAAGCAGCTCGATGTAGTCATTCGGCGAAGGTGTTGCCGTCGCGACGAACCGGAACCGGATGCCATCGCCGACCTTACGCTGCGACTTGTCGCGGCGATCGTCACCGGCGAACAGCGCCATGAACTCGCGAAAGGTCTTGGTGCCACCGAACCCGCGCAACACGGATGCTTCGTCAAGGCTCGCCGCCTGGAACAGTCGCGGGTCGAGCTTGCCGTCGCGCACTGTTTCGTAATTCGTGAGGTAGACGCCGGTGTCGCCGGCCTCTTCGATCCGGCGGATGAACTTCGGCGGCTCCGGCCAGTGCAGATGCGTCACCGCGTCGCGCATGAACTCCTGGCGCACGCCGAGCGGGCAGACGATCAGGCCGCGGCCGTTGACATGCTCCGACGCGATCCGCACTGCTTCCAACTGCATCGCCGACTTGTGCAGCCCGAAGGCGGTGAACAGCGCGCGCCTGCCGCCCTGCAACATCCACGGCACCAGCACGCGGCAGTGCGGACGCAAGCCGGGGTTCATCGAGGCCGGATCGACGTCGAAGCCGAGCTTGGGCGCAACCGCAACCTTCGCTTCGAGGAACTGGCGGTATGCGTCGGTCACGCCGACAGAATCCGTGGCATCGACGTGCGCCGCACCCGTGACGCGCACGCTCATGCCGCGGTCCTCAAGGCTTCGATCACGCGCAGCGCCGCCAGTGGCGGCACGGCGTTGCCGAGCATGAACATGGCCTCGCGACCGTTCGCCGGCAGCACGTAGTCATCGGCGAAGGTCATGGCGCGACGGGCTTCCGCAACGGTCAACATCCGCATGCGTTCGCCGTCGATCACAGCCCAACGGTCATGCGTGGTGATGGTGCCGATCGGTTGCGTGAGGCTCCGGCCGCCACGCGTCTGACCGTAGTACGAAGTCAGGAACCGATCGCCGTGCTGCTCGCGGCCACGCGCGATCCGTGCCAGCGTGTTGGCGGCGCGGCCCTTGCGGTTGATCGCCGCCCAGCGGCCGGCGTTGAAGTCGATGATGTTGGACGCCGGCACATGTTCCTGCCGCGGCAACCGCAGTTCGATCGGGTGCTTGCTGCGGGTCAGCACGATGAACACGCGCTCACGGTTCTGCGGAACTCCCAGGTCGGCGCAATCAACAACGTGCGGCGCGATCGCGTAGCCGAGTGCAGCCAGTGCCGCGCACCACGCCGGGTAAAGCGTCCAACGGGTGAAGGCCGGAACGTTCTCGATCAGCGCAAGCGGCGGCCGGTGACATTCCAACGCCGACACCACGGCCCACGCGGTAGCCCTGCATGCGTCGTGGTGCGGCCGTTCCTTGCCGCGCGCCGGTGTATGCCCTTGGCAGGCCGGCGACGCCAGCAACAGGTCATGCGCGGGAACCTGCGTCCAGTCGGCCTGGTGCAGGTCCTGGCACAAGTGCAGCGTGTTCGGGTGGTTGGCGGCATGCGTTTCGACCGCAGCCATCCAGTGGTTCGCCGCCCACACGACTTCGCATCCAGCCTGCACGGCGCCCGTGCTGAAACCGCCGGCACCGGCGAACAGATCAATCGCGGTGAACGCGCCGTCAGCCATGGGCCACCTGCCGCCGCGCCTTGCGCATGGCCGAGCCTTTGCTTCTGTACCAATTGCGGAACTTTTCCGCGCGGCAGGCCTTGCACCATGAAGCTGGCAGGCGACCGTCCAGCGAATAGAACTCCTCATCGCACGGCAGGTCCTCGCCGCAGCATCCGCAGCGCACCGTCCAGCAGTCCAGTTCATCGCTGAATTGCAGATGCCGAAGCTCGGCGCTGCGACCGGCGGGCAGCATCATCTTCGATGCGCGACGCTGGGGCACTTCCAGCGTCTCGCAGGGCTCCGAGTGGCCAGAAGCAAGCATCACGCCGCCAGCTTCTGCTGCGTGGACTCGCCGGCGTCCGGCGGAATCAGCGTGATTTCGACGGTCTCTTGCACGAGCTGGCAGAGCTTGCCGCTGGTGCGGCCATCGGGATACGCGCTGGCGCGGAACGTGATCGCGACGCTGCCGCCGTCCATGGCTTCGAACACGAAGTTCGAAAGCTCGACGTCATCCAGCTTCAGGACTTCATCGACGGCGAGGCCGGTGACGATCGACAACTCGTAACCCGGAAAGTCCTCGTCCCATTTCAGCGGCGCCAGGCGCGGCAGCTTGCGGGCGGTCAGGCCATCATCGCCAAGCGGCAAATCGGTCTGCTCGCCGGATGCCGGTTTCCGGTACAGCAATTTGCGGATGCCCTTGTCGAAGCAATCGAGCACGCTGCTGTGCATCGTGCATTCGATCTTGAGGTCGCCGGCCTTGACGTTCTCGTCGCCGTGCTTTTCGGCGCGAATGTTGAAATTGCAAATCTTCACTTGCTGGTTTTCGATGCGGAACATGGGGCGGTTTCCTTGCGGTGGGGAGGGGATCAGGCGGTCTTGCGAAGTGCTTGCCGTTCGCCGCGCAGCACGGCGGTCATTGCTTCGAGCATCTGCGGAAGGTCATCGGCGGCGTAGAGCTTCGCCGCGCCCTGGTGGCCGACCGGACTGAAACCGAGTTGCGCCAGACCATCAGCGCTGATCGACAGCGGCGCGATGCGGGCATTGATATCGCCGAGCTTTACGCGCGCAATAGAGGCGCGGGGTTTTGCTATGACCTCTTCCCGGTTTTCCAGCCCCGCGGAGCTCCCCGGTGTAGGCAGTCCTTGGGGCTCATCGGTCCGGCTGACTGCCACCGGTTCCGGATCATTGCCCTCTCGCTGGGTATTCCGTGCCGCCTGTTCGCGCTCGATGCGCGCGGCCTCTTCCTGCTGACGCAGGCGTTCCGCGCGTTCTTCCTCTTCCTTCCGGATCCGTGTGCGCTCGGCTTCCAGCCGTTCGGCCTCGCGCTTCTGGTGCTCGGCGACGCGCGCCGCGGCGAGGTTGCGCAGGTCTTCCGGCGACTTCGTGACGCATAACATCACGCGATCGGCGAACAGGTGCGCGTGTTCCTTGAACTCGTCCAGCACCGCGACATTCGCCCGGATGCGATCAGCGCGCTGGCTGGCATCGATCTTGGCCGCGGCGACTGCCGAATCGATGGCATCGCGCATGCTGGTCAGTGACTTCTTGCCCTTGATCGCTGCACCGATGTCGCTGGTGAGCGTAGGGGGAATGCCGAGCGCGTGTTCTCCCGACATCGCGTTGATGCTGTCATAGTGGGCGCGCACCGCGGCGACGCCGTTCGCAACAAGCTCCGCGCGGCGGTGTTCCTTCTCCGTCTTGACCAGGCGGTCAAGTTCCAGCCGCACCTTGCGCGTCTCGGCGCTCACGCTGTCGATCGTGCGGCAGACTTCGTCCACCGACTGCATTTGCGCAAGCACGTTCGCCTTGGCCGCGTCCAGCCTGTCTTCGACACCCTTGCACCACTTCACCGTCGTTTCGGCGTCGGCGAAGTCCTCGTCGGTCTGCAGATCACGATTGATCGATCCAAGCACCGCCATCGCGTTTCCGCGAAACTCCGCCAGGTTCGAGAACGTGACCATGCCTTGCGCTTCGACGCGCAGCGTCGGAAGGGTTTCAGGCGCGCTCCCGATCGGCTTCGGTGATGCGGCCTGCGCCGGCGTGTATCCGGCAAGGTCCTGTTCGAACTGCTCCCAGCCGGCGACGATTCGCGCCCGCAATTCCGGGTTCGGCGTATACCAGCAGTGCAACTCCTCCACGAGGTCATCACCGTTCCAATCGGAGGCCATGAACAGGACGCGCTCAGCGTTCGCAATCATCGCCTGCTGTTCCATCTGAACCTGGTATTCCTCGGGCAGGTTCTCGCCGGTGCAGCCTTCCATCGAGAGGACGGCGCGCAGCGTCTGATTGAGCCGCTTGTGCTCCCATGCCGTCGATTCGTCCAGCGTCAAGCCGTCGAAACTGGCTGACAACCGCGCATGCAGCGCGCTCAGCATGTCATCCGGAACACCGATGACGGGGTAGAGGTCGTCGCCGATGATCTTCTCGGCAATCGGCCGGGCCAAAGCCTCGAAACGATGGCCCTCGTCGAACCGCTGCTGTGTGGCCGCATCAATCGCCGGCGCGATGCCGCTTGCGCGTTCGTCCAGCAATTGCGTGCGCGTGCGATACGAACTGACGCCCAACATGGCCGGCGCATCGCTGGCGTTCCAATGCGTGGCCCGATGGCGATACCATTCCGGCGTGCCTTGGACGAGCGACAAGATCCTCATGGCTGTTCTCCCTGCGGTTGCACAGGCGCCAAGTCACGGATCGCGGCCTTCTGTTCGTCGGTCAACGTGCCTTTGGTTTCGATCATCGCGATGATGTCGGCGACGGTCTTCTTGCCAGACGCCATCGCTTCGCCCCACTTCGGAAGGTTCACCTGGAACTTGTCGGGGGGATATGCGGGCAACGCTTCAGGCTGCGCCGGGAGCACAGTCACCGTGGTCAGTGTGGGCGCGGGCGCGTCCTCGATCTCGTCCGGTGTGTAGACGCCCAGCAACGCCTCGGGCGCATAGCGCCGCGCCCATTGCCGTGTACCGCGGTACACCAGCATGTCGTCGGGCTGCTTTTTCCAGTTTTCGTTCGATGTTTGCCAGTCCACCACTGTGCCGACGACTGACTGCTCGATCGGCGATCCATGCGGACGTCCGGTGACGGTCACCGAGCGGCCCAAACCGGTGCCGCTGAACTCGTAGCGCAAGCGCCCATCGATCGCGCCCATCGCATAGAGCGCGGCCGCTACCAGCTTCCCTTCATAGCAAAGCTTGTCGTGCACGACGGACGTGCACTGCGCAACGCTCATTGCGTCCATGCCCCAGCGCTGCGCCTGCATGATCACCAGCAGGCAATCGCCCGGCTTGTCCCGCAAATGCTTGGGAATCAGGTTGGCCTTGGCCATGACGCTCGCGAGTTCGAGCGCGTCCGCGATGGAGCGTGGGACAAGGGCATTTTGCTGCGACCAGCTTGCACTGGGAGGGGGCTGAAACGGGGCGACTGCGTTCATGGAGAATTCCTGTTGGTTGAGAGGACGCTTGCCAAAAGCCAATTACTGACTGGCCGGCGCGGCGCGGCGGCACGCGAGGACGCGCCCGCTGCCGTCCTGGAAGTTGATGAGCGCGTCGCCGTCGTGGAGATCGACGAGCCACGCGTACGAAGACGGCGCCTCGGCATCGACCGTAGATGTCCAGCACCAGTCGCCGTCGACGCCTGGGAAGGCTTCGGTGTCGATCGCCGGCGCGTAGCGAGAGCGATCGCACAGCGCGAACAGTTCTTCGACTTCCGGCAGTCGCCAGTCGGCGGCGCTCGCCAACTCCAGCGCGGCGCATGCTTCTTTCGCCTTCGCGTATGTCAGGCGCTTGGGGCTGATGAAACCCGCCGACCAGATCAGGCCGGTGCGCTGATCGACCACAGCGACGTGATCTTTGGCGTCGGCTGGAAGTTGCGCGCCATCGGCGCCGATCTTGATGAAGTGCTGTTGCATGGAGTGTTCTCCTGTGGTGATGGGTAGGCTTCAGCGCGAGACGTCTTCTTCGCGCTGGAACCGAAAGGCGTTGCCCAGGCCGGGCTGATTGGCGCGACGGCGCCATGCGGAAACGCGTTCCGCGTTTGAGAGCGTCCGCATTGAATCCCAGCGGCGTGCGTGGGCGATCCCTACGGCCTCCACACACCCGGCGCGCACCATGCGACGCACGTAGCACTTGTCGCGCTGGACAGAATTCATGCGTGCACTTCGACCCGTTCGGACAGCTCTTCCATCGCGCGATCGGTCGCTGTGGCGATGATCGTGTTGCGCAGATGCAACACCAGGCGCCTGCCCGCGGTGCACTCGTCGCCGTCCATCGCCGCGAAGATCACGTCGTTTTCGGCGGCGGCCGTCAGGTCGTGCAGGGCATCCGCCCATGCTTCGGGGTTGCGCAGGGCGAGTTCCCGCGCCTGCCGCACGTAAGCCTGCACGCTGTCGGAACCGGGAACGGCGATTGCGAGTTGGCACATGTCAGATACCCTCCGATCCATCAAACCAGTCCTGCTCGTAGGCGACGCGTCGCTCGACCGCGAGCGCAACCGCATCGTTTTCCATCGCTTCGGTGAAATCGGCCGCGTCGCAGCCGTAGCTGTTCTCCGTCTCCGTGATCGCGCGTTGCATGTCGTCGCGGCTCACGCGCGGATGCAGATCGTTCGCGTAGCCGGTGAGGACGTGCACGAGTTCGGCGTTCATCTCAGTGCCCCAACGCGCGGAACGCGAGGATCAGCACCAGGCTGCCGATCGCGTAGAATGCAGCGGCCGCCCAGAACCCGCGCTTGAATCCCATCTGGTACGCGCGGCGATCGGTATCGACCGGGCCGGCACCGCGCCAGTCGCGGCGGTAATCGTCTGAGCGCTTCATGCCTGCGCCCCTTCGACCGCCTTGGCCGCCGCCGTCGCCGCTTCGATGATCGCGCGGGAGAGGTCGTCGCGGAGCTTCACGGCTTCGTGTTGGCGAAGGCCGATTTGTCCGTGACCAACGCGGATGCGGATGCAGGTGTCGCCGTAGTCGTCAACCGTGACGGTTGCTGGCTCGGCGAAGATTGCAACGTCGATGAAAGCCATGTTCAGTGTCCCCCGTTGAGTTCGGCCACGAGCGCGCGTGACCGGTTGAGCGCCGCCCGTTCGGACGCGCGCAGATCGCCCTCGCGCAGCCGCACGATCGCGATCAGGTGTTTGAGTGAGCCGAGCAGCCGCAGCGACGCGGCCATCAACTCAGCGTCGTGCTGGTGCGTGTAGACGATGGCGATCGGGTCGTGATGCGTGTTACGCACCGACCAGGTCTTGATACCCCTGATCACCAATCTGGCTGCGTGCCATGGACCCCGCGTGAACCTTGCCATCTTGCTCGTCCCGTCTGGCCGCTGGAGTGCGGCGACGGGATTAAGATAGCACCGCTATTTTAGGATTGCAATAGCAATGCTTAAAATAATTCCGGGCATGGAAAGCGCTGCAAAAGCAGGGCGGTCAAGCGCACTGCATCACGGTTTCACGTTGCGTGACAATCTTTGACGAGGCCGACCGGCTTGGCGCGAGCCATGCACGTATTCCCGTCGCATCCGGTGAGCCTGCATCGGGATGTACTCACCGAACAGGTAGGGGGAAATGATGGACGAGCGAGCCGACGAGATCATGGGGGCGCTGGTGGCCGGGATTCAGGCACTGCGCGAAGCGGAGTCCAGACCGGACCCGTTGCCGATCAAGCCTTATCTAAGGCTTGTAGCAGCTCTGCCAGAAAGCCAGTCCGCACCAGCTTCCCGGGCACGTGTTTGCGAATCAGCTTCGCCACGTCCCGTGCTTCGGCTTGTCGATGTGTGACCGCTGCGGTTGCTATAGCCGACACCGCGTAGCGCAGTGAATCGACGGCGCCCTCAAGACGCCGGACCCTTAGATCATCCGAAACGCTCGCCGTTCCGATCTCAGGCACCGCATTGCTCGATTGAGCAAGGCGTACCTGGGTGTACTCGGCGCTGATCAGGCCCGGGTTGGGGATGTCGAGAAAGCTTGCGACCCTTGGTGCATGGTGCGCCGGGACCGGACGCCAACCTCTGCGCCATTGTGAAACCAGCCCGTCGCTCACCTTCACGTGCCGAGCCAGTGCCGCATTCTGGACGCCGTGGCTGATCATCGCTGAATCAAGCGCCACCGATTCCGCGGTGGGCTTGCGCTTCGGTTTGTCCATGTAAGCGATGCTATTCATTCAGGCGTTTCCTGTCTGCGAGCAAAGCTATTGCACTTTGAAAATAGCGTTGCTATAGTCGCGGCGTGAAAACTAAAGCCATCAAACGCGCAGTCGCGGAACTCAACGGCAACAGCAGACTGGCGGAAGCCATTGGCGTTGCCCCGGCCCTTGTGAGCCAGTGGGTGAACGGAACTCGGCCTGTAGCAGCTCGCCATTGCATTCCGATCGAACAGGCTACGAATGGTGTCGTGACGCGTTACGACCTGCAGCCTGACGTGTTCGGCAAAGCCCCAGAAACGAAAGCAGCCTGACCCGCGCCAGCCTCCGTGCCGACGCGGGTTTTTATTGGGCCACGGATGGCCTTCCAAACCCTTCCAAAACGGGACGAACCCTGTTCAGGAACCATCCGATGGAACAAGCCGCCCTCTTTCACGAATCCCTGCACGACGCGCTCCGCGATTGTGTGCGCGCGCTCGGGGAGCCCAAGGCGGTAGGGAAGGCGATGCGCCCGGAAAAGTCCATGGACGAAGCCCGGACGTGGTTGCTCAATTGCCTGAACCCCGACCGGCCCGAGAAGTTCGACCCGGAACAAATCCTCTGGATTCTGCGCGAAGGCCGCAAGGCTGGGTGTCATGCCGCGATGGCGTACATCGCCCGCGAATGCGGCTACGCCGACCCGCAGCCGATTGAGCCCGAGGACGAGCGCGCAGCCCTGCAGCGCCAGTACATCGAAGCCGTCAAGACCCTTTCCAACATTAGCACGCGCATCGAGCGCGTAGGACTGCGTGCCGCATGACCACGCGCAAACCCAAACCCCGCAAAGCCGCGCCGCGCAAGGCTTCCGGGCCGACACTGGCGCTTCTGGATGAACACTTCGATACGCTGGCCCTGCGCGTTGGATCGTGCGAGTTTCAAGGTCGGCGGCGGGACGATGTACTCGCTGCTCTTGCGCGGCGCATCGCCATTCTCGAAACCCGCTCCCGCTACCGCGACGTCAGCCATGACGAGCCGGTGAGCAACGCCAGCGAGGCCATCGGCCACTTCACGCTGACCGAACCGCATCGTCCTTGGTGGCGCCGGTTCCTTGGCTTCATGGGGGCGCCATGACCTACGCCATCGCCTACGCCCTGCTTTGTGTCGGTTTCCTGGGCGGCTGGGTCACTTGTGCGATTTGGAGGCGTGATCAGCCATGAACGTGTGCCATTCCCTGCCCGACGGAAAGCTGCAGGAGCTTGACCCGAGATCCGCGCTCGGTTTTGCCGCTCATCTCGGCACGAAGCTCCCGCACGTCGAAGAAAACGAACAGGCCGGAATGCTGCGCGCGATGCGCGAACTGGAATTCATCGCGACGCTCGAGGCGCATTTCGACGTGGCGTACTTCACGCCGCCTTGGTACGAGCCTGGCTGGGTCAAAGCCGCATGAACGCCTTTGCCGTCCAACTTGAACTGGTGCGCTTGCTCAACATCCGCCTGATGGTGACCGCGGCGCTGCTGCGGATTGCGCTTGACCCACGGTGGCGCGCGTGAACGCGCCGAATCTCAAACAGACGATCGAAAGGATCCGGGTGGATCAAGCGTGAGTGTGCAAGCGGTCAGCTGGGTATTGGAACGGTCTGAAGCGCACCTTGGCGCCCGGCTGGTCCTGCTTTCGATTGCCAACCATGCCGATCGGCAGGGTTGCAACGCGTGGCCAAGCGTTTCAACCATCGCGCTCGAGGCGCACATGTCGGCACGCCAGGTTCAGCGATGCATGCGTGAGCTTGTGCAGATTGGAGAGTTGACGATCGATGCGAATGCCGGGTTCAACGGCACCCACCGATACACCCTGTCCAAGATGCAGGGTGACAATTTGTCGGGGGTGACAATTTGTCAGGGTGACAATTTGTCGGGGGTGACAAATCAGGCACAAAAAGACCTTTTGGGGGTGACAAATCGGGCCGAAAGCAGGCCCGAAATGTCACCCGAACCAAGAGCAAGAGCAACCAAGAGCAAAAGCAACCCAAAAGAAGGACGCGCGCAAGCGCGCGCCTGCCCACCTGACGTTCCGGAATCGACGTGGGCAGATTGGCTGGACCTGCGGAAGGCAAAGCGAGCGCCGGTCAGCGAGACGGTGATCTCCCGTGCCCGTGCCGAGTCCACGAAGGCGTCGATGACGTTCGCGGAATTTCTGGCCGAGTGGTGCGAGCGGGGATCGCAGGGGCTCAAAGCCGAATGGATCACGAACTCGCGGGGCGGAAATCGCGCCCGCGGGTCTCCGGCGAACCCGCCGATCGCGCAGAACTTCGCCGCCAAGACCTATACCGGAACCCCTGAAAATGAACTCCCAACCTGGGCACGATAGCTCCCTCGCCACGGAACAGGCAGATTGCGAAAAGCACGGTTCGTACGTTCGCCACGAGATCAAGCCGATCCCAGGCTTTCCGGGGATCTGGACCAAATGCCCAGCGTGCACAGACGAGCGCGCACGAATGGAGGCGGAACACGCGGAACGCCAAGAGGCGAGGCGTAAGGCGCAAGCGACGCAGGAACGTCTCCTGCAGTGCGGAATTCCGGAGCGGTACGCCGAGTCAACGCTGGGGAACTACGCGGCTGATTTGCCCGGTCAATCTCGAGCATTGCGGACAGCCACCGGATACGTCGAAGCATTTCCGAACCGCGGCGCTTCGATGGTGTTTTGCGGGAAGCCTGGAACCGGCAAGACCCATCTTGCATGCGCGGTCGCCCGGTGCATCGCAGAACGCGGACACACGGCACGTTTTGAAACCGTGCTGTCTGCGATCCGGAGCATCAAGGACACCTACCGCCGCGACTCTGAATCCAGCGAATCGCAGGCCATCGCGGCATTGATATCGCCCGCGCTGTTGGTGCTTGACGAAGTTGGAGCACAACTCGGAAGCGAGCACGAGAAGATCCTGCTGTTCGAAATCATCAATGAGCGATACCAGGAGTGCCGGTCAACGATCCTGATCTCAAACCTGACCATTGCGGAGTTGACTACATACCTTGGCGATCGCGCCATTGATCGATTCCGTGAAGGTGGTGCAGTGCTCGCGTTCGATTGGGATAGCCATCGCGGGGTGCGTCATGGGTAACCCGATGAGTTATCAGCCCGTCTCTGACGCTTCAACGCCAGCGCCGCCCAGCAGTTGCGGCGTCCTGCAGTGCGACGCGGATGCGGACGTTCTATTCATGGTTGTAGAGGAGTGCGGGCACACCCGTGTTGGCGCCTTTCGTGATTTCGCGACGGAGAGTCGAACTGCGAACGGAAAGTGCCAGCGAACGATGAAATCTGGATACATCTTCGTTGGATGGATCGCGCGCTGCGCAAAGTGCTATCAGCGAGATGTTGAACGCGCCCATCGCAGTCGTGCGGAATACCTCGATTCGATCTCCGGATCAACAGCATGACACCAACTCAAAAACGCGCGATGGAGCTATTGCGCGAGAGCCCGATGTCGACGTACGAACTAGCTTATCGCGCCGGCGTTACGCGACAAACGATGATTCGTGCGATCCAGTCTCTCGCGTTGTGTCAGGCCGTCGCTTCTATGCGCACACTCCGGCAACACGGAATCTCGGGACGTCGAAGCAATATTTGGACGATTGCATGAACGCACAGCCCGTCAAGCGCAAGCGGACTCGGCGTCCAGTGTATTTCCGCGTCGAGAAGCTGGTGCGCCCTGAAACCGGCGAGCTTGTCGGCGCGCTGGTGCCGCGCTGGTCGGCGGATCGCGATCAACTCCGCGCGCGCAAGTTCGTAACGGGCGCGGAGTTGCGCGCCGAGCTTCGCCGCAAGCGCAACCCGAAGTTCTACCGGCTTGGCCACGCGCTCGGGAAGTTCATGGTCGAACAGACGGAGGCCTTCGCCGACATGGACGCGCACACCGCGATCAAGCGCCTGCAGATGGAATCCGGAATTTGCTGCGATCGCGTCGAATACGAAGTGCCCGGTATCGGGAAGATCACGCGCACGGAACCCTGGTCGACTTCGTTCGATGACATGGAAGAGGGAACGTGGGCCGAACTGTGGAAGGGAGTAGTGCGACAGGCGGGCAAGTATCTCTCAGGCATGTCGGAAGAGGCGATCGAGGAATTCATCAAGATGACCGTGGACAACGAACCATGAGCGCCGCCGGCGACCGCTACATGGCGCGCGTGCGCGACCTTCCATGCTTCGTGTGCGGACAGCCTGCGCCATCGTCCGCGCACCACATCCGCGCCGGCATCGGCAAAAGCCAGAAGGCTTCGGACTTTCTCACCATGCCGCTGTGCCACGAGCACCACCAAGGCAAGACAGGCATTCACGGCGACCGCAGCGCCTGGTATCTGCGCAAGGTTGACGAGTGGGATGGCGTTGCAGACACGATTCGGAGGCTGACGAAATGACGTTGCGATTGATCATCGGATGCGACCCGGGCCAAACGGGTGCGCTTGCGCTACTGGCGGACGGCGAATCGGATGGCTTCATCGACATGCCCACGGTGGCGCGCCGTGCCGGTGGCCAGCAAGTCGACGGCGTGACGCTGGCGAACCAAGTGCGCGAAGCACTGGCACGCCACGCCGGCGCCGACGTGCTCGCGGTGCTGGAGCTTGTCAGCGCCATGCCCAAGCAGGGCAGTTCATCCGGCTTCCGGTTCGGGCAATCGGATGGCGTGCTGCGCGGCGTGCTGGGCGCGCTGCGGGTGCCGCTGATCGAAGTTCCGCCGCAGATGTGGAAGCGGCACCTGCGCCTGACCGGCTGCGACAAGGACGCGGCTCGCACTCTGGCGATCCAGCGATTCCCGAACGCGGCGCCACGGCTGGCGCGCAAGAAAGATATCGGTCGCGCCGATGCCCTTTGTCTCGCCTTGTGGGCGACGGTTACGGAAGCAATCGCGGCATGAGCGGCGACAGCCATTGCCTTGGCTACGCCGTGGAGATCGAGCGCCGCCGCGAGCCCAAGGATTGGCCGGAAGCGCTGAAGGGTGTTCCGGCCGAATGCCGGGACGAGTGCGAGAACTATCTCCGCGGCATCGCCGCTCGACTTCGGGTTGTACGGGGGATCAAGCATGGACCGACGGGCGGCAAAAGTGTGTTGGGCGCGTGACCAAGGCCTGAAGCACGTGCAGACGTGGAAACCAAATAGGGGTACCGCGATGGCGACAGCAATGAAACACCGGCCAGTCCAGGTCGACATCTACAGCCGCGAACGTGCCCCGATCGTGGAGCGGCTTCAGGCGATGCATTCTCGGTCGACCTGGCGCGATCCAGAAACGCTGTGGACGCCACTGGAAACGCGCTTAGAAAACACGCCATTCGCCCATACCTTGGCCGGCGCCTGCGTGTGGCTTCGCAAGCGCAAGACTGGTCAGCACGACGTGAGCGCGGACCTGCTCTGGTGTTTCGTGATGCAGGAGCATTGCGCCGAAGAGTCCATGCGGGTGCGCAATGCGCTGGTCGCCGCATGGGTGGACATGCACAAGTCGGTGGCCGAGCTTGCGCGCACGCTACCGGGCCTCACGGCCGTGGAGCGAGCCGCGGCATTGCTGGTCCAGAGCTGCATCACTGGCACGGCTCCGGGCGAGAAGATACCCGTGCAGTGGAAGCAGTGGCAGAAGATGCAGGAATCCGGCGAACGGATGCTGTGGAGCCTCGCGGACCTGGCCAGCAAGCGCGCTGAGTCCGCGCTTCGATGATACTGAACCATGCGGTATTAGAATCCGCACAACCCGCACGGCCATTGACTTTTGAAAATCAGGGCTGTATTTTTATCCACACTCCAATTCTGTCACCGAAAGCCGCCCACGAGGCGGCTTTTTTGTGTCCATCTTTCGCCGCGATGCTTCTAGGGAATAGCCGGGAAGGCCCAAGGGCGGCGTCCGGCGCGGCGAATTATTCCCATGCGCTACCTCCTTGCCGAAGCGATCCGCATCAACGGGTTGAAGGCGGAGCGTCGGCGCGCGGAACTCAGCGGCTTGCCGCTGGGCACCCGCACCACCGTTGCAGTGTTGGCCAAACGGCTACAGGGGCGAATCCATGATTCACATTGCGACGCGCGCGCATCGGAGCGGGCGCGGTGAGTGAGGCCACCCATGTCGAACGCACGATCGGGAACCTGGACGCCCGCATGACGGCGATGGAAGCGCGCATGTCGGCGCTGGAAGGACGCATCGATTCGCGCCTGAACCGCATCGAGAACGCGCTGGACGAAGTGCACGCCGCGGTGATTTCCGCACGGGGCGCATGGCGCGCGATCGCATGGGTAGCCGGCCTGTCAGGCACGCTCGCCGCCGGGCTTTACACGCTGATCCATTGGTTCGTGCCGAAACCGTGAACCTGATTCCTCTCCCGATCACGCCTGCCGATGCGCTGGGCAAGATCATCGTGCCCGCACTGGTGACGTTGCCGGCGGCCATGGACAGCCCGGAAGCGCGGCTGATGCTTCTGGCGATCGCGCTGCAGGAATCCGGGTTGCGCGCGCGGGAGCAGCAAGGCGGTCCCGCACGTGGCTTGTGGCAATTCGAGCGCAACGGCGTCTTGGCGGTCATGCACTGCCTGCAGACGGCGGACATCGTGTTCAATTGGTGCGACGAGAACGGCGTCACCTACGGCAGCAATGCGATTTACGAACGGCTGGCGCTGGACGATGAACTGGCCTGCGTCTTTGCCCGGCTGTTGCTGTGGAGCGATCCGCGGCCGTTGCCGGCGGTCGGCGACGCGATGAGCGCGTTCAACTGCTACGAGCGGACCTGGCGCCCCGGCCGGCCAAGCTACACGCGCTGGCGCGACACGGCGTATCCGCAGGCGCTGTCTGCAATTCAAGGAGCGGTGGCGTGAGACTCGGGAGTTTCTACTGCGGATGGGAGCGCGTCCCGGAATCAGAACGCATCGAGCTCGGGCTTGATCCTGCTGTCGGGGGCTGGGAAGTGCTGTGCATCGAGTTTGCCGGCCGCGGGTTTGTAGTGTCGGCCAGAAGAGCAAGGCCCCAAGCATGAAAGACCGCGGGATCGTCGCCGGCACGCTGGCCGTGATGGTGGTGATGGCGTTCTGTGGGTTCGCGATCTACGTTGGTCTGGTGCCGCTGCCCGAGAAAAACGATCACTTCATCGATATCGCGCTGGGCGCGCTGGTGGGCCAGTTCGCCAACGTGATCGGTTACTACTTCGGCAGCTCGCGGAGCGCCGACAAGCAAGGGGAACGTCCGCCCGTGACCGTTCCCCCGCCCCTCGACAAGC
>Ga0134128_10004982_pt1 | contig 16151 bp, 12 predicted proteins | sample KB31754_FD_96462 | JGI IMG/M metagenome (GOLD analysis project Ga0134128, IMG submission 96462) | Terrestrial soil microbial communities with excess Nitrogen fertilizer from Kellogg Biological Station, Michigan, USA - KB3-175-4 | ecosystem: Environmental > Terrestrial > Soil > Unclassified ...
CCAGACCTCGAGTGCCCGGCAGAACGCGTCCTGCGCGACATCCTCGGCGAGCGCCAGGTTGTGCAGGCCAAAGATCCGCGTCAGCGCCGCCACGAGCCGGCCGGACTCGCGGCGGAACAAGTGATCATCGATCGGGCTGGGGACGACGGGGACGTCGGGTACGCCAGGTACGTCAGGTACGCCAGGTACGCCGGGTCCGAGGAACCTTCTGTCGCTGGTCATCGATCCTTCAATAGAGAGCTTAAGAGATGATGGCCCGCGAAGCAGGTTCCTCGAACCCGTCGTACCTGACGCACCCGTCGTACCCGTCGTACCGGTCTAAAAGTCCATCTTCATGACCGGCCGCACTTCGACCGATCCGCCGCCCTCGAGGGCCGGGCACCCGCGCGAGAGCTCGGCCGCCTGATCGAGATCCCGCGCTTCGACGATCGAGAATCCGCCGATCGTGTCCTTCGCCTCGACGTACGGGCCGTCGACGATGGTCTTCTGGGCGCCGCGGACGACCTTGCCGCCGCGCTCGAGCGGCTGCCCACGGTCCTTGAGGTGGCCCTTCTTGTCGAGCTCCTGCATCCACGTCATCCAGCGCTGCATGCTCTGCTGCGCCTTCTCGGGCGTGCCCATGTTGGCTTCCCGCGCGGCGTCGGACATGCGATAGAGATAAATGAACTGACCCATCTGCGGCTCCTTTGCCATGCGCACCTGTGTGGCGCGTCATGGGATCGACGTGCGAGCCGCCGGCGTCCGGACACTTTTTTTCGCCCACGACCCGTTGAGCGAGTCAACGGCAGAACGGCCGCCGATGCGAGTAAGGTAGGGCCATGTTCCGACCGGCTCGTTCGTTCATCGCCTCAACCGTCCTCGTCGCCGCCGTCGTCACGCTCGGCGCGCGCCAGCAGTCAGCCGCGTCCGCCGAGCTCGACGCCGTCATCAGCGCGGCGCTGGCGCGGCCGGCACGCGGCGCCGCCCCGGCGGCAGGCGTCGCGCGGGCGACGCCGGCGGCGCTCCTGGCGCGCCTGCGCGCCGTCGACGCGTCGACGCTGACGGCCGACGAGGCCATCGACCGGCGATTCCTCGAGACGATCCTCGTCGGCCGGTCCCTGGCGGCGCCCGCCGGACAGCCCATGGGCGAGGCCGCCTACACGCGCATGCTGAAGGAGCAGGACCTGCTGCCCTACGACGCGGCCTCCCTCTGGGCGTTCGCGCATTCGGAATTCGACGCGACGGTGAGGCAGCTCGACGCGCTCGCCAGGCAGATCGATCCGAAGAAGACGTGGCTTCAGATCGCCAACGAGGTCAAGGCCGACCATCCCGATCCCTTGAAGATGATCGAGGCGCACCAGCAGGTCGTCGACCGCGCCCGTCAGCACATCGTGTCGAAGGATCTGATGACGCTGCCGTGGCCGGAGACCTGCACCGTCGTGCCGCGCGTGCCGACGCCGGGCAACAACCCGTACTACGGCGGGTTTTCAGGCGCGTCGTCCCGCCCGCCCGGCCCCGACGGCACGCTGCGCGGCGAGTGGCAAATCAACCCGTTCGATCCCACCTGGGACGACCAGAAAAAGAGCGACTACCTCTTCGAGCACGACTGGGGCGTGATTCTCGTCACGGCGCCGCATGAGACGTACGGCGGGCACCACGTGCAGATCATGTATCAGATGCACAACCCGCGGCCGCTGCGCGTGCGCCAGAGCACGTCGATGTTCACCGAGGGCTGGGGACTCTACAACGAGCAGCTCTTCGAGGAGACCGGCTTCTTTCCGGACGAGAAGATCCACCTGCGCCAGCTGCAGCTCCGGCTGTGGCGCATCGCGCGCGTCATCTATGACGTCGGCCTCCAGACCGGCCGCATGACGCGCGACCAGGCGATCGCGCTCATGATCGACAAGGTGGGCTTCCTGAAGTGGGCCGCCGAAGACGAAGTCGATTCCGCTCTCGCCCGCCCCGGCTACTTCATCGGCTACTACATGGGCTATTCGGAAATCATGAAGATGCGTGACGAGTACCGGAACGCGAAGGGGTCAGCCTTCACGCTCAAGGACTTCCACGATCACTTGTTGAAGATCGGCAGCATGCCGCCGCAGCTGGTGCGGGAATCGCTCATGCATGACCTCAGCGGCGGAGGATTCTGATCGTCGTCACGTCGCCGGCCTTGCGGGTCCAGGCAATGACCGCGGCGCCATTGGCGTCGGCGATCGCCGGATAGACGTCCTGACCGTCGCCGCTCGGCGACGAGAGGCGGCCGGGTGTCACGACGCCGGCGCGCGCCGCGGGAATCTCGCGGGCATCGACGGCGTGACGACCGTCATGCGCGGATTCCCAGACCACCACGACGCCGGACCCGTGCGCGGCAATCTGCGGATGCGAGGCCTCGCCCTCATCGCCCACGTCGACGCGGACGCGCGGGGCGAACGTTCGGCCGCCGTCGGTCGACCAGCAGTAGAAGATCGCCTTCTTCGGATTGGGACCTTCGAGCAGCGTCGGCCACACGATGTGCAGGACGCCATCGGACGTCACGACCGTCGACGGGCCATCCTCCGGGCATGCGTCGATCTGCCAGTGGTCCTGGCTCACGCGCACGGGCGGCGTGAACGTCCGGCCGCCGTCGGTGGACGCCGCCACCGCCATGTCCCGGATGTCCGTCGGATAGATGTTGCGCCACGCGGCATAGATCGCGCCGCTCGGCGCGATCGAGATGCTCGTCTTGCAGCAGAAACACACGTTCTCCGCGAGGCGCACTTCCGATCGCGACCCGTCCGGACGCCACGTCGCCTCGAAGATGTCCTGCCGCATCGCGCCGTGCATCGCGTGCGACTCGCCGGATCCGGGCGTCGCGGCATGCGTCATCCCCGCCATCGTGTCGCGGCCATCGAGCCACGCGGCATGGACGACGCCAGCGGCGTCCGTCGCGATCGAGGCCCACCCGCGCGCCCCGGTGAGGTGGAGCGCGTGGAGCGTGATGGCCGGCTGGTAGGTCGCGCCGCCGTCGGTCGACCGCGCGAGACGCACGTGCGACTCGCCGCCCAGCTTCGACGTCCAGATCACGACGATGTCTCGGCCGATGGCCACGCGCGGCGCCTGCTCGCCGGTGACGCGCGCGTCGCCCTCGACGTCGTTCACCCGAACCGGTGCGTGGAACGTCACGCCGCCGTCGTGGCTTATCGCCGCGACGATGTTCGTCGCCTCGCCGGCCGTCGCCGCCCACGTCGCAACGACGTCCTGCCCATGCGCGGCGAGAGAGACGTTCGTGTTGGCGGCGCCGGCCACGGCAAGGACGACCGGTGACTCGGCCGGCGTGCGCGGGTCCGGCGGCGGCGCTTCGCGCGCGCAGGCGGCGAGGACCGTCGCGATCGCGAACAGCACGAAGCGTCGGGGTCTCCGGAGCATCGATCAGAACCTCACGCGAATCCCGAGCTGCGCTTCGCGCGGATCCCCGACGACCGTCACCTGGCCGAAGTTGGGCGCGGGATTCGCGGGATACGCGCCGGCGCCGAAGACCGTCACGCGCGCGACGTCGTTGCGGCGGTTGAAGACGTTGAAGACCTCGAGGAGCAGGTCGACGTGCGCGTGCGCGCCGGCGCGCAGGGCGCGGCTCACCCGCAGGTTGACGGTCGAGAAGTCGCCGCCGACGCCGGCGTTTCGCGCGATGAACGCGCCGTCGACCGTCGGCCGCGCCGTCGTCCCCTGGACCGTGTTCGCGCCCGTCGTGATGTTGAACGGCAGCGCCGAGTAGTACTGCACCATGCCGCTCAACTCGAACCCGTGTGTCAGACGCTGCCACGTCGATGCCGCCGGCGTCGTAGGCGTGCGGACCGAAGCCGTGACGACGAGCCGGTGGCGCTGGTCGTCATCGGACCGGCCCCAGTCCTCGCCGATGTTGAAGTTGTCGATCGGCGCGTTGAAGAAGGCCTCGCCCACGTCGTTCATCGACTTCGAAAGCGTGTACGACACCCGGTACGAGCTCCACGTCGTCGGCCGGCCGGCCAGCGAGACGTGCAGTCCGTCGTAGACGGACCGCCCGACGGACGAGTACTGGTTGTCGTTGGCGTAGGCCGCGATGGCGCGGCAGCCATTGTTCGACCCGGCGACGGCGCAGATCGGCGGGTTCTGATTGACCTGCGCGATGAGATCGCGGCCGCGCAGATGGTCGTAGCCGACGGCGACGGTGGTCGCGCGGCCGATCTGGCGCTCGACTTCCGCGCTCACCTGGTCCGAAGACGCGTTCTGGATGTGCGGGTCGATCGTCGTGAAATTCACGAGCGACGCCGAGGCGACCGACTGCGTGAGGATCGCCGGAAAGACCGGCGCGCCGGTCTGGCCCGGCGACAGGCTCACGCTCCGCTGGCGCAGCTGCGAGAGATCGGTCGTGTTGCCGGCCGACAGCAGCGCGTTGGCGACGGCGCGCAGCGGAATGCGGTCGTAGTAGCGGCCGCCGCTCACGCGGACGACGGTCCGTCCCGATCGCCCCGGCGACCAGACGATGCCCAGGCGCGGCGCGACGTTGTTGGTGTCGGTCTTGACGGACTCCAGAAACTGCAGGTCGTAGCGAACGCCGGCGTCGATCGTCACGTGCGGCAGCGCCCATTCGTCCTGGGCGTAGATCCCGACGTTCGGATTCCGCTGGTGCACGCCCGTGGCGCCGAACGTCTGCGTGAAGCCGCCGTTGGTGTACGTGCCACTCTGAAACGCGGCGAGCGAGGCAAACGCGTAGCTGCCGCGCGCCGCCCGCGGAAACGTGATCGCGTCGTCGTTGTCGAGCACGTCCACGCCCGCGCGGATCGCGTGCGCGCCGGCCTGCCACGACAGGTTGTTGACGACCTCACCCATCGTGTTCGTGCGCGCCGTCGGGCTCACGGACAACGTGCCGAACGAGGCGACGCCGGCGATGCTGACCGCCGGGCCGATGGGATCGGACGGCGGCGCGCCCAGCCGGCTGTAGGCGAGCTGCGCGCGCGTCTCGAGCACCGCGCGCGGGGACAGGGTCCGCACGTTGCCGACGGCGATCGTCTGGTCCGTGTCGTCGAGGCCCGCGGACGCCGACGGCGCCGCCGTGCCACCCGCGCCGCGCGCGTGGCCGCTCGTCACCCGATACGCGCTGTAGCGGAGCGACAGCAGGTCCTTGTCCGAGACCTGCTGATCGATCTTCACGAGGCCGGTCGTCGAGTCGACGGGCGTCGGGAAGACGCCGGTGGCGACGCCGCCGCCCGCGTAGCCCTGCGCGGCGAGCTGCGCGTCGATGGCGGACGCGGCCGCCTCGGGAATCGTCACCAGCCCCGACTGCGTGAGCCGCCGCTCCTCGACGTTCGCGAAATAGAAGGTGTGATTCTTTCGAATCGGACCGCCGGCGCTCGCGCCGAACTGGTGCTGGCGCATCGGCAGCGTCGTGCCCGAGAGCGCGTTCGCGCTGTTGAGCGCGTCGTGCCGGAAGAACTCGTAGCCCGTGCCGGCAAACGCGTTGGTGCCGCTGCGCGTCACGATGTTGAACGTGCCTCCGAGCGCCCGGCCGAGCTCCGCCTGGCCGCCGGACGTGATGACCTGGAATTGATCGATCGCGTCGACGCCGTACACCACGCCGCTCAGCGCCGCCGCGTCGTCGTTGTCCGACAAGCCGTCCACCATGAAGTTGTTCGACAGGTTGCGCTGGCTGTTGACCGAGAGCCCGACGCCCGGCACCGCCGAGGTTTCAGGAAAGAGCTGCGTGCCGCCCCCGACGTTGGTCGCGGAGGCGCCCGGCGCGAGCAGCGCGAGATCGAGGAAGTTCCGGCCGTTCATCGGCAGCGACTCGATTTCGCGCGTCCGGATCGTCGTGCCGATTTGCGTGCGGGCAGTTTCGAGGACCGGCGCGTCCGCCGAGACCGTGACGTCCGTCGTCACGCCCTGAACGTCGAGCGTGATCTTCAGGTCGAAGGCCGACCCCGCCGAGAGCTGAAGCGTGCGGGTCGCGGTCTTGAAGCCGGCGGTCCCGACCGTCAGCTCGTAGGGCCCGACGTGGAGGTAGGCGAACCGGAAGCGGCCGTCGGGCCCGGACACGGCGGTTGCGGCGACGTTGGTCTCGGTCTCGCGGATGGTGACGGTCGCGCCGACGAGGACCGCGCCCGACGAATCGGTCACGCGGCCGGACACGCTGGCGTAATTCACCGTCTCCTGCGCCACGGCCACGCCCGGCCACGCCGCGCACGCGACGACCACTGCCACGAGGAACGTCCACGCCCGCACGGCCATCGACCATCGAGTCTTTCATGTGCACCCGGCGGAGCGCGTGCGGCATGTTGTCGCACCCCTGTTGGATTCAGGGAATCGGATTCCGGAATCCCCTCGAACTGGATATTCTGGCGGTGATTTCCATGATGCCGGCGGGGTCACACAGCACGGCGGCCGCCGCGACGACCGATCCCGTCGCGCTGTCGTGGCTCGTCACGGTGCGCTGGACGACGATCCTCGCCGGTGTGGGCGCGGTCGTGGCGGGGCGAGCGGCGCTCGAGGCGCGGGCGTCGATCGCGGGCGCCGCGGCGGCGCTCGGCCTCGTCGCGGCCAGCAATCTCTGGCTGATGTGGCGGGTGCGCGCCGGCGAGGGTCGATCGGCCGCACTCGTCACCGCGGCCGGGACGGCGGTCTGCGCCGATGTCGCGATTCTGTCGTGGCTGCTCTCACACGCCGGCGGCGTCCTCAACCCCGCCAGCATCTACTACCTCGTCGAGATCGTCGTCGCCGCGCTGGTCCTCGGACGAACGTGGACCTGGGTCGTCGCGGGCATGTCGGTCGCCGGCTACGCGACGCTCTTCGTCGCCCCGACCGACGCGCTCCGGACCGCGCAGGTCATGCACCCCGAGATCGGCCTGCACATGCGGGGCATGTGGATTGCCTTTGCGTGCACGGCGTTCATCGTCGCCGTGCTCGTCTCGCGGCTGGCTGTCGCGGTCGAGCGGCGCGACCGGGCGCTCGAAGCGCTGCGCGATCGTACCGCGCGATCCGTCCGGGCGGCGGGCCTCGCGACGCTCGCCGCGGGTGCGGCGCACGAGCTCAGCACGCCGCTCGCCACGATCGCCGTCGCCGCGAAGGAACTCGACCGTCGGCTCTCGTCCGGGCCGCCCGACCTCGCTCTCGATCGCCTTCGCGATGACGCGCGGCTGATCCGCGCGCAGACGGACCGCTGCCGCGAAGTCCTCGACGCGCTCGCGGGCCGGACCGGATCGCCCGCCGGCGAGATCCCGCACGTCTCGGCGCTGCGCGACGTCGTCTCGGCGGCTCGCGCGAAGCTCGATCCCGCGGAGGCGACGCGGCTGCGCGATCGCGTCCCGGACGGCATCGACGTCCGCTGGCCGGTGGACGTCGTCGCGCGCGCGATCGCGAACGTCGCCCAGAACGCGCTGCAGGCGTCGACCGCGCCCGTGGATCTGACGGCGACGACCGGCGCCGCGGGCGTCATCCAGCTGACCGTCGTCGATCGCGGCAGCGGGATGAGCGCGAAGGACCTCAGTCGGGCTGGCGAGCCGTTCTTCACGACGAAGCCGGCCGGCGCCGGCACCGGCCTCGGTCTGTTCGTCGCGCGCTCGTCGGTCGAGCAGCTCGGCGGCGAGTTCACGCTTGCCTCGACGCCGGGCGTCGGCACGACGGCGACGATTGCCCTTCCGCGCGACGTGGTCGCGCCGGCGCGCGAATCATGACCGACGCGCCGTCCCTCCTCATCGTCGAGGATGACCATGCGCTCCGCGAACGGTTGACGCGCGCGTTCGACGAGCGAGGCTTCGACGTCCGGTCCGCCGCGACAATGGCCCAGGCGCGCGCGGCCGCCGAGGCGGACCCGCCGGAGTACGTCGTGCTCGATCTGCGGATCGGCCAGGAGAGCGGCCTCGCGCTGATCCCCGTGCTCCTCGAACTGGATCGCGAGACCCGGATCGTGGTGCTGACCGGCTACGGCAGCGTCGCGACCGCCGTGGACGCGGTTCGACGAGGCGCGGTGCACTACCTCACGAAGCCGGCGGACGCGGACGAAATCCTCGCGGCGTTCCAGGGGGACCCGGCCGCGTCGGCTGAGCCGCCCGACTGGCAGCCGATGTCCCTCGACCGCGTGCAGTGGGAGCACATCAACCGCGTGCTGGTCGAGTGCGGCGGCAACATCTCGGAAGCCGCGCGTCTGCTCGGCCTGCATCGGCGTTCGCTCCAGCGCAAGCTCGGCAAATATCCGGCGGCCCGCTGAGGGCCTCTCATTCCGGGAATTCGGGTGCGTACCGGGTGTGCACCCGGAACGTTCCGGGTGCACACCCGGTACGCACCCGAATTCCCGGAATGAGAGGCCCAGGCGGTTACGACCGCGCGCGCGGACGGGTCTGCGTCGTGCGCGCGGGCATGCCGAGCCTCGCCGGCCGATCCGGCGTGCTCGGCGACGCGCCGGTCTCGCGATCGCGGCCGCCGGCGCGCATGTCGCCCGCCGCCGCGTTGTTGACGCCGCTCTCGGCGATTTCGGTGAGCTTGGCGTCGGCGGCCTTCTCCTCGTCGAGGGTCTGCCGCAGCAGGTCGGCGGCGTCGGTGTGGCCCATCGTGTCGGCCCAGGCGGCGAGCGTGCCGTACGCCGCCATCTCGTAGTGCTCCGCCCGCTGTCCGGCGGCGATGAGACACGCGTCCCGCGTGCTCTCGTCGACGCGGCCGTCCATCGCGGACTTGCCCTCCTCGATGATGCCGGCGATGCCCGCGCAGTGTTTGCCGCGCGGCTTCTCGTCGAGCTGCTCGAAGATCTGCTCGAGGCGCTCGACGTGCCCCTGCGTCTCGGTGCGATGGCCGTCGAAGGCCTCGCGCAATTCGTCCGACGACGCGGCCGCGGACAGCTTGGTCAGGGCCTTGAGCAGCTGATGCTCACCGTCGTACACGTCGCGCAGTTCCTCGACAAAAGAGGCGTGGAGGTTTCCAGTTTCTGGCATCGGGTTCTCCTTCCGGGTTGAAAAACGGGGTCCCGCACTGGGGCTGCAAGAGCGCGGCCACGGCCGGAGCGCGAGGCCGCTCGACGCGGGCGATGAGTGTCCTCGGTGCATGGAAAACGGCGACAATCGTCCGTCTCTATCGCTATCAAGACGAGGTCACGGCATGGCCACTGGTATCGAGGTCGACGTTTCCGTCCAGGCGGAAATCGCGAAGGTGTGGATCGACGGCAAGACCGTGAAGATCGCCGGCGACGGAACGGGCTCGGCGAGCGTGCCGCCGGGGCAGCACGCGCTGTCTTTCGCCGTGCGGGGTGCGGCCGGCACGACGTACACCGCCAGGATCACGGCGCCCGCGAGCGCCAAGTACACGCATTCAGACACGTTCGATGACGCCGAGTTCGACCAGGTGCTGCACTGGTTCACGGTGTGAGGATTCCTGTGGCGAAGATGTCCCTGACCGGAACGATCGTCCTGTGTGTCACGACGCTGGCGATGGCCTCGAGCGCCTGGGCGCAGGCCGGCCCCCCGGATCGGGCCGCGGCGCCCGCGCAGACGCCGGCCGATCACGACCGCGCGCTCGCCGCGATGGCCTCGGCCACGACGTCCGCGCCCGGCGCCGCCGCGCAGTTTGCCCCGATCGTGTCCCTCGAGGGCACGACGAAGGACAAAGTGGTGACCGCGCAGCTCGGCATCGCCTACAGGGCGCTCGTGATCACGGCCGGACTCAGCGGCGCGGTCGACGGCGGCGGCGACCCGACGACGTTCGCGGACCTGAACGGCCTGCGCGACAAGACGACGGCGTCGGTCAACGTCACTTGGCACACCTGGCCGCAGTCGAACGACACCACGGCCCTTCAGCAGGCCTGCCGTTTGTACGCGGGCCTGACCCGGGACGACACGCAAAAAGACTGCGCGTATCTCCAGATCAAGCGCGCGACGAGGGCGCGGGTCAGAGACGGCAGCCTGACCGAGGCGGACGGCCGCCGGATCCTTCGCGCCCTCGACGACATCGCGATTGCGCCGCTCTTCTACTTCGGCGCCGGCGGCGACCTGTCACCCGAGACGTTCAGTTTCGTGTCGGCCGACACGCTGGCGCCGGGCCGGGAAACCCACACGAGCTGGTCCGCCCACGCCTCGGGCGGCGTGCTGTTCGGCAGCGGCTGGCTGGTCGCGGGCCGCTTCACGCGGGAAGTCGCGTTCCACGGCGGCTCGGCGTCGCAGATCTGCCAGCCGCTCGGATCGACCGGGGCCCTGAGCTGCGCCCAGAAAACCATCGGCGCGCCCGGCGCCGCGCAGAGCACGAACCAGATCGGCGCCGAGGTCCGCAAGCAGTTCGGCGCCGGCTTCGCCGTGAGCCCGAGGTTCACATACGACAAGCACAAGAACGCCGTCGCCGTGGCCGCGCCGATCTATTTCATCCGCAGCCCGGACGGCGGTCTCGACGGCGGCGTGACTTTCGGCTGGCGCTCCGACACCCGGGCGTTCACCGTGAGCGCGTTCGTCGGCGCGGTGCTCGGACTGATCACGAAGTGAGGATCGTCATCAACCGGGCATCACCGCGGATCAGCGCCTGCGTCCTGTCGTCCTGACCGTCGAGGTTGACGACGGCCCCGGCGGCGCGGAGCTGCTCGATGAGCGCGTAGCCTTGCTCGCGCTGTGAGGCATTCCAATCGTTCGCCCAGGCGTGCAGCGCCCAGTCGAGGGGCGTCGCGTGCCAGCGGCCGTCGCGTGCGTCGACGGCCGCGCCGGCGGCGATGAGCTGCGCCGCCGCGCCGACGTGCGGCCCGTACGTCGTCCAGTGGAGCGGCGTCTGCCCGTCCCAGGGATGGGCCGGCTGGTTCCTGCCGTCGGCGTCGCCGCCATTCGCGAGCAGCACCCGCAAGGCGTCGTCGGCGCCGTACCCGGCGGCGTACATGACGGCGCGATCGCGCTGCGCGGGCGCGGCGCCGTTCGTCAGCGCGTGGCGCGCGTCAAAGTACGTCGCGACGACGTCGGCGCGGTTGACGCCTGCGGCGCCTTCGAGGTCGAGCGGCGCCCCGCGCGAGGCGAGAAATCGCGCCGCCTCGCCCCGCCCATTCGCCAGGCAGCCGGCGACCGCACCCGTCCCGCTGCCCACCGGCCCGGCCTGCTCGATGCTGGCGCCCCGCGCGAGCAAGAGCTCGAGCAGCCGAATCTGCACACCGGCCCTCTCCGGATGGAGGCTCGTGGCGGCAAGACCCAGCGCGGTGCTGTGCCCGCGATACGCGTCCGATTCGGCGTTGACATCGGCGCCCCGGTCGAGCAGCAGCTCCGCGATAGCCACGATGTTCGGCGGCGTGCGCTGGCGGAAGTCCTCGACGCCGTTGGCCGAGACGTAGTGCAGCAACGTCGAGCGGTGGTCTCGCGTGGACCGATGGCGCACCAGTCCGGGATGGGCTTCGAGGAGCGCGCGCAGGCGATCGATGTCGCCGGCGACGATCGCGTCCGCCGCCGACTCGAAGGCCGCGGTCATCGAGGCGCCGTCGGCGATCGTCTCGACGTGGTGCGCGAACCGAGGCCAGCTCGCGAACCCGTGGATGCGCGCGACGAAGAACTGCGCGTCGGTCAGCGTCACCGCGGCGGCGGCCTTCTTCAAGTGCCCGTCGACAAATCTCTGCCATCCCCGTTCGACGAAAGCAACGATGCGGTCGCGCGGACTGCTGCCCTCGTCAAACCATTCGACTGATGTCAGCGCGGTGAGGCTCTCGACCCAGCGCGTCGCGACGTCACGGACAGCGTCGCGCCGGGCGGCCGCGCGCAGATCGCGCGCCAGGCTGCGGTAGTAGTCGAGGTTCGGGCGTGGCGGCAGCGGAAGAGCGTCGGACATACGAATCTCCTTTCATGACGCGCCTGGAGTCCGCACTGAATCAGGCTGAAAGAAGGTTCGTGGCCTTCAGTTCTCTTGTGTCGGGTGGGCACGGCCCTGTCCGCGGACTGGAAGCGACCCGAATCGCTCGGCTCCAGTCTACCGCTGATGCCGCGCGCACGCGGGCGCGCCTTACTGCGGGATCGGAGTCTCCTGCGCGTTCACCGCCTGCCAGCGTCCGTCCCGGTGCACGAACACGTCCGTGAAGATGGTGCGCGACTCACGCTCGTTGGCGTCCGTCGCGATCGCGATGCCGGTGGCGACGGCGGTGTCGCCGTAGACGCGCACGTGCAGCTCCCCGAACCGGCGCCGCTCGCCCTGCGGCGCGGGATGCGTGATGGCCCAGTCGATGTGTTGCGCTCGCGTCAGGAAAATCCCGGCTGGCACCGGATGCACGAAATCGTCGGCGAGGAGGCGCTCGAGCGCGGCGCGGTCGTGCTCGTGTGCCAGCCACTGGCGCTCGAGGGCCGTGACCTCGCCGACGGCAGCGGCCTGCGGTGAAGGGCCGCCCTGCCGCGCGGACAACGTCGCCGCGGCCAGGATGAGCACGAGGGCCGGCGCCCCAGCGTGGAAGAGGAGTCGCATCCCGCAACTATTCCCGACTAATACCTATCAGGGATAGTCTCAACCTACGGAGGATGGCCATGCGTGTCGTTCGCACGGTCGCGCTCGGGGTGTGTGCCCTCCTCGCGACCGTCTCGTCAGCCCGCGCCCAGGCGCTCGGCCAGGTTGCGGGCATCGTCACCAACCCTCACGGCGCCGGCCTCGCCGGCGCGTCGCTCTCGCTGGACAACGCGGGGCTGTCGGAGCCTCTCGTCGTCGTCACCACCGCCTCAGGGGCGTTCGAATTCCCGCGCGTAGCGGTCGGCACCTACACGCTCATGTGCCGGCTCGACGGTTTTCGGGAGGTCATCGTGAGACGCGTCGATGTGGTCACTGGGCGAACGGCGACGATCAACCTGACCCTTGAGACCGCGGGTGGCGTGATCGAAATGCCGTACAACGCCGGGCGCACGACGACCGGCGCCACGATCGGGCGCGCCGTCATGCTGAACGTGCCGACCGCGCGGGATCCGTGGCAGATCATGCGGCTGGCGCCGGGCGTCCTCTTGAACGGCGTCAACGTCGCCGGCTCCGCCTCGGGCCAGCAGTTGACCCCGTCGGCGCTCGGATCGAGCGCCGACGTCCAGTGGCACATCGATGGCGCCACGACGACCGATATGGCTTCCAACTCATCGGCGGCCTATTACAATTTCGATTCGATTGACGCCGTGCAGGTCATCACCGGCGGCGCCGACGTCTCGGTGGCGTCCGGCGGCGTCTTCATCAACCTCATCACGAAATCAGGCACCAACCGCCTGTCGGGATCGGTGACCTCGACGATCGCGTCGAACGCGTTCCAGAGCCAGAACGTCAGCGCGGATGCGTTCGCGAGCAGCGCCACGCTGCTCGGCCGGCCCCTCACGGGCAGCCCCCTGCGCCACATCGGCGTCACCAGCGGCGAGATCGGCGGCCCGATTCGCCGCGATCGCCTCTGGTTCTGGGGCGGCGCGGACAATCAGGACATCGATGTCACCGCCGCCAGTTTCATCGACACGACGCGCTCCGGGTGCAGCCCGCCGCCGGCGGTCTTCTCCAGCGTCGAAGCCCTCCAGGCGTGCCTCGCGGACGACAAGACGACGATCCGCAACGTGAACGGCAAGCTCACGGCCCGGCTGAGCGCCGCGACGACGCTGGCGCTGCTCTACCAGACGAACCAGAAACTGCGGAACAACCGCGCGGCGCTCGGTGCCGGCGCTTCGCAGACCGATGTCTCGTCCACCGTGAGTCAGTACGGCGGGCGCTCGACCTGGACGGCGTCGCCGACCGTGCAGGCGACGCACGCCTGGCACCCCGCGAGCGGATGGCTGATGGAGAACCAGTTCACGCACGCCGCGAACAACTTCTTCCTCGACTCCCACGACTACACGCAGTGCGGATCGTCGTCGTACGCGCGCGACCAGGCGGGCGCCGACCCGACGGATCCCTTGTGCCAGTGGAACGTGCAGGCCCTCACGAACCGCACGACCGGCATCACCACGCGCGCGCCCGGTTCCGGCAGCTATCAAACGTCGCGTCCCGCGTGGGAACTCCGGACGGACGACCACGACCTCGTGTCGCACGTCCTCGGCGGGGATCACGCGTTCCGCTTCGGCGCCGGATGGCGAAAGGATCCGGTGCTGAGCTACAGCCACCAGGGCGGCGGCGCCGCCGCGATGGTCCAGTGTCTGGGCAACGTCCTGCCGGGCTGCGGCGGCTCGCCCACGCCCCTGCCCGTCGGCATCGTGCCGTACGAGGCGGTCATCTCGCGCGACAACCTCGTCCACGACGACTGGCAGACGTTCAACTGGTACGCGCAGGACTCCTACACGCGCAGCCGGCTCACGGTTACGGCTGGCACGCGCTGGGACCGCGAAGCGTCGCGCTATCTCGGCGGTTGCGTGTCGGCGAACGTCGTGGTGCCGGAGCTCCTGCCGCGGCAGTGTCAGGGCGCGGTCGATCCTCACCAGCCGTTCCAGACGTACTCGCCGCGCGTCTCGACGACGTACGATCTCACGGGCGACGGGCGGACGACCGTCCGCGGAAGCGTCGGCTATTACCACCAGACGAAGCTTCTCCTCGCGAACAGCTTCAGCGACACGGGCCGCGTCCGCCTCACCTACGGACCGAACTCGTCCGCCGGCGCCTGCCGGGCGCTGAGCTGCTGGACCGACGCCAATCGCGACGGCATCGTGCAGGCCAGCGAGCTCACCGGCTCGCCGACGTCGAGCACACCGTTCTTCCTGAACGGCGTCCTCGCGACGCCGCTCCCCGTCATCGATCCGGCGCTCCGCCCCGGTCGGACGCGGGAAGGCATGATCGGGCTCGACCGCGAACTCGGGCACGGGCTCGACGCGGCCGTCGACCTCACGTGCCGGTACAACGACTTCGGCTCGGCGTCGTACTCCGCGACCGCCAATGCAGCAGCCGGCGCCTCGACACTCTGGCAGCGACACGACTACGTCGATCCGTCGACCGGGATCGCGGCCCCGTACTACACCGTTTGCGCTGACTGCGATGTTCCCGTGAATGGTCCGTCGGTCCTCACGACCAGCCGGACGCACGACACGGACGTCGGCGTGACGGCGAGGCTCTCGAGGCGGCTCGCGAGCCGCTGGCAGGGCGAGGTCTCGTACACGTGGAACGACTCACGGGTGTTCACGCCGGTGGAGGCGCTGGCGGCGTCGAACAACATCGGCAACCCCACCGGCCTCGAGTTCACCAACGGCTTCACGAACGGCACGCCGCCGCACGACTTCAAGGCGTTCGGCTATGTCGAGCTGCCGCATCGATTCACGGCGGGCTTGAACCTCGAGGTGCGATCGGGGAGCCTCAGAACTCTCGTGATCGACGGCCCCGGCACCGTGGTCAGCGGCTCAGGCCAGATCACGTATGCGACGTTGATGTTCCAGGACGCCGGCACGACGCGCACGCCGGTGATGTCGTTGATCGACCTGAACCTGGCGAAGACGTTCTCGCTTCGGCACGCGACGCTGACGCTGGCCGTCGATTGCTTCAACGCGCTCAACGCCGCGACGCCGCTCAGCTACCTCACCAACGACCTGAGCAACGCGGCCGAGGGCCTCACGGCGGCCACGACGCCGATCTCGATGATCGTGCCCCCTCGTGTCTTCAGGATCGACGCGCGGTTCGCGTTCTAGACGCCCCGGCATTCCGGGTGTCTACGCTCCCGGAATGCCAGCGTCCCAGCTCCCCCGCTTCCTTTACACTGTCGCTCGACATGTCGCTGTTACCTGTTCGAGCACGAACAGTGCTTTTCGTTGCGGCTGCGGCGCTCCTCGCGGCCGCGCCCGCCGCGTACGCCCAGGCGCCGTCGCCGGGATTCGTCGTTCTGTCGCTGCCGGCCACTCCAAGGACGACGGCACTTGGCGACGCCTACGTCGCTGGTCGCGATGCCGACGTCATCTTCTCCAACCCGGCGCAGCTCGCCGGGGCGCGGTCGTCCGACGCCGCATTCGCCTTCACGGCCGACGGGCCGTCGAGCAAGCACGTCACGCTCGATTCGGTGTACTCGGGCGGCAAGTGGTCGTTCACCTGGGGCTGGGGCGTGCAGTTCGTCGACTTCGGCCCGCTCGTCTGGTCGCGGTACCTGAAGCTCGAGGTGGACAGCATCTGGGCCGCCGCGAACGCCCCGAACTACTACCAGAAGCTGCGCATCGACGAACTGTGGCTCGGGTGGGGCCACGCCTTGCCGGCCGCGCCTCCGGTCTCCTATGAGGCCGAGAAGGGCCGGCTGCGCGGGACGGCGGTCAAGG
>Ga0134128_10004984_pt1 | contig 16149 bp, 16 predicted proteins | sample KB31754_FD_96462 | JGI IMG/M metagenome (GOLD analysis project Ga0134128, IMG submission 96462) | Terrestrial soil microbial communities with excess Nitrogen fertilizer from Kellogg Biological Station, Michigan, USA - KB3-175-4 | ecosystem: Environmental > Terrestrial > Soil > Unclassified ...
ATCGCGATTGGAATGGCGGTTCGGCGCAAGAAGATCGAACTCACCAATTCTCACTTCCTATTCACTGCCTCTCTCGCGCTGCTTCCATTTGCCGTTTTCAATCAGCAAATCATCACGGGACGTATCATGCAGCCATACCACTATGAAGTTTTCATTTTAAATTATTCAGTGCTGGTCGCGGTGTTTACTGCTGTTCAGCTCCTCCAGAATCCAGTGCCGCGGCGTTTGTTGATTTGGATTGTCACTCTCTCGGTTGCGTGGGGATTTATAGAAGTTAGTGTACCGGCACGGCTGACGTTCGTGCCCGCGGCTGTCAATAACGACAGGATGATTCCCGTTTTGCTACGCCTAAATGAATTGTCAAAGACGGACGGCACGTTCGCAGACTTGCACACGGAAAATGCGCCGTCGCCTTTGGTATTTTCTCCGTACATCGCGGTCAATTCGTGGTTGCCTACCTGGACTTCCCAGGGAACCCTGCTCGATATCGGAGGTCTCGATTTGGGTCACATCTCACGTGCCGAGCGGAAGGAATACCTCTACATGCATCTCTACTACTCCAAGGTTGATGCATCGGCTTTACGGAACCCGTCTGATCATACAACCAGGGATGTCGGTCTAAAGTACGCGCGTGCTGCCATATTTGGTCATGAGCGGATTCTGCCTGGTCTGAACCTCCATTTCGAAGCGATTACACCGGAGGAAATTGAACAGGCAATCCACGATTACCAAATCTACGTTGACTCATTTTCGAGGGACGAGGTCCGCAAACGGCCGATCGCTTATGCTGTTTTGCTCGCGGAAGACAAGTTTGACTTCAGTAATCTCGATCGCTGGTATGAGCGGGATACCGGTGAACGCGTGGGTGATTATGTCCTGTTTCGTTTGAAGCTGCGCGACTAACTAAAGAACCAGTATTGAGAGGGGAGCGCGGCTGCGATGGCAGTCACAGCCGCGCCAGCTCGGAAGGTTAACCCGGTTGCGTGGATGTCGAGCAGGGGACAACTATGGGCAGGTTTTGGCAGGCATAGAAATCGATTTTTCCGTTTCTGATTGATATCAACATCATCATTCAACGGGAACAACAAACTCGTTGCTGCGAACCATGTTCAACCGCGCGCGCGCGGCGAGCTCGATCGTCCTCGGATCCGTTCGCAGTCGCTGTAATTCTGATTTCAACGATTGATTCATGCTGCGCAATGCCTCCACATCCGTCTGCATTGCGGTAAGTTGTTGTGCGGCAACCTGAACTTTGGCCCGTGTACGCATGTTCACCGTCACGCAAACGGCGAGAGTCGCGAGCAAAATCATTCCGAATACAACCCAGGAGGGAATTACTCCACCCCTGCGACGCACCTCTGAGCGCGTGCCGATAATGTCCTGAGAGATCTGTTGCACTGAAGCCAGTGAATTTGCGCGTGGCGACACGCGTTGCGTCCTGATTCGCTCGTCTATCCAGTAACTGTTTGCGACCCTGCTCACCTCACACCTCCCAGTCCTTTGCCGTTCGATTTCAGCCCCTGCTCGTACTCCAGCTCCATGCCAACTGCGGCAAAGGTGAAGGCCTCCGTAGCGACGGCCTGTCGACCCCATGGCCCGATTAGATTGTCATGCGCTCTTAGTTAAGAGGCTGCTTAATTATTAATGTGGGTTTAGCCACAAGATAGCGGGCATCTCATGACGTGCAGCCCCAACTAAATGTACTTCGCGGCTTGTCAATGTGCTTGCCGCTCAACAACTTAGCGGCGATAGGCCGGACAATAGCATCGTGCTTAAAGGGTGTAAAGATTTTTCTAATCAACGATTTATCCCTGTAAGTTGAACATTCACTTGAACTTTCAGCGCTTAAGCAATGAAATTGGCGAACGGGTGGCGAACGGAAATCAGGGCATGTTTGCCTACAAAATCTCTGCATTCTCTCCAGGGTTTCTGCGATTTAACGGTTCTTTCCAAACGCAGAGACCCGCAGAGGACCGCAGAGAAACGCCGAGGTTGTTAAAACTTGTTGACAGTCTTAGCTGTGATAACTAGACTTCTTAAACCTGCGGGCTGCTAAGCCCTTGGCACTTCGATTTCATATTTACTTGTCCCTGCGGCTCCTCGCTGAAGTTAGGATCCCCACGATTTTTCGAAAAGTTTAAGGAAGGGTGTAGATGTCTGACTCTTCGGTCCTGAGCCCGGATGCCCCTGTCAATTGTCTTCGGTTACCGATCAGTTCCATAGTGCGAGCCGTCTGTGAAGCCGCTAACGGCGGGCCTGATCTGCTCTACGAAGTGATGATCAAGGTGAGCCTGATGGTGGAAGCCACTGCGCCCACCTATGGACTTTCGATCTGGGCTACATCAGATTCCGGTAAGCCAATACTGCGCTGGGCGGAGGGACTCGAGGACACGGAGATCGCGATCGGCGAAAACGCCGTGGCTGAGATCTTCGAGAGCAAAGGGCGTCCTCAATCCGCCAAAGAAGGTGACCAGGCAATCTGCTTGTTGTTGGCTTTGCCGTCGGGGATGCGTGAAGGCGCGGCGTTGTACGGTCGTTGTGTGCGGCCGTTGTCGTCGCAACAGGCAAAGGAACTAAACGCGCTAAGCGACGTTGCGCACCTGGCCCACTCGCATCAGTCGTCTGCAAACGTCATCCCAACCGGAACCAAACCCGCAACAATCACTTCAACGAGTTCATTGCCGGGCATGGTGTTTAGCAGTCGCGCCATGGTAGACGTGGCCAAGAACGTCGAGCGCATCAAAGATTCTCATTCAACTATTCTCGTCACCGGCGAGTCAGGCACCGGTAAGGAATTGATCGCGCGCGCGATTCATCGTCTCAGCCGGCGTTCCGAAAGTGAGTTCATTCCGTTTAACTGTTCCGCCGTCCCTGCTGAGTTGATCGAAAGCATGTTGTTCGGACACCGCCGCGGAACGTTTACAGGCGCGATGTCGGACCATGCCGGTTTGATCCGTTCGGCTGAGAATGGAACTTTGTTTCTCGACGAGATCGGTGATCTGCCGCTTCCGTTACAGCCGAAGCTACTGAGATTTCTCCAGGAGGGAGAGATTCACACCCTCGGCGAGCTTGCGCCGCGCAAGGTGAACGTACGCGTGATCGCCGCAACGCACAAAGATCTCGAAACACTCGTCAGCGAAAAACTATTTCGCGAAGACTTGTACTACAGAATTGCGACATTGACCTTGAAGGTACCACCGTTAAGAGATCGACGCGAAGACATTGCGGCGCTGATCTCGCACTTCATCAGCCACTACGCCCGGAAGAATGAAAGAGCGATTTCTGGAATCACTGCTGATGCGATCCAGATTCTCGAGACGTATTCGTGGCCCGGGAATATTCGGGAGCTCGCAGCGGAGATCGAACGTCTTGTTCTTTACGCTGAAGACGACGGTTACATTCGTCCGGAGAACATCAGTTCAAGAATCCGTCCGCAAAATCTTCAGAACGAAGCCACCGCGGAGAAGTTGGACGACTTGCTCGACAACTATGAGCGACGCCTGATCACCGAAACACTCAAGCGTCACGATTGCAACGTCGCTAAAGCAAGCGAAGCATTGGGACTCGGATCCAGGCAGACGCTGTATAAAAAACTCAAGCGGCTGGCAATCGATATCGGAGACTTTTTACAAGAAGACACAGAGCCGGGTATGCAGTATCGCGCGTAAGAATTTTCTCGCGCAAAGACGCAAAGGCGCAAAGCAAGACCTTCGGTGGCGGAGGTCCCCTTTGCGTCTTTGCGCCTTTGCGCGAGAAAGTTTTTGTTAACCATTGCGCCTCTAGTCTCCCGCCGCTTGTCAACCCCAGGCTACAACACTCAACGCCAATAAAAACCTACGTTGCAGTTCCCGCAAGCCAGATGGCCCATCAGTTGGACCACGCGCCATTGTCAACCGCAGGCGACAAATCAGGACCCTGACCCAACAAAATCCATCATTGGACCACTGGCACGGCGGTTGTAAACGTCATGTTCGTCGCGAGGCAAGCAACGCATCGCATTAACAGTCGAGCAGACAAACCTAATGAAGGCTAACACTACGAAAAACCTGACATCAACCGTAACGCTCGTGATTCTCTCCCCGTTCCTGGCGCTGGCAATTCTCGTCAGCATCAAGACCGTGGGAATCAGGAATAACGACATGTTGCTGCTGATGCTTACTTTGTTGAGTGCTGTTCTAAGTGGAATCAATGGCTTTGGCCGCCGCACGGCTACAGCGGTTCAACTATCTGCAGCGAAGACAAAGTCACGCGGTGCTGATCCTTCCACGGTTAGCGTCATGTTTGCCGGCTCATCCAAGTAAATAACGCCTAACCGAATCTAAAAGGAGCAACAAAATGATTAAGAGATTCTTCCGTGATGAAACTGGTCTTGAACTTTCCGAGTACGCAGTCGCCGCAGCGCTGGTAGCGTTGGCCGCCGTCCTGGCTTTCCAGGCTCTCGGTAAGAACATCGGAACGAAAATTCAGTCTCTCGCTGACACGATCGGTAAGTAATTCACCTGAATAACGGAATCTAAAAGGAGCAACAAATGATTAAGAGGTTCTTCCGCGATGAAACTGGTCTTGAACTTTCCGAGTACGCAGTTGCCGCAGCGCTGGTAGCGCTGGCCGCCGTCCTGGCTTTCCAGGCTCTCGGTACGAACATCGGAACGAAAATCCAGTCACTCGCTGACACGATTGGTAAGTAATCTCCTGCCTGAGTTTCTAGTTGGCCGGCAGCAGCGGTTCTCGTTGCTACCGGCCAACTGCAAACAGTCGGAATTGCATTAGTGGTTGCGCGCCTTGTGAAGTTAAGGCTACACGAGGGCGCCGCCAGTTTTCTCCAAGCTTCGGGACGTCGTCATTTGATCGAATGCTCAGTTCAACCACAATAATCGTCGAACTCTTCTTAATTCCGCTCGCCGTGCTGATCATTTACCACGACGTGCGCTATCGCCGCATTCCTAATCCAATCGTACTTGCCACCCTGATCAGCGGACTCGCGATTAACTTCGTGCAGGGAGGATTCAGTGGTGGTCTCGACAGCATCACCGGATGCGTATTGGCTTTTATCTTGATGTTCTTCCTGCACGTATTCGGAGCAATGGGCGCGGGCGATGTCAAACTTTTCGCCGCCATCGGCTCGTTGCTCGGTGCTCACCTGGTTCTGCCCACTTTTGTGGTGGTCGTTTTAACTGGCGGTTTGCTGGCCATGGTTGTGGTGCTGCGCTGTGGAGTTCTCAGGACCACGTGTCATCGCGTACTGCAAATCCTCGTCGGCTTGCTACCTGGATGGCCAATGCCCAGATTCAGTGTCCCTACTGATCGCCGCCTGACCATTCCATACGGTGCGGCTATTACGATCGGCGCCATTATCGCGACTGCGATTTTTCACCCTTAACAGCGGCTAGTAAGCGGCTATAGACCAGGCCTGGCCTGGCGAAAACGGAGAGCTGATTCCCATGCGAAACAAACGATTCTTCATAGTTTTGGTAGGAGCGCTGATTTTCGGAGTGCTCGCTGCCGTCTCAGTCAGCAAATACCTGTCAAGTGCCCAGGCCTTTTCCAAGAACCTGAACAAGATAGCGGTGGCCAAGGTGCCGATTCCCATCGGCAGCAAGATCATTGCCGAGCAGATCATGGTGGTCCAGTTTCCCAAGGAATCGACTCCCGACGGAGCATTCGAATCGGCTGAAAAGCTGGCCGGCCGTGTAGCGGTAGTGAACATCGCTGCGCGCGAGCCCATCACTGAAGCACGACTGGCGCCCGAAGGCACTGCGGCCGGCCTGTCGGCGGTCATACCGGAAGGTTATCGCGCGATGACGGTGAAGGTTGATGATGCCGCCGGCATCTCCGGTTTCATCCAGCCCGGTTCTTTGGTTGACGTGGTCGTCACCATCGACCCGGAAGGTAACAGTCATCAGGATCCGGTTTCCAAGATCGTGTTGCAGAACATCAAGGTGCTGGCCAACGGTCAGAACATCGACAAGCCTGAAAACGAACGTGAAGCGAACAGCGTCAAGGCTGTCACCCTTCAGGTTACTCCGGAACAGGCTGAGAAACTTGCGCTCGCTGCTACCGAAGGCAAGTTGCAGCTCGTGATGCGCAACCAGGTGGACCAGGGCGACGAACAGACTCAAGGCGTCAACAAGCGCAACCTGTTAGGTGGCGAGGCCGCTAAGCCGGTACCTGAGCCTGGTTCAATGAAGAGTGAACAACCCAAGCAGGAAGCGAAGCCAATGCGTCGTTCTTCGGCGCCGGCGGCGAAACCAGCGGCAGCAGCCCCAGCTCCTCAACCCACACCGCGTGCGTCAGTGGAAATGATCGAAGGCGCTAAGAAGCGCAGCGTCGAGTTTCCATAGATCACTCAACACTAACGGACTTAATTGAAGTTGATCGCATTGACGATCGCTAGACACAAAGGAGCATAAGATCATGCAGAGCCGTTCCCCAATTTCACGCCGAGTGAGTTTATTACTGGCGTCCCTGATTACAATTTTCGGTACCTCCATCGCGCACGCGCAGGAAAACTCCTACAAGGCATCCTTTGCCCAGAACAAAGAATCGATCGCCGTAAATGTTCTGGTGGGACAGTCGCGCGTGATCAATTTCGATCGGCCGGTCGGACGTTTTTCGGTTTCCAATCCGGACATCGCCGAAGCAGTGCTCGTCACGCCGGACCAGGTGCTCGTCAATGGCAAAGCTTTCGGTCAGGTTAACTTCATCGCATGGGAACAGACTGGCGGTCAGTATCTGACGTTTGACGTTTACGTTCGCGCCAATCTTTCACTGATCGATTCTCAAGTTCGCGCGCTGTTTCCGAAAGATGATATCCGTTTGAGCCAGGCCAATGGATCAGTTGTGATCTCCGGCAGTGTTGCAAACGCTACGACCGCCGCGCAGGTGCAGAGTGTGATCGAAGCCGCGAACTTCAAGGTCGTGAACATGCTGACGTCACCGGTCTCGAACGCGACCCAGGTCCAACTCGAAGTTCGGGTTGCGGAAGTGAATCGTAACCGGCTGCGTGACTACGGCACTTCGTGGCTGACCAACGGCGCCACCGGTGGTTACGCAAACAGCGGTGGTGGTCCAAGCACGATTAGCGACTCAGTCATCGGTGCTGCCAGCGCGGTCCTGAATCCGGCGCTCAACGTGCTGCTGTTCAATAAGTCACTCAATACCGCGGCGATGCTCAAGCTCCTGCGCACTGAAGGTGCGTATCGCGAGTTGGCTGAACCGAACCTGATTGCGATGAATGGTCAGAACGCGAGCTTCCTCGCGGGCGGCGAGTTTCCGGTGCCGGTGTTACAGAACGCGGGCAGCGGCAGCGGTATCGGCATCACAATAGTTTGGAAAGAATATGGCGTTCGCCTGAACTTCAAACCAACCATCATTGACGAAGATCACATCCGCCTCGAGCTCGAGCCGGAAGTTTCAACGATCGACTTCAGCAACGGCGTCCGCTTCAGTGGATTCGTCATCCCCGCGCTGCGCACGCGTCGCGCGAAGACTGGTGTCGAGTTGCGTGACGGCCAGGCATTCGCGCTGGCAGGTTTGCTCGACAACAACGAAACCAAGACCCTGTCGCGAATCCCGATCGTCAGCGACATCCCGGTCATCGGCGCGCTCTTCAAATCGAAGTCATTCGAGAAGAAAGAGACTGAGCTGATGTTCTTTGTGACTGCACACATGGTCAAGCCCATCAACGGCGACGAACTGCCGAACATGCGTGGCATCGATGGTCTGAAGGGCAGCTCACCTTTGGGTGTTGAGCCGAAGGGTGAAGGCGTCCAGGGCCAGACCGGTTACAAGGTCTCCGGACAGAACGACTCAACTCCAGCAGCGGCACCGGCCAAAGTTGAACAGCCCAAAGCTGAAGAGCCCAAGGCCAAGTCGACCGACGCTGCGACTCAATCCAGCACGACCGGAACCGTCGGTACCGTGCGCAACAGTAATCCTGCCCTGCCAGTCGCCAAAGCAGTGAAGATGGACATGAACCCTGAAACTGTCAGGCCCTGGTAATGCCTCAAAAGTTTCCAATTGCCGATTGCCAATTGCCAATTTGTGTTCTTCGGAGTTCACAAAATCGGCAATCGGCAATCGAAAATCGGCAATGACATGAGGGGGAGAACATGAACCACAGATCAGTAGAACAAGCAGGATCGAGAAAACAAGAACGAGGTTCAATCCTGGCCATCTCAGCAATCGGAATGTTGGCCATCCTGTTGGCGGTCGGACTCGGAGTTGATATCAGCCGGTTCTACCTCGTCAAAACTGAGCTTCAAAACGGAGCTGATGCAGCAGCACTCGCTGCTGTATCAGCTCTTAATGGTGGAACTACTGGAATCGATGCGGCGGTGGATGAAGCAACCGTCAAAACAGTGAACAACTACAACTTCAACAAGACCGGAATAACGATCACGAACGTTGAGTTCTCAACCACTCTTGAGGGCGCATACATGTCCGCCGTTGCAGCCAAAGCGCAGGCTTCCAGCATCCGTTTTGTGCGAGTGACGACCGCACCATCGCCAGTCGCTGTTTCGTTCGCCGCGATGGTCCTCGGTAACAGCAAGAATCTGACAGCAACTGCAACAGCAGGCTATTCAGTATCGCTAACGGACATCTGCGATTTTCTGCCAGTTACCGTAATTGATTACGGCACGCCAATCGCGCCGGGATCGACTTACACCTTCCGTGCACAGGCCGGTGGCATGGTCTCGCCGGGCAATTATCAGATTCTCGCTTTGGCCGGCGCAGGTGGTAATGATGCACGCGTTGGCCTCGGCGCCGGCGTTGATGCATGCGCGGGACCGGGAGCCGTCTATTCCGTCGATACGAAGACAGGTGTGACGGCGGGTGCTGTGAGACAAGGAATCAATACTCGCTTCGACGAATACACTTCGAACAACGTCAACCCGGTTGACATGCCTCCGGATCTCAACATCCAGCAGAACATTACTTATTCGCAGTACAAGAGCGGCAGTCCCTCACAATCGCCATCGCATACGGGGTTCCGGAACCGCCGCGTGGTCTACATCCCCATCGTCAAGGCTTCAGAGTTCGATCAAGGTAAGAACACCGTGAAGTTTGATCGGATCGGTCAGTTCTTCCTTCAGACAAAAGTCGGTAGCGGTAGCGGTGGAGATCTCGTGGCCGAGTACATCAGTGACATAACCGTAGGCATTGGGAAATACGTCCCTGGTGGCGGAACAAATCCTCTCGTGACCACTCCTGTTTTATACAAATAGGAGGCAAAACAAAATGCATCATCGAGTACGTAAGATTCGAAATGTACGTCGCTGGCGACGATTCACTTGGTTGCATCGCTTTCGCCGTGATGACCAAGGTGTGCAACTCGTCGAGATCGCGATCGTTATTCCCATTCTGTTGATGTTGTTTGGAGCAGTCGGTGAGTTTGGCCGGTACTTCTACGAATACACGACGATGGCCAAAGCGGCGCGCGTAGGGGCGAGATTTATGGCCACTCAGAGTATCGATAGTGTCCAGACGAATTGGGTAGCGGCGACGAAGAATCTGGTGGTCTATGGCAACACGGCCGGCACGGGAACACCGCTGTTGCCGGGTCTCTCAACCAGCAACGTCGACGTGACGTTTGCCGGTGGCACTTATAGCAACGGTAATGGTGTACCGACGAGCGTCACCGTCAGCTTCCACGGCTACAAGCACCAGCCAGTCTTTGATCTCGGCAAACTTATCAACAGCAAAACGTTATCGCTGAATGTCGATGTTAAGCCGAGCATCACGATGCGTTATCTGCTTAATGCTAATTCAATCTGAGGGCCAATCATGTTTCGCATCAGGAACTTCAAACAGGACGAGAAAGGTTCAACTCTGGTTGAGTATGCCATCGGTGCGTCCGTCTTCGTCATGGCGATGTTCGCGGTGTTGGAGTTTGGTCGCGCGCTCTGGGCTCACAACGCACTGACTGACGCTGCTCGGCAAGGTGCTCGTTATGCCGTGCTGCACACGTCAGGAGGAGCCGAAGACACGAACATCCAGAACCTCGTTGTTTACGGGAGTACAGCCGGCGGTACGACACCGATCGTTCCCGGATTGTCGACTACTAACGTGCAGATCTCTCGCAGCGGCGATTTTTCTGTGAATGCCGGAACCGCAACCGTCAAGATCACGGGCTATCAGTTTCAGTTTGTACTTCCGTTCATGCCGGGCTCCATCAAGATGCCGGAGTATTCAACCACACTAACCGGGGAGTCAGCCGGCTTGATTCCCTAAACCCTGACCTCATCTGAGCTCCAAAAGAGCTGGTCCAAAAAACTATGACTGAACCAATCACTTGTGTCGTTTTAAGTACCGGACTCGAAAACTTCAAAGACATTCGTCGCGCCATCACCGCAGAACAACGCGTGAAGCTGCTCGCCGGCGGCAACGACACTGATCAGCTCTATGAAGAGATCGTTCGATTGAAGCCTGACGCCGCAATCATCGCGCTTGGTTCAAACGCGGACAATGCGGTCAGGTTTATCGAAAAGTTAAATGCCGAATGTCCGGGAACGGCCCTGATTTCCGCTGCACAGGACGCTTCGCCTGATCTGATTCTGAGGAGCTTACGCGCCGGCGCGCGCGAGTTTCTGCGTATTCCGATCAGCGCCGAAGAACTGCGCACAGTGCTGTCCCGTGTCTCAGAGTTTTGCAGGAAACAAGAAGAGGCGCCCAAAAAGAAAGCTCGTATGGTGTCGGTTTTTTCGAGCAAAGGCGGCTGCGGTACTTCCTTCCTCGCGACCAACCTGGCGGCTGCAACTGCTAGCAAAACCGTGCTCGTGGATCTCAATCTTCAAGCCGGCGATCTGCCGCTGTTCTTAGGACTCGAGGCGAAGTACTCGATTGCTGACATGGTTGAAAAACGTCAGCGGCTCGACGAAGACCTGATCAACAGTCTGGTTACTCCGCACTCGACGAATCTTTCGTTACTGGCCGCTCCACACGAAGCCGACTCGGCTGACGAGATTGAACCGCAACACATCTTTGAAGTGCTACAGAAACTTCGGGAACACTACGACTACGTGGTGCTCGATCCGCAGCACACGTTCGACTCAATCACACTTGCGGCGCTCGATCAGTCGGATGAAATCATTCTCGTACTGACGCTCGATATCCCTGCGATTCGCAGCACGCAGCGCGCGCTCGAGATCTTCGATCGCCTCGGATATCCGCGCAAAAAAGTGCGCATCGTCGTGAATCGCTGGAGCAAGCAGATCGATCTCGATCTCAGGCAAGTCGAAAAGTTTCTCGGCGAGCCGGTCGTCGGTTTCGTACCCAGTGACTACCAACAGGCAGTCGGCTCGATCAATCTTGGCACGCCGCTGATCCAGGCCGAGCCCACTTCCAAAATCGCACTCGAGATTCGTCGTATCGCGCAGCAGATGGAGTTGGGTGTTGCGCCGATCGATCAATTGAAACAACGCCGTCCGTTCTGGGCTTCATTACTGAAGAAACAATCGGCCCAGCCAAACTTCAAACTGCAAGCCTCAATGGAAAAGGTCTAACAGCGGCAGCCCCGCAGATGAGAAAAAACAATGGCACTTCGTGAAAGATTAATCGGCAACAACAACGGCACAACTCCTCCTGGAAGCGTTGCGGACGGAACCGGTCAACACTCGTTCCAGGAAATGAAATCGCGTCTGCACCGGACGCTGATCAACCGGATGGATTTGACGAAGCTGCAAAGCCTGACTCCGGATCAGGTGCATGCGGAAGTTTCGCGTTTGGCCGAAGCCGTGCTGGCCCAGGAAGCCATGCCGCTGGCCGCTTCCGAACGCGAACGACTGGTCAACGACGTTCAGCATGAACTATTCGGGCTTGGACCACTTGAGCCGCTCCTGAAGGATCCGACCATCTCCGACATTCTCGTTAACAAACACGACACCATCTACATCGAACGGCGCGGAAAAATCGAGCGTACCAACGTCACATTTAAAGATGACGAGCACCTGATGCGCGTGATCGAACGAATTGTTTCGTCAATCGGTCGCCGCATCGACGAATCGTCGCCGATGGTGGACGCGCGTCTTTCGGACGGTTCGCGTGTCAATGCCATCATCCCGCCACTCGCGATCGATGGGCCGGTAGTTTCAATCCGTCGCTTCGGCGCCGATCCGCTGAAGATGTCTTCACTGATCGACAACAAAGCGCTGACCAAAGACATCGCCGACATGCTTCAGATGGTCGTGAGTGCGCGTCTGAACGTTCTGATCTCGGGTGGTACAGGCGCCGGTAAAACGACATTGCTCAACGCGCTGTCAGCGTTCATTCCCGAAAACGAGCGCATCGTCACCATCGAAGACTCGGCTGAACTTCAGTTGCAGCAACCGCACGTCGTGCGTCTTGAAACGAGACCGCCGAACATCGAAGGTCGCGGTGAAGTTACGCAAAGAGACCTTGTTCGCAACGCGCTGCGTATGCGTCCCGATCGCATTGTGATCGGCGAAGTCCGCGGTGGTGAAGCGATCGACATGCTTCAGGCCATGAACACCGGTCACGACGGCAGTTTGACGACCATTCACGCCAACACGCCGCGTGATGCTCTGGCCCGTCTCGAGACGATGATCCAGATGACCGGTATGCGTCTCTCGGATCGTGCGATGCGGCAGCAAGTCGCCTCCGCGATCAATCTCGTGCTTCAGGTCGCGCGCTTGTCAGACGGCTCGCGACGCGTCACGTCCATTTCAGAAATCACGGGCATGGAAGGCGAAACGATCACCATGCAGGAGATCTTCCAGTACGAGCGCACTGGTGTTGATAACCAGGGCCAGGTGCTCGGTCGTTTCCGCCCGACCGGCATTCGCCCACGTTTCACCGAACGGTTGAAAGCTTGTGGTTTGCAGTTGCCACGCGTGTTCTTCGAGGAGATGTAACTCACCATGATCATTTCTTTTCTCGTATTCGTGTTTGCGCTGTTTCTCGTGCTGGGCGCGTACCTCTTTGCGACTCACGGAACAGACCAGAAGCGCGCGAAGCTGCAAAAGCGTTTGTCGGAGGCGCTGCTTCACTCCGCTCAGACCGAAGACATCGAAGTAGTGCTCGCGCGCAGCGAGTTGATGAGCGAGATCCCCTGGATGAATCGAATGCTGATCAACATGCAGGCGACGTTTCACCTGAAGCGCATGTTGGACCAGGCGGATCTGCATGTTACGCCCTCGCGACTGCTGATGTTTTCGTTCATGGCAGGCATGTTGGGATTCCTGGCGACGTCGGTGTTGACGGTATTCATCCCGATCATGATCCTGATCGGTCTGGTATGCGGTTCCATACCGTTCCTGCACGTTTGGTACAAACGAAAGAAGCGCTTTGACGCTTTCCTCGAACAACTTCCTGATGCGCTTGACCTGGTTGCCAGGGCACTCAGTGCCGGCCACGCGTTCTCTGAATCGCTGCACATGGTCTCAACCGAAATGCCCGAACCGATCGCCACTGAGTTTCGCAAGGCTTATGAGGAACAGAACCTTGGTCTATCAGTAAAACTCGCGCTCGAAAACCTGACGCAGAGAATGCCTCTGCTTGATCTGAAACTGTGTGTGACAGCAGTGCTGATTCAACGCGAGACGGGTGGTAACCTCGCAGAGATCCTCGAGAAAGTTTCTTACACGATTCGCGAACGCTTCCGGATCCTCGGCGACTTGAAGACATTGACTACCAGCTCGCGCATGTCAGCGTGGTTGTTGTGCGGCCTGCCGATCTTCGTCGCCGTAGCTGTCACGGTATTGAATCCGGATTACATGAGCGTGTTGTGGAAAGATCCACGCGGTCACTACCTGATTGCGATAGCTCTGACTATGCAGATCACCGGCATGTTGATTGTCAGGAAGATCTTGAAAATTCAGATCTAAGTCAAAGAAAAAGGCCCAGCGATGATCCTAATAATAGCCATCTCAACTTTCGTCTGTATCTCACTCGGAATGCTGGGTATTTACTGGTTGTTCTACCGGCCGCAGAGTGCAGCGACTGAAAGACTGCGTCGTCTTAATGGATCGAGAGAGGTCGCCGTCACTCAAAGTCCGCAATCAGCAGTAATGCCGGATGATCGTCCGGCCGCCGAGTTGGCCCAGCGCCTTGCCGCGCCTGTAAACAAACTGCTGCCGGCGTCAGCAACGGAAGCGAAGAAGCTGCAAAAGCAGTTGATGCATGCCGGTTTTCGTTCTGCTGAAGCGCCGATTATCTATCGTGCGATTCAACTGGCCTCGATGGCAGGCTTTCCGTTGATCGTTGCAGGCGTTTGTGCTCTGACTGCGCGACCGCTAAACAACGCTCTCATCTACATCATCATCGCGTTCGTTGCCGGCTTTTTCCTGCCTCGTTTCTTTCTGAAACGAATGATCAATAAACGGCAGCGTCTCATACGTTGGGGTCTTGCGGACGCGCTGGATCTGATGGTGGTTTCTGTCGAAGCCGGATTGGGTTTGAATGCAGCGATGATGAAAGTCGCGGCTGAGTTGAAGGATGTACACACGCCGGTCGCAGTTGAATTCGAGCTCGCAAATCTCGAAATCCGTGTCGGCCGTGAGCGCGACGAAGCATTGCGCAACCTGGCTGAGCGAACTGGTGTGGACGATCTTCGCAGTCTCGTCGCGATGCTGATCCAGACGGATAAGTTTGGTACTTCGATCGCCAGGGGCTTACGCGTGTTCTCAGATTCACTGCGCACCAAGCGTCGCCAGCGCGCTGAACAGGAAGCACAGAAAGCCGCGGTCAAGTTGTTGTTCCCGCTGGCTTGTTTTCTGTTCCCGACACTTTTTATCGCGATCCTGGGCCCCGCTGCCCTTAACCTCATTGACGTTATGGGACTGATGGGTTGATGTAGAGGAGTGAACCAATGAACAAACGAAGAATCATTGCGGTTCTGATCGCTTTAATATTGACCGTTGCTGCCACTGCCATGTGGAGTGCTTCCACGATCTCACGCGAAGGAGATCCGGATGCAAACGTGCTCGAGGATTCAGGTGTTGAAGCGGGCAACACCGCCCAGCCGGCGAAGAAGGGCGGAAACAAAGTCGTCAAGGTGTTGACAGCGCCGTTCAAAGCTTTCGGGAAACTGTTTGGTCGTGGTGACGACAATAAGATTCACCGCATGACCGAGAAAGACGCCGAGCGTTTTGCGAGCGTCGGTGTCACGAAGATCGAAGACGCGCGTAACCCGTCAGTGAAGCGCGATACGTCGTCCGCATCAGCGCATGAGCATCTGGAAATCGGGCGTCAATTTCTTCTTGACGGCAATTACAATGAAGCGATCTCGGAGTTGAGCCTGGCGGTTTCACTCGATCCGAAGTTGGGTGAGGCTCACAGTCTTTTGGGAGTGGCGTATGACAAGAAGGGCTTCGCCGAACGTGCGAAAGACTCGTTCGAGCGCGCCGTGAAGATCGACGAGGACGCCGATACGTTGAACAATCTCGGATTCTCGTTTTACCAGAGCGGTAACTATCGCGCTGCTGTCGATCGTTTGAAACGCGCAGCTAAGCTGGCGCCCACTGACGAACGCATTCTCAACAACCTCGGACTCGCGTATTGCCGCCTCGGCAAGATCGGCGAAGCTTACAAAGCCTTCGCGCGCGCGACTGGTCCACTGACTGGCAATATCAACACCGCGAAGATGCTCGAACGCTTCGGTCGTGAAGACGATGCCATTCGTTACTACGAAGCGGCACGCCAGATCGATCCGGTCAACACGATCGCTCTGCGTCGTCTGGCTGATCTCTATCAACGCGTCGGCCGCGCAAGTGAATCAGAAGCCGTTCGCGCCGCACTCGCGCTTGCGGAAAACAACAGCTCTGGAAACACCGGAAAAGAATAGGAAAAACCATGTCGCACACCGCAATACTGACACGCGCGGAAATCGAAAGCATGGGGCCGCCGCTGCCCGAAGAAATCACCGACACTGGCATTTCCGAAGGCTTTCTCTGCGATCTCGCACTGAAACACGTGGCCATGATCCCCGAGCCCACCACCACCGCCGTCGCCGAACGCATCAACTTGCCGCGCACTTTGACTGAAGATCTTCTTCAGAAGCTGTATCGGGAAAAGCTGATCGAAGTGAAGATGCAGTCGGCGATTGGTTCGACTCGCTACGCGATGTTGGACCACGGTTGGGATCGTCTTGCGCGCCTGTTGTCAGTTTGCGGTTACGTTGGTCCAGCGCCC
>Ga0134128_10004985_pt1 | contig 16148 bp, 13 predicted proteins | sample KB31754_FD_96462 | JGI IMG/M metagenome (GOLD analysis project Ga0134128, IMG submission 96462) | Terrestrial soil microbial communities with excess Nitrogen fertilizer from Kellogg Biological Station, Michigan, USA - KB3-175-4 | ecosystem: Environmental > Terrestrial > Soil > Unclassified ...
CCGTGCCGAAGTCCGATCTCATAGTCGTTGAAATCGTGTGCCGGCGTGATCTTCACGCATCCTGACCCGAATGAGGCGTCCACGTACGAATCGGCAATGATGGGAATGGTCCGATCCGTGAGCGGAAGTATCAGTCTATTGCCGACGAGTTGCTTGTAGCGCTCGTCGTCTGGATTCACGGCCACGGCTGTGTCACCGAGCATCGTCTCAGGCCGCGTCGTGGCCACGATGACGTGGCCCGACCCGTCCTCGAGAGGGTACCGCAGATGCCAGAGGTGCCCTTCCTCCTCCTCGCTTTCCACCTCGAGGTCAGAGAGCGCCGTGAGGAGCACCGGGTCCCAATTGACGAGGCGCTTCCCGCGGTAGATCAGGCCTTCCTCGTGCAGGCGCACGAACACTTCGATCACCGCATGTGACAGGCCCGCATCCATGGTGAAGCGATCGCGCGACCAGTCGACCGAATCTCCCAGGCGGCGCATCTGTGAGGCAATGGTGCCGCCCGACTGCGCTTTCCACTCCCAGACGCGCTCGATGAAGGCCTCGCGCGAGAGCTCGCTGCGCTTGCGGCCCTGTGCTTCGAGCTGGCGCTCGACGACCATCTGGGTTGCGATGCCGGCATGATCGGTTCCAGGCTGCCATAACGCATCATCACCGCGCATGCGCCGGTATCGAGTGAGGGCATCCATCAGCGTGTGCTGAAACGCGTGGCCCATGTGCAGCGTACCCGTCACGTTGGGCGGCGGGATCATGATGCAGAAGGGGGATCCGTGGCCGCTCGGCGCGAACCATCCCCGGGATTCCCACTGCTGATAGATCCGCCGCTCGATGTCGTGCGGCGCATACACTTTGTCCATGGTGAGACGGCGGGCCCTGAATGACTGTCAGGGCATTATAGCGGTCGGACGCCGCTATTCCGCGCGCAGCGTATGGGTTGCAGGCTCGACGCCCAGCTCCCGGTAGGCCTTGAAGCGTGCCCGCCCGGCTCGCCGACGCTCCTCATCGCCATCGACGATCTCGGCGATCCGCCGCGTCAGCTGCAGAAAAGGTGGCGGGTCGGCGGCGAGATTCACGACGAAGTCGAAGCGCGCGGCGGGCGCCGCGGCTGCGCTCAGCAGCACGGGCGCCTCGGCGGCCCCGTTGGATGTCAGCCAATCGTGCGGCACGAAACTGCCGTCAGCGAAGGTCCACAGCAGCTCATCGAGCATCTCGAGCTCGGCGCGATCGGTGTGCCAGATGAGCGCGCGCTGGGAAGCGAGATAGGCCTTCTCCGCGAGCCGACAGGCGACCTTCAGGCGTGCCGGGGTCCCCGTCCCCTCGAGCACGTAGAAATCGACGCGTAGAGTCTGCTCAGCGGTGAAGGAGGCGGGCGGAGAGGAATCGGCGCCGCTCCGGGCGGCAGATGCTGAGGTGCCGTCGCTGTCGCCCATGACTCACGCCGTGGCGCGTCAGACCTTGGCGCGGTGAATGAGGAAATCCGAGAGAAGGGGTGTCGGACGTCCAGTGCTGCCCTTCTGCGCACCGCTGAGATATGCGGTGCCCGCTACATCGAGGTGCGCCCATTTCAACCCCTGTGTGAATTTGCCCAGGAACGCCGCGGCGGTAATGGCACCGCCATCCCGTCCGCCGATATTGGCGAAGTCTGCAAAGTTGCTCTTGAGCTGCTCCGCATACTCTTCCGTGACCGGCAGCGGCCATGCTCGATCGTCGGCGCGAGCGCCTGCTTCGACGAGCTCCGTGACCAGTCCCTCGTCGTTCCCCATGGCACCCGAGTGGTGATGTCCGAGTGCCACCACGCAGGCCCCGGTCAATGTCGCGATGTCGACGACCGCCGCCGGCTCGAACCTGCGGGCGTAGTGCAGTGCGTCGCAGAGAATCAGTCGGCCCTCGGCATCGGTGTTGAGAATCTCCACGGTCTGCCCGGAGGCGCTGGTGGCGACGTCACCGGGCTTGACGGCCTTGCCGTCCGGCATGTTCTCGACCGCTGCGACCAGCCCGATGACGCGCAGGGGCAGATCGAGCGATGCGGCGAGCATCAGCGAGGCAATCACCGCCGCCGCGCCGCTCATGTCAAATTTCATCTCGTCCATGGCCGGCGGGTCCTTGAGGGATATGCCGCCCGTGTCGAAGGTCACGCCCTTGCCGACGAGGATCACGGGGGCGCCGGACTTACCGCCTTTTTTGCCGGACCCGCCGTGCTCGATCACGATGAAGCGCGGCGGCTCGGCGCTGCCCTGCGACACCGCGAGGAGGCATCCCATCTTCTCGCGGCGGATCGCCGGCTCATCGAGCACGCGCACGCGTAGCGACGGGTGGCGCTTCGCGAGCGCACGGGTCTCCTCCGCGAGAAAGGTGGGTGTGCAGACGTTCGGCGGCAGATTCGCGAGGTCGCGCTGGATCTTGCTCGCATCGGCAATGGCCGCGCCATGTGCCAGCCCGCGACTCACCTTGGCGGTCGCGCCCTTGGTCACCGGGCCGGCCAGCACCCGCTCGAGCGAAGCGGGCTTCGGTTTCTTGCCCGTCTTCAGGTCGTTGGTGCGATAGAGGCCGGTGCCGGCGATCTCTGCGACCGCTCGGCCGAAATAATAGTCGTCGAGCTCCTTTGCCGCCGGCCTCTCGATGGCGATGGCAACGCTCTCGATTCCGGTCTTCAGCAGCGCGGCGACGGCGGCGGCCCAAGCCCTGCGCCAGGTCTTGCGGCTGAAGCCCTTCTTCGCGCCGAGGCCGGTGAGTAGGACACGTGAGGCGCCAAGATCCGGCACATCCGTCAGCAGGAGGGTCTCGCCCGCCTTGCCGGGAAAATCCCCCCGGCCGAGCAGCTTCTTCAGGCGTCCGCCGCTCGCCGAATCGATGGCACGGGCCTCCTCGGTGAGCTCTCCATCCTCGAATACGCCGACGACGAGGCAGTCCACCTCGAGCGTGACTATCCCCTTGGTCCAGGTCTCGAATCGCATCTCGTATCCCCTAGTGCCGGTATGGTGCCGGATAGCCAGCACAGGCCGGCGTATTGTTCGTTTCGCCGGCGCGGGCCATTGAGGCGCGCAACCGTCTGCTTTACCTTAGTTATTTTAGTTTAACCCACCGGCGGTCCGGCGGGGAAAGTCACGGCAGGTCTCCGGTTGGGGAAAATCCTCGGGCGCTACATATTGCGCGAAGTCATCACCGCCTGGCTGGTGGTGATGGGGGTGCTGCTCGTCATTCTGCTCGCGAACCAGCTGGCCGCCGTCCTCGAGCGCGCCGCGGTGAGCCAGTTTCCGCAGGGTGTCGTATTCGAGCTCATCTACCTCGGCGTACTGCAGTATTTGAGCCTGCTGGTGCCCTTCGGGCTGCTGCTCGGCATCGTCCTCGCTCTCGGCAGGGTCTATCACGACAGCGAGCTGGCTGCAGCCTTAGCCTGCGGCGTCAGACCCATGAGCCTCTACGGCCCCGTGATCGGCCTGGGGGTTCTGCTGGCGATCGGACTCGCGGCGCTCACCCTGGTCGTCGCCCCCGGGGCAACGGAGCAGGCGCTGACCATACGCAACGCCGCCATGCGCGCCGGGCAGTTCGCCCCCCTGCAGCCTGGGACGTTCCGCGCGTTCGGCGGCGGCAGTGCCGTCGTCTATGCCGAGAAGGTCGATGCCGATGGCACCCTGCAGAACGTATTCGTGGAGAGAAACGAGGGCCCGATGGTGGAAGTGGCTATCGCCCGGCGGGCACTGCACACCGCGGCCACCGATGGGACGACCCAGACCATCAAGCTACTGGACGGTGAGCGCCTGGTGGGCATTCCCGGCAGCACCCGGTTCCGGACCAGCAACTACGCCGAGCTCAGCATTCCGATCCGCGTGCCGCCGGCGAATGATGTGATCACGGACCTCGATGCACAGCCCACGGCGGCGCTCGTCGCGTCTCCTGACCCCAAGCGCCAGGCGCAGCTTCAGTGGCGGCTGTCGATGCCCCTGATGTGCATCGTTCTGACGGCGATCGCGGTGCCGCTCGCACGCCTGAAGCCGCGCCAGGGCCGCTATGCCCGCGTCTGGCTCGCGCTGCTGGTCTATCTCGTGTATTCCAACCTCATCTCCCTCGGTCAGGCCTGGATCGCCAGGGGTGCCGTTCCCGCGGCGGTCGGTCTCTGGTGGACCCATGTCGTCGTCGTGTTGCTCACCCTCGCAGTGGTCTTCGGGCCGAAGAGCCTGCAACGCCTGCGTTATCGGACGGCCCGCGCATGAGCATGCTCGACCGCTACATCGTGCGCTCCATCCTCGGTGCCGTGGCGCTCGCCATGGTGGTATTCCTCATCCTCGGCGGCCTCTTCGTATTCATCGGTCAACAGGGTGACATCGGCGTGGGCCACTACACCGTCGTCGATGCGATGTGGTACACACTCCTCAACCTGCCGCAGCAGGTATACCAGCTCCTGCCGATCACGGCGCTCATCGGCTCGGTCATCGGTCTCGGCCAGCTCGCGCGCGGCAGCGAGATCACCGTCATTCGCGCGACCGGAGTGTCAGTCGCGCGCCTCGCCGGCACGACGCTCCTGGTCGCGGCGCTCCTCATCGCCCTCGAGGGCGCACTCGGCGAGTTCGTCGCGCCGCAGCTGCAGGAGGCGGCGAACCAGCAGAAGGCGTTCAGCAAATACAACAGTGTCGGCTTCGGCGGTGGCGCTGGCGCGTGGGTGCGCGACGGCGGCCTGATTCTGAACGTCGCGAGACAATCGGGAAAGCGCCAGTTCGTCGGCATGCAGGTGTTCGAGCTGTCGCCCGATCACTCACTCGTTTCCATCGGCCGTGCTGCGAGCGCAACGGCCGCCGGTCAGCACACCTGGATGCTCGGCGGGTATACCGAGTCGCGCTTCGCCTACGGCAGTGCCGATGCGCCGGCAGCCTCGCCGGGTTGCGATCAGCAATCGACGCCATGCCGGCCGCCGCCCGTCGATCGGGTGACGGCCAGCGCCCCGGGCCAGAAGGTGCTGCAGTCGAACGTCACCGCGGGCTTCCTCGGGCTTGCGGTGCAGGACCCTGAGCAGTTGACTCTGAGCTCTCTGTGGCAGCTCATCGACTACTTCCACACCAACTCGCTCGATGCCAGGCAGTACGTGTTCGCGTTCTGGTCGAAGATTGCGCGCACGCTGGCGATCGCCTTCTCGGTGCTTCTCGCTCTGCCGTTCGTCCTCGGCTCGATGCGCTCGGCGGGCTCCGGGACACGCACGATGCTGGCGCTGGTGATCGGCATCCTTTTCTTCCTGCTGCAGCGGCTGATCGAGAGCGGGACGATCGTTTTCAACCTGGATCCGGTCATCCTCGCGTGGCTCCCGACCGCGCTGTTGGCGGCCGTGACCCTGCTTCTGTTGGCCCGGGCCCGCTAGCGCCTCCCGGCGTCCTGCGGACTACTTCGATTTCGCCGGATGCGCGTGCGGTATCGCTTGCGCCTTCTTGGCTGGAAGGGGCTTCAGCAGGCCATCCATCGACTGGAAGATCTCATCGTAGCGGTAGTCGGGGATCTCGTAGTCCCAGCCCTGCACACGGGAGTTGATCTGCTGCGCCTCGGCGGCAGCGGATTTGTCCGTTGCATGCGCCGACACGTCGATGTACCCGCTGCTCGCCTGTTTGTAGCCGCTGACGTCGATCTCCAGGCCGTCGAAGGTCTTGAAGACGGCGTGTGCAAGGTCGGTACTCTGCGGCGCCGGAGTGGCCTTGCGTACGTCGGTCAGGGTAAGGCTGGAGAGGGCGCTCCCCATCGTGTTCGCGGCGTCTGCAGCCGTCAGCTCGCGACCGTGAGGAATGCCGTGGACCGTGAAGTTGGCGTCGGTCTTTTTGTCGCGTGAGGCGGTGAACCCGGGCCCCTTGGCGGGCTGCTCTACGATCTCACTCACGCGGCTCTGCGAGACATCGAGGATCGTCGGCTCGAGCCAGAGTTTCGGGTCTGCATCGACGAGGACGATGGGGCTCGCGAGCAGGCTCTGCGCGGAATTGACCACGCGCACGTAGCAGTCGTTGGCGTCCATGGAGTGGCCGACGATCAATGACCAGGTCTTGCCGGGGGTGATGATGTCGATACGCGCCCCGGTGGCCTTGGGCTGGCTCACATCTTCGACGCCGAGCACGGGATAGTTGCGGGCGATGCTCGTCTTGCGCTCCACTGCCTCGAGCGATCCGAGATCGAGCAGAAGCTTGCGCAGCTTGCCCGAGTCGGCGGGGTAGCCGCGCTCGCCCACGATCCAGTCGGCGGCCTTGCGCTCCAGCGTCGCCGTGGTGTTGCCGGCCTTGGTAATGCGGATCTGCGTGACATCGTTCAAGGCGCTCTCGAGTCCGGGGAGGACCCGCGTGTTGGCCGCGGCGTCCGAACCGCTCTGACTGCGGCTCGACACCCAGGCGGCGATCGCGATGATGAAGATGCCGATGGCAAAGAGGAGCGTGACGCGCCTTGCGGTCATGGATGTTATTCCTTGCTGGAGACGGCGTGGGGACGTCTGCGGCGCATCGCGGCGATGAGCAGCGCGGCGAGCGCGAAGAGGGCCGGCATCACGATGATGTCGATGAATTTCAGGCGCGCGCCGAGCTCGTCGATGTCGCTGACGAGCCCGGCCTGTACGGCGCGCAGGCGCTTGCGGATCTCGAGCTTCTCCGCCTCGAAGTGCTCGATCTCCTGCTGTTGCGCGGGCGTCAGGATCAGCGCCGACTTGTCGTTGCGTTTCGACTGCAGCAGGGTCAGCTGCTGCTCGGTATCCTGCAGCTTCTGCTGCAGCTGCTGCTCCTGTGCGTGGAAGCGGGCGTTGGCCACGCGCCGTAGGGCGTCGACCCGCACGAAGGGACGGGTAAAGCCTGCGCGGCCACGCACGCTGATCAGGTCCGAGCTGCCGGAAAGATTGTCGAGCGTGTTCAGCACCAGGTCACCGTTGCTTGCCCAGGCCTGCGCGATGCTCTGACCGAAGAGCTGCTGCTCACGCACCCACAGATAGTCGGAGAGGAGGTCGGTGTCGGCGAAGACCACGAGGTTCATGGGTCTGACCGATGCCTTGAGATCCCGCTGACCGGCAGGCAGCGTCACGCCCTTGGGCGGACCGTCGGGGAATGCGGTCTTCACCATTCCGGTGAAGCGCGCGGCGATGGTATAGCGGTTACCGGTAGGCTTGAACCCGTCCAACAGGCTCGTCGGATTCATCAGCATGGCAAATCGCTGTGCGGGCATCGCCTCCGCATCGGCGCTCGATTGGATCAACGGCTCGAACTTGATGCTCGCGCCCTTCGCTGGGGCCACATAGCCGGCGGTTGCGACATTGACGTTGGAGAGCCCCGAGGTGATGACATCGCTCTGTGAGAGCGAGTTGTCGCCGAGCCCGAGGATCCCGATATGCTCGACCGGCGGCTCGCCCTCGCGCATGGCGACGGTGAGCGCGTGGCCGCGGTCGGCCACCACTTCGCGCGGATTGAAGTCGACTCCCCAGGCGGAAAGGAGCGTCTCCATGTGGGAGGCGCGGTCGGCTCCCATGGCCTGCATCGGATTGCCCCCGGACTGATCCGCCTGCGCCAGCGGATCGAGGAAGGTCACGATGTGTCCTCCCCGCAGCGCGTACTGGTCGATGGCGAACTGCGTGGCAGGCGAGAGGTTCTTCGGATCGACCAGCACGAGCACGCGGACATCCGGGCCGATCGAGGTTGCGGTCGGCTCGAGCGGGCGCACATCGAAGAGCTGCTGAGCCTGCGAGTAGATCATCCAGGGCTTGCCCGGCTGGCCGCTCTGCGGGTCGAAACCGCCACTCATGGGCAGCGTCGAGAGCCAGGCGACGACCGGCTTCGCGGGATGCGCCAGCTGATAGACGAGCTTCGCCACATCGTACTCGAGGAAGCGCTGCTTGTCGGGGTCGAAGAACGGGATGGCCTGTTGGCCGTTGGTGGAGTTGGTGCCGGCGAGACCGAAGAAGAACTTGGTGCCGGCCTCGTTGATGGCGGTGCCCGTGACCCCGAGCTCCGAGGCGCGATCCTCCTCGACCGAGAACGGCTGCGGATCGATGACGTGCAGATGGATCATGCCGCCCGAGCGCTGCTTGAGCTCCTCGAGGAAGTCGTGCACCCGTTGGCCGTAGGGGCGGATTTGCGGGATGGATTCCGCGGTCTTGGCCGAGTAGAAAAAGTAGAGATCGATCGGCTCCTTGATGCTCTGCAGGATCCGATCGGTGCCGGGCGAGATAGTGTAGAGGCGGTTCTGGGTGAGATCCAGCTGCCAGCCCGCGAGGGAGTAGTTGAAGAGAATGGTGAGGCCGATGAAGGTGAGCGCCAGCGCAGCCACCGCGCCCCAGCCGAGGGTCGAGCGTTTGGTCATGAGGCGCTCCTAGTCCGCTTTGCGCAGGTCGAGGGCGACCGCGGTGGTGAAGAGGAAAAAGCCGATCAGCATCGCGAAATAAAGGAGGTCGCGTGCCTCGATCACGCCCTTGGCGATCGACTGGAAGTGCGTGAGGAAGGAAAGCGAGGCGATCGCGCCCACGAGCGCCTGCGGCGCCCAGCTCTGGAAGGCGTTCACCACCATGGGATAGCCGGCGAGCAGGAAGACGAAGCAGACCGCCACCCCGAGGATGAAGGCGACCACCTGATTGCGGGTGAGTGCCGACATGCACGAGCCCACCGCGAGAAAGCCGCCGGCGAGCAGCAGGCTCCCGAGGTAGGCGGCGATGATGGTGCCGTTGTCGGGCCTGCCGAGGTAGTTGACGGTGATCCAGATGGGGAATGTCAGTGCCAGGGCGAGCGCCGTGAAGAGCCAGGCGGCGAAATATTTGCCGAGCACCGCCTCCCACAGCTGCACCGGCTGCGTCATCAGCAGCTCAATGCTGCCCGACTTGCGCTCTTCGGCCCAGAGCTTCATGGAGATCGCCGGAATGAGAAAGAGATAGAGCCACGGATGGAAGGCGAAGAAGGGCTCGAGGTCCGCCTGGCCGCGCTCGTAGAAGCCGCCGAGATAGAACGTGAAGGCGTTGGCCAGCACGAGGAAGATCAGGATGAAGACATAGGCCAGCGGCGTCGCGAAATAACTCGCGAGCTCGCGGCGCAGGATGATGCCCACGTTGCGCATGGCGCCCCCGTCTGAGTGTTATGCGGTGATGGAGCGGAAGACTTCGTCGAGTCGTCCGGATTCGAGGTGCAGCTCTTTGAGCGCGAGTCCCTGGGCACTCGCGAGCTCCGAGATGGCGGCGAATATCGCGGCGCCGGAGCGCGGCAGCGCGGTGAGGCGTACCTCGCGCTCGCTGACCTCGACGTCGGCCACCGCGGGGAGCGCGGCTACCGCGGCGCGCGCCGCAGCCAGCTGCTCCGGGCGCTCGAGTTGCAGCGATACCGCGTTGTAATAGCGCGATCGGGCCGCGAGCTTCAGCGGCGTATCGTCGGCGACGATGCGTCCACGCGCGATGATGATCGCGCGGCTGCAGACGGCATCGACCTCCTCGAGGATATGCGTCGAGATCACTATGATCTTGTCGCGACTCATCTCGTTGATCAGCGCCCGGACCTCGAACTTCTGGTTGGGATCGAGGCCGTCGGTGGGCTCATCGAGGACGAGCACCGGCGGGTCGTGGAGAATGGCCTGCGCCAGGCCAACCCGGCGGCGGAAGCCTTTTGACAGAGTCTCGATCGACTGCTCCAGCACCGAGGCGAGCTGCAGCCGTCCGATGACGTAATCGAGCCGCCCGCGCCGGCGCGAGCCTTCCAAGCGGCGCAGGTCGGCGATGAACTCGAGAAAGCCGTGGACGCGCATCTCCCCGTAGGTCGGCGCTCCTTCCGGCAGATAGCCGAGCCGCTCCTTGGCGGCAAGCGGCTCGCGCTCCACATCGTGGCCGCAGATGCTGGCCTTGCCGGCCGTCGGTGTGACGAATCCCGCGAGCATGCGCATGGTCGTCGTCTTGCCCGCGCCGTTGGGTCCGAGGAATCCGAGCACTTCGCCCGGACGGACCTCGAACGTGACGTCGTCTACGGCCGCGACCGACTCGTAGCGCTTGCTCAAATGCTCGGCTTTTATCATGGATCGGCTTACCTCCGAGGCTGCGGTAGATGCAAGCAATCGTAAAAAGTTCCATTCACGTCGGCCGCCAGCCGCCGCGGTCGGCGCGTGTGCGCCAGTAGAGCATCATGATCGCGCCGCCCAGCATGCCGCCGAGGTGCGCGAAATGTGCGACGCTCGCCTGCCTGCCGGTGACGCCGAAGAAGAGCTCGAGCAGCCCATACACCATGACGACCAGCCAGGCGGGCAGCGGGATGGGGGCAATGAGTAACATCAGGCGCGCGCGCGGAAACAGCATCGCGAAGGCGAGCAGCACGCCGAATATGCCTCCCGAGGCGCCGAGGGTCGGCTCGCCGGTCCTGGCGGCGTACTCCACCGCGAGCTGGGTGGCGCCGGCAGCGAGGACGCAGACGAGGTAGTAGATGAGAAAGCGCCGTGCGCCCCAGTAACTCTCGAGTACCGCGCCAAAGACGTAGAGCGTGAACATGTTGAATGCAATGTGCAGCAGCCCCGCGTGCAGGAACGCGTAGGTGATGAGCTGCCAGGGGCGAAAGAGCGCCTCCGGTGTCGCGAGCGGCCAGAGCGCGAAGTGCAGGAGCATCGGCCGCATCGCCACCTGCTCGAGCAGGAAGAGCAGCACATTGACGAGAATGAGGGCCCGTGTGGCCGGTTTGATTGCCGGGAACATCCGCGCAGTCTACGCGCCGGGAAACTAACGGGAGGGGGGAAGTTGGCTGCCGAGGCGCTCGGCTGCCGCCCTGAGGAGGGGCAGGCCCTTCTCGAGGAGCTCGCGCCGTGAGACGCGCGAGGCCTGAGTGCTCACGTTCATCGCCGCCACCGTGGCGCCGACCACGTTTCTCACCGGCACGGCGATCGAGCGCAGGCCGACCTCGAGCTCCTGGTCATTTACCGCAAAGCCTTCGTTGCGCGTCTCAGCGAGAATCTCCTCGAGGCGCCGGCGCGAAGTCACCGTGAAGCGGGTGTGCGCGACGAGCTCGAATTTGGCCAGCTCCTGCGCCGTCTGCTCCGCCGGGAGGCTGGCGAGCAGTACGCGTCCGAGCGCCGTGCAGTAAGCGGGTAGCCGGCTACCGACGCCGAGGGTGACCGCCATGATGCGCCGGGTCGCGGCGCGCGCCACATACACCACCGCGCCGTCATCGAGAACCGCAACCGACGTGGCCTCACCGAGCTGCTCGCTCAGCTCTTCGAGGACGGGCTGGGCGGCGATCGGGATCGGTGCCGTGGAGAGATAGGCATAGCCCAGATTGAGGATTCTCGGCTGCAGACGGTAGGTGCGGCCGTCTGCGGCGGCGTATCCGAGCTCGCGCAGGGTATAGAGGCAGCGGCGCACCACCGCGCGCGTGAGGCCGGTGGCGCGGCTGACATCGGCAATGGTGAGGCGTCGATCGACTCCTGAGAACGCACGGATGACATGCAGTCCGCGCGCCAGCGACGTCATGAAATCAGGATCTCCGCCGCGGTAGAGCGCGTTGTCCGGGTCGTTCGTGGAGGCGCTGCCCGGCGCGATAACCGGACGCGAGCTCTTGGGAGGCGCTTTGGAATGCAACACGAACTGCAGGCACGAGACACAGCTACCGGTACGGTAATCGTACCCGGTGCGTCGCGATGTGTCACGGGGCAACGCCACCTGTCCCATGGACATGTGAGAATGGCTTCCCCAGGACCATCGTTACGCGCAGAGCCATGAAGATCGCAGTTCTCTTTGGCGGTACGAGTGAGGAGCGGGACGTGTCGATCGCGAGTGCGGCGCAGGTGATTCCGGCGCTACGCGGCCTGGGACATGAGGTGGTGGCGGTCGACACGGCGACCGGCAGACTCTCCCCGCCGGCCGAGCAGCGGCTGCTCACGAGCGGTGTCGGCCCGCAGCCTCCCACCGGCTCGGCGCTCGCGGGAATGAAGCAGGGCGCGCCAGTGCTCGCGGCGGAGACCGCCGACATAAGGGACGTCGACGTCGTCTTTCTCGCCCTGCATGGCGGTGCCGGAGAGGACGGCCGCATTCAGGCAGTACTCGACCTCGCCGGCCTTGCCTACACCGGCAGCAATCACATCGCGAGCGCAACCGCGATGGACAAGGATCTCTCGAAGCGCCTCTTTCGCGCGGCGGGAGTGCCGACCGCGGACTGGAGGATGACGCCGGTGAGCGAGCAGGACATCGACGCCGCGCTCGGCTGGCCGGTCGTCGTGAAACCCAACAAACAGGGCTCGACCGTGGGCCTCAGCGTCGTACGCGCGGCCGAGGAGCTGGCTGAGGCGTTCCTGCTCGCGCATCGCTTCGACGATGAGGTCATGGTGGAGCGCTTCATCCCGGGCCGTGAGCTGACCGTCGGGGTCTTGCAGGGGCGCGCGCTGCCCGTGGGTGAGATCATCGCGCCCGGAGAAGTGTTCGACTATCAGGCGAAGTACCAGGCCGGGGGCGCCCGGGAAATTTTTCCTGCGGAGCTTCCTCCTGAGGTCGCGGCGCGCGCCCAGGAGCTTGCGGTCCGCGCGCATGCCGCACTCAAGCTCGGTGCCTACAGCCGGATCGACTTTCGCATGGATGCGCAGGGTGGAATCTGGTGTCTCGAAGCCAACTCGCTTCCCGGCATGACGGCCGCGAGCCTCTTGCCGCAGGCCGCAAAGGCCGCGGGCATCGGCTTCCCCGAGCTCGTCGAGCGGATCTGCAAAGCGGCGCTGCGCCAGCGCGGCGGTTGACACCGTCTGGTGGCCTACTGAGGGGCAAGGCTGCGCGCGATTCCGTTCCAGAGCGTTTCCTTCAGCAGCTGTAGCCGCTCGCCTTCGAAGTCCGGCCAGCCGAGCGCCCGCAGGATGATCGGGCGGGCGCGCCGCACGAGTGCGAGCTGCCCGACGATGACGACCGCACGGATGGCAACATCGGGACTTCCCGCGGGCCTTCCGAGCAGGCGGCCGACGATCTCCATCACGATCGCCAGCAGCCGGCCGCCGATCTGTTGGAAGATCGCATCGAAGGCCACCGTGTGCTCGCCCTGCGCGCGAGCGAAGAAGAGCGCCCAGCTTTCCGGCCGCTCGGTGGCGAGACCCTCGAGAAAGGGCTCGACCACCGCCCGCAGCAGCTCCAGGAGCTCGGTGCGCGTCAGGTCCTGCCGGCCGAGCATCTGCCGGACGCGCTCTGCTGCGGGATCCAGCCGTGTGCGCACGTCCTCCGTGATGTACTGCGCGCAGGCCCGATGCAGTCCTTCCTTGCCGCCGAAGTAGTACTGCAGGGCGGGCAGGCTGACGCCGGCGTGGCGTGCGATGGCGCGGGTCGAGGCGCGCTCGTAGCCGAGCTCACCGAAGAGCTCGATCCCGGCTTCGAGCAGGCGCTGGCGCGTATGCTCGCCACGGGCGTAGCCGCCGCCGGCCCGGTGGCGGCGTCTGGTGCTGCCCGCATGGCCGGCGGCGCGCGGACTACGGGTTCCGGTGCTGCGGCTTCTCACGATCGCCGGATCACAATATCAGGCACTCCGCTCACGTCTTAATTCTATCACTTGACAGATTTCTATCGAGTGATAGACAATTGGGCCCAGATCGAGCGGTCCCCCGGAAGGCGCGGTTCGGCATGAAGAAGAGAATCATCCCCATCGTTCTCGTGGCGCTCGCCCTCGTTGGCGTCGCCTGGTGGCTCACGCACCGCCATACGGCGAGCAATGAGATCGTGCTCTACGGCAACGTCGACCTGCGGGAGGTCGACCTCGCCTTCAACGACAGTCAGCGCGTTGCCAGCGTTCTCGTGCACGAGGGCGATACGGTACGCAAGGGCCAAGTCCTGGCCCGTCTCGACACGAGTCGCCTCGACCCGCAGCTTGCCCAGGCCCGGGCGCAGGCGGCCGCACAGCGCGCCGTCGTCGATCGGCTGCATCACGGGAACCGGCCGGAGGAGGTGGCGCAGGCACGCGCCAATCTCACGCTCTCGCAGGCCGATGCCCGCCAGGCGCATGACAGCTATCGACGGCTCGAGGCCGTCTTCCGCAGCTCGGGCGGTCGCGCAGTAAGCCGTCAGGAGCTCGATGACGCCAAGGCGCAGGCCGACGTCGCCGACGCGAAGGTGGCAGTCAGCCGCAAGGCGCAACAGCTCGCGTTGCTCGGACCGCGCCAGGAAGACATTGCGCAGGCGGAGGCGATGCTCGATGGCGAGCAGGCTCAGGTCGCGCTGCTCGAGCAGGAGCTGGCCGATGCGCAGCTGCGCGCCCCGCTCGATGCCGTGGTGCGCTCGCGGATCGCCGAGCCGGGCGACATGGCCTCGCCGCAGAAAACCGCGCTCACGCTGGCGATCACCGATCCCAAATGGGTGCGCGCCTACGTGTCAGAAAGCGACCTCGGCCGGGTCGGTCCCGGGATGGCGGCGACCGTGGCAGTCGATTCGTTTCCGGGAACGCGCTTCGAGGGGTGGGTGGGGTTCATCTCGCCCGTGGCGGAGTTCACCCCAAAGACCGTACAGACCCAGGAGCTGCGCTCGAGCCTCGTGTACGAGATCCGGGTGTTCGTGAAGGACCCGGACGATCGGCTGCGGTTAGGTATGCCGGCAACAGTCCATCTGACTCCCAACAGCCGCAAGAGCTGACATGGCGCCCCCGGTCGTCATCGGCAGTGACCTGCGCAAGGTGTTTCGCGCGCCGGGCAAAGGCGGCGAACTACGCGCGCTCGATGGCGTCTCGATCGAGGTGCGCGCCGCGGAGTTGACGGCGCTCGTCGGGCCGGACGGAGCCGGCAAGACGACGCTCATCCGCCTGATGGCCGGCCTTCTCACCGCAGATGCCGGCAAACTGACCGTGCTCGGCATCGATCCCGGCGTGCAGCCGCAGCGCGTTCAGGATCGGATCGGTTACATGCCGCAGAAATTCGGGCTCTACGAGGACCTGAGCGTGCAGGAGAATCTCGACCTCTATGCCGACCTGCATGGCGTCACGGCCGATGAGCGCCGCCAGCGCTACCCGCAGCTCATGCAGATGACCGATCTCGGCCGCTTCACCGGCCGTCTCGCCGGCAGACTCTCGGGTGGCATGAAGCAGAAGCTCGGACTCGCCTGCACGCTGGTGCGCTCGCCCGAGCTGTTGCTGCTCGATGAGCCGACAGTTGGGGTCGATCCGCTTTCGCGGCGGGAGCTGTGGGCTATCGTCGAGCATCTGGTGCGCGAGCAGGGTCTGACCGTGCTGACGAGCACCTCGTATCTCGATGAGGCGGAGAAGGCGGCGCGGGTACTGGTACTGCACGAGGGCAGGGCGCTCGCCCAGGGCGAGCCGGGCAGCGTCACGCGGGCCGCGGCCGGCCGCAGCCTGGTGCTCGATCCCGGGCCCGGCAACAACGCCCGCCGCCTTCAGGCGCGGCTGCTCGATGATCCACAGGTGATCGATGCGGTGCCCGACGGTGGGCTCGTGAGGTTGGTGCGCAGCGCCGGATCTTCCGAGGCCGCCGCAGTGCCGCCGGCGAATCCGTCGGAGGAGGTCGCGGGCCTGATTGCGCGACCGGTCGAGCCTCGCTTCGAGGATGGATTCATGGTGTTGTTGCGCGGGACGGCCGCTCATGAGGCAGGAGTCGATATCCGCCTGCAACGCCCGCTGCCCGCGGCTGCGGAAGGTGCTGTCGTGGAGGTGCGCGACCTCCTCAAGCGCTTCGGCGATTTCACCGCGGTCAATCACGTGAGCTTCGAGGTAAGGCGAGGCGAAATCTTCGGTCTCCTCGGCCCGAACGGGGCCGGCAAGACGACCACCTTCCGCATGCTCTGCGGCCTGTTGCCCCCGAGCGGGGGTGTACTGAGGATCGCCGGCGTCGATATCAGCAGGGCAGGCGCCGCTGCGCGGGCGCGGCTCGGGTATGTCGCGCAGAAGTTCTCTCTTTACGGCTCGCTCACCGTGGCCGAGAACCTCGAGTTCTTCGCCAGCGCTTACGGGTTGCGCGGCGAGGTGCGCCGGGCGCGCATCGATTGGGCGGTGCGCCAGTTCGATCTCGAGCAGCACGAGCAGACCGCGAGCGGCGAGCTGCCCGGAGGATTCAAACAGCGCCTCGCCATGGGCGCGGCGCTCCTGCACGAGCCGGACATCCTCTTCCTCGATGAGCCGACGAGCGGCGCCGATCCGCTGGCGCGGCGCGCCTTCTGGCGGCGGATCACGGCGCTCGCCGAGCAGGGTGTCACCGTCATCGTCACCACCCACTTCATGCAGGAGGCGGAA
>Ga0134128_10004987_pt1 | contig 16145 bp, 17 predicted proteins | sample KB31754_FD_96462 | JGI IMG/M metagenome (GOLD analysis project Ga0134128, IMG submission 96462) | Terrestrial soil microbial communities with excess Nitrogen fertilizer from Kellogg Biological Station, Michigan, USA - KB3-175-4 | ecosystem: Environmental > Terrestrial > Soil > Unclassified ...
CGCGATCCGGCCGAACGCCTTCGAGAGATGTCCCATGTCCGAGCGGATGCGCCGGAGAAGGTCTCCCGGCGCCTGCTGTGAGGGGGGAGCAGCAGCCGGCGGCATGGCCGCGCCGGATTGCTCTCGACGTGAGTTGCGGCTCATGGGCCTGCTCCTGCCAGTGCGCGTAGATTGTCCATTCTACGACGCGCGTAGAGAGCGTAGCTCAGGATGACGGCGTACATGGGGATGAGCGCGAGATAAGCCATCTGGCTGCCGACGAGTCGCGCCAGCAGTCCATAGCCCGGAGGCACGACCGCCCCGCCAACGATCGCCATGATCATGACGGCCGCGCCGGTCTTGGTGTGCTCGCCGAGGCCGGTGAGCGCAAGCGGAAAGATCGCAGGCCAGAGCACGGCGTTCGCGAATCCCAGCGATGCCACCATCAGTACGCTCAGCATGCCGTGCGTAGCGGCTATCGCCACTGTCAGCGCGATGCCGATGCCGGCCGAGAATGCCAGTGCCCGCTCCTGGCTGAGACGCCTGGGAATCAGCACGATTCCCAACACATAGCCGATCACCATTGCGGTCAGCGTCATGCTGGCGAAGAAGCGGGCGGTCTGGATCGGGAAGTGCAGCGCCTGTCCGTAGAGGACGATCGTGTCCCCGGCGATCACCTCGAGCGCCATCTCGAAGAAGAGGGCCCAGAAGCCGAAGAGCAGCAGCGGGTGGTGTGACCAGCGGAACCGAGCGCCGCCGGGGCGATCCTCTTCGGCCGCCGGCTCCCGGAGCTCCGGCAACCCCGAGCGCTCGACGCCGATCGTCAGCGCCAGCAGCCCTATCGCCATTGCAACGTACGGTACGATGAGGCGATGGGCCAGCTCACTCAGTGCTGCAGCGCTGACCGCTGCATCGCCGCTCAGCGGGACATCGCCGAAATCGGCAAATACCAGCGCGCCGAGCACCATCGGGCTGATCGCGCCCGCGAGCTTGTTGCACACACCCATGATGGAGACGCGGCGCGCCGCGCTCTCGAGTGGCCCGAGAATGATCACGTACGGATTGGCCGCGGTCTGCAGCAGGCACAGGCCCGTTCCCTGGACGAAGAGTCCCGCGAGGAAGGCGCCATAGGAGCGCATCAGTGCCGCGGGCACGAATACCAGGGTGCCCGCGGCCATCACCGCCAGTCCGAGAGCCATGCCACGCCTGTAGCCGGTGACCGCCAGCACTCGCGCCGACGGGATGGCCATGACGAAGTAGGCGATATAGAACGCGAAAGTAACGAGCAGCGCTGCGAATGTGTCGAGGCGACAGACCACCTTGAGGAACGGTATCAGGACGCCATTGAGCCAGGTCACGCAGCCGAAAAGCGCAAACAGGCCGGCCATGAGGGCCAGAGCGCGTCTGTCGGTCTGCGCGGCAGTGGGCATGGCGATCACTCGAGTGGACTCAGGCACGGGTCACTGCGCAACCGGGTCAGTGCATCCCCGCGCCGCTCGTCACGACGTTGGGCAAAGTCCAGATCTGTGAGGCGAGGTTGTGTCCGCAGGCCTGCACGGTGACTCGGCCATTCGCAGGTCCGGTCAGACAAAGATGACTGCGCCGGTTGATGAGGTTCCCGAGCAGGGTGTAGGTCCACCGCTGGCCGGCGGAAGAGTCACATCCGGTGAGAGCCGCCCGGTCGCCCGTTTGAGTGAGGCACGCCTGCGCCGAATGCAGCGTGCCATCCGGCATGATTCGCCACATTTCTGCGGCCGTACCCGCGCACCGCCGCATCGCATCGGGTGCCGCCAGACAGCGCGTATAGTCTTGCGCGTCCTGACGGCTCTCGGGAACATCCGGCACGATTCTGCTGATGGCGCCCATGCGCGCCGGCTTGCCGCACACAGCAGCAGGGCGGATCTTCCAGATGCCCGTGTCGTGCGCGCCGATTTGAGCCGTGACCGCGGCGGCTGCGGCGTGTTGGGCACCGGTCCACAGATCTCGGACGTCGAACCGGCAGTGAGCTCCGAAAAAGCCGAGATCGCGGGGTGTGAGCTCGATGTGCAGGGCCGCAGGGCTGCGATTCAGCGCGCCAACGGCATAGCCGCCGTCCTCGAGAGGCTTCAGCAGCACGTCCATCGAGGCGCTGCGGCGCAGGAGAGTTGCCATCCTCCCCAGCGGGTCCTGGTCGATCGTCAGGACCGCCCTGTTGCCGAGGGTTGCGAGCGCCGCGGGTGAGAGCTGCTCGAGGTTGGAGCTGAGGATCAAGGGAGCGGACATCATGGACCAGAGGGCGACTTGGCTCCGGGTCTCGGCCAGCGTCATGCCCCGGTCGCCGCCGATTATGAAGTCCGCGTCGTTCCAATGGCCTGGCGTCTGAAAGCGCCCGAGCTGCAGATTGTAGTCGTAGTTCCACATGACGCTGCGGAAGCGCGACTGGTCTGGCTGCTTGCCATCGTAGACTCGGACATCCGTGCCCTCGCGCCAGAGCTGGCCATAGCTGCGCACCCAGCCGAGGACGTCGTACCAATCGGGAGTGCCTTGGAAGTACGCGGGCGCCGATTCGGAGAACACGATGGGTCTGCCTACCTGCTTCAGTGCGCCGCTCTCGGCCTGGTAGGCTGCCCGGTAGGCGGCATTCCCGGCCGCGCCCGCAGCAGGCTCGATGTTGCATCCGTCGAGCTTGAGGTAGTCCACCCCCCACGAAGCGAAGAGTCTCGCATCGGCTGCGAAATGTGGCGGGCCGCCATTCTTCCCGGCACCGCTGCCGGCGTAACGCCCGCAAGTCGCGTATCCGGCATCTTCATAGATGCCGAATTTGAGTCCCAGCGCGTGAATCGCCGTGGCCACCGGGCGCATGCCCTCGGGAAACCGGCGCGGGTCCACCTGCAGATCGCCGCGGTTATCCCGGCTCGCCAGCATCCAACAGTCATCGATCGTCACGGTGTCATAGCCCCGTGCCGCAAGTCCGGTTCTGACGAGTGCGCGGGCATTGGCCAGAATCGTCTGCGCCGTGAAGTCGCATTGGTAGTGCGCCCAGTCGTTCCAGCCCATCGGCGGGGTCATGGCCAGCCGCTGCGCTGCGGTCGCCTGCGGTCCGAGACAGGCCCCCATGCCAAGGAGCGCGAGGCCGGGTAGAGCCAGGGACGCGATTCGTCTCGCGGCGCCGTGCCGGGCGAGCATGATGGAAATAAGTTTCATTATATGTAGTAGTTTTCCACATGCCGTCGAAGCGCGTCAATCAACCGGGAAGGTGTAACCGGGAAAAAGGGGCAGTAGGTCCACCCAGAGGGCAGGGCGCAATCATCCGGCCGGTGCTGAGGTCGTCGGCCGCGTGGGGGAGGTCTGTGGCCTCCAGCTCGGCGACCAACCGTGGCAATGACGCGGTCGTCGCCACACACAAACGGCCACGTGACGCGTAGCCTGCAGACCTGCAGTGGGTGCTTCTCGGCTGCCGCAATCACTCAGCATGAAGCACCGCGTTCATCCATGGACACGTGAGCGTCCGTGCTCCGTGATCGAAAACGTCGGGGGCTTGACATGACTTCACGGGTTATAACGCTGCGCACACCCATGTTCAGACACGCTGCGGTTGCCGCCGCGGCCCTGTTCATCATGGGCACGGTACAGGCGCAAGTAAACCCACGCCTGTTCCAGAGTATGCAATGGCGCAACATCGGCCCGTTCATCGCGGGAAAAGTCGACTCGGTGTCGGGGGTCCAGGGGCATCCGGCGATTGCGTATATGGGTACCGACAATGGAGGTGTCTGGAAGACCGTAAATGCCGGCGCCACCTGGTTCCCGGTTACCGATGGAGTGCCTGTCGTCCGCGGGATAACCGCACTCGCGGTAGCGCAGTCGCAGCCATCGGTCGTCTATGCGGGCACGGGAAGCGTGTTCGGTTCGCACTACGGCAGCGGCGTGTGGAAATCCATCGATGGCGGGGCGCACTGGCAGAGTGCCGGACTCCAAAGCGCCGGGCAGATAAGCTGGCTTTTGGTGGATCCGCGCAATCCCGATCTGGTGCTGGCCGCCACCGGCGGCATCGATCGTCGTAAAGGCGGAGCGCGCGGCGTGTTTCGCAGCACCGACGGAGGACGAATTTGGAAGCTTGTCCTGGATGCGCAGCCCGAGTCCGGCGCGACTTACCTGTCCTGGGCAAGCGCGGACCCCCGGATGATGTTCGCTGCGATCGGCCAGACTTACATTGCTCCGGGAGCATCGTCGCGCTCGCTTTTCGAACATCCGAAGCCAACGAGCCTGTACGAGTCCACCGACGAGGGCCTGACCTGGGTGAAGCTGCAGGGTCGCAGCCAGCCGAAATTAATGGGAGAGGCCGCAGTCGCGGTCGCCGCTCACGCGCAGCGCGTGTATTTGTTGAGCCGCACGGGCCTTTATCGGTCGGACGATGGCGGCGCGAGTTGGGCGTTGGCCACCAAGACGATTTATACATCGAGCAAACAGGTTCTGGTGGATCCGCGTGATCCGAATATCGTCTATACGATGGGCACCTCTGTCTACCGATCCACCGACGGGGGCCATACCCTGGTGGCTTTCAAAGGCGCGCCCGGGGGTGACGATCCGAATCAGTGGTGGATCGACCCCGCAGACTCGAGCCATATCGTATACGGCGGCGATCAGGGGGCATCGGTCAGTCTCGATGGGGGTCGGAGCTGGAGCTCGTGGTACAACCAGAAAACGGCCGAGATCTACAAAGTTGCCGCCGATGATCGGTATCCGTACTGGATATACGGGAGCAAGCAGGATAGCGGCACGTTTGCGATCGCGAGTGGTGGCCTGCTCGGGGAGATCACTGATCTTGACTGGTTTCCATTGCCCGGCTGGGAGTCGGGTTCGGTGACGATCGACCCTGTCCATCCGGATGTGATATTCACGAACGGTCCCTGGGGCTTCCTTCAAAAAGTAGATCGCAGGACGTGGGGCGCACAGAGCGTCGATTTTGGCGTGGGGGCCATCAGCGCAGTCAGTGATACGGATTTTCGACGGGCAGTCTCTGCTCCAATCGTCTTTTCCCCCCAAAATCCGCGTGTCTTGTATTACGGCACCCAGAACGTTTGGGAGAGCCGGGACGGTGGGGATCACTGGCGGAAAATCAGCCCGGATGTCACCGCCCATCCGGGAAAACCGCCACTACCCAATCCGAAGGGAGTCCATCATGGGGACGCATTGGTGGCGTTGTCGCCTTCGACCGTGCAGGGCGGGGTCATGTGGACGAGCAGCAACAATGGCGTGGTCTATGTGACCGAAGATGGCGGGCAGCACTGGCGGGACGTGACTCCACCAGACACATCCATGCATGCCGTCCTCGACGTTCAATCATCGCATTTCAATCCAGCCGAGGCCTACGTTGCGGTGCAGAACGATGCAACTGGAGATTATTCACCGCACATCTACCGCACGCGCGATTTTGGCAGGTCATGGCAAAGCATCGCTACGGGCCTGCCGGCAGAGCAACCGACCGGCAGCTTTGTGCGGGTGGTGCGCGAAGACCAACGCAGGGAGGGTTTGCTGTTCGCGGGTACGGAAACCTCCGTGTACGTATCCTTCGATGACGGTGATCATTGGCAGTCGCTGCGGCTGAACCTGCCAACGACCTCGTTTTATGACTTGGAATTCCACGGCGGCGACCTGATTGCCGCAACCTACGGGCGCGGCATCTGGATACTGGACGACATATCGCCGCTCGAGCAGGCGAGCGCAGCCCTCGCGGATCGGCCGGTGCATTTGTTCCGCCCGCAGAGCGCGATCCGCAGCGAGTCGAACATCAACCAGGACACACCGTTTCCGCCTGAGGTTCCCCATGGAGAGAATCGGGCGCAAGGTGTTGTGATCGACTACTATCTGAAACAGCCGGCGCAGAACGTGCAGCTGCAGATTCTCGATGCCAAAGGGAGCCTGGTGCGCTCGTATTCGAGCGCTCCGATTGCGCCGCTCGATCAACCGCTCCCGCCTACGCCTGCCTTTTGGGCAGGGCCCCCGCGGCCGCTGCCGGCGACGGCGGGTGAGCATCGGGTGAGCTGGAACATGCGCTACCCGGCGCCACCTGCCTTGTTCTTCGATCAGTCCATGGCGGCTGTGCCGGAACACACGCCCTTCATCCCGGAAGGGCCGATGGCATTGCCCGGCAACTACACGGTGAAACTCACCGTGGACGGAGTCTCATACTTACAGCCGGTGCTGCTGAAACAGGATCCGCGGCTCGATGACTCGCCCGCAGCGATGGATGCCATGCGCCGGCAATTGACCCTTTCGCAGCAAATCATCGCGGTCATGTCGGCCAGCAGGGACGCCTACGACCGGGGCGAGGGGGTGGGCGCGCAACTGGCAGCGCAACGCGAGGCTTCATCGAGCGAAGCGGCGAAGGCGTTACGCAAGCAAATCGCCGGATTGATCGGTACCCGCAAAGATGCGTCCATCGGCCTCTCGGGTGGGTCCTATGCGGTGCCGCCCGTCAAGGGCGCCACGAGCTTCAGCAGGATCAATGGGCAGGCATCGGCGCTGCTGGAGATGGTTGAATCCAGCAGTGATCAGGCACCCGTGCCGTCGCTCTACCGCACGTACTCGGAGCTATGCAGGGATTTCAACGTCACTTTAGCCGCTTGGCAATCGTTGCAGGCAAAGCTTGCCGGAATGAATGCCGGCTTGAAGCACACCGATGACGGGCCCGCCGCGCCTGCCAAATGCCAGGTGTCGCATGTTCCTCAAATTGCGGCAGGCTATCGGTGAGATGGCAGCACGAGCAGAAATCGCGGATGACCTGGGCTCGTTCATGGCGATGATGGTCGCGATTGCCGAGCCCCGCAGGTTCTCGAGCCCGCCATACGGCTCGTGCGCGAGGTCGAGCTCGGAGTCCCGCCGGAGAGCGGCTTCAGGCTTGAGCGTCAGGGCGTCGCACGTCCGGCGGGTCGTGAACACCCTGCGTGACCGCGGAGCTCTGCTTGGGGGCACGGGCCGCAACAGCGAGGCCTTCAAGGTCCGACCCCGCCCACCTTCGGAGCTGAGCACGCCGACCTGCTATTACAGGAGCTCGAGCGGACGCTGTTGGCGCTTCCCGGAGCGGCGCAATAGACGCGTGCCATGCGGTGTTCGCGGTATCCCTACGTCTTCCGGGCTGGCTGACGTGCGCCGAGACGAGTAGAGTGATGCTGGCCGAGGCGTAGGCCTCGGACGGTCTGCACTCGCGCCAGCGCTCAAAGGGTTCTCCAGCACACCTTTCCCGATCCGCCATAACTGAAGGAGGCCTCGTGCCCAAACAAAACTACCGCCAAGCCAAGAAACTGAAGGAGGCGAGCAGGAAGGCGCGCCAGCTCGAGAAGCAGCAGCGTCGGACGACTCGCTCGAATGGCTCCGGCGAAATCCTGACGCCGTTGCCAGGTCCAGATGTTGGTCCGGCCGATCCGACGTTGAGCGGCGGAACATGAGACTCGGCCCGGCGCGCGGCGCTGCCATGCGTCAGGATCAATCCGCGCAACTGCGCCGCGATCAGGATGCTGCGCCTAAGCTCAGCGTCATGTTCCCGGCGGTCCAGCAACTCCGCATCGAGCTGAGTTTCGAAGGCGGCGGGGCGACCACGCCTGTGCCTCAAGCACGTATTCTGCATCCTCCCGCGCGCGCGCACTTTTCCTTTCCCTGTCCGTACGGCGACTGCGACGGCCGGTTCGAGCTGGCCGCAGCCGTGCACGCGGCAGTGGCGGACCCGTCACACCGGTTCGAGGGTGTGCTTGAATGTGCAGGTTCGCGTGCGAGCGACATCGCATCGAAGTCGCCGTGTCAGCTGCGTCTCCACTTCACGCTCACGGCGGCGTGCTCATCGGCTCACTGAGCGGCGCTACTTTCGACGACCTGCCGCGAGTGCCGGACGCGCCGCTTGCGGTCGCGTGAAGTCGATGACGAAACGGTCTCCGTCGAACTCCACGACCTTGCCTATCAGATCGGGGCGGACGTGATAGCCTCCAGCTTTGCGAGTCTTCTCGTGCTCCGGGAAAGTGACGACCATCCGGACCGGCAGATCCCCATCGTGTGCGCGCGTCAGGTGCTCGCTCAGGGTCGTGATGACCTTGGATTCGGCCTGGGCGGCAGAGAGCCTGGTCTCGTATCGCAGAACTCCGCGGGCGGGGTGGCCGAAATGCGCTGGCAGGCAGTTGAGCACCATGGCACCGTCCGCCGCCATGGCGGAGAGGCTACTCAATCGGCTCGCCGGTTTGGCACCGAAGCGGCCGAAAGCATCGATCAGAGTTAGATTCATCGCTCTTGCGGCTCTCTAGTGCCCAAAACGCACCGGACCAGCATGCGCGGCACCCGGCGCGAGCGCAAGTGGCACCGGATAGGGGTTCGGCTCCAGCCAAAGTCAAAAGTCCGGCGGGCTGCTCCCGAATCCTGTAATCTACCAGCCGGCTCGTACCTTTCGGCTTGTCTGCCTTGGCGCCATGCGCCGCCTTCTGGCGCGCCTGCCAGCCAATGTCTGCCACCCTCGCAAAGCTCCGCGAACCAAGAGGGCAGGATATACCTGCCGCCCGATACCGCTTTTTCATGAGTATTCTGCAGTGACGAAATTATACGTTGGAAATCTCCCTTTCACGGCCACCGAAGAGGCTGTGCACGCCCTATTCTCCAAACATGGAACCGTGGAGAAAGTCTCTTTGATCAATGACCGTGACACGGGTCGTCCCCGCGGCTTCGGTTTCGTGGAAATGTCGAACGCCGACGCTTCTCGAGCGATGCAGGCGCTGAACGGTGTCGACTTCGACGGCCGCTCTCTCAAGGTGAACGAAGCGCAGGACCGCGAGCGGTCCGGCGGCGGCGGCAACCGCGGTGGCGGCTCGCGCCGTTACTGACCTCTACCTGATCGGCGCCGCTCCCGGCCCAATGGCCGGGAGCGGCGAGTGGGCTGTCGCAGGCAACTGCGCCAGCGGACAGGCCCATGAGCGAGTATGAGTTCACGGTTTCTCTGCGTATCCGCCATCCGACGATCGACCCGGACACGATAACTGCTGCGCTCGGCATCCAACCGCAGCACTGCTGGCGAGCAGGTGAGCCGCGCTGCGATCCCGCGGGTGCGGAGCTCGGCGGTACGTACCGGGACAGCTACTGGATGGGACGGCTGATGGATGACCCGCAGCTTTCTTCCGGTAGTGCCTCGGTAGAGGGGGCGATCGGGAAAATCCTCACCCATTTGCGACGTGCACAATCCTTCCTCGAGCAGCTGAATGCGGAGGGGGGGCTCGCAGAGCTGCTCGTGAGCCTTTATGCGCGCGACAACTTTCGACTCGAGCTTCCCGCAGACTCCCTGACATTGCTAGGCCGGCTGCATCTGGCCGTCACCCTTGACGTTCACCTTCATTCGCCGGTCAACGCGCCGGTGTCGAGGGCGAACTGACGAGGCACCGCCAGGTGCCAAGATCTCATCAGAATGAGCGAAACCAGAATCATCTCCGCGCAGGCGCTCGTCGCCGATTCCACCGCGCTCATGCGGTTGCTGGAGGAGGTGCCGGATGCCAGCGAGATCAGCCCAGAGCTGTCCAAACCCTACTTTACGCGACGCTGGCGGCACTCCGACCAGCAAAGCTTCTGGATCGCGAGCGACGGCACGACGGTCGTGTGCCATACCCTCACCGGCCTCGACCTCGACGAGATGATCGCCCTTTGGCTCACCTTCGACGATTACCGGCGGCAGCCTGGATTCACGCTGTCAGCCAACTTGTTGCGCAAGATCATCGAAACGGAGCTGGGCCTGACAGTCGAGCCTGACGAGTGATCACGCTCACCTTTCGTCCGCTGAGCGGCGAGTCGGTGATCCTCGTCCGCGGCGTGTATTTCCGGATCTGCGCCGATGGGACGCTTCGCGGGCCCGACAACGCGGTCACGGCCCGCTATACCGACGGGCTCTGGCAGCTCGGGCGACGGCAGCACAGGATGCTGGAGTGTCGCGAAGCGGTATATCTGCGCATAACGACTGCAGATGGCCAGCGCGAGCGCATGGGTCCTTGCGACTGTCTCAGGGTAACCGGGGGCGCTATCTTCTCCAACGATATCTATCTCGGCGCACACACGAGCGGGGAGTCGCATGTGCCGCAAGCCGACATCTGGAGGGAGATCGCGCTTTTGTCCGACATGTGAAGCCGGAATCCAACGCCTTCGTTCGGTCGTCGCGCGACTCAGCTTACTTTCCGCACATTGCGGAGCGCATTTCTCGGTAATTTCCGCCGGGTCTGACTGCGGCTCAGGATGATCGCGGCGCGTGGAGGGCGTCGATCATGCGCTCGTTCACCCTCTCAGACTCCAAGTAGACCCCCCGCTTCGCACTCCCACGCGCATTTATTGCGGCAGATTCGCCTGCGTCCACTTGAATATCGCGCTCGATAAGCCGGTTCGTACGCCGGAATAACTGTGATCCGTGTCCCAGTGATGCTCGGCGATGCGAGTGTCTCCGGCTTTGCGTATGGCTTCGGCGAACGCTCGGTCCTGAGGGGCTAGACCATCATTCGCCGTGATAACGAGGACGGGGCGAGGCGCGATCACGGATGCGAGATTGTCTATATCCAACGCTGATCGATTGTCGTAAATCTCTCGGGCGAGCGCTTCACCACTTGTTCCGGAGAGCGGTAACAAGTTGTTGTCGGTCGCAAGCCCTTTAGCGACACTCTGAATGGGTGTCGCCCCCGAAGCCCACATCGTGTGAGTCTCATAGTCCTCCCCGATGTTCCATGCGGAGATGAGCACAGCTTCAGCAACCCGCCTGTTGTGAGCCGCGGCGGAAGCAGCCATATATCCGCCCATGCTGTGTCCGATGACAATGACTCGATGTGTATCGATGCTGTATTTTTGGGCGTTTTTCGGATCAAGCACGTAGCTCACCTGCGCGTCAGCGTCTTCGGCGGCATGTTCGAAAGAAAAATTGCCCTTTACTCCCCATGAACCTCGGTAGTGCATGGCAAGCACGTTCCAGCCGCGCGCGCGGAGATACTGTGCGATATCCAGATTTTGCTCAAAGCCGGGAAATCCGTGGAACAGAACAGCTGTTGGATGAGGGCCTGCGCCAGCGGCGAGATAAAGAATCCCGTAGATCATGACGCCGTGACTTGGTAAGACCATTTGTACCATTGCGGCCGGCCTAACAGGGGTCGGCGTGGCTCGGGCGGCCGCTGTGTTGGCGCCGGCCGGTAAGGAAAGCAGCAGTATGAGAGGCAGAGAACGCATAGTTTTCATCGCACGAGTATATATGAGTGAAGCGCTTCGGCGAAGTTGCGCCGGCCCGTCAGCCCCTAAAACCGCTCGCCGGCACGCCGAGCAGATCGAGTACCTGACGCTGCAGCGGAGTGAACTCGGCCTCGAAGCTCTGCACAACGCGATCAGCGCGGCTGAGCAGGTGCCGCTCAGCGTGGCTGAACAGCCGCAGCACTTGCTCGGTGGTCGGGTGGGCGCAGCGTCGCTCCTCGGGATATAGCGGCAAGGCTTTCAGCCGCTCACGTTTCATCGTCTGCCGGAGCTCGCGCTCGATGAGCGCCTGGATGAGAAGCGCGAGGAAGTAGACGGTGAAGAACGCCTCGATGCGCGTCGGGTTCTTCAGGAACACCGGGGCAATCTCGTGCACGGTCTTCAGCTGCTCGAAGCGCTTCTCGAGCCGCGGCTGTCCCTTGTGGGCTTCGAGGACCTGCTGCGCGGTGAGCGTGCGGTCATTGGTAATGAGCGGGTACATGCCGTCGGACTTCTCATCGTAGGCAACGGCGGCGGCATCGATCGTCCACTCGAGGTCGTAGCGGCGGTGGGTGATACGGCGGTATGCAGTGTCCGGTCCTGGCCTGCCGCGACGGGTCTGCTTAAAGTCGTGCTCGGCGCGCACAGTGCGGGAGGCCTTCACATAGCGGCGTACGTGGAAGTGCTCAAGGATCTTCTCGACCTCCAGATCAATGCGTGAGGCCCCTCGGATACGCGCGCGGGGACTTACGATCCGATCGCGCAGCGCGCTGAGCGCCGCGACGGCGGCATCGATGCGGCGCTGGCGGCTGGCGCGTTGATGAGCGGTGAGCAGCTTCGACCATACCCAGACGATCGGCCAGGCCTCCATCGAGCCGATCGGATCGCGGTAGAGATACCACTGATCACGTGGTCCGTCCCTGCCCCTGGGGTCCGGCCGGTCCCAGACCAGCTCCCACGGTGGGGTGGCGGTCTGAGGTCGCTTGCGAAACTGCCGGTCCTCCTGGCGTGACCGCGGTAGCACCGTGACGAAACGGCCACCGGCGCGAGCGATGGTATCGAGGTTCTCGTGTGAGCAGAGCTTGGAGTCGGCGACGTAGAGAAAGTCCGAGCGCCCGGCCACGCTCTTCAGGGTGTTCCAGGTCTCGATATGGGTAATCGAGTCGTTGGTGTTGCCATCGGCGATGCGAAACTGCACCGGTACCCCGCCATCCTCAGCGGTGGTGAGGATGAACAGCAGCTGCTTGAGGTCAGGCCTGTGGTCCTTGCTGTACCCGAACACGATGCGCGGCGGGCGCTGTCCGCGCACCGTCTCGGGTTGCACTCGGTATTGGCCGCAGAAGCGGATCGATGTCGAGTCATTGTGCAGCTCCTCGAACTTCACCGCGAAGCACTTGCCGACCGCGAGCACGACCGCGGTGAGGAGCGCACCGCGGTCGGCATCGTAGAGCCGATCGAGGGCTCGGCCGAGCCGATCATCGCCCAGGTGCCCTAGATCCTGCTCTCCCAGACCGTACATGGCCGGGGCAAAGCCGTGCACGGTCTCGACCTGGCGATAGATGGGCTCCCGCTCGACCACGATCGAGCGCAGCAGCACCCCAAGGGCAGTGGCGTGCGGCACAGCGCAGCGCCGATCGGTAGTCGGTACGTACTGATCCAGCAGCTCAATCAGCCCGAGTCGGGAGATAAAGTGATTGACGAGGGGAAGAGGCCCCAGCCGCTCGGTGGAAAGAGCGAACTTCTCGGCGAGTGACCTGCGGGGTTGCGTCTGCTGCCCAAGCCCGATACAGCTCAGACCGAGGAGAAGATCGCCGAGATCCAGCGCGCAATCGGCGCCATGCAGTACCTGTCCTCGGGCACGCTACTCAAGCGCACCAAGGTCTGCGGGAACCCCAACTGTCATTGCGCGCGTGACCCGGCGGCGCGCCACGGACCCTACTACGAGTGGAGCTACCTCAAGGGCGGGCGGCTCCACCACCGTACCCTCACCCCAAAGCAGGCCGAGCTCATGCGCCTGGCGATTGCCAATTACCGCAAGGCAAAGAAGCTCTTACGGACCTGGGAGGCTCACACACAGCGGCTCATCGAGCTCAACGCACCCGAATAGCCGTCGCACAGCCGGGCGGAAATTACCCAGAAATCACAGCGGGATGTGCGGAAAGTAAGACTCAGGGCATGAGAGTCCGATTACCATCGCCTCCGACTCAGATGCCGTGCGCTGCAGAGCGGGAAGGGCGGGCCGTGATCCGTACCGGCGACCTAACTTGCCCCGGTGCGAACCTGCAGGATCTGCAGGGTCTTGTAATCCTCGAGGTGCTCCAGCTTACCTGCCGCAATTGCAGCCGCAATGATCGGTTGCAGCCGCCGATAGCCTATCGACTGCCGGTACAGGGCCAGCAACCCGCCAGGCTTGAGCTTTGAGGTAAGCAGGCCGAGCACCCCCTCGTCGCTCAATAGATGGACCGATGCACTGGTACTGTCAAACTCACAGAGGTGGAACAGCGTGACCAGATCGAAATTCGGCAGTGACGCCGCCTGCAGGTCGCGGACGTCGGTGAACAATACCTTGTAGTTTTGTCCCAGAATCGGATCGGCGATGACCAGCTTCACGTAACGCTTGATCTCACCAGGCGAGACGGTCACACCCAGAATCACATTACCCAAGCCGTCCGCGCGATTGCGCAATCCGACGATGTGGTGTCCGCCGGTGCCCAAGTGAAAGATCGACTTGGCGCGGATACTGCGTTCCTGCAGAAAGTCGCAAAAATGCAGGTCACATGAGCACATTCTCGGCCACAACGGCCAGCTGCGCGCCACGATCCGCATGCGCCCGGGCTGTACGCGGCGCAGTAGCGCTTCCTTGGCATTGCCCAGTCTCTCGTACAAGTGCCAGGCTCGCCCCACGGCTCTCGCCCAGAACGGCCACCTGTTGGCTACGACGCGCATGAGACGGTGCCCTTCATTTCGGTTTCAGGATATGCGAGCCCAAGCCGCTTCTGCAACGGGGAGCTGTGCGCTTCCGACCTCCGCGTTCACGCGCCGCGCGCCCGTCGATACCGCCCTGGCGGCGTTCCGAAGCTGCGCTTGAACGCTCGGCTGAACGCCGCTTCCGATTCGTATCCGACGTCGTATGCCACCTGCAGTATTTTCCGGTCGGTGGTGGTAAGCAGGCGTGCGCCGAGCTGCAACCGCCATCGTGCGAGGTATGCGAGAGGCGGTTCGCCCATGAGCTGAGTGAATCGCTGGGCGAGCAGTGTGCGTGAAGTGCCGCTCTCCGCGGCGAGATCTTCCAGTGTCCAGGAGCGCCCGGGGTTGCGATGAAGATGCGCGAGGGCCTGCCCCACTTTAGGGTCTCGCGCGGCGGCCAGCCAGCCCGTACGCTCCGCCGGCAGCTCTCTCATGTAGGTACATAGGGCATCCATGAAGAGGGCTTCGGCAAGCTTTGCCAGGATCGCCGGCCGTCCTGGGCGTTGCGACTCGTGATCGCTCACCCAGTGGCTAATCGCGCTCTCGATCCATGCACCGGCCCCGTTGGCGCGTACGTTGATTTTGAATGCAGACGGTAGTCCTTGCAGAAACGAGTATTCGGCGTGGCGTTCGCAGCCGAAGTAGCCGCAAATGATGCGCGTTACTGGCCCACCGCCACCCCACTTCTCGGCAGCGAGCTCTCCCTTCGAGAACTTCGACAACAGCTTCGTGGATGGGAATAGCTCGGTGGCTCGGCCATTCCACAGGTCGTGAGCGTCGCCGTGCGGGAATACGATGAGATCGCCCGGTGCGAGCGTCACGTCCTCGTGAGCAGTGGTGCGGGCCGTAGCCTCTCCTTTTGTCACGAGATGGAAGAGCACCAGATGTTCGGTGCCGGGGGCCAATACCGGGGCCACTTTCTCCTGCGGCGGCGATGCAAAGCGCCAGGGGACCGAGAATTCCCCGGTAAAGAATACCGCGCTGGTTATGCGAACTGAGCGCAAAACCTCCGACAGTGCGTCCATCGTGCTGAAGTGACCTGCAAAGACTTCCGGACTCCGGATCAAGCCGGCTACTACGCGGCTAGATACCCTGCGCGGCGAAGTATACGCGTGTTACGCGCGGCGCAAATCTCATTGAGTTTCAGTCGAGGAGACCACGATGAAGGTGAAGAGCACGTCGGAAGTAATCGATCAATTTAATCGGGCATTCCTGCAGCATGATGGGTCCTTGCTGACCGATCTGGTTGCGGAGGACTGCGTCATGGAGAGCGTGGAGCCGGCCCCCGATGGCACTCGCTATGTGGGCCGAATCGCCTGTCTGACTTTCTGGCAAAATCTGGCCAACAGCAGAGACGGAGGGTTCACTCCAGAAGATGTCGTGACATCCGGCGATCGTGCCACGATCCGCTGGCGCTTTCGATTCGGGCCCGGCCTCGCGCAATCGGTTCGGGGCGTGAATCTGATGCGCGTGCGCGATGGCGTGATTGTGGAGGCGCTCGGTTACGCGAAGAGTGGCGATGCGTCCGTCACGAGTGCCGTGCGAAGCGCCGCTGTGGCACAACCACCGAGAGAGCCATAGCGTGCTAATAGGAGGTAGCGCGGCTCTGATGAAGATAGGAACCCTTCGAGCGACGCCCACAATATTGGATCGAAGAATGGTCAGGGTGGTATTGACCGACGCTTGGGTTTACGCCATCGATGGCCGACTGTGCTGTCGGAGGATCGGTGGGTGAATACTGTGGGTCAGCGAGGAGCGGGAAGTCCGCATTTCGGGCGCGAATGTTTAGAAATGCGACTACCGGCCAGAAGGCCAAAGCGGGTCGAATTCGGCGTGCTTGCGAGCTTACCGGTAATCGCGAGCTTGAATGGCACGTAGATAATTAAAGGATAGATCTAGTATCCTTAAACAATGGGGTCGCTATTAAAGTCTTCTCCAGGTGAAGAAGTCTGATCTGCACCCGTCGCTTAGAGCTACGGCAGTACCTGTTCCGGGGCACTCCG
>Ga0134128_10004988_pt1 | contig 16141 bp, 16 predicted proteins | sample KB31754_FD_96462 | JGI IMG/M metagenome (GOLD analysis project Ga0134128, IMG submission 96462) | Terrestrial soil microbial communities with excess Nitrogen fertilizer from Kellogg Biological Station, Michigan, USA - KB3-175-4 | ecosystem: Environmental > Terrestrial > Soil > Unclassified ...
GGAGCTGGATCTGGCGGAAATCAGCAACCTGCTTGGGAACAAACCGGAAGCCGAGCAGTGGAAACAGAAGGCGGCGCAACGCCGCGTGAACATCGACAAATACTTATGGGACGCGAAGGCGGGGCTTTTCTATGACTACAATTTCCAGACGCAAACGCGCTCGTCGTATGAGTTTGTCACCACATTTTATCCCATGTGGGCCGGTCTTGCGACCAAAGAGCAGGCGAAAGCCGTGGCTGCGAAGGTTTCCCTGTTCGAACAACCCGGCGGCCTTGCCACCAGCCGCAACGACAGCGGCGGGCAGTGGGATTATCCCTATGGTTGGGCGCCGCTCCAATTGATCGCGGTCGAAGGGCTTCGCCGATATGGATACGACGCTGACGCCGATCGTATTTCCCTCAAGTTCCTGAACATGATCGTGCAAGATTTTGAAAGCGAGAAGCACATCCGCGAAAAATACGATGTAGTTACGCGCGAGTCGGTGACGCATATTCGCGCTGGCTACGTCACCAATCAAATTGGCTTCGGCTGGACCAACGGAGTGTTCCTCGAATTGCTGCACGAACTCCCGCCGGCGCCGCTCGCCCGCCTCGCGAACTGACGCAACTCAGGAAACGGCACCGATCCCACTCCTTTGTGTGTCACGTTTATGCGTGCCGACTAGTCTAATGTCCGGCCCTGGGGATTCGACTTCAGCCGACGGGAGAGAGTCATGCTACTGATCATAATTATTATTCTGGTGGTGCTTTTGTTTGCCGGCGGCGGAGGCTATTACGGATATTCAAGGTGGGGAACGGGCGGGGGTCTTGGCGTGGTGGGCACCGTCCTGGTGATTTTGCTCATCCTGTACCTACTCGGCGCACTGCGGTTTTGAAGAATTCAAGCAGCGGTGTCGGCGCGTATGCTCCGCACGCTATCAGGCAGGACAAACTATCTCGGTATTTGTCTGCAATTCCCAGGGGCGGGGAGCTTACGCATTTGCGCGAGGACTTTTCGGCGCGGAGTATTCCTTCGCCAAAAGCTCCTCGACGGTCTTAATTAACCCATGTCCGCTGCCTGTCTTGGGAAACACACACGCCACGCCAGCCTGCGTCGCCGCCAATGTGGTTTCGGGGGAATCGTGAATTGTGAAGAGAATAATGGGCGCAGAGGGCAGCTTCTTGCCTATCTCTCGCGCGGCGTCCAATCCATCCATAACCGGCATGGCCAAATCGAGAATCACGGCGTCGGGCTTCAATTCTTGCGCCTTCAACACTGCTTCCTGGCCGTCTCTAGCTCCCGCAACTTCCCATCCTCCGTCGCGCTCCAACATGCCGCGCAACAGTTTCCGTACCAAAGCATTGTCGTCGGCGATTAGTATTAGCTTTGACGTTTGATACGTTGTGGAATTCCGCCAATCGCTTGGTTTCCCAGTATCACCCATGGCTAATCTTGAAAGCGAGGCTGCGCAAACTGTATCGGGTGAACCTCGTATGTTCAGGCTGTTTCTTGCCTTACTGTCATTTCCTGGCGAGCCGGCTGATTCACTCTTGCAGGGTTAGCCTAGTTGGTCTTGCGGACATAGGGATTGGACGAGGATTTTTGCGGGTGTGCGCCACGGTATTCTTCCAGGTCTGAATCCGAAATGCGATAAGTTGTCTCGGATGGATTATTGTCGTGGCTGGCAAGCTCGCGATGCAACTTGGTTGAGCAAATCGATGGAGCATCCTGAAAACGCGCGCGATGCGCGTTGAACGCCTCATTGGAAATCGACAGCTTGAACGCGCGAATTGCGCCTTCCGAGACGTGCACATTAAACGTGTATTCGCGGTCGAACGCTTTGACCTCGAAGCCCACATACTGCACGAACAGGTTGTCGCTCACAGAGAGGCTCCCTTAAATTTGGCAACGATTGCCCGCGTTACATCCGGCCGGTTAGCGCCGTCCGCCGCGATCGCTTCCACCGCGATCTCCACCACCACGATCTCCGCCGCGGCCCCCACGGCCTCCTCCACCGCCTCCGTGACCTCCCCGACCGCCGCCTCCACCACCGCGGTTACCGAATCCCCCGCGATTTCCGCCGCCTTCGCCACGAGGCGCTTGCGGGCGCGCTTCGTTGACTTGCAAAGCGCGGCCCTCCATCATCGTTCCGTTCAACTGCGAAATCGCGCGCGCTGAATCCTCTTTGGGCCCGAGCTCGACAAATCCGAACCCGCGCGAACGTCCCGTGCCCATATCGCGAACCACGCGCGCAGACTGCACTTCGAATCCCTGGCTGCTGAACATTTGCTGCAGGCTTTCGTCGGTGACTTCAAACGGCAGGTTCCCTACGTAGAGCTTTGCCATGGAAGGAACTCCTTAAATTGCCATGCTTCAGGTTCTCCCTGATTTGCACACCCTGACAGGTTTCCCGGGGAACCTGCTGCCAAACTCTCTCTTTTCAGTGCGCTTTACAGATGCTTTGTGGCGGGTCTGGCTTATTTGAGATGCTAGCGGGAGCCTGCGCGTGGCAACCTCCCGCTAATTTTGGTGCTGACTAGAGGCTAGTTACGTTAGCGGCCTGCAAGCCCTTGGGGCCTGACACGACGTCGAATTCGACAGCCTGTCCTTCGTTCAGCGACTTGTAGCCTTCCGACTGAATCGCCGAAAAGTGAACGAAAACATCTTCGCCCGACTGACGCTGGATGAATCCAAAGCCCTTGCTCGCATTGAACCACTTTACTGTTCCTTGTTCTTTTGACACTTGTGTTTCCTCTTCTTTATTTTAAGCTATTTGCGCCTCGCGACCGCCTCCAGCCGTAAAGCAAAAAAGGCTGCAAGTTGGTACTCGCAGCCCCTTTAATCGAATCTAGGGGTTTTACAAGAGCAACAAACGCAACCTGAGAATACCATAGTTGACCCTGTACAGCTAGCGAATTCGTCAGCGCGCAACGGGCTAAGTGTTCAGAAGCCGACATAAATCATCAGAATCTGTTTCCACCTGAACAGCGCCTCATTTGCACCATTTCTATTCCATCTGGCACAATCCTCGATTTTGGGGCACATTTCATCGTGCGAATAATCTGTCGGCGGAGGATACTTCATGCGTTTGATGTTCGGCCGCTTTTGTTTTAGATCGGGCGCCGCGTTGATGTTGTGCGCGCTGGCGTTTTCACAGTTTGCAAACGCCACACAAAATCCGACGGCGCAACAAATTGACGCAGTTTTTTCCGGGCTCACACCGGCGCACGAGCCCGGCCTCGCTGTCGTCGTGCGCAAAGATGGCCACACCGTGTTCTTGCGCGGCTACGGCCTGCGTGATCTGCGTTCGAACCTCCCCATCGACGAGCATACGAATTTCCGCCTCGCTTCTTTCACCAAGCAATTCACCGCGATGTCCACCATGCTGCTGGTGCACGATGGAAAACTGCATTACGACACAACCCTTAGCGATGTCTTCCCCGAGTTCCCCTCCTACGGCCGCACGATCACGATTCGCAATTTGCTGAATCACACTTCCGGACTGATGGCTTATGAGGACTTGATGGACAAGAAATACGCCGGAAAATCCTGGGAAGAGATTCCGCAAATCAGCGACGCGGACGTGCTTGCACTTATGGAGCAGCAGACCGGCACAAAATTCCCACCGGGAACCAAATGGGAATATAGCAATGGCGGCTACTGCGTGCTTGCGATGGTGGTCGAGAAAATTTCTGGCATGCCATTCGCCGAGTTCCTGCGCCGGCGAATTTTCGCGCCGCTCAAAATGGAAAATACCGTCGCGCACGAATATGGCAAAGACCAGGTCGCGAATCGCGCCTACGGTTACACGAACGATGCGGGCGTGTGGCTCGAAACAGATCAAAGCCCTACGTCCGCTACTCTGGGAGATGGCGGAATTTATTCTTCGCTCGACGATTTAACCAAGTGGGACGACGCGCTTCGCAATCATACGCTGCTCAGTGCCGAGGAAATGCGTCCTGCGGTCACGCCGGAAAATTCCGCCGCCGTGTTGCCGGAAAATGTCGACGACTTGCCAAAAGCCGCGGGCGAGAAACCTCTCGCCTACGGATTCGGCTGGTTCCTTGATCCCTATCGCGGACACACGCGCATGTGGCATTACGGCAGCTCGATCGGATTTCACACCATCATCCAGCGCTTCCCCGCTGACAACCTCACGATAATCATTCTGTCGAATCGCTCGGACCTCGATTTGTCCGCGCTCTCGCTAAAGCTCGCCGATCTTTATCTCCACTAGCTGTCATTGTCTCGCGCCAGCTTTCTTGAGCAACTCGGCAATGTTTACGAGATTCCGGCGTACGAGCGGCCCGGAATTCGCGCGTTCCAGCTGGGTCACGATCGAGAGAGCGCTCTGCCCATCCGCGTCCTTTGAATTCGGATTTGCTCCGGCGTCGAGCAACAGCTCGATGTTGACTGTCCTGGAGTTCCTGGCCGCCGCAAAGAGGGGCAAGTTGCGAGAATTGGCCTGTGCGCCGGCATGTAGTAACCATTTCACCAGCACAGGATCATCACCGCCCGCCGCCCAATACAGGGCGTTGTCGAGATCCACATGCTTCGAATTTCCCTGGGCAAGCAACCGTTTCAGAGCTACGCGGTCCCCCAGCAGGCTCGCATCCTCCAAAGGGCCCCACGAAGAGTCTGTTGTCACGTACATTATGGGCGACGTCGGAAGCCAAGGATCGTCGTACAAGACGACGACCGTTGAGGCCGGAACCCAGCCTTTTTTTGGCGGATGCTGATGTTCCGGAGACTCAAACCAGGTTCCCTTGAGGGCGCGATGCAGCGCCACTTGCTCCAGAGAAGCCTCGAGACCGTCTCTTGCGACCTGGCCGAGCCGCTCGGAATTGGTAACTTGGGAGTCAGGGCCTTCGTAATCAGTGAAAAACATAATTCGGGCTACCTTCAAATCGTGCAAGCCGCGATGCCATGTGAAATTGAACTCAATCGCAGCGCGCTTAACTCCATCGCGCCTCGCAAAATCCATCCAGGGGTACGTCCTGCCGTCACCGTGGACGCCAGCCTCAAGCTCGCGACGCAGCAAGCTATCGGCAGGAAGTTCATGGGCGATTTGGTGGAGATGCGCCCGGACTTCAGGCGGAGGCAACGGATTTTGCTGCGCGGACGCCCGCAAAGCGCTGAGTATGATCACCGCGAGCATTGCAAGATAGCCTGACCTCGCGCGAGCGGTCTTTCGCAAACCAACCTCCATCCTCTGAAGCCTGCCGCAATTAGGGTGTTGAACGTGCGATCCGCACCTACGCCAGCGCCTTCGGAATCGCGGCTTCCCATTTTCCTTGCGCCTTCAGAATCAACTCGACCACTTCGCGGGCCGCGCCTTCCCCACCTTTCGCTCGCGTCACGTAGTGCGCCGCGCGCAACACTTCCGCCATTGCGTCCGCGACCGCCACAGCGAGTCCCACGCGCGCGAAGAGCGGCAAGTCCGGCAAATCATCGCCTATGTACGCAACTTCGTCGTCCTTCACGCCCGCGCGACGCAAGATTTCCTCATACGCGCCGATCTTCTTCGCCTGTCCCTGATACACAAACGCGACGCGCATTTCCTTTGCGCGCTGATCGACCGCGGGCGTATTGCGTCCCGTAATCACGCCGCTCCGCAACCCTACAATCGACGCGAGGTGCAATCCCGCGCCATCGTGCGCGTTAAAGACCTTCATCTCCGCGACGCTGCCGTCGGGAAACGCCTGGAGATTCACAGTTCCATTCGTCAGCACGCCGTCGACGTCCATCAGCAGCAGCCGAATTTTCTTCGCTCGCCGTTGGACGCCCACCGAGTTTTTCTTGACCGTCATCTTCGCAACTTACTCCATGCGTTGTAGCTCACGCCTGCCTGCCGCAGGCAGGTCCCGTTTGCGCTGATTTGGCGCAAACTGACGTGAGGTTTTTTTTACTCGACCCGCTTAAAACAATTGCAATGTCCAAAGGTCGTGCAAATGCACAACCCCTTCGACGCGCCGCGCCGCATCCACCACCACCACGGATGTGATTTTGCGCTCCTCCATTAATCGCAACGCGCTGGCGGCCAATTCCGTGCGGCCGAGCGTCACGGGATTTTTCGTCATGCTGTCCGCCGCCGTCAAATCGAGCGCCTCTTTCTTGCGCCGCTCCATCAACCGCCGCAAATCGCCATCCGTGACGATGCCGAGGAGTCTGCCTCCCGTGGCGGGCTTTCCCGCAGCGTCTGTCACAACGACCATGCCCAGTTTCTTGCGGCTGATTTCGTAAATCACTTCGGGAATCGGCGTTTGCGGGCCCACGCGCGGCAGCGCCTCGCCCGCATGCATCACCGACTCCACGCGCCGCAGCTTGGTCCCCAACCTTCCCTTGGGATGCAGCGCCGCGAAATCCTCTTCGCGGAATCCTCTTCGTTCCAGCAGCGCAATCGCCAGCGCGTCGCCAAGCGCCAGCGCCGCGGTCGTGGAAGCCGTCGGAGCGAGGTTCAGCGAGCACGCTTCCTCCTTTACCGAAATATCCAGCGCCACATCGCTCGCCGACGCCAACGTCGAATGCGCAACCCCTGTCATCGTTACCAATCTAATTCCCAATCTCTTGACGGGATCGAGCAACGCCACCAATTCCTCCGTCTCGCCGCTCTGCGAAATCGCCAGCATCACGTCCTCGCGCATCAACATTCCCAAATCGCCGTGCAGCGCGTCCGCCGCGTGCAAAAACACCGAAGGTGTGCCGGTGCTCGCCAGCGTCGCCGAAATTTTCCGTCCAATCAGCCCCGACTTTCCCAGCCCCGTAACCGCCACGCGCCCATGGCACTCGAAAATGATTTCGGCAGCGCGCTCGAACCGTTCATCGAGACGCTCCATCAATCCCGCGATCGCGTCGGCTTCTATGCGCAACACGCGCCGCGCCGCGGCCAGACTGCCGCGAGCTTTCGCGGGTTTTGCCGCCTTGGACATCTTCATTACCTTTCCCATTCGCGCACCATTGCCGCAATTTTCATGATTTTCTCCGCTAGCAGTTTGAATTTTCCGAGCGGCAATGAGTTGGTGCCGTCCGAGAGCGCTTTCGCCGGATTGTCGTGCACCTCAGCGAATAATCCGTCAGCTCCCGCCGCGGCGCCCGCGCGCGCCAACGGCTCGATGAATTCCGGTTGCCCGCCGCTCGATTTGCCCGCTCCGCCGGGAAGTTGCACGGAATGCGTCACGTCAAACACCACCGGGTACCCGAGCTTGCGCAAAATCGGAAACGAGCGCATGTCCACCACAAGATTCTGATATCCAAATGACGCGCCGCGCTCCGTCACGATAATTTTGTGGTTCCCGGTGCTGGCAATTTTCTCGACGGCGTTGCCCATCTCCCACGGCGAAACGAATTGCCCTTTTTTAATGTTTACAGCGCGCCCCGACTTTCCGGCCGCCACGAGCAAATCCGTCTGGCGGCACAGAAATGCGGGAATTTGAATCACGTCGCAAACTTCCGCTGCGTGCGCGACCTGCGCCACATCGTGCACGTCGGTCAAGATCGGCAGCGCGAAACGCTTTTTGATTTCGCCAAGTATCCGCAGACCCTCTTTTATTCCCGGTCCGCGAAACGATTCCACGGAAGATCGATTCGCCTTGTCATAGGACGCCTTAAAAATCAGCGGCACGCGCAGCTCGCGCGCGACCGAGACCAGTTTCTCCGCGATCATCATCGCGTGGCTTTCGCTTTCGATGACGCACGGCCCCGCGATAAAAAAGAATGGCGCGTCCTGCCCCATCGCCACACTGCCCACGCTGAATTTGTGATTTGGTTGTGACATTTGCTGTTCCGGGCGTCCCACCCTGGGCCTTTTCCGCGAAGGGCGGGGGTTTGCCAACCGCTGCATCAGTCAGCCACCCTAAGACTATGCAGGATTCCTCGCCTTTGCAATCTTGCCGTTGACACCGGTTGCTGTCCGTCCGCAAATGGACCCACCGCTCAGATTGTTCTGATTTGTACAATTTCGCTCGACTGGACTGACGCATCAATCTGTATCGGGGCTTCTGAGAAGCGGCCGGTAATCGTCCGTTTTCGTAGCCCTCCGCTGACGTCCTCGTACGGCAAAGCCCCTATTTCGTTTTGCACCCGACGCGCCTACAATACGCCTAGGTCAGCTAGCCCGCTCATGGAGGCGCCTCATGCAAGCAGATCGCGTGGAAGTTTCCTGGGACAGTGAAAAATCGAAATGGCTGGTTCGAATCGAAGTGGGCGACGAAGTGGTCCGCCGTCATTGCGATTTGCCGCGCGATGCGGATGAACAATCGCTCCGCGCCGCCGCGCAAAAAACAGTCGCCGACGAAGGCTACGAGGCCAGCGCAGCCGACATCGCGATTCGCCGCGCGCAAGTGGCGTCGTAGCCAGAATTCCAATTGCAGAGGTTCCGAACGCGAATTAGGCAACGCACGCGTGCGTCACTGCTCTTGGTAGCTGTGCAAGCCCCAGTGGTATTTGAGAGAAGGGCTGCAGGTCTGGGACGAGAAAGTAACTTCGCCGATGCCATCGGTCTTCCCTTTCACAAAGGGCAAAAGCACTGTCGAAACATTACCTGAACCATCCGCCTTCAGGTCGCCTTCGTGCACTTCTGTTTCAGCCGATGCTTTCACATGAACAGTCGAATTCTCCGGACTCGGGGAAAGACAGTGTGCTCCCAAATTTCAAACGTAAGCAAGAAGAGAAAACGCTAACGATGAGTCCGGGAGTTTTATAGGGTAGCTCGGAAACAAAAGTCAAAGTAGAAATTGCGAATCTACTGTGCGAAGGCTGAAATTCTAATCGGTCGAGGCGGGGACGTGGGCGGCGCGTGGGACGTCTTTGCCCGAGGTGGCGCGGCGGCGGCGATGCTCGGCGGATGCACCGATGAACGCGGCGAACAATGGATGCGGCGCGAGCGGCTTCGACTTAAATTCCGGATGGAATTGGCAGCCGACGAACCACGGATGGTTCGGCGCCTCGACAATTTCGACGTAAACTCCATCGGGCGTCTTGCCTGTGATTTTCAAACCTGCGGCGGTCAGCGCAGGCTCGTAATCGCGATTGAATTCGTAGCGATGGCGGTGCCGCTCGGAAACTTCGGTCGCGCCATAGGCATGCGCCGCGAACGAATCCGCATTCAATTTGCACGGCCACGCGCCCAGGCGCATTGTCCCGCCCATTTCATCGACGCCGAGCAATTCACGCAATTTGTAGATCACGCGATAGGGCGTTTGCGCGTCGAACTCCGTGGAGTTCGCGTGCTGCAAACCAGCGGCGTGGCGCGCGTATTCGATCGTCGCGCATTGCATCCCCAGGCAAATCCCGAAGAACGGCACGTTTCTCTCGCGCGCGTACTGAATTGCGTAAATCATTCCTTCGATTCCGCGCTTGCCGAATCCGCCGGGAACTAAAATTCCGTCCATGTGCCGCAAACGCTCGGCGGCCATTTCGAGCGATTCGATATCGCCCGACTCGACCCATTCAATGGCGACGCGCGCGCGGTGCGCCAGTCCGCCGTGCATCAGCGCTTCGCGCAAACTTTTGTAAGCGTCTTCGAGCTGCACATATTTTCCGACGACGCCGATGCGCACTTCGCCTTCGGGATGCTCGAGCTTTTCGAGCATCGCGAGCCACGGCGACATGTCGCGCGGCCCCGATTGCAAATGCAACAGACGCAAAATTTGCTCGTCGAGGCCCTCGGCGACGAGCGACATCGGCACTTCGTAAATGTTGCGCACATCCGGCGCGGAAATCACGGCGGATTGATTCACGTTGCAGAAGAGCGCGATTTTCGCTTTCAACTCCGGCGCGATGGGATGATCGCTGCGGCAGAGCAAAATGTCCGGCTGAATTCCAATGCTCAATAATTCTTTCACGCTATGCTGCGTAGGCTTCGTCTTGTGCTCGCCCGCCGTCGCGATATACGGCACCAACGTCAGGTGAACGTAGATGGCGTTTTCAGGACCAAGCTCGAGGCGCATCTGGCGAATTGCTTCGAGAAACGGCAGCGATTCAATGTCGCCCACCGTACCGCCGATTTCGACGATCACCACGTCCACATCATCGGCGACTTTGCGAAACGCGGCTTTAATTTCGTCCGTGACGTGCGGAATCACTTGCACGGTCTTGCCCAGGTAATCGCCGCGCCGCTCCTTCGCCAGAATCGATTCGTAAATTCGGCCCGTCGTCCAGTTGTGATCGCGCGTCAGCTTCGCATTTGTGAAGCGTTCGTAGTGACCGAGATCGAGATCCGTCTCCGCGCCATCGTCGGTGACGTACACTTCGCCGTGCTGATAGGGCGACATCGTGCCAGGATCAACGTTCAGGTAGGGATCGCACTTCTGAAGAGTGACTTTGAGGCCGCGGGATTCGAGCAGGCGGCCGATCGAGGCGGCCGCAACGCCTTTGCCGAGAGAGGAAACCACGCCACCCGTTACGAACACATACTTCGGGCGCGTCACCAAGGCTCCCGTTTTTCCTCCCAGGTAGGCTGCGTACAAATCATTATCGCCGCGCCGCGCGCCTCTGTCAATCGCCGTTTCGACCACCAGCAGTTTCGCGGTGAACAGATCATTTGCCTACGAACTGGCGGGTGGCGGCGCAGCGGCGTTCCAGATATCGACTGCGATCTTCCACTGGCCATCCTGTTGTTTTTTCCAAATCGAGGCTGACTTGCTCTCTTCCGTAACCTTCCTGCCGTCACCGCTGGTGAAGGTGACGCGACTGCTCCCTACCGCGAAAGCAATGTCGCACGATTGCGCGACTTCCAAGCGCTCCATTTTCCAGGTGAGCGAAAATCCCGGCATCGCGAACGCTTCGGAAATGAATTTGCGAATCGCCTCTCGGCCGGTGATTGCCGGTGCGCCAGGAGGGAGCACAAGTGCATCATCGGCCCAAAAGAAAAGGCTGCGCTCAATGCTGAGCGATTGCGCCGCTCGAAACCATTCGGCGTCGGCGGCGCGAATCGCGGCTTCTTCTGCGCCGATTGATTCTCGCGTCATCATTCGTGTGCTCCTTTCGCCACGGTATTCGCGATGCAGACGCGCAGTATACTTCAAATGGCATCGCCGTCTGCCTCCCTCAGAAATTTCGTGACGAATTCCCCGCAACGCGACACAATGCATGGCCGTCGACAGAGCGCGGGCGAACAAGCAGCGTGAATTCAAACAAATGCGAGGGGGTTCAAGGATGAGAAGAGATTCGCAGATTTCGCGACGATTGTTCCTTAGAGCGACAACGTTTGCGGGCGCGGGAGCAGCGCTCGCCGGCGGTTTTGCGCCTCTGCGAGATTTGGACGCCGAGACACTCACGTCATTCGCGCCCGCGACCGTGGACTCACAAGCGCAATCACGCGCTGCAACCTCGCCATCCGGCAGCTTGGATGAATGGATCGAGCGCATTTTCTCGCGCGAATTCGCTGGCAAACGATTCGGCCCCGCGCGCTGGGATGAAGACGGCAAGTCGTACACGGTCCTGGAATCGGCGCCAGGCAATCGCGAAGTACAGGAACTGGCGCGCTACGACTCGGCGAGCGGCGAGCGCAGCGTGCTTTTCTCGTCAGCCGAGTTAATTCCCGCAGGCACGAAAGAGCCGCTCCGCGTCGAGGATTTCGAATGGTCAGCGGATCGGAGGAAGCTCCTCATTTACACAAATACCGCGCGCGTCTGGCGGGAGAACACTCGTGGCGATTATTGGGTTTTCGAGGGTGAGGCGAAGCGTCTCCACAAAATCGGTGGCGATGCGGCGCCGTCGTCGTTGATGTTCGCGAAGTTTTCTCCCTCTGGCGAGCAGGTCGCCTATGTGCGGGCAAATAATATTTACGTCGAGGAGATTTCCTCGGGCAAAATCCAAGCGCTTACCACCGATGGCTCGGAAACCACAATCAACGGGACTTCCGACTGGGTATACGAAGAGGAATTCGACGTGCGCGACGGCTTTCGCTGGAGCGGCGATGGACGAAGCATCGCGTATTTTCAATTTGACACGCGGCCCGTACGCGAATTCTCGATGATCAATAATCTTGGCGGCGGGTTTCGCGAACCGATCACGCAAATCCCTTATCCCGAATATGGCACCTACCCCAAAGTATCCACGTTTCGCATACCGTCCGCCGGCACGCTGAACTCCGCCGTGCGCATCGGCGTGGTGAACGTCAAAAATGCGAACACGAAATGGCTCGACGTCACGGCCGATCCGGAAAAATCGTACCTCCCGCGCATGGACTGGGTGGGAGATTCAAACGAGATTTTGCTACAGCACATGAACCGGCGGCAAAACACGAGTGACGTTTACCTGGCGGATGCGCGCACGGGTCATGCGCAGCGGATTTTTCACGACGAAGACAAGGCTTGGTTGGACGTGAACGAAGACACGCGCTGGCTCGCAAAGCACAAGGGATTCCTGTGGGCGAACGAGAGCGACGGCTGGCGGCACGTTTACGTTATTGCGCGGGATGGCAGCGGGGCGCGGCTGATCACGCGCGGGGATTTCGACGTCATTGAAATTCTTACCGTGGATCCAGCGGAGGAGTGGCTCTACTTCATCGCGTCGCCGGATAACGCCACGCAGCATTATTTGTATCGCGCGCGCATGGACGGCTCAGCCTCGCCCGAACGCGTGACGCCGCCAAATGCCGACGGAGTTCACCGTTACGATATTTCTCCCGATTGCAAATGGGCGCTGCACACGTTTTCGTCTTTTGATGTGCCGCCGACAACGGAATTTGTAAGCCTGCCTGATCACCATGTGGCGCGGGTGCTCGCGGACAACTCGGAAGTGCGCGAAAAGATAAAAGTCTTTGGCACGCGGCCCACCGAGTTTTTTCAAGCCGACATCGGAGATGGCGTGAAACTCGACGGCTGGATGATCAAGCCGGCCGATTTCGACGCGTCGCGCAAATATCCGGTACTTTTCAATGTCTACGGGGAACCGGCAGCGCAAACCGTGCTCGACGGCTGGAGCGGCGGTTCGCTGTTCCACCGCGCGATTGCGAATCAGGGCTACATCGTCGCGTCGGTGGACAACCGGGGCACGCCCGCACCGAAGGGACGCGCGTGGCGAAAAATAATTTATGGCGCCGTCGGCGTGCTCTCGTCGAAAGAACAAGCTGCAGCAGTGCGAGCGATTGCACGCGAACGCTCATACGTTGATCTTGACCGCGTCGCCGTGTGGGGATGGAGCGGCGGCGGGACCAACACGTTAAATTTGATGTTCCGCTCGCCCGAAATCTACAAAGTGGGAATGTCCGTCGCGCCCGTGCCCGACCAGCGCATCTACGACACGATTTATCAGGAACGCTACATGGGATTGCCGCAGGAAAATGTGGAAGGATATAAGGCCGGTTCCGCCGTGAATTTCGCCGAGGGGCTGCAAGGGAAATTGCTGCTGGTTCACGGCAGCGGGGACGACAACGTGCATTTTGCCGGCTCACAATTGCTGGTGAATCGCATGATTGAACTCGGCAAATCATTCGACTTCATGGCGTATCCGAATCGCACGCACGGAATCTCCGAGGGCCGCGGCACCACCATGCACATTTATAAACTCCTCGCCCGGCACCTGACGACACATCTTCCCGCGCAGCCATCGCCGAGGACGATGACTCTCCTTCTCGGCCGAAAGCGCGAACCGATTCAGCGCGGTTGAAGTTGCCGCACTTCCTGAGAACGCAGAGCGGAACCTGAGCCGGAAAAATGCCGACAGTCAGTTGGCGGCGGCTTGGCGGGAGCGGAGGGCTTCCTCAACTTTAACAACGTCGGAGGGCGCGTCGACGGCGATGCCCTCATAGGCGAATTCGGCGACGCGGATGTGGTAACCATTTTCGAGCCAGCGGAGTTGTTCGAGTTGTTCAAGGCGCTCGAGTTCGCCGGGCGGGAGCGCGGGAAACTCCAGAAGCGCATCGCGGCGAAAGACGTAGAGGCCAATGTGCTTGAAGTGGCGCGCGGAGACGCGCTCTCCCGCATCGCGGACCCAGGGAATGGGCGCGCGGGAAAAATAAAGTGCATTGCCGTCGAAATCGAGCACGACTTTGACGATATTGGGATCCATGATTTCGGCCGCGTGGGAAATAGGAGCGCAGAGCGTAGCGACCTGCGATTCCGGCTGCGAAAGCATCTCGTCCACCGCCGCGTCGATAGCTTCAGGAGAAATGAGGGGTTCGTCGCCCTGCACGTTGACGTAAAGCTCAACGGGAATGTGGACGGCGACTTCGGCGATGCGCTCCGTGCCGGAGCGGTGCTCGCGGCGCGTCATGATGGATTCGCCGCCAAAGGCTGCGACGGCAGCGCGGATGCGATCATCGTCGGTGGCAACGACGACGCGGGAAGCCCGGCGGCTCATTTTCGCGCGCTCAACCACGTGCTGAATCATGGGGCGTCCCGCAATGGGCGCCAGGGGTTTTCCCGGAAAACGCGAAGAGTCGTAGCGCGCGGGAACTACTACAACAACGGAAGGTGAATCGGTTTGGGAATTTTTCGTCACGAGAAACTTCCACGCTGCAGGATTATCTTACCACGTTGACGGAATCGCCGCGCCGGCTCGCGGCTGGGTCTGGCGGGCCGCCCTCCCCGATGTGGAGAAAACAGGCTGAGCCAAACTATACAGGTTCGCCGGGCCGAATTTCGGTATTTGTACTGGAGTTTATACATAATTCCCGCTTGCAAACTGCAACCGCTTTTTGTACGCTTCTTGCATGACGAAGAAAAACCCCGCCGCCGTCTCCCTCGGTCGTCGTGGCGGTAGGGCAACCGCCGAGCGCGGTCCTGAATACTTCAAGAAGATTCAGGCCATGCGCAAAGAGCGCAAGGGTGGCAGGCCGAAAAAGGTAAAATAGCGTGCCCAACAACCCAATCGCTATTTGTACAAATGAAGATTGCTTGCTTGGGGAAAACGGCGAATCGCAGGGAGAGCCTACATATTGGGTTGCTGACCCAGTTGATTTGGACGACGCCGAGGCGGAATCGTTCATTGGACTGGATGCCAAAAAGACGCCGAATTTTTGCCGCTTCTGTTTGTCGCCAGTCATACGCTCTTGCCCCCAATGCAATCGCATGATTAGATACTCAGAGATTTGGACGCACGGATGCCCCGACTGCGGGGAGCGCCTGCGATTTAGAAAAGAGAACAGCGCCGCAGTTTGAGCAATACCCTTTCTCCATTCTGTTTTTTAGTTGCTTGGAGTAAACAAATACATAGCCGCACTTCTTGCAGCGAATATCCTCTTCCTCGACTTCAGAATAAATTTGCGAACCGCATCCACAGCTACCCTCAAACATTCTCGCCATTGAATTCTCCCGGCGGCCCTTCGCCCAAGAAGATTGCAGCGAGCGCGTGGGCCAGCCTGTAATAGATGAAGTGCGGCGGCGTCTTTGGCGTGAAGCTCTTGTAGAACCTCAGCGCCAAGCGCAGCGCCGTTTTTCCCGCCTGTTTTGCGAACACGCAGAGAAACCCGTAAGCGAGATAGGCGAATAGAACGACGCGCCGGATTCCCGCGAACGACATGGCGCGAACATTTTCCAAATCGAAGATTTGCTTTACCAGCCGAGTGCCCTCTTCGATTCCCCATCTCTTGAAATATGCGATTGCGATTTTCTCGATGGCCGCAACGGAATGCGCCATGCTGTTCGTAAGTAGCATGAGCGGATTGTGGTGTTTGCCGATGCGCACGACAATCAACTGGCGCGTCTTGCCATCGGAAGGAAAAGTGATTCGCGCGGAGCCGTAGCGGAAAAGCACTGGAAACTCCTTGCCCTTTTCCACCACGCGCCATTTTCCAATGTGCGGAGTTTCCATCTTCCCAGCGATCTCCGTTGTCAGCGCTGGCCGTCCATCATCGGCGGTTACTTTGCGCCGTCCTGTTTGGCGAACGCAGTAAGTCAATCCCGCACGCTCAAGAATCTCGATGTAGCTTGCGCCGTCGAAGCCACGGTCAAGAACCCAAACGCAATTCTTTCCTGTATGCGCGGCAACCTTCTGAATCGCTGCTTCCACGACCGCCGCTTGGCTTTTGTATCCCGGCGCGTTCTGCGAGAAAGGCTCAAGCCACAGCGGAAAATGTCGATGCTCGCCGTCAATCGCTTCGATGTTTAGAAGCCAATAGCCGTGGCCCTTTTCCTTGCGCGTGTCATCCCAAATTCCGCACAGCCATTCCTGCTTTTCGGCGTACTCCTTGCGAATCTCCGAGAAGTCGAGCGCCACA
>Ga0134128_10004989_pt1 | contig 16134 bp, 16 predicted proteins | sample KB31754_FD_96462 | JGI IMG/M metagenome (GOLD analysis project Ga0134128, IMG submission 96462) | Terrestrial soil microbial communities with excess Nitrogen fertilizer from Kellogg Biological Station, Michigan, USA - KB3-175-4 | ecosystem: Environmental > Terrestrial > Soil > Unclassified ...
AAATCAAGGTCAAGGTCAGCGGCAGCTCGACCAAGCTGCTCCAGCTCGCTCACCTGATGCGCGCCGGGTACCGCGTCGGCTAGCCAGGCCGGCCAGTCCATTAGCGGGCCCGGCGGTCAGACGGCCCAGGACGGCGGGCGCTTGGCCAGGAACGCGGCCATGCCCTCGGCCGCCTCGGCGGAGCCGAACAGCCGGGCCGACTGCGCCGCCAGCGCCTCGCCGTCGGCGTCGAACCGGGCCAGCAGCCCGGCCGTCAGCAGCGGCTTGGTCTCGGCCAGCCCCTGCGGCGAGGCCGTGCGCAGCAGGTCCAGCACCGCCAGCGTGCCCGCGTCGATGTCATCCACCGCCTCGGTGATCAGGCCCATGGCGGCCGCGGCCGGCGCGCCGAACGTCTCCCCGGTCAGGTAGTACCGGCCGGCCGCGCGCGGTGACAGCCGGGGCAGCGTGGTCAGCGAGATGATCGCGGGCGCCAGGCCCAGCCGCACCTCGGAGAACGCGAACGTGGACGCCGGCCCGGCCAGCGCGATGTCACAGGCGCCGACCAGCCCCATCCCGCCCGCGCGGACGTGCCCGTCGATGCTGGCCACCACCGGCTTGGGCAGCGCGATGATCTGCCGCAGCAGCCCCATCAGCCGCGCGGTGCCCTGGCCCTTCCCGCCCTCCCGCGCCTCGGCCAGGTCGGCCCCGGCGCAGAACGTCGACCCGGTGTGGGTCAGCTCCACCGCCCGCACCCCGTCGTCGGCCGCCGCGGCCGCCAGCGCGTCCTCGAGCTGGGTCATCAGCGCCGCCGACAGCGCGTTGCGGTTGCGCGGCGAGTCCAGCGCGATACGCGCGATGCGCCGGTCGGCCGAGTAGTCCACGAGCGCGTCGGTCATCAGCGGTTCCTCCGCCATCCGGTAAACGGCGCCAGCCCCAGCCGCTCAGTACGACTTGGGAAGTGCGACTTGGGAAGTGCGACTTGGGAAGTGCGACTTGGGAAGTGCGACTTGGGAAGTGCGATTTGTCAGTACGACTTGGGCAGGCCGAGCGAGTTCTGGGCCACGAAGTTGAGGATCATCTCCCGGCTGACCGGCGCGATGCGCGTCGTCCGGCTCAGCGCCAGCAGCGAGGCCACCCCGTACTCCCTGGTCAGCCCGTTGCCGCCGAGCGACTGCACGGCCTGGTCCACGGCCCGGACGCTGGCCTCGGCGGCCGCGTACTTGGCCATGTTGGCCGCCTCGCCGGCCGCCTGGTCGGCGCCGGCGTCCTGTAGCGTGGCCGCCTTCTGCATCATCAGCTTGGCCAGCTCCAGCTCGATCTTGACCTGGGCCAGCGGATGGGCGATGCCCTGGTGCGCCCCGACCGGCACGTCCCAGACGGTGCGCTCCCGCACGTAGCTGACCGCCTTGTCGAGCGCGTAGCGGCCGGTGCCGATGGCCATGGCCGACGCCAAGATCCGCTCCGGGTTGAGTCCGGCGAACAACTGCATCAGGCCCGCGTCCGGCTCCCCGACCAGAGCGTCGGCCGGCAGCCGGACCTCGTCCAGGAACAGCAGGAACTGCTGCTCCGGGCTGACCAGCTCCATTTCCACCGGCCGGAACGTGAAGCCCTTGGCGTCGGTCGGAACCGCGAACAGCGCCGGCCGCAGCCGGCCGGTCCTGGCGTCCGCGGTCCGGCCCACGATCATCACCGCGTCGGCCTCGTCCACGCCGGAGATGAATACCTTGCGGCCCGACAGCACCCACTGGTCGCCGTCGCGCTCGGCCACCGTGGTCAGCCGGTGCGAGTTGGACCCCGCGTCCGGCTCGGTGATCCCGAACGCCATGATGGCCGCCCCGCTGGCCAGGCTGGGCAGCCAGTGCCGCTTCTGCGCGTCGGTGCCGAACCGGGCGATGATCGTGCCGCAGATCGCGGGCGAGACCACCATCATCAGCAGACCGCAGCCCGCCGCGGCCAGTTCCTCCAGCACCACCGCCAGCTCGTACAGCCCGGCGCCGCCCCCGCCGTACTGCTCGGGCAGGTTCACGCCGAGGAACCCGAGCTTGCCCGCCTCCCGCCACAGCTCGGTCAGCTTCCCGCCGTTGCGGGCCTGGGTGATGTAGTACTGGTAGCCGTACCGGCGGCCCAGCTCGGCCGCCGCCGATCGCAGCGCCGCGCGCTCATCGCTCTCGGTAAAGCTCAAGGTTTCCGCCGACACGCAGGCAAGCTTACGTATCCCCACCCGGCAGCGGAATGCCCCGAGCGTCGTGACCGTCCGGGGTCGCGATTCGCTGATCCTCTCGCCAGATCGCGGTCACCTGGTTGTTTCTCCGGGCTCATCGGTAAAAAGCTGTAGATTCTCTCTTCCCTTGGACGTCAGCTGAGGTACACAGGTTCTTTAGGTTCCAAACCGATCGGTCGGGGTGACCGATCGCGGTCCGCCCGGTCGCCTCCAGGACAACTCGCCCGCACCAGCCCAGCCAGCCGTCGGCTCGCGCGTGCTCGCCACGCGCTCAGCGACAACGTCGTCGCGCCCGGCGCGGCCCAGGCCGGTGCAGCCAGTGGCCTACGTCAAAGACGCCGTGCAGGCCCCGCGTCGCGGCGCGGTGCCCGCGGAGGCCCGGGTCGGCTCCGCCACCGCCCCACCGCCACCGCCACCGCCGGCCCCGCCGGCCCGGCCGGCTCCACTGGCGAAACGACCTCAGCTTTTGATCACCGTGGGGGATTTCGGGTGTTGGAGCACCCGAAATCCCCCACGCTCATGGAATACCCGCACCCTCAGAGGCGGCCGGCGGCGCGGAGCAGGTCGACTAGCTCGGCGTGCGGCAGGGCGTGGGAGACGTGGCCGCCGCGGCCGGTGACGGTGACGGCGGCGAGCAGGCTGTTCAGCACAGCCTCCTCGGTGGCCTCGACCACGGCCGCGAACAGCGGGTCCAGGTCGCGGCCGGTCAGCGGCGGCCCGGGCGCGGCCTGATCGCGCGGCGCGCGCAGCCCGGTGGCCAGGCCGAGGAAGATCTCGCCGCTGCCATGCCGGGCCGTGGAGCCCGTCCGGGCCAGCCCGAGCCCGGCCCGCTGGGCCAGCCGCGCGCACCCGGCCGAGTCCAGCGGCGCATCGGTCACGGCGACCACGATGCATGACCCAGCCGGCGGTGCCTCACCGCCACCGCCCGCAGCGCCAGCCGACGAGGTCCCACCCCCACCGACCGCCGCGCCTGCCCACGAGGTCCCACCCCCAGCGACCGCCGAGCCCGGCTCGGGCAGCAGGCGGCCGGCCGGGACGCCGTCGACCGTCAGCCGGTCGCGGTCGCCGAAGTTGGACAGCAGCAGCACACCGACCGCGAACCGCCCGCCGCCCGACTCGACCAACCGGGAAGCTGTCCCGATCCCGCCCTTGTAGCCCAGGCACGTCATCCCGGTACCCGCCCCGACCGCCCCCTGCGCCGGCGCCGTCGCGCCGCCCGCGCTGAGCCGGGCCCCGTCCAGCGCGGCCCGCACGTCGGCCGCCGTGACCTGCATGCGCCGGGAGTCCGACAGGAAGCTGTCGTCGCACTCGGCCACGATCGGGATGATCACGTCGTCGGCCCCGATGCCGGGGTCCTCGGCCATGAGCAGCTCGCAGGCCGCGTCATAGACCCGGCCGACCTGCATGGTGGAGGTCAGGAAGACAGGAGTCTCGGCCAGGCCCCACTCGCCGGCAGCCAGAAATCCGGTGCACTCACCGGCGCCGTTGAGCACCGCGCCGCCGGCCAGGACCGGGTTGCGGAACAAGTTGCCGCCAGGGTCGAGCACCGTGACGCCGGTCCGGGCGACACCCCGGCCGGCCGGAGGCGGCGGCTCGTCGCGCCAGACGGTGGCGTGGCCGACGCCGACGCCGGGCACGTCGAGGACAGAACCGGTGGGGCCACTGGGCAGGATGCCGATGGTCAGGCCGAGGTCGGCTGCTCTGGTCATGCGGTGATCATGCCGCAGCCCGGCCACCCCCGGCCACGCCCAGGCAGTGCCCAGGCAGTGCCCAGGCAGTGCCCAGGCCGCGCACCCTCAGACCAGGCGGGCGAACCGGCGCAGGGCGTAGTCCAGGCCCAGCCGGGTCAGCGGGACGACGGTCCACCGACCGATCGCGGTGGCTACGGGCCGGACCGCCTCCGGCACCGGCAGGTCGATGAGCTCGGTCCAGCGGAACTCGCTGAGCTCCCCCTGCGCCGCGACCTCGAACACACCGCTGCCGCGGACCACCCGCCCGGTGTGCCGGACCACGCAGCGGCGCGGCGGCGCCCACTCGGTGATGACCATGGTGTCGGTGAACGCGGCCGGCCCGACCCCGGTCCTGGCCTCCACCCTGGCGCCGACGCCGGTGCCGCCGCGGACCACCGTGGCCGGTATCCACTCCCCCTGCCGCGACCAGTCCATGGCCAGCTCCCAGACCCGCTGGGGGTCGGCGCGGACGCGGATTCGCGAGGTGATCTCAAGCTCGGACATCGGTCCACGATAACGCCGCTGACCAGGCTCGGACCGTTACGGCAAGCCGCTCGAAGGGCCCTGAGACCGGCCGGCAACCGCCGCGGGCGGGCGGACAACCCGCGCGGCGGAGCTATCATCTGGCAACTGCTGAGCCGCCGTCGGCGTCCAGCGGGGCGAGCCAGCCACGGCCTGGTGACAGCTCAGGAACCGCGTGACAGCACGTCGGGTGAACGGAGCAGTTGATGTTCGAGCGATTCGATCCGGACGCACGAGCGGCCATCGCCAAGGCCAGGGAAGAAGCCGCCAGGGCCGGCCGCCGCGAGATCGGCACCGAGCACCTGCTGCTCGGCCTGATGGACGAGCCCGGCGATGCCACCGACGTGCTGGAGGCGGTCCAGGCCGACCCCGCCGAGGTGCGCGCCGCCGTCCCGCAGGTGGAGGCCGCGCGGTTGGCCGCCGCCGACACCCCAGAAGCCACCACCACAGAAGCCCCCATCCCCGAAGCCACCACCACGGAAGCCGCAACACCCCCGCAGGCCCCGCCCGCCCCTGGTGGCACACCGGGGCAAGCCCGGCCCGGCGAGCACGGCGCGCGCGGCCCGGCCCCGGCGCTCGACCTGCACCTGACCAGGAACGCTCGCCGCGCGCTCGACCTCGCCCTGCGCACCGCCCACCGGTTCCGCCACGACCACGTGTCCTCCGGGCACTTGCTACTCAGCATCATCGACCAGCCTGACTCGGGCGCCGTCGAGGCGCTCAAGGTGGCCGGCATCCACGTCGGCACCCTGCGCACCGACATCCTCAAGCAGCTCACCGAGGCCCCGGCCCCGGCCAAGCCCGCCACCAGCACCCAGGCGTCCGGAACCCAGGCTCCCGCCACTGCGACCCCCGCCACCCCAACCCCCGCCCCGAGCCAGGACTGAGCCCGCCGGCCCGCCCGGTCAGGGCGGCCCCGGCCCCGCTCTGCCACCCTGGTGAGCGTGGACATCGACGCCGCCGACCCGGCCAACCCGGCCGGCCCGGCCGAGCCGCGCCGCATCCCCGATCCCGCGCTCGTCGTGCTGATCGGCGCGTCCGGCTCCGGCAAGTCGGCCTGGGCCGCCGCGCATTACCGCGCCACCGAGGTGGTGGCCTCCGATCATCTCCGGGCCGTGGTCGGCAGTGGCGAACGCGACCTGGACGCCTCGGCCGACGCCTTCTCGCTGCTTGATCAGATCGTGGCCGCGCGCACCAAACACAGCCTGGCCACCGTCATCGACACCCTCGGCCTAGACCCCGAACGCCGCCGCGGCTACCTGGACCAGGCCCGCCGCTCGGGCCTGCCCGCGGTGGCCGTGCTGTTCGACACCGACCCCGGGCTGTGCCGCGAGCGCAACCGGGCCCGCGCCGTGGCCGTCCCGGCCGCCGTGCTCGACGCCCAGCTCCGCCGGGTGCGCGCGGTCCGGGCCGAGCTGGCCGCCGAAGACTGGGACATCGTGGTCGAGGCCGGCCCGGCCCGGCTCGAGCCCGCGCACACCCCCGCCCAGGCCGCGTCCGCGGGCCAGCCCGAGCCGCAGGCCGAACTGAGCTTTTACCTGCACGTCTCTAGTTTCCAATGGGGCGAGGACCCGGCCGGGTGGCTGCGCTCGGTCGCCGCGGCGGCCAGCGAGGCCGGGTTCGCCGGCCTGGCGCTGATGGACCACCTGATCCAGATTCCGCAGGTCGGCCGGGCCTGGGAGCCCATACCCGAGCCCTGGGTGACGCTCGGCCTGCTGGCCGGCCTGGACACCGGCCTGCGGCTGGGCACGCTGGTCAGCCCGGTGACGTACCGCCCGGCCGGCGTGCTGGCCAAGACCGCCGCCACTCTCGACGTGCTGTCCGGCGGCCGGGCCTTCTGCGGGCTCGGCGCGGGCTGGTGGGACCGCGAGCACGCCGGGTTCGGCCTGCCCTTCCCGCCCGCCGGGCAGCGCCTGGACCAGCTCGAGCGCACCATCGAGACCATGCGCGCGCTGTGGCAGCCAGGCACCAAGGCCTACCACGGCGAGCGGGTCGAGCTGCCCGAGACGACCTGCTACCCGCGGCCGACGGGCGACATCCCGATCATCGTCGGCGGCTCGGGCGAGCGCCGCACGCTGCGCATCGCGGCCCGCCTAGGCGACGGCTGCAACCTGCCCTCCGACCCCGCCACCCTGGACCGCAAGCTGGCCGTGCTGCGCGAGCACTGCGCGCAGGCCGGCCGCGACCCGGCCAGCCTTCAGGTCACCGTGCTCGACATCCCGGTCGTCGGCACCGACCGCGAGCACGCGGCCAGCCTGGTCGAGCGGCTGCGCGGCCGGACCGCCGCGGCCGCGTTCGCGGCCCGGCACCACGCCGGCCCGCCCCGCGACCACATCGACCGCTACCGGCTGCTGGCCCAGCGCGGTGTCGATGCCGTCTTCGTCGCCCTGCCCGACCTGGCCGGACCCGAGGAAGTCCTGCGGCTCGCCCCGGTCACGGCCGCGTTCCGGTAGGCCCCGGTCCGGACTTTGATCGGTTAACAAGGGGGTCGTGTTTCCGCCAGTCGTTCAGCGGCTCGGCCGCTAGCTTGACCGTATGGCCACTTACATCACCGAGCTAGACGCCGACGGTCGCGGGCTGCGGCTCGCGGTCAAGGACCTGATCGACATGGCCGGCCTGCCCACCACCGCCGGCAGCCGGGCCGTGGCCGACTACGCCGCGCCCGCGGAAGCCGACGCCGCCTGCATGGCCGGCGCCCGCGCGGCCGGGGCCGTGATCGTGGGCAAGACCAACCTCAACGAGCTGGCCTACGGTGCCTCGGGCCGAAACGAGAACTACGGCACGCCGGTCAACCCGGTCGATCCCGCCCGACTGCCCGGCGGCTCGTCCAGCGGGTCGGCGGTCGCCGTGGCCACCGGCGACGCCGACGTCGCCTACGGCTCGGACACCGGCGGGTCGATCCGGGTCCCGGCCGCCTACTGCGGCATCGCCGGGCTCAAGACCACGCACGGCCGTATCCCGCTGGACGGGGTCTGGCCGCTGTCGCCGAGCCTGGACACCGTCGGCCCGATGGCCGCCACCGTGGCCGGCCTGGAGACCGGGATGGCGCTGCTGGAGCCGGGGTTCGCGGCCGGCGCCGCCCCGGCCGCGCTGCTCGGGCGGCTGCGGCCCGAGGGGACCGACGTCGACCCGGTCATCGACGTCGCCGTGGATGAGGCCCTGGACCGAGCCCGAATTCCTGTCGTTGACCTGGAGCTGCCGGGCTGGACCAACGCGCTCAAGGCGGTCTACTCGATCATGGACGCCGAGGTCATCGCCTGCAACGGCTACCTGCTGACCGACCCAGAACGCCGGGCCCGGCTGGGCGCCAGCGTCCGCGAGCGGCTCATCGAGGCGGCCGCGATCACCAGCGCGCAGACCGAACTGGCCCGTGACTTCCAGCGCACATGGCAGGCCCGGTTCGACCAGCTCTTCGGCCAGGCCGGGCTGCTGGTCATGGCGGCCGTGGCCATCTTCCCGGCCCCGGTGGCCGACCCGGAAGCGGGCGGGCACACCCGGTGCACCGCGCCCATCAACCTGGCCGGGCTACCGGCCCTGGCCCTGCCGGTGCCCAGCGCCCGCGGGCTGCCGGCCAGCCTGCAGCTCATCGGGCCGCCCGGCAGCGAGGAACTGCTGCTGGCCACCGGGGCCGTGATCGAGGCGGCGGCGGGCTACCGGCGCCCATAAGGGATCAGGCGGTCACCGCCGAGGGGCCGGTGCCGGCGGCGCGCTCGGCCGCCCGCCAGCAGAACCAGGCCACCACGGTCCGGTAGGGGTGGTAGGGCTCGCCCAGGGCGTCGAGCTGCTTGGGCGTTGGCATCGGGATCCCCCAGGCCAGCCCGTATCCCCGGCGCACCCCCAGGTCGCCCGTGGGCCAGACGTCCAGGCGGCGGAGCTGGAACATCAGGAACATCTCGGCCGACCACTTGCCGATGCCCTTGACCGTGCTCAGCCGGGCCACGATGTCCTCGTCGCTCTGCCGGGCCAGCCGGCGCGAGTCCAGCTCGATGGTGCCGTCCAGCACCTTGCCGGCCAGGTCGCGCAGCGACTCGGCCTTGCGGCCGGACAGCCCGGCGGCGCGCAGTTCCTCGGTGGTCAGCGCCATCATCCGCTCGGGGGTGACCTCGCCCAGGGCGGTGACCAGCCGGCCGTGGATGGCCCTGGCCGCGGCCCCGGCCAGCTGCTGGTAGGTCACCGACCGGACCAGGGCCGGGAAGTTGCCGTCCCGCGGAATGTGGAAGGCGGGCAGCCCGAACTCGTCGAACAGCCCGGCGATGACCGGATCGCGCTCGGCCAGGATCCGGGCCGCCTCCTCGGGCCCGACCTTCTTGGCCTTGGCCTTGGCCCTGGCACTGGCCTTGGCCGACTGATCAGACTGATCCGACTGCTCCGCCTGGTCCGCAGTCACTGGCGCCTCCCTGGTACCGGGCTCCTCAGCGTGCTCATCCCCATTCTCTCGGCGACAATGGGCACGTGACCAGCCAGCCCGCCCCTCCGGCCGAGGTGGCCCGCGCGCTGGCGTCCGCGGCGACCATCGGCCCGTTCTTCAGGCTGGCCGCCGAGGCCACCGGACGCGGCTGGCGCCCGGCCACGTCCTACTACGCGGACGGCTTTCCGGCCGGGGCCAAGGCCCGTCTGCCCGAAGCCGAGCCACGGGTGGCCGGCTCCATCGCGCAGCAGGCCTACGCCGCCCGCCTCTGGTCCCCGGTACTAGGCGCCGGCCTGCTGGCCGGGGTCGTGCCTGACCTGGCCCGCCTCCAGGTCCGCGACCACGAAGCCCCGTCCCCGCTGGAGCTGGCCCTCCCCGAGCCGGCCGGCTGGGTGGCCGACGACCCCGACGCGCTGTCCGAACTGGCCTACCGGGTCGTCGTACCGGGCCACCTCGAGCCACTGGCCGAGGCCCTCAGCGGCGAGATCGCCGACGGCCTCCTGTGGGGCAACGCCGCCTCGGCCCTGACCGGCGCCCTAGGCGTGCTGATCAGCACCCGCCCCGCGCTCCGCGCCCCCGCCACCGCGCTGGCCTCCACCCTGCTGGCTCACGGCCGCCTCACCGACACCGGCCAGCTAGGCGTGACGAACGCCGCCCTGGGCTTCCGACGTCGTTCCTGCTGCCTGTACTACCGCCTCCCCGGCGGCGGCCTGTGCGGCGACTGCGTCCTGCCCCACCGCCCCGCGTCTAACGACTCATGAGCCCGTGAAGTCTCGCGCAATCCGTCCTTTAGCCGTGCACTACGTCCGTGTGGTGGCAGAAGTGGACGCGGGCCGAGTTCAGCGCCCGGATCCGGTTCGCCGAGGCGTGCCAGGCGTCCTCGTCGGCGGCCTGGCCCGGGGGGAGCGGGCCAGGCTCGGGCTGGTACTGGCGGGGTGTGTAGGCGGCGTCGCCGATGAGCAGGTCCGGGCCGCCCTCCTCGGCGGCGACCAGCACCGACTGATGGCCCGAGGTGTGCCCGGGGGTGGCGATGACCGACAGGCCGGGCCGGATCTCGGCGTCGCCGTCCAGCAGCTCGAAGCTAGCGTTCTGGAAGTCGAGCCAGTCATACACCACGGGCGACTCGCGCCGACACCGGTCAAGCTCGGCCCGCTGCACGTAAAAGTCCGCGTGCTTGAACACCGCGTTCTGGCCGCAGTGGTCGAAGTGCAGGTGGGTGTTGATGACCAGGTCGATGTCGCCGGGGACCAGGCCAAGGCCGCCCAGGGCGTCGGCGGCGGCGACGTTGACCACCTCCCAGTCCCTGATCAGGTCAGGCGGCCCGCCGATCCCGGTGTCGACCAGGGCGGCCCCGCCCGGATAAGTAACCACGAAGCCGTGCACCGGATACCCCTCGGTGCCGCCGGGGGTCGCTCCCAGATTCAGCCCTTGACCTCAAGTGACACCGCTCACTGCCCCTTACCTCGCCCGCCCGCGCCGGTCCTATCCTGGCAGCCGCTCAAGCCGGGGTCGAGCCCCGCCCGCAGCTCAGACGACGCGGGCGCCTTCGGTGTCCACCGCCAGGGCCTGAACCTGCCAGTCCGGGCCCGCTATCGCGGTTACGTCGCCGGGCTTGGGTCCCGTGCCGTCCTGGATGAAGGCCAGGACCGATGGGCCGGCCCCGGACACCACCGCGGGCACCCCGGTCGCGCGCAGCGCGGCGATCAGGGCCGCAGTGGCGGGCATGGCCGCCGCCCGGTAGCGCTGGTGCAGGAAGTCCTCGGTGGCGTCCATCAGCAGGTCGGGACGGCTGGTGAGCGCGGCCACCAGCAGCGCGGCGCGGGCCGAGTTGGCCGCGGCGGCGGCATGCGGGATCTCGGGTGGCAGCACGGCGCGGGCCGCGCTGGTCAGCACCGGGGAGCCGGGCACGCAGAGCACGGCGCCGATGCTGGGCAGCGGGGTCAGCCGGGCCACCTTCGCCCCCGGCGAGCTGGCCGACTCGGAGCCCGAGTCCCAGGCGATGGTCAGGCCGCCGGCCAGGCAGGCGGCCACGTTGTCCGGGTGGCCCTCCATCCGGGTGGCCAGGCGCAGGACGTCCCCGTCGGACAGCGCGGCCGTCCCGTCGGACCCGACCAGCGCCCGCGCGGCCAGCAGCCCGGCCACGATGGCGCCCGCCGACGAGCCCAGCCCGAAGCCCTGCGGGATCGCGTTGACGCAGGCCAGCAACAGCCCGGGCGGCTGCCCGCCGAGATGGGCGAACGCGGTGCGCATGGCCCGGACGACCAGATGCTGCTCGCCCGCGCCCGCGGTGTCGGCGCCCGTGCCGCTGACCTCGATGGCCAGCCCTTCGGGCGCCACCCGGGCGGTCACGACGTCGTACAGGCCCAGGGCCAGGCCGAAGGAGTCAAAGCCGGGGCCGAGGTTGGCGCTGGTGGCCGGGACGCGAACGCTGACCGGGCTCGCGTCGGCCCAGCTCACGCCAGTCCTATGGCGGCGGCCGCGGCGCCCGCGTCGACCGGGATCGTCTCCGAGGCCGGGTGGCCGGACACGGCGGTGTCCGGGTCCTTGAGGCCGTGCCCGGTGATCGTGCACACCACCACCGCGCCGGCCGGCACCTGGCCGCTGGCCCGTGCCTGGAGCAGCCCGGCCACGCCGGCCGCCGAGGCCGGCTCGCCGAACACGCCCTCTTCCCTGGCCAGCAGCTGGTAGGCGGCCAGGATCTGCTCGTCGGTGACCGCGTCGATCAGGCCGCCCGACTCGTCCCTGGCCGCCTCGGCCAGCCGCCACGAGGCGGGGTTGCCGATCCTGATCGCGGTGGCCACGGTGACCGGCTTGAGCACCGGCGCGCCGTTGACGATCGGGGCCGCGCCGCTGGCCTGGAAGCCGCACATGCGCGGGGTCTTGCTGGCCCGGCGGTCGGCGTGCCGCTCCTGGTAGCCCATCCAGTAGGCGGCGATATTGCCCGCGTTGCCGACGGGCAGGCAGTGCACGTCGGGCGCGTCGCCGAGCTCGTCCACGATCTCGAACGCGGCCGTCTTCTGGCCGTGCAGCCGGTCGGTGTTGACCGAGTTGACCAGGGCGATCGGGTAGTCGTTGGCCAGCTTGCGGACCAGTTCCAGGCAGTCGTCGAAGTTGCCGTCGACCTGGAGCAGCTTGGCCCCGTAGACGAGCGCCTGGGCCAGCTTGCCCAGGGCGATCTTGCCCGCCGGGACGAGCACCGCGCAGCCCAGGCCGGCCCGGGCGGCGTAGGCGGCGGCGCTGGCGCTGGTGTTGCCGGTCGAGGCGCAGATGACGGTCTTGGCCCCGCGCCCGGCGGCCAGGCTGACCGCGACCGTCATGCCGCGGTCCTTGAACGAGCCGGTCGGGTTGGCCCCCTCGACCTTGAGGTAGACCTCGCAGCCGGTGCGGGCCGACAGCGCCGGGGCGGGCAGCAGCGGCGTGCCGCCCTCGGCCAGCGTGACCACCGGGGTGTCGTCGGTGACCGGCAGGCTGGCGCGGAACTCCTCGATCACGCCGCGCCAGGGCCGGCCGGCCGCGGTGCTGGTGGTCTCGACGGCTACGGTCTCGGCGGCTACCGTCTGGGCGTCGGCATTCTGGGCGTCGGCATTCTGGGCGGCGGTCACCGGGCTCATTCGTCGTCCTCCCCCTCGACGCGCATCACGCTGTCCACGGCCCGCACCGCGGGCATGGCGCTGAGCGCGGCTACCGTCTTGGCCAGGGCGTCCTCCCTGGCCGTGTGGGTGACGATGATCAGGTTGGCCTCGTCGCCGCGGCCCTCCTGGCGCATCGCCTTGATCGACACGCCCTGCTGGGCGAACGCGTCGGCGATCGGGGCCAGCACGCCGGGCCGGTCGGCCACGTCGAGCTGCACGTAGTAGCTGGTGATCGCGTCGCCGATGGGCACCAGCGGCAGGGCCGCGTAGGTGGAGGCGTCGGGCCCGCGCAGCCCGGCCAGCCGGTTGCGGACCACGGTGACGATGTCGCCGAGCACGGCGCTGGCCGTGGGCTGCCCGCCCGCGCCGGCACCGTAGAACATCAGCCGGCCGGCCGACTCGGCCTCCACGAACACCGCGTTATAGGCCTCGCGCACGGCGGCCAGCGGGTGCACCCGCGGGATCATCGCCGGGTGCACGCGGGCCGATACGCCGCCGTTGCAGCGCTCGCAGATGGCCAGCAGCTTGACCACGCAGCCCAGCGCCCTGGCACCGGCGATGTCGGCCGGGGTGACCCTGGTGATGCCGTCCCGGTACACGTCGTCGGCGGTGACCTTGGTGTGGAACGCGATGCTGGCCAGGATGGCCGCCTTGGCCGCGGCGTCGTAGCCGGCCACGTCGGCGGTCGGGTCCTCCTCGGCGTAGCCGAGCGCCTGGGCCTCGGCCAGCGCGGCGCCGAAGTCGGCGCCCGAGGTGTCCATCTTGTCGAGGATGTAGTTGGTCGTGCCGTTGACGATGCCGAGCACCCGGCGGACCTCGTCGCCGGCCAGCGACTCGCGCAGCGGCCGCAGCAGCGGGATCGCGCCCGCCACGGCGGCCTCATAGTAGAGGTCAGCCCCGCCGTTCCTGGCCGCGTCGTGCAGCAGGGCCCGGTCGCTGGCCAGCAGCGCCTTGTTGCCCGTGACCACCGACTTGCCCGCGTTCAGCGCGGTCAGCAGCAGCGTGCGGGCCGGCTCGATGCCGCCGATGAGCTCGATCACGATGTCCACGTCGGGGCGGGTCACCAGCGCGGCGGCGTCGGTGGTGAGCAGTTCGGGCGGGACCGGGACCAGCCGTGGACGGCTGGTGTCGCGCACCGCGACGCCGACGACCTCGAGCGCGGCGCCCGCACGGGCGGCCAGGTCGGTTGACTGCTCGGTCAGCAGGCGGTAGACCGCCGACCCCACTGCCCCGCAGCCCAGCATGGCCACCTTGAGCGCTGCGTGTTCTCTCGTCGCCCGCACTGCCGTGCTTCCCCTCGCCAGGTGCTCATCGTCGGTATTGCCCTGAGCGCCTCGGCCCTCTTCGAGCGGTCACAGCTTACCGAGGTCGCAGCACGAGTTCCCGAAGCAGCCGGTCGATCTCGGCCTCCGGATCGCGGGTCAGCCCGGTGTGCACCGGGCCGGCCTGGACGACCGTGCTGCGCGGCGCGGTCAGCCAGCGGAACCGGCGGCCGATGTCCTCCTGGCCGGCCGGGCCCGCGCCCCCGTCGCGCCCGTCGCACACCGCCGCGGCCGCGGCCAGGGCCCGCTCCACGCCGGCCACGTCGGCGGCCGGGTCCAGGGCCAGGAGCAGCCCGGTGTCCAGGGCGATCCGCGCGCCCAGGTAGCGCAGCGGACGGCAGTACAGCAGGACGCCCGCGTTCATCGCCTCGCCGCGGTCCACCCGCGGGATCACCCGCAGCACCGCGTACTCGAAAACCTGCGCCGCCGTGGTGACGTCGCCGGCCGGGGCCAGGCCGGTCATGACTCCGCCCCTGGCTCGGTTCCGCCCGCCGGGCGGCGCGGCCAAGAGGGGCCGCCGCGCCGCGCGGGCTTGCGCCCGGCCACCCCGCGGTCCGCCGCCTCCCGCAGTCCCGGCAGCCAGGCCGGGCGGGCCTCCAGGCGGCCCAGGATCTCGGCCGCGTGGGCCCGGCGCAGCGCCGCCGCCGAGTCGTAGCCCGGCTCCGGCACCAGCCAGGCGTCCGGCACCGCGGCCACCGCCTCCTCGACCAGGGCCGCCGTGACCAGCCCGGCCAGGTCCGCGTCGGCCTCGTCGACCAGCGGCTGGCACCCGATCAGCGCGTGCTCGGCGGCGTCGTAGGGCCGGGTCCGGGCCGCGGCCGCGGTCTCCCAGCGGTGCTGGAAGGTCAGCGTGGCCCCGTGGTCGATCAGGTACAGCACCCCGTGCCACAGCAGCATGTTCGGGTTGCGCCAGGACCGGTCGGCGTTGCTGACCAGCGCGTCGAACCACAAGATCCGCCCGGCCAGCGCCCCGTCCACCACTGCGGCGGCGGCTGCGTCGAAGTCGAGCGCGCCGGGCAGGAAGTCCACGCCCAGGTTGAGCCCGGCGCTGGCCCGCAGCAGGTCCTGGATCTCCTGGTCCGGCTCGCCCGGCGCCAGGGCCGGGTCCAGTTCCACCGCCACCAGGTCGGGCACCGCCAGCCCGCAGCCGCGGGCCAGCCGGGCGGCGATGACCTCGGCCACCAGTGCCTTGGGCCCCTGCCCGGCGCCGCGGAACTTGACCACGTAGGTGCCCAGGTCGTCGGCCTCCATGATGGCCGGGAGCGACCCGCCCTCGCGCAGCGGCGTGACGTACCTGGTCGCGGCGACCAGCGGCAGGCGGGCCTGCGTGCGGGGCGGCCCCTGGGCCGGGGGCGCCGCGTCGGCGGAAGACACGGGCCGCAGCCTACGCCGGGTGCGCGTGCTCCGGCCGGCCTGGCGTGGCTACGCTTCAGGCAGCGCCGTTTGAGGCGCCACCCAGCGTCATCACAAAGACCACGCCGGAGGTAGCCGTGCCAGGCTTGAAGCCCATGCCCGAGGACTGGGAGCGGGCCGTCGCCGTCGTCGCCCACCCCGACGACCTGGAGTACGGCGCCGCCGCGGCCGTGGCCCGCTGGACCGGCCAGGGCAAGCAGGTCTCCTACCTGCTGGCCACCAGGGGCGAGGCCGGCATCGCGGGCATGAACCCGGCGCAGGTCGGGCCGCTGCGGGTCGAGGAGGAGATGCGCGGCGCCGCGCTGGTCGGGGTGACCGACGTGCAGTTCCTCGATCACGTGGACGGCGCCGTGGAGTACGGCCTGCCGCTGCGCCGCGACCTGGCGGCCGCGTTCCGGCGGCTGCGGCCGGACGTCGTGATCACCATGAGCTTCGACCTGACCTGGGGCGAAGAGGGCCCGGTCAACCACTCCGACCACCGGGCCGTGGGCCTGGCCGTGCTGGACGCCTGCCGCGACGCGGCCAACGAGTGGGTCTTCCCCGACGCCGGCCCCAAGTGCGACACCATCAAGGACGCCTACGTCAGCGCGGTCGGCAACCCGACCCACTTCGTGGACGTCACCGACACCATCGAGGCCGGGATCGCGTCGCTGCGCGAGCACCGGGCCTACATCGAGGGACTGGGCGGCGACTTCGACCCGGACGAGTTCCTGCGCAACGCGGCCGGCTACATCGGCATGGCCGCCGAGGTCGACTACGCCGTCGGCGTCCGCCGCTACCCCATGGGCTAGCCCCGCTGGAAGCCAGGCCAACGACGTGGCTGTTACAGCCACGTCGTAACAGCGACGTGAGAGCAACAGCCACGTCGTTGCGCGGTCCCGCACCAAGATCGGAACCGACGCCGACA
>Ga0134128_10004990_pt1 | contig 16132 bp, 13 predicted proteins | sample KB31754_FD_96462 | JGI IMG/M metagenome (GOLD analysis project Ga0134128, IMG submission 96462) | Terrestrial soil microbial communities with excess Nitrogen fertilizer from Kellogg Biological Station, Michigan, USA - KB3-175-4 | ecosystem: Environmental > Terrestrial > Soil > Unclassified ...
ACTCGCGGAGCGCTGAGCATCGCCTGGATGTCGATGATCGCCAAAAAGGCGGGTGCACCGCTCGCCCAGGACGCCGCCACTCCATACGCTTTCCCGTTATTCGGGCTGGTGTAGGCGGTGGTCGTGTGCGGATCGAATCCGTTGGAGAAAAACCTTGCGTCGGGCGTGTTGGGCAGCGTGGCGTAGGCATAATCCATAACGCTCGGGGTGCCGCTGCCGGATGTGCTTGGCAATTGAATGACGCCCACGGTATTGCCGCCGAACTCACCGGCGACAATTCCCTGATGGGTGCTTCCGGGCGCCACCGCGATGGCGCTGGTTCCGGCGGCCAAGCCGGTAAACTCCGGGAAATTCTGGAGCTGTCCAGGAGCGGTCCAACTGCCGGTCGGGGAGCCGGGCGTGAAGGTCGCCTGTTTCAGATCGGCAATGAACAGATTGCCGGTACCCTCGTCGGTGGCCAAGGCGATTCCGGTTGTGCAATCCTCGCCCGCGGAATCGAAGTCGCCAAAACTCCCAATCGGATGCCCGAATTCCGCGACTGTCGACGGGCCGGGCAGGCCCGAGCCCGAAATTTGGAAAAGATCGTAGACATTCGCTCCGCCTTCGGGTTCGTTCGGCGAAAGAACGAGATTCCGGAACGGGTCCCATAAGACGTCTTCGGAAACTATGTTGGTCGTGTGAACCGGGGTACCGAGCGTGCCGTTGGTGAGGTCGAGAAACTGAAGCGCGCTGGGCGAGCCGGTAAGCCCCATTGTGATAACGGCCTGGTGCGTAACCGCATTCACCGCGACGCCGCAGTTGAAACAGGAGCCTCCCGAGAAACCGGCCCGCGCATTGCTTGCGGTGGTTATTGTGTTGGTGACGCTCGCTCCCTTAATCAAGTAGACCAAGGCGGGGAAGCCGTTCGCGGTACACGCCGTAACTCCCGTGACCGAGTCGGTGGAACAGGAATTCACCGCATTCCCGGTAGTAACCGTCGCCGGAGAGCCGCTGCCTTCGACGGGCACGGCCTGTACATTGACGCCGCTACCTCCCCAATTGGCGTTCGGCACATAGGCGGTGACGGTCACCGTGCCGCTGCCCGCCGCAGGCACGAGCATGCCCATAGAGCTGCCAGGATTGCAAGAGCCGACAGCGGTGCTCGAATGCGTGACCGAAAGCCCGGAACAATTGCTGCTGGTGAAAGCCGCTCCGCCCGTGGTGCTTCCCGAGATACTCACAAAGTAATTTCCCGTGGCGAGCGAAGAGGGAATTTGAAATTCAATCTTGTCGCTTGTTCCGATGATAGTCCGGGCGGCCGCCGCTACCGCCGATGTTTGACCGGCCGTTGTGCCGCAGGCTGTCTGTAGCTCAATCGTAACGCTGGACAGATTAATCGCCCCGGCCGGGAAACCTGAGCCGGTGACCCATATCAAGCTTGTCCCCGCGATTCCCGAACTGGGGCTGGTTGCAACATTCAGTTTCACCGAGGTGACTGCCGCCCACGAATTAGCAGAAATCAGAATCGCGCATGCGAAAAGGAGCGCCGCGCCTTGGGCTCTCCGCAAGAACGGCCGGCGGTCATGTGCGGAGCGCCGGAACCGGTACAGGAGTAGAACCGCGAGGCCCGCCCCTAGCAACATCCAAGTACCGGGTTCGGGAATCGTCGGCGGCGGCCCTCCGCCGGTCTGGGCGATGATGACCGCCAGGTCCCCATCCGACAAAGTTCCGGATGAGTCCGTGATTGTGGCCGTGAAAGACTGAGAAGCTATAAAAGTCGAGCCGTCGTTAAGCGTAAAAGTCGACGGATTGAAATCGCCTTTTACAATCGCCATTGTAACTGGCGTGGATATGGAAACCGTTGCGCCATTGAAGGACAGCCCATCGGACGCGAGCGTGAAATAGCTGGAACCGAACACTGAAGTCGCCCCGCCCATAAAGTCCAGGGTAAGGCTGAGATTCGACAGCGCAATCGATGTCGAAACCGGAAAAGTCGTGTCGGGAAACGTTGAGGAATTCGGGCCCGTTTGGTTAACAATGTCGACCGTAGCCGTACCGGGGAGACCCGTTAAATCGAAATTGACGGTACCGATGTTGACCGTATCGGAATACGCCGCGGCTGGAAGCAATGCAATTACTAGCAACGTCAGGCAATATTGAGTGACCCGCTTAGAGAACATACTCCCCCTCTTTTGAGGCGCGCGGAACATGTGGCGCTCCGTAGCAGTATAGGGCTGCCACCATTCTTTTGTGTCTGCTAAAGATCGTTCAAAGGTACTAACTGTCTGTCCACAATACCGTTACTTACTAATAGGAGCGTTTAGATTAGTAAGTTACCTATCTAATCTAAGCTGCCTTACAACGTGCGGGGGTGGGGCATAATGTCCAATATAGAAGGACTAGATCTACTCAACCTAAGGCATGCATGTACAATCTTTCCCAGCTTCAACGAAAGCAAATGGTAACGCGCTTACTGGTCGTCTCTGCCCTGGGATGGTGCGTGATCGTCTGGGTCATCTTCGTGTGGAAAACGTCGAGCAACTCGCTCGTTTGGATTCCCGCCGCACTGACCGCGCTGTCGTTGGTCGCACGCCATCCCTGGATCACGGCCATATCCGCCATTTTGGTTTTTGGGTTTGCGATCCTTACGGGATTCTCAATCGGCATGTTTTACGTTCCACCGGCGGTGATGTTGTTCGTTGCAGCGACCCTGGCGGCGAGGGAAAACCCGAGCGCCCGGTGAGTTGCCAATTGATACACCCTTATGTCAATATAGAAGGACTAGATTCATGGCAACCGCAATTTCCACCCCCACTCTGATTGAGCCGTATGGCGGCTCGCTTGTCGATCTTCTGGTCAGCGACCAGGAACGCGAAGAATTAAAACGGCTTGCGACCGGGCTTCCGTCGATCCAGCTTTCCGCGCGCTCGCTATGCGATCTGGAATTGCTAGCGACCGGCGCCTTTTCGCCCGTCGACCGGTTCATCGGCCAAGCCGACTATCTGTCAATCCTAGAAAATATGCGCTTGGCGGACGGGACGCTGTTCCCGATTCCGATCACATTACCGGTTGCGGACGCGACCGGACTGCTGGGGAAAAAGCTCGCGCTGCGCAGCCCGAACAACAACCTCATCGCCATCCTGGATGTCCAGGAAGTTTACGAGCGCAACCCGGAGCTCGAAGCTCATCAGGTGTGCGGGACGCCCGACCCCGAGCATAGCTTCGCGGTTGAGATGCGCGGATGGGGCAAGTACAACATCAGCGGCCCGATCAAGGTCATCGAGTTGCCGAGGCATTACGACTTCCCCGAACTCCGGCGGACGCCCGCGCAAGTTCGCGAGCTGCTGGCCGAGCTCGGCCATTCAAACGTGGTGGCTTTCCAGACGCGCAATCCCATGCACCGCGCGCATGAGGAATTAACCAAGCGCGCGGCCGAGCAGGTCGGAGGGGCGCTGTTGATTCACCCGGTCGTCGGCGTGACCAAACCTGGCGATGTGGACCATTTCACTCGCGTCCAGGTCTACAAAATGCTGATCGAGAAATATTACGACCCGACCCGCACCGTGCTCAGCCTGTTGCCGCTGGCGATGCGCATGGCGGGCCCGCGCGAGGCGCTGTGGCATGCCATTATCCGCCGCAATCACGGCGTGAATCACTTGGTCGTCGGGCGCGATCATGCCAGCCCCGGCCGCAACTCGAAAGGCGTTCCGTATTACAACCCGCAGGCCGCGCGCGAGCTGGTAGCCAAGCACAGCCAGGAAACCGGCGTAAAGCCGATCCCGTTCGACGAGATGGTCTATCTCGAAGAGGAAGACCGCTACGAGCAGGTCACCCGAATTCCCGAAGGCAAGAAAACGCTTTCGATCTCTGGTACCCAGATCCGTAATAGCTATTTGGCGAAAGGCGTGCCGCTGCCCGCCTGGTTTACGCGCCCCGAAACGGCCGCGATTCTGGCGAAGTCGTTCCCGCCGCGCACCGATCAGGGCTTCTGCATCTGGTTTACTGGCCTTCCGAGCGCCGGCAAATCGACCATCGCCGAGATTCTCGCGCTAATCCTGATGGAGCGCGGCGTTCAGACGACGATGCTCGATGGCGACGTGGTGCGGACACACTTATCGAAAGGTCTGGGGTTTTCGAAAGAAGACCGCGACACGAATATTCGCCGGATCGGCTTCGTTGCGTCCGAATTGGTGCGGCATCGCGGGCATGTGATCTGTGCCGCAGTCAGCCCGTTCAATTCCACCCGCAACGAGGTGCGCAATCTGGTTGGGCCGGAGAATTTCGTCCTAGCTTACGTCAGCACGACCGCCGATGTCTGCGAAGAGCGCGACGTGAAGGGCTTCTACAAGAAAGCCCGCGCTGGGGAGATTAAAGGCTTCACGGGCGTGGACGATCCGTATGAAGCTCCCGAATCGGCCGACGTTGTGCTCGATACGGTCAACGGCACGCCCGAACAGAACGCCCGGAAGATCGTGGACCACTTAGCCGAACGCGGATTCTTGGAGTAAGGGATTTCGTTACCGGCGGACTCAGTGATGATGCAGCCGGTAACGATGTACAGCTTGCCGGGTGACCTGATTAATCGCGCCATTGGCCGATCCGTTGGCAACCGCGGGAAGCGACCATAATTTCGCTGTAATCGCCTTATAAACATGCGATGTGGACCGGGCGTGACTCGGGGCTTCGTAGCCGGCGGGGATATACTCATTTCCCGCCCAGTTCGCATTTGGCCGGATCTCCGCTTTCGTTTCCCAAGCGCAATGCTTTAGAAACTTATCGCTGATCGCCCCATTTGCCGTTGTCCGCAGCACGAAATAAACGTTAAATTTGTTGTGCTTTATATAGTGGGTCAGGGCGTTGCCGTGGCCTAGTCCACCTGGATTGTTGATCTGCGGATCGATATGTGAGGTTGGGTAGTCCTGCAGCGTGAAATTCAACACCCCGACGCCGGTAATTGGCTGAGCCGTGGCGACCGTATACCAAGGGATGCAGCCGTTATTGGTCGAGTCGTAGCACGGCACAATCGTCTGAACCCATTCCATAACAACGTCGCCGTAATGGGCCTTCATTTTTGAATACGTCAGAATCTGTACCAGCCCCACTTCCCAAGTGGTGCCCGCCACCGCCGCATACTGAGTGACATTGATCCCGGCATCGATCCGCAGGCCCTTGCACCAGACGCAAATCCTTGGCGGGACCACGGCGTGACCCGACTGGTTGACGATGGCCGGATTGTCGCTTTTATCAACCTGAAATGTGACATTCGAGTATTGTAAGGCCATTAAAAACTCCTTTCTGCTCCCGTGAGCGTTTAGAGGGCGCTTATTCGCGCGGGGATTCCAAGATACTAACGTTAGTTAATCGTACCGCCGGAAAATCTCCAATTTTGGGGCGCGCCATTAGAGATAGCCGCCCGCAAGATTGTGGACCACTTAGCCGAACGCGGATTCTTGGAGTAAGTGCGCGATTCCTAACCGCTTGGCGGTACCGGGTAGGGAGTAATTAGCATCTAACTCCCGGCCAAGGAATTTCACGCGGATCGAAGCGAACCGGACATAATTTCTGTAACCGATTGAGGTGCAGTGTCCTTCTTCGATTCGCTTTCCATCCAATACCTTTACTCTTCCCCCATAGCGGCGTTTCCAGTACATAATCCCCGTGCCGTGGTCCCAATAATATTTGAGCCGGCGCCCTTTTTCCTTTTCGCTCGAACAGTTCGGATGGTGTGAAAAGTGCCGCCACCAGCCACAACCGTTTTCAAACTGGCTGCGGCTGGCTCCCGCCGTAGTGCAGGTAGCGAGTTCCCAAAATCGATGGCGCTTGAAGTTCAGCAGGTGCCGCCTGCCGCCTTTATCCAAAACCGCGGCCATTTCACCATCTTTGAGCGCCTGGAAAGTCTCGCTTAGATAATCCATGGTTTTGAGACGGCACAGCAAATCGGAGTGCCAAAAAGCAAGGCGCTTCGTGAAGAGGAACACGAATTCAAGCGGGAGATAGGGCCAACCGTTTGGGAATCCGAATCGTTTATTGAAGTCGATGAAAATGGCCCCGCGCTGCACGACTGGCTTTCCAAAGCGGGGATCAAAACCCACTACGGGTGTCCAGCCGGCGTACTTCACGAGTTTTTGTTGCACCGCGCACCATTCCGGATTCACATGCCAGCACAGCCAAGGCTTCTCCACGCCATCCAACGCCTTTCGCCAATCTTCCGCCGCAGTGTGAATCTCCTCCAGGGTGCGGTTGAACCGGCACCAGTCTCCTTGTCCCAATAGCGGATCCAGATTGCTTTGCGGGGTCTGATCCTTCGCCACGATCATGGTCATTTCGCGAGATACCCTCCTCTTGCGGTGCGCACCATGGGTCCTTTTCAAGCGCTGCCTAATCACTTGCGTGATCCGCTTCGCCGATCCAACTCCGACCCCGGGTTACTAACGGTGAAAACAATAATAGTGGGGTGGATTACGGATTGAAAAGAGTACTTTCGCTCGAAAGTTCCCAGAGAAGGCAACGATGTGGGTGAGTACACTCTCCGGCTTCCCGTGGCAAAGGAGAGATGGGACCAAAGTAGCTAAAAGTTAAAGAGGGCTATGCCTAAATTGCATTTATAATGCTGTCGTAGTGGCTATGGTGCGCACGCAAATTCAATTAACTGCGGACCAAATAGCAGAATTGCGGGCTTCGAGTAGACGCAATTACGCTGCGCGGGGTCCGACGGATGCGAGCTATCCCTCTTGCCCGCGCCATGAAACCCCCAGTGGTCATGCCCGATTCTGCGATTACGTGGATACCCGCCATTGCAACGAAGCACGAAGGTTTTCGAAACAATCTGTACAAATCCAATTCCATTGCCAATCTCCGGAGTCGTTGGGAATGTCGTAACGCGTAACATAACCATGCTCCGCGTCCGCTATCTCTACCTCCGGCGGCAGAAATTTCTTCGAGCAAACTGAAACAATGGCGACGGTTCTATCAGCGTTTCTGTGATCCACGGCGTTACGCGTTGAGCCGCGACCAGCACATTCACATAAGAATCGAATTCCGAGTGAGGATCTGCGATTTTACGCCATCTCTTTCTCACAAGATCCGAGCGTTCATAACGCCAAGTCGGGGCCTTCTCACGGAAGAACTCGACTCGATGCCGTCCGTTCGATGTGTGAACTCGTGGAACTTCGGCACTGCTGGCTATGCCGCTATCGACGGATCCGATCCCTATTTCCCGCCCCCCTGCAACAACGCCTCGGCGGTCTTCGCTTCCGGTAAAGTCGGGTCCATTTTGAGCGCGACTTGCAGCGCCTCTTTGCCGCGCTGTTGCTGGCCCGCCTTCAGATAAGCCATCGCCAAGTGGTAGCGCCGTACAGCCGTGCCGTCTTTGGCGACGGCTTTCTCCAGATACTGGATACCCATTTGATACAGGCCTTTTTGCGTATAAACCCAGCCGATGGTGTCCAGAATGGCGGGCGAATCGGGCGCGATTTCGGCAGCTTGTTGCGCGTATTTCAGGGCATCGTCCGCCTTTCCCGCTTCCGTCAGCAGGAACGCGACATTGTTCAGCGCCGGTAGGCTCTTCGAATCGATCGCCAGCGCTTTCTCATACTGAACGATAGCGCCCGTATGATCGCCTGCCTGCTGTTCCGCCATTCCGGCGATGATCATGCCGGCGGAACTGCGGTCGTCAATGGAGATAATCTGCAGGGCAAGTTGCTTCGCCTCGTCGTTCTTGTTCTCGGACAGATCCAGCTTCGCCAGAGCCATGAACGCGGCGGGATCCTTCGGATCGAGTGTCCGGGCAGCCTCAAATGCCGTGCGCGCATCGTCGGGCTTGCCGGCGCGTGCCATCCATTCGCCGACAAACACCTGCATGGTGGAGGACTGCGGCCGCTGCGCCGCATACTCCCGGATCTTCTGAACCGCCACTAGCGGCTGTTTCTCCATCAGGTACGATTCGCCGAGCAGATTGAGCGCCCGAAAATCTTGCGGATTCCGTTTGAGAATCTCGCCGAGCAGCGCGCGGCCGTCGGCGTTCTTCTTGGACTGTAAATCGAGAATGGCCTTCTGCGTAAGAAGATCGGGCGCGCGTACCTTAGCCAGCGCCGCATCGACGTTCTTCTCGGCTTCATCGCGTTGGCCCAGGGCAAGCAGAGCCCAGTTTCGCTGAACCAGAATCGCGAGAGTGTTTTTCTGCTGAGCGGGAGCGCGATCCAGAAGGTCCAACGCCCCTTTCGCGTCTTTCTGGCTAATCAACATCTGCGCCATCTCGACGCGCACTTGCAGCAGATTGGGATTCAGCCGCAGCGCCTGCCCCAGCTCCTGACGCTGGTTGTAAGGACGGCCCAAGCCGAGCTGCACCTTCGACATCATGTAGTGGCCAATCGCCAAGTCCGGCTGGAACTGCAATGTGGTCGTCAGATCCTTTTCAGCAGCCTGATATTTGCGCTGGCGGATGGAAATCTCCGCGCGCTGCAGCAGCGCCTCGGTGTCCTTTGGATTCTTATCGAGCGCGCTGGCCAGCACCTTTTCCGCTTCCGGGATCTTGCCCGTTGCTACGTAAGCGGACACTAAGCGGCTGCGCGCCGAACGGTCTTTCGAATCCTTATAGAGTTTTTCGAATTCCGCAACGGCTGCGTCTTTGCGGTCCGTCTGGAACAGGTAAATCGCGTGTAGCGGTTTGAAGCGCGCGTCCGGCAGCGCCGACAAGCGGACCAGCGTCTTTTCGGCGGCATCCTTTTGTCCGGCGGTATATTGCGCTTGCGCCAGATCGAGCAGCGCCGGGCCATTCTTAGGATTGATCTCAAGCGCCTGCTCGAATTGCTTCTGCGCATCGGCTGGTTTCTTCGCAATGCGATAGAACTCACCCAGAGCGACCACGGCATCGGAGGAGACCGGCTTTTGCGCGGCCGCTTTCTTTAACACCGCTTCCGCGCCCGCCATATCGCCTTGCCGTATCTTGATCTGCGCCAAACCGAGCGCCGACTTCAGGTGCGCCGGCGAATGCTCGAGTGCCTGCTCCAGATGCTGCTCCGCGTCTCCCTGCTTGCCAAGACGAAACTCCGCCAGCGCCAGCGCGTCCAGCGCTTCCGGATCGTCCGGTTTCGCCGACAGCACCGATTGAGCCATCTGCTCGGATTTTTCGAGCGTGGGCTTGTCCTGCGAAGTCGCCATCAGCTCCGCCAGTTTCAGTTGAGCGCCGCGGTGTTTCGGATTGATTTGCGTCGTGATGCGTTTTAACTCGGCGACGCCAGCCTGTAAGTTGTTGGAATCGAGGTAAGCGAGCGCCAGTTGGTAATGCGCCTCCGCATCCTTCGGCATCACCTTCACCGCGTTCCGGTATTCGAGGATGGCCCGCGTATAGTCCTTTTCATTCAGAAACTTCTTGCCGTTTGCTATATATTTGGCTTCCTTCTGTTGCGGACTGGCGCAGCCGCCAAGCCACAGAAGGGCCGTTCCCAATAACACGGGAGTCACAACCCGCGCGAAGATTCTAGCCATATTTCCCTACTTCACCGACACGGTGATTGTATTGCTCAACATCTGGTCGATCACAATCCGCAGCGAGACCGAGCCGGATGGCGCGTCTCCGGGAATCTGAATATTCAACTGCCACAAACCTACGAAGCCGGGGGCAAGTCCAGAATATTGTACCTGGGCATCTTCCGTACCGAACGCCGCGCATACCAGGGAGGCGCTGGTAAGGCAAGCACCCAAGTCCGTTGTCGGCTTTGCCACTGTATTCGCCAATCCGCCGGAAGGGGCCGGCTGGCCGTCCGGGACAACCGGATTCGTCGGACCCTGGCCGGTTCCGAAAACGGAAATGACCGAACCAGGCGCGGCCGGATTAGCTGGGCCATTCGGACTGCCGTCCTGATTGAGAATCGCGCCTTGCCCCTTCCCGTCTTTGGTAAGCGTAAACAGCCCCGGCGACGCGGTAGCAACGGCGATCAATCCCCCGGCAATCAATTCTCCAGTATCCGCCGTTCGCACGCCCAACAGGTTGGCGCCCGTGGCCGCCGTCGCCGGGACCTGGAAGTTGATCTGTCCGGCCGACACATAGATGGGATACGCCGGGGCGCTATCGTTCAGAGTCAACTGACGATTGCCCAGTCCCGCGGATAAAGGAAGTTTCTGCGCCGCAGCGGTCTGATCCGCCATATTTAAACCAAATAAAGCCACCAGCGACCCCGGCGCAACCGCGACTCCAGGGAGATAATCGGCCGCGCTGACAGCGGCTACGGCTCTGAGCACGTGTAGCACCCGGTTATTTCCCGTATCGCCAATGTACAGCGTGTTCCGGCGATCGACGAATAGCCCGACCGGCGCCGCCAGTCCATCGGGCGTAGCCGCGCCGTTATTGCTGTCCCAATCCTCCCTGTTGGTGGTAAAGCTGCCCGGCCTTTGGCCAAATACCGAGATCGCCGCGCCGCCCGAAAGCGGCAATGAGAGCAGCGCCGGAAAGACCAGCACGCGGTGGTTGCCGTTATCCGATACGTAAATCTGGCCCACGCTGTCGACCGCTACGTCGAACGGCGCACGCAGATTGGCGGCTCCGGTTGCCGCTCCCGCGGAGGTCAGGCTTCCTTGCCCGATGACCACCGAAGCGCTCGCGCCCGCGGACGGCAGCGACGGAATGTTCGGAAAGATTACAATCCGGTTGGCGGCTGTGTCCGCCACGTACAGGGTGGAGGCCGCGCTGATCGCGATTCCCTGTGGAGATGCCAGCGTTTGCGCGCTCACCTGGGTCACTGTGTTCTGCGTGAAGGAAGGCTGCCCAATAACGCGAACTGCCGCCGCGCCGTTCGGCGCTCCCGACGGAAATTCCAGAACGCGGTTGTTGACGCTATCGGCGACGAACAGATCTCCATTCGGCGCCACCGCGACGCCGGAAGGCGTATTCAAGCTGGAAGCGTTGACCGAAGAAGGAATGTTCGAAATAAAATCCGGCTGGCCATAAACCGTATCCGCAGTGATCCGGCCGCTTTGATCCACGGGACGCGGAAACCGCAGCACGCGGTTGTTTCCCGCATCCGAAACATACAGATCGCCATGGCTATCCACCGCGATGCCTCGCGGATGGGATAGCGATGTATTCGTTGGCAGGCTGGTGGCTGAGTCGGCGTTCGCGAGCGCCGTCGTCAGGTCCGGTTGTCCAATCGCGAGATCGGCCGGAGCCCCGGTCTTAAAGTGCGCCGAATCTTTCCAGATCAGAACCCGGTTATTGCCAGTATCGGAAACGTATAACGGATACGGTGCCTTCGAGTAATCGATGGCCATCTTGAAAGCGGCGTTGATGCTGGTTGGTTTAATCTCGTTCGCACCGTTCGAAGAGAGATCCGGCTGTCCGTACGCCACCGTCGCCAGCATGCCGCCGGCCGGAATTTGGACTACCCGATTATTGAAAGTGTCCGCGATAAAGATCGTGGCGTCAGCGGCAAACTTCACATCCGATGGAGCGCTCAGAGCCTGCGGCGACGCTTTCGGCGACGCTCCCGTATTCGCCGTGATCGTTGTCAGATTGGCCTGCCCAAACGCTTTCGTCGCGGTCATGCCCGACGTGAACGGAGCATTGAATATCAAAACGCGGTTTTCAGCCGGATCGGCAACGTAGAGATTCCCGGGCGGGTCGAACGCGAGGCCGAACGGGCTGGCAATTTCCGTTCCCGCAGGGCCGGTTTTGGGCGATCCGCGCACCGTAAAAACCGCTTGCCCGAGGACAACCGTCGCCGCCTCGCCTGTCGCTTGTGGCGCCGGAAACAGAAGCACGCGGTTGTTACCCGCATCCGAGACATAGAGCGTCCCCTTCGAGTCAAAGGCCAAACCCGTCGGCTGGTCGAGTGTCGCGGCCGAAATTCCACCCGTGTTCGGCGAACCGGTTGTGAAATCTTTCTGGCCAATGACGATATCCGCGGAAGGATTCGTGGCCCCCAAAGCCGAAGCCGGAAAGCGTAGTACGCGGCTATTCGTCTGGTCCGCCACCCATAAATTTCCCTGCCCATCGAATGCAATCGAAAGCGGCGTCGCCAGCGAATGATCCGAAATGCCGCCCGCATTCTTGGAAGTTCCTGTCAGGCCCGGCTGCCCATATACCATGGACGGATTGGTGCGCTGTGGATTGGCGAAGGGCTTCGGAAAACGGAGCACCCGGTTAAATCCGGCATCGGCTACGAACAGGTCTCCAGTTCCCGGCTGAACGGCCAAGCCGAGCGGCCCAAACATGTCGAAAGTAGCCGTGCTGCTACGGCTCGGCTGACCGAGAATCAGGTCCGCCGACGCTCCGCTTTGGACGGCGTGGGCATCTTTCCAGGCAAGAATCCGGTTATTTTGACCATCGGAGACGTAAAGATGTACCGGCCCATCGCTCGAATCGGTAGCCACGCCTCCCGGCAATTGCAACTCCTGGCCTTGTACCAGATTCAGCGCATTCTGATATAAATCCGGCTGTCCCAGCGCCCGGTAACCGACGTTCGATAGCTGCGCTTTCGCCAAACCGCCAGCCCAGAACAGGGACGCGAAGACCAGCGCATAACCAGCAATGGAGCGGGCGCGCAAAGAAACAATCATTGCGGTACAACGATCGTATCGCCGGGCAGAACTCGAATATTCTGCTCTATATGCTCGCCTTTAATCACCTGCGAGTAATTGAACGGGATGCGAATATCTTTGTCGCCCTGGTGCCGTAGCACGTAGATTTTCGTCTTTTTCGCGAAGTCCGTGACGCCCCCGGCTTCAGCGAGAACTTGTAGAATCGTCATGGGATAGTCGAGTTTAATCGGGCCCGTCCGCCGCACCGCGCCGATCATGTAAACCTTCTTGCTATTGACTTCCCGGACGACTACCGTCACTTCCGCCGCAGGTATGAATTTAGCGAGCCTTTGCTCCAATATCTTTTCGAGTTCACCCGTCGTAAGCCCAGCCACTTCCACTTCTTTTACCAACGGGACTGTGATTTTCCCGTCCGCCCGCACCACGACTCCCTGTGTCGAGGCTTCTGGCTCTTTCCAGACATCCACCTCTAACACGTCGCCCGCGCCGATCCGGTATTCCGGAGGAACTGTCGCTGCGGACTGAGCTGCTGGCGGACTTGCCGCCCGATTTCCTTGCGCGAAGGCACCCACGCCACACGTTATAAAAAACGCAAACACACCGCACCACATGCCACGCGGCGCGAGTCGAGAATAGATTATCCGCATCATGATAGGGAGCGCAACCTAAAGCATTATCTCATACTTCCGCGTCAAAACCGGCCTTTTTGCTACACAGGATCTCTGGTGCGTAGTACCTTTCTCCTCCCCCTCCGGATCGAGCGGAGTACCCCCTGGATCTCAGGTACTAGTTTTGGATATGGTCTCGTTCCTGGAACTTTTCCAAATGGAAAACCGGCTTGCGCGATCTGGATTTACTAGTCGATATGATTTATATTTGGAGTGTTAATTGATGGCACAGCGTCTCATTGATACGGTCGTCTTAAGTTTTTTTTCGATCTGTTTTGGCTGTGCTGTCTTCGCCTTGCGGCAGCTCCGGGGATAGAGATTGGCGGAGCCGCTAACCTATGATGAACTCCATTACGGTCGACGTGGAAGAATTCTTTCACCCGGCTGAGGTGTCTGGATTAATCCCGCAGAATCAATGGGATACAATGCCAAGCCGGGTGGAACAGGCGACACGGCGTATCCTTGAAACCTTCTCGGAGGCCGGCATCAAAGGTACGTTTTTCATCCTCGGTTGGGTAGCCCACCGCCACCCGCGTCTAATTCGTGAAATTGCCGAAGCTGGGCATGAAATTGGCTGTCACAGTTATTACCACCGATTGATTTACGATCTCACGCCAGACGAGTTTCGAGCCGACACCGAGCTTGCCGTAAAAGCTATAGCCGACGCTTGCGGCATCCGCCCGCTAGCCTACCGCGCGCCCAGTTATTCCATCACCGGGAAATCCCTTTGGGCTTTAGACGTCCTGGCCGAGTGCGGTTTTACGCGGGATTCCAGCATTTATCCAATCTCTCACGACCGTTACGGAATCATCGGATACAGCCGCCATGCTCAATTAGTCGCTACCAGCGCCGGGCCGCTGCTTGAAATTCCAATCGCCACAGCCAAGCTTCCGGGCGGCTCTGTCACGCCCGTCGGGGGCGGCGGATACCTGCGTTTGTTGCCGTATCGCTATACGGCGGCTGGTATTCGCCGCCTTAATCGTGAAGGCCATCCCGCCTGCATCTATTTCCATCCATGGGAGATCGACAAGGATCAACCACGGCTGGAGTGCGGGTTTATCGGACGCTTGCGAACCTACACGGGAATCCGCGGCATGGGAAAGAAAATCGCGCGGCTGCTGAAGGATTTCAGCTTTTCCACTGCCGGCGAGGTTTTCCCGATTCCATCCGAATATCCGCTTTCCTCGCCCAATCTCGCGCCACCGGCAAAACGACCCCGTTCCGAAACCTCAAAACCGGTCCGCGCGGCGGTATAAACGGCTTTTCCGCTGGCATACAATTCAGTTATGGCAAGCTCCACCGGCACAATGGCGGGTACGCAGTTCGACGCTCTGCGTTATCAGGAAGGCCGGCGTTGGGAGTTGCTCGAAGGAGATCTGGTTGAAGTATCCAGCCCCACACCGGAGCACCAGGATATCGTATTCAATCTCTTGGCGGCGCTGAAGCAGTATCTCAAGGAACAATCAGTCGGGCCGCGCCCATCAGGATGTCGAGTTCGCCCTTAGCAGGCAAGACCGGCTCCGGGCCGGATACATGCGTATTGCTGAGAGAGCGGGCCAATTTCGAACCGCGTAAAATACCGACCCATGGCGCGCCGGATATTGCCGTGGAAGTGATCTCGCCCACGGAGCGGACCGGCACACTCGGCGCAAGGTGCTCGCCTATCTGAAGTTCGGAGTTCGCGAGGTATGGCAGATCTACCCGGTCACGCGGGAAGTGCTAGTTTACGCTGGCGCCGGGGGCGCAAACTTCAGGATAACCAGAGCCTTACAACGGAATTGCTGCCCGGCTGGAGCCTGCCAGTTGCGGCGCTGTTCAAATAAAACCCTGAGTTCGCCCGCGCGTTGAAGGCTGTTTCGATTTCATGTGCTGGCGTGACTGCCGCGACTGCACAAAAGCGCGAAGTACATTATTCATAAGGGTCTGGTAGCCTCTGCCGTTCGACTTGAACCACGCCAACACATCATGATCGATGCGGATATTGACATGATCTTTGAGGAATGGAATGCCCATAACAGCTTGGGTCCAGTCGGGATCGCTCTGCACATCGTCCACATCGGCGCGTATCGATGCCTCAAGCTCGAGGGCGGCAATGGAGTCGGCTTTGGCCCAATTCGTTCGGCCTCGTCTCGCAACTTTCGCTTTGACTTCTTCAGCCGTATATCGCACGGAATCGTCTTTCTTCCGCATCTCTCGCCCTCCTCGCTGTCTGCAATGATGCGCACGGCCCCTCCCGCCAAGTCCATACGGCCGCAAAGAATTTGCTTTCAAGCGGGCCAATGCTCAAAATTTGCTCCTCGTCATCGCGTATCGTGGGCGCGCCGTGAGAAGCGGACGGGCCGTCAAACAAATCGGAGGCGATACGAAGAAAATCTGTTCCCCGCCCGGCCAGCACCCATTCGCGCTTTGGCTCATCCCAAATAAAATCCGCGTCACACCACAATTGCACCAACAAGCGGGGTTGATGCTCTTAAGGGGTGCCGCCCCCGCGCCATCTACTCCCAAGCGGCTTGATCGCAACTTTCTTGAAAACCACGATGTCGTTCAGCGAAAACCGCGTCGGGCCGCGAGCACGCACCGAGGCTCAAGCCGGCCGCGTGGGCAGTGTGAAAACGTTCCGTTGTTCCTTGGACGACGGTGAAGTACTGCCGGTAATGGAATACCAAAGACCAACTTCCGCGATTGTAATCGACGGTATACTACGGTTCCCGAGACTCGTAGCGGAATTCTGATCCAGTTCGCTTGAATCTGGCGCTGCGCGATACGGGTTAATTCACATTCGGAGGAATGGGATGAGCAAGAAAATCTTCACGCGTTGGGCAGCCGCAAGCGCGATCGCGCTTTTGGGACTGATGACAGCAGCGTCCGCGAGGGCGCAGGACCAAACCTATTACACCTTCGTGTCTGAGTGGGCGGTGCCGCGAGCCCAGTGGGTCGATTTCGAAAAGGCC
>Ga0134128_10004992_pt1 | contig 16131 bp, 9 predicted proteins | sample KB31754_FD_96462 | JGI IMG/M metagenome (GOLD analysis project Ga0134128, IMG submission 96462) | Terrestrial soil microbial communities with excess Nitrogen fertilizer from Kellogg Biological Station, Michigan, USA - KB3-175-4 | ecosystem: Environmental > Terrestrial > Soil > Unclassified ...
ACGAGATGCCGCACGAACTCGATCCCATCCATTTCGGGCATGTTGAGATCCAGCAGAATCACATTGGGTACTGTATCAGCGTCTGCATTGGCTATTTTTTCCAGCGCGGCACGCCCGCTATCACAAAGTGTGATCGAGCCATATCCGAGGTTGGATAAAATGCGATTCAACAGCTTGAGCATGAAAGACTCGTCATCAAGCACCAGAATCTTCACTGCCGATTGTTCGACCATAACGTTTATCTTTTCAGTTATTGTTCAGTCAGGTTTCTGAATCCGGACGTCGCTGGAGTCAACTTGTCTGTCAGACGATGACATTATGCCAATGACCCGATGTACTTATCCACAGCAGCAGATTCCGATTCGAAAGATGGCAATAGCTCATTCAACCGGGTCATGTCACCCGCCTTGCCCGCCTGTTCCATTTGAGCGCACAACTCGCCCAATTGCAATGCGCCTACTGAGCGAGCCGAGGACTTAAGCTTGTGTGCGATACTGCCGGCTGTTTTCGCATCACCTGCCTGGCACGCTGCTCGCAACTCGTCTGCTGTTTTTCGTGCGCTCACCCGGAAATCCTGGAGGAATTCACTGATCACGGCGGGGTCGTTACCTACGAGCTGTTCAAGGATACTGACATCGACAGGTTTTGCCGCAACCGTAGATAGAGCGGGAGCGCCGGTTGTAGCAGTTTTCCCGGGCGTAGCGGGAGCAACAGGTGTGGCCATGGCGGAAGGTGCAGGCGCATTAGAGCCTGGCGGAGCCAGTTCGAGCAATTCAGTGCTGGCGGGGGAAGGCAACCACTTCTGTAGTACCGCTTTCAAATGCGAGAGCTGCACGGGCTTGCTCAAATAGTCATCCATTCCCACGGCACGGCAATGTTCAGCCTCACCCTTGAGCGCATTGGCCGTGATGGCAATAATGGGCTTGCGCGCAACACCTTGCTCCCCCTCTTTGACGCGAATTGCCGCGGTCAATTGATAACCGTCGATTTCCGGCATATGTAAATCTGTCAGCAGCAATGCGTAGTTACCGCTTTCCCAGCGCTTCAGCGCCTCCCGTCCATCCTTCGCAATATCCGCCGCATAACCGAGCAGGGAAAGCTGCTGCCGGATCACTTTCTGGTTGATTTCGCTGTCTTCGGCGACAAGGATAAGACGGCCTTCACTTAGCGCCTTTTCTCGCGACGGCAATGCCACCGCCTTTACTTCCTCGGATGGCGGCGCGGGTAATTCCTCCTGCAATCTTCCGGCCGCGAGCGCGACCGCCCGCAGGAAGGCATCACGATGCATGACGTCACCATCCAGCGTAACGGTATCGACCTCTTCGGTACGCTCATGCCGCCTGCGCCCCCGGCGGATGACGACAAAGCGGGGCTCAATATCAGGCTCGTGATGACCGTGATCGAGGACTACGAAATGCGGATCCAAGTCAGGGCGGGAATGGAAGGCAGCACGCAATTCTTCAAGCGGTGGTGTTTCATGCCCGGCGTCTATGACCAGCAGCCATAGCCCCGGCGGAAGTGTCTCGATTCGCTTGAGCGCGGTTGGCAAATCGATCAATCGCTCTGCAACCGCGCCGCTGTATCTCAGATATACCGCCAGATCATCCGCCAAACCTTTTTCAGCACCGACTACAAGGCAGGAGACGCCGGTGAGATCGATAACCTTATCTTCCAGGTGCGAGGAAGGAATGAGGTCAAACGTTAAACGCACAGTGAAAACCGAACCTTCACCCGGGGCACTCTGCACCCGGATACTACCTCCCATCAATTGAACCAGATGATGAGTAATCGCCAGACCCAGCCCGGTTCCACCATATCGCCGGGTAGTGGATGTGTCTCCTTGGGCAAAAGAGGTGAAAAGGCGCGATTGCACCTCCTCGTTCATGCCTATGCCATTATCGGTTATCTCGAACTCCACCGTTACCGTATCCTGGCCGTGGTCAACGAGCCGCGCGCGCACTGACACCTGACCCGGCTCCTGTAATCCACTGGAAAACTTGATGGCGTTATTGGCAAGATTAACGAGCACCTGACGCAGCCGCAGTGCATCACCGAGGACTTCATCAGGTATCGCCGGGTCGAGAAACAGGGTAAGTTCCACTGCCTTCCTGGCAGCCAGGCTTTCGAGCATGGCACATGCTTTTTCCACAACTTTTTCCACGGACATCGGTGCCTGCTCGATTTCCAGGCGGCCCGCCTCGATTTTTGAAAAATCCAGGATATCCTCGATGATTTCCAGCAGGGCGAAAGCCGATTCACGGATGAGATCGACCATCTCCATCTGATAACCGCTCAGGCTGGTCTGCTGCAGCACGTCAGCCATGCCGATCACACCATTCATGGGAGTGCGTATCTCATGGCTCATGGCCGCAAGAAAGATGGATTTTGCCTGGTTGGCCTGCTCGGCATCATGCCGAGCCTGTTCGAGATCCTTGAGAATCCGGCTTCTCTCGCTGATATTGATGCCGGACGGAATCAGTTTGATCACCTTGCCTTTATTATCACGCACGGGCACCAGCATGAAATCGATTGTCATGAGATCGCCATTGGCGATATGTATCTCAACGTCATGGCGAACGATCTCGCCCGCCACTGCCCGCCGGATATCCTCGCGGATCTGTTGCTGCACCTCCGGCTTATAGGAAAACCACCCGGTCTCGGATAAACACTTGCCAATGACGTCCCCGCTCTGCAGGCCGCCCATCTCCAGGGCGGTGCGATTGATCTCCACGAGCACTCCGTCTGGCGTCATTTCGCCAACAATCGCGGCCAGGTTATCCACGATGGTTCGAAAACGTTGTTCACTGTTGCGCAGAGCCTGCTCGACCCGCTTGCGTTCGCGGATATCGCGCAGAACACCGGTAAAATAACGTTTCCCACCAACGAAATACTCGCTGACTGCAACATACAGATCGATGAGTTCGCCATTCTTGTGGCGGCCTTCGAGTTCGCGGCCCATGCCGATGTTATGCACCCCTTCGACTTCCAGCGTCAGAATGTGATCGAATTCACACCGACCCCTCCCGGTCCGGTAGTATCTTTCGACATATCCTTCATGGCCGCTGCGGAAAGGTTCGGGCATCAGGATGGAAATAGGTTGACCGATTACTTCCTCCCGAGTGTAACCGAAGAGTTTTTCGATAACGGGATTGACCGAGCGTATTATGCCTTTGTCGTCGATCGTAATGATGCAATCCACCATGTGCTCCACGATCGAGCGCATTTCCTCTTCCTTGCTGATAAGCACCGCATTCGCCTGTTCCAGGTCAGTTGTGCGTTCGGCAACACGGTTTTCGAGGTTCTGATTGAGCTGGCGCAAATCTTTTTCGGCTACGTCGCGCTGGTGGTTGCTGGCGGTCAGACGCTCAGTCATCGTATTGAAGGTGCTGGCCAGTTCACCAATTTCATCCCATCCGGCAACGGGAACACGCTGCTTCAGATTTCCGCCGGCGATGTGCTGTGCGCTATGGCTGAGGTTTTTCAGTGTGTTGACCACGCGCCGGCTGAACAACAAAGCTCCCAGCATGGCGGCAATCAGGATGAAGCCCAGGACGATCAAACTGTAGTTGCGCACCCTCGGAACGAAAGCAAACACTTCCTCCGCATCCATCTTGACCTCGATGCCCCAGTTCATGCGCGGCAGGTAACGCCAAGCGGCCACCACCTCCTTGTTGCGGTAATCCATTTTCACTCCGCCCCCGCGCTCTCCGTGCAATCCGCTATGAACTGGAATTGAAAATGGTGGAGTGGCGAGAGGTATCATGTATTGCAGCGCGGCATTCGACTGATGCTTGAGCGGCGCAATCACAAGCGCGGTGCGATCATTGAGAAGGCGGGTCACGACAGTTTCACCGCTTGCTCCCAGCCCCACATTATCAGTCACAACCTGGAACACGCGTTCGCTGTAGATTTGCAGCGCCAGCACACCTTCCAGTTTTCCATCAATGATGATGGGCAATGCCATGAAGGCTGCAATCGCACCTTTCGAGGGCGGGTAGTATTCGAAATCCGAGACGCCCCCCTGCAAGGTATGGAGTGCGGCACGCACAAGCTGGGCAAAACTGCTGTTTCGATGGGGTCCTGTAATCAAGCTCGTCGCAAAATCCGATTCATGGGCCTGACTGTAGACGATTTCGCCCTGGGAGGAGATGAGGAACAGATCATAATACCCTGCATCCTCCACGAAGCGCTTGAACTGTTCGCGATAAAACGCATCGAGTTGGTGATAGGCATCGGAATCCACTCCACTCTTCGCATATACACGGCTGAAATCCCGCACAGCCATGCGCGCTGTACTGGTAGTCTGGATGACCCTCGCGTCCAGCAAACGCTCGCGCAAATAGCTGTCGATCTGTTCCGCTTTCATGTCGGCGATCGCTGACACCTGTTGAATCGCGCTTTTTTCCGCCTCCGTCTCAAAGGTGCGCAACAGGGCATAACCGATGATCAGGATAGGCAACAGGGAAACGGCTACAAACCAGACAGCAAAACGCTGTGTAAGTGAAGTAAAGCGTATCATCGCCTCACCCTCCCGGCTCCGGGGAACCGCCGGCGGGTTTTCCCATGAATTGCGTGGTCTGCAACGTTGCAGGCTTGTTCAGTGCCTTTTCCAGCAAAGCGTTCCACTCTTCACGCGATCGGTAGGACGGGAATGGCGATGGTTCCAGCGGCCGGGTGGAGTTCCAGACAATATCGAATTGACCGTCTTCCCGCACCTTGCCAACTCGAGCCATTTTCCATTCGTGGCGCGTAACCGGATCAAGCGCCGCGATCCCCTCCGGAGCAGGAAGGCTCTGACGCAATATCAATCTCTGTACCTTTGCCAGATTACCTGACCCTGCCTCGGAGGCGGCTTGAATCCACATGTGCACGTTGACGTAGGAGGTTTCTGTCGGACTGTCAATAACAGCGTTCTCTCCATAGCGATCGCAGAACCGCTGAACGAATGCCTGATTTTCAGGTGAAGGAATGGTCTGGAAATAAGCCCGCGCAACATAATGTCCGGTCATCGGTATCTTATCCTGGGTCGACAGCACGACCTCTGTAACACTGAACGACAATACCGGGATGCTCTCCGCTGTGACTCCTCTCCTGTTCAACGTTTGAAAGAAACTTGCATTGTCGACTCCCGCGATGGTGCTCAGAATCAGATCGGGGTGTTGCTCCGCGATATCCGCTACGAGAGAGTCCATATCCTGGAACCCCGCAGGCAGATAATGCTCTCCTGACACGATTGCGCCGTTTGCTGCCAGAAGATCCTTGATCAGGATATTCACGACTCGCGAAAAGATATTATCCGACCCTGTCAGATAGACTCGCTTACCCCTTGTACCCAGGTGTTTCCGGTTGCCAAGGTTTTCCAGCGCCCAGTATACGGCAGGCATCACCAGCTGATTTGGTACAGCACCTCCGTAGATGATATTGGGTGACTGTTCCATGCCCTCATACCGCAGTGCATAAAACAGCAAGTGATCGTGCCGTTCCACGATCGGTTTCACGAGGTTGCGGCAGGTAGAAGTCCAGCAACCGAACAATGCCTCTACTCTCTCTTCGAGAATCAGGCGTTCGGCCTCGCGGGCACAATGAGCCTCGTCTGATCTGCAATCCGCCACCACAGCTTCAATTTTATGACCGTGTATGCCTCCTGCGGCATTGGTCTCCTCAATAGCCAACTGTATCGCATCGACCAGCGGTTTCTCGCTTGCGGCCATCGGACCGGAGAGGGAGTGCAATACCCCTACCTTGATGCCTGGCTTATTTCCGGCAAAGTATTGCCATACCGCCCCCGCCATGATCGCGAGAACGATCAACAGAATCAGGGGAATACCCAGTTTATGGTTGCCCTTCAACGTCACCCTCTTCGATATGAGCCGGAAAATACCGTGTCTGATCCCTCCCTTGCTATTTCCATCATAGACTTGATAGGAGAATAGCGAAACGCCTTCCGGGAATTCCCCTGAACAAAAGTCCCCTGTTTTCGACCTGACCCTCCTCTTATTCGACCTGTATGCCTCTTCTCCGTTCGCCCGAGCCCTTCCCGTCTTCCGTTCCCCTGAGTCCTTCAGCAGGCTCAGGGCATGAGGGAGGGCTTCCAGGACAAACCGGAAGGGTCGAAGGAGTACCTGGAATATGGGCGCTGGAGGGACACGTTTTGAGCTGTCAGCACTCGTCAGCGCTCCGTAAGGACTTTTATATGTGCTGCAACACTTCGTCCCAGCGCCGTCAACGCATATCCGCCTTCCAGCACCGACACGATACGTTTCCCGGCATATGCGCAGGCAATCTCTTTGATTTTCTCAGTTATCCACGCATAGTCGTCTTCCACCAGATTCAGAGAAGCAAGCTCATCGTCGGTATGGGCGTCGAAACCAGCGGAAACAAACAGCATTTCCGGTTCGAATCTTTCCAGCGCCGGCAGCCAGAATTCATCCACTGCTTTTCGAAATACCTTGCCGTTGCTCCCCGCCGGCAGCGGGATGTTGACCATCCGCTCTGAGCGGCCTGCGATGCCGCTATAAGGATAGAACGGGTGCTGGAATGTCGAGACCATCATGACGCGTGGATCGTGCTGAAAGATATCTTCCGTACCATTGCCGTGATGCACGTCGAAGTCCACCACCGCGACCCGTTCCAGAGCATGTGCTTCAAGCGCGTGGGCAACCGCTACGGCAATATTGTTGAAGAGGCAGAAACCCATCGGGTGTTCGCGTTCGGCATGGTGGCCCGGAGGGCGAATACTGCAAAACGCATTTTCCACCGCTCCTCCAATCACGAGATCAGTAGCGAGGACGGCTGCCCCCGCAGCCCGATAAGCCGCTCGCAGGCTGTGGCGGTTCATGGCGGTATCCGGATCGAGGTACACGAAACCTCCCGAAGCTGCGCGGGAGGCTGCTGCTTGCAACCTTGCAACATGTTCCTGTGTATGCACACGGGCCAGTTGGCCGATAGTCACCAATGGCGCCGGATAATGTCTCAGCTTCTCCATCAGTCCTGAAGCAGATAGCTCCTCCTCGATCGCCTTCAGCCGTGCTGGACTTTCAGGATGATAAAAATCCATTTCGTGCAACAGGCAATCCGGATGGGAAATGAAGGCAGTATGGGAAGTGGGTGGCATGGGTTATCTCTCTTGATGTCGTCTCGTTGCCTTCTCAGGATGTGTTTTCTGCAAATTGAACCCCTGACCACTCCGTGCTAATCTCATAACTCAGGAATCCACCGCAGGTTGATAATTCCTTGATGAAGCCGTCATCGCGCCCGCGGAGGACATTGTCCTGAAGACGCTGTCTAAAACAATAAGGCGTTCAATGTCTCTCTTTCGACAACTATGGTTAGCCGTTATCCTGGTGACCATCACAAGTTTTACCGGTAGCCTTTTTGTAAGTCTGCTTGGCACACGAAGCTATCTGGAGCAACAGCTTCACCGCAAAAACATCGATAGTGCGAACTCTCTCGCCTATTCGATTTCCCAACTCCGCAAGGACCCTATCACCATCGGTCTTCAAATCGCTGCATTTTTTGATAGTGGCCAATACCAGGCCATTTCCATCACCTCCGCCGATGGCAAGCTGATTACAGAACGCGTGCAGAACAAGATAGAAACGACTGTTCCCGGATGGTTCACTCGTCTCTTTCCAATCAGTGCAACACCGGGTCAAGCCCAGATATCGGACGCCTTACTGCATTTTGGCGTGATCAAGGTGGTCAGCCAGGCTCAGCTCGCGTATCAGGCGCTCTGGGAGCAGGCGAAAACCCTGATGCTCTGGTTTCTGGGTGCAGGGATCGTATGCATGCTGATCGGGGCAATGATATTGCAGCGTATCCACAAACCGCTGGCGGAGATGGTCGAGCAGGCTGATGAGATCATAGAACGCCGCTTTCTCACTATTTCAGAACCCCGCATACCGGAACTGCGCAGCTTGGCGCGTGCCACGAATGACATGATCCGACGCCTGCATAACCGCGGCATCGAAGAAGCCAAGCGCCTGGAAGCTTTGCACAAGCAGATAAACTTCGACCCGGTCACAGGCTTGGCCAGGCGAGAGTACTTCATGAACCAGCTTAGCCAGATTTTAATTGGCAGGGAAGAAGGCCATGAAGTAGAACAGAAACCCGCGGCTGCCAGCGAAGTACAGGACACGCCCCAGGATGAGGCCAGCGAGGGAGAATATCACCCTATGGGTGAACACGGCGAAGTTGTCCTGCACGAGGAAAAGACCCTTGCTTCAACTGCAACTGTTGCAGACGCGGCGCCAGGACAAACACAAGGACTGCGGGGAATTTTTTTCCTTATACGCATCAATAATCTGGAAGAGATCAACCGCAAACTCGGCAGAGCTGGCGCAAACGAACTGCTTCATCGGGTCGGTTCACTGATCGGCGGCATCACCGAGGAATTCGAGGAGATCGCATCTTTTCCGCCGCTTGCTGCGCGCCTGAATGGCTCGGATTTCGCGCTTCTCGCTCCTGATGTCAGTAATGCGGCAAAATTTGCCAGGCGATTGTCTGAGGAGCTTGCAGCACTCCCGCTGCGTGACGGTGACAGGATCACCGATTTCTGCCATATCGGAGCCGTGCCCTATCAACGCGGCGATACGCTCAGCGAGCTTCTTTCCAGAGCAGACGCAGCACTGGCCACGGCGGAGCAGACCGGAGCAAACGCCTGGCATCTCGCTGCCCCGCCATCAGGACAGACTTCTCCAGTCTCCCTCAATATCGCCGACTGGCGCCACATTTTCAGTGATGCTTTGACTGCCAACCGCTTTATGCTGGCTTTCCATCCTGTTGTCGATTCCACTGGCGCAGTCCTGCACGAGGAAGGCGTTGCACGCATGCAAGCTCAACCGGAAGGCGGCTGGCTGGACGCGTCCGACTTTATCAACATCGCCGCTCGCCTGAACATCACAGGTCCCATTGACGCAGCAGTATTGCGTCACGCACTGGAATTCCTGCGATCGAATGCTGGCGAGGTCGCGGTTGATTTATCAATTGAAACAGTCGCGAATCATCGTTTTCGCAATAAGCTTGACGCACTGCTGCGTCCGCATCCCGAACTGTGCCGCCGACTCTGGATCGAAGTGCCGGAGTATGGCGCTTTTCGCAAGTTCGAAGCCTTCCGTGATTTTTGCCATATTTTCGAGCAACTGGGTTGCCACCTTGGTATCAGGGATTTCGGGCGCCATCTCGACAGCATTCAAAGTCTCGCCGGGGCCGGGCTAAGCTATCTTAAAGTAACCGATAGTTTCATTCACCGCATTAACCAGAATAAAGCGAACCAGAAATTCCTGAAAAATCTGTGCGAACAAGCTCACGCCCTGGGGATGAAAGTAATCGCGCTGGGCGTCCAAAGTGAAGCCGAACGAAAAGCACTGATAAAACTGGGTTTCGACGGCATGGCCGGCAGAGCCATAAAATAGCTTTTTGATTCAAAAGCATGACGTTGTGAACGGGGACATTGGGCTTTGCAGCGTCCTATGTGAATGTAATCCTTTCCCTGGATGCGGCGTTATACCTGCAGTCGCCGCAACTTCATCTTTGGAAGGCTTTCCAGTTGCAACGCCATCCGTTCATATATCTTGTAATGCAAACATGCTATGCCTATAAATTCTGTATAAGGACATAGTTCGGGAATAAAACCAAAAAAATAAAGGAGACACAATGGCTACCATGCATCAATGGAAATTTTTCCGGGCAGGCGGTTTTGATCAGGTGCAAATTGATACCGGAGCCGACCTGGTGGCATTAAAAGACCTAGATCAGAAATTGTGGGTAGCATTGAGCTGCCCTACACGCGGCATAGAATTTGACACGAAAACACTCGACCTGATCGACCATGACGATGACGGGCGTGTGCACGCAAACGAGGTGCTCGCCGTGATCGCGTGGACAAGCAAGCTGCTGAGGAATCCGGACCTGCTGATCAATGGCTCCGGCAGTGTTGCTCTGGCCGATATTGACAACAGCACCGATGAGGGGCAGCAGGTGCTGGCATCGGCACAATACATCTTGAGCAGTCTCGGCAAGCCCGATGCACCTGAAATTTCTCTTGCCGATATGGCTGACATCGAGAAGTTTGTCGCAGGACTGGATTTCAATGGGGATGGGGTAATTACCGCAAGCCAGATTTCCGATCCGGCACTGCGTGCAACCGTGGAAGACATCATGAAGTGCCGTGGATCAGCAACCGACGTGAGCGGGAAGCCAGGCATCGATCAGGAAATCAGCGATTCCTTCTTTGCCGAAGTTGCGGACTATTCCGCCTGGCAAGCCAGGGGCGAAAGTGACGACGGTATCCGGTTCCTGGGAGACAAAACACAGGCAGCGGCAGAAGCCTTCCATACGGTCAAAGAAAAAATCGATGATTACTTCACGCGCTGCCGGCTGGCCGCGTATGACATACGCTCAGCTGTGCCCTTGAGCCGCTCCGCTGACGACTACAAAGGCATTGCCGCACAAATATTGTCGGCAAAAAGCGGGGATATCGCCAGCTTTCCTCTGGCTACCGTGGAGCCGGAAAAACCTCTGCCATTAACGGCAGGAATCAATCCTGCCTGGCAGGAAGAAATCGATGCATTCCACAGCCTGGTGGTCATGCCATCACTCGGCGAGAAAGAAAACTTATCGGCTTCGGAATGGAAAGCGCTATGCGACAGGTTTGCGGCATTTGAAGCCTGGCAGGCAGACAAGCCTGCCTGCTCTGCCGAACCTCTTGGAGGCGCACGCTTGCGCGAAATTTCCACCGGCAGGCACAAGGAGGAGATCGACAGGCTGATCAGCCAGGATAAAGCGGTAGAAGGGGAAGTAAAGGCAACCCAATCAGTGGAAAAACTATTGCGCTACAATCGTGACCTGTTCAATCTGGTCAATAATTTCGTATCCTTCCGCAGCTTTTATACAGGCAGGGATAAAGCGCTCTTCCAGGTGGGGACACTGTACCTCGACGGGCGAAGCTGTGATCTGTGCGTAACAGTGGACGACATTGCCAAGCATGCGGAGTTTGCAAGCATGAGCGGGATCTATCTGGCGTATTGCGACTGTATACGTAAGGGTGGCACCGAGAAAATGAGTATCGCAACTGCCTTTACCGCCGGCGATTCCGATTTCCTGATGATCGGGCGGAACGGCATTTTCTATGACCGAAAAGGCCAGGATTGGGATGCCACGATCGTGCGAATCATCGACCACCCCATCAGCATTCGTCAGGCTTTCTGGTCCCCTTATAAAAAGCTGGTGAAATTCATTAATGAGCAACTGGAAAAAATGGCTAGCCGGAAAGCCGCCGAGGCGGATGAAAAACTGACCACCGCGGCGGCGGCTGGGATCGGCGTCCCACCGCCCCCCGGCACTCCTCCTCCGCCCTCCGCGCAACCCTTCGATGTAGGCAAATTCGCCGGGATATTTGCAGCAATAGGATTGGCTCTCGGCGCAATCGGAGGTGTTATTGCTTCCATTGTCACAGGCATACTAGGACTTGAATTCTGGCAGATACCGCTCGCGATCATCGGCCTGATATTGCTGATTTCCGGCCCCACTATGCTGGTCGCATGGTTCAAGCTGAAAAAACGCAACCTCGGTCCGGTTCTGGACGCAAATGGATGGGCCATCAATGCGCGTGCACACATCAATATTCCGTTTGGAACATCCCTTACCAAGCTCGCCCGCTTGCCGGAAGGGGCGCGCCGCTCGCTGGCGGATCCCTACGAGGATAAAAGAACCGTATGGCCATTCTATCTTTTGACCATCGGAATCCTCATTCTCTTGCTCATCATGTGGCAACTGGGTGTTTTTGGACCGCCGCCCATTCGGTAATCCGGCAATGAGGTGAAAAATCGCATATCCGGCTACCTGTCCTGGATCTGCACTTGTTTAAGGAGGATAAAAGCTTATGAACATCGATGAACTCAAGTCAGTGGCGGGGGCCATTGTTGCCAGGCAGAAAGGGATTCTGGCAGCGGATGAAAGCAACCCCACCATAAAAAAACGTTTTGCTCCGATCGACGTTGAATCCACCGAGGAGAACCGGCGCCGCTACCGGGAGCTACTTTTCACTGCCGAGGGCATCGAACGCTACATCAGTGGCGTCATCCTGTATGATGAAACGATACGGCAGAGTTCGAAGCACGGGATACCGTTTCCACAGGTACTGTCGGAGCGGGGAATCATACCGGGCATCAAGGTGGATAAGGGTGCGAAGCCGCTGGCGCTGCAACCTGGGAACAAAATCACTGAAGGTTTGGACGGCTTGCACGACCGGCTGGCGGAATACAGACAGTTGGGTGCAAAATTTGTCAAGTGGCGGGCAGTCATGGAAATCGATGAGCAATCCCTTCCTTCTGCCTATGCCATCCGGGCAAACTGTCACGCTCTGGCTCGCTATGCAGCCCTCTGCCAGGAAGCCGACCTGGTGCCCATTGTGGAACCGGAAGTTCTGATGGATGGCGCGCACGATATCGGACGGTGTGAAAGCATCACCTCCGCCATGCTCGAAACTTTGTTCGGGGAACTCGACGCCCATGGCGTAGTGTTCGAAGGGACACTGCTCAAACCCAATATGGTCATTCCGGGAAAGAAATGCGCGCTCCAGGTCAGTTCTCAGCAAGTTGCGGAAGCAACGATCCGCTGCCTGCGCCGTTATGTCCCACCGGCAGTGCCGGGAGTCGTGTTTCTCTCGGGCGGTCAAAACCCCGAGGAAGCGACCGGTAACCTGAATGCCATGAACACCATGAGGGGAAACTGCCCCTGGCAGCTCAGCTTCTCTTATGGCCGGGCACTCCAGGAACCGGTTCTTGCTGCCTGGAAGGGAGAGGAAAAAAATGTGGCTGAGGCACAGCGCGCGTTTTCCAAACGTTGCCAGTTAAATGGCCTGGCGCGGGAAGGGCTTTATAACCACTCGATGGAAGATAGCTGAACTTGCGGGCACAGATGTAAGCAATGGGCGTCTATGCATTAGCGGCGGTGGGCGCAGGTGCGGCACTGGGCGCCTGGTTACGCTGGTGGTTTGGGATGACATTAAACCCCCTGTTTCCGACCCTTCCCCTGGGTACTCTCGCCGCCAACCTGACCGGAGGTTATCTTATCGGCGTCGCAATCGAATATTTTCATCACAACAGCTTTCTCCCGCCCGAGGCAAGGCTGTTTGCCATCACCGGCTTTCTCGGCGGATTGACAACCTTCTCCACCTTTTCGGCCGAAACCGTTACGCTGCTCTTGCGTGGACAATATGCCTGGACGTTTGTCATCATATTTTCACACCTTGCTGGCTCTCTCGTGATGACTATACTGGGAATAATGACCATCAAATGGCTGGCCCAGCATTGAAACGGGACTGCCCAAATCCGGGGAAAGAATGGTACGGGGAATGAGAGGAACAAACGGAGGAGGATATGCAAGGGGTCTTTCTCAAATTCTACGTAAGCGAATACCGCGAGCATAATGGCATACTGCTATATGAGTGGCTGCTGGAGCGTGCAAAAAAAAGCGGCTTTAATGGCGGTACCGCAACTCGCGCACTGGCCGGTTTCGGTCGTCATGGCGTATTGCACACAGAAACCTTTCTTGAACTGGCGCCGGACTTGCCCGTGGAAGTCAGTTTTATTCTCAGTAAAGAAGAAGCCGAAGGTTTCATGAACTTGCTGCAAGCGGAAAATATGGACCTCTTTTACGTCAAGTTCCCGGTCGAGTATGGCTTTTTGCCACGGTAATAGCATCCCAGGTGTCGCGGAATGCCTTGACCATTTCCGGATCCTGCGTCAGGTCTTCGTCCTTGCGGTCTTTCACATCCCGCTTGTCCACGAAGGACGCATTGAAGAGACTGGGCTGAGTCCCCTCATTGATCTTTCCCGCCTTCTCACAATTCATTCTCTTGCGGACTGCGGCAAGTATGCTCATCGCGTCTATGCGCTCATGCACGTGCAGGGAGACCGTATCCACCTCGAAGCTTGTGCGTTCGGCCTTGCCTGCCCAGTTGAGATAAGGCGACTGCAATTGAACTGCAATGACAAAACATTGCCGCTGCGCTCCCGCCCTTCGAGTCCGCGGAATTTCTTAAAAGGTGTTGTTTTCGCCCTTGCTGCCTGACCGTTGCTTACTGCTCTTCAGACGCAGTGATAAAAAGGTGGGAGGTGCTTTCCTGGCTGTCCTTGTCTGAATCCCTTCCTCCTCCCCATACCAGCCCTATCACCAGCGCAACAATTATGATTTTTATACGCACAGTGGACATCTCAAAAGGAATGATAAAGTTGTCCAAAAAAAGCCCGGCGCAGGAGGCCTGCTGCCGGGCGCGGTGGCGTTTGCTTCTACTACTAATTACATGTACATGACTTTTACTTCTACCTCGTTTACTGCTACTGGAGAAGCTGTCTGTTTCCGATCCACTTTTGCTTCACCGGTTTGCATATTACCAGCTTGAACAGCTTTGCCTATTGGACCAAAGTACAACTCGGGGATATAGCCACGTTTATATCTTCGGGATGACAACGTTTCCACTCAAGGCGGATGAAGGCATTGCATATGTCCTTTTATCACTGGTTTCCAGGCCGAGGCATCGATAGCTGGATGGCTGCACACATTCAGCATTTACGGGCATTTGTGCTATACATAATTGCAACTGCCGACTCCCACAACTCGCTATGGCGCCGCCTTGAAACCGGCCAACCGCCGCTTGCCCCGCCAACTGAAAGGTTCATCACATGGCGGAACAACAGGATGAGAAGCCAAAACTGCCGCTCGCCGGAATCTTTGCGCTACTGGCGATGGTTAGCAGCTTTCTCATCTACCAGGAAATCTCACTCCAGACCTCCCGGCCCATCAGCAAGGGGATCAGTTCCCATGTTTTCATGGAAGCGGGAATTGTCCAGTCACGGCTCTGGCAGGACCCATTCGATGCGGTAGAAGCATATCGGCTGAGTGAACCGAAAATGTCCGGGACAGTGTGCGAAGAAGCGGGTCCATATCACCTGGACAAACTTGTCGAAGTTCTCGCAAATTCTGGCGTTTCCTCCCAGCTCCGGGTCCTGCCGGTGTTCGTCGATGGAAGCCCCTACTCCAGTGGCGCTGAGGTCAGGCTCAATGATCGTTATGCTGTGGTTTCTGCCTTTGGCGCTGCAGAGTACGTGCCGGAGTCGGGGGAATATATCCGTTTTTTTACGTGGAATCACACATGTGAGAAAAAATCGAACGGGCAGCGAGAGGTCGCGGCAACCAAATCTGTGCTGATCCCTGCCGAGCTATTCATTCCCAGGGAAAAACTTCCGGAAAATAAACCACATGTACTTGTTCTATGGCTTAAGGCCCAGGATTTCGGCCGAAACCCGTTCACCTCCTTGAGTGAGTTGATGACGCACCTCGACAGCGAATTCGAGAAATATCAAATAAATCTGACATATGACGTTTTAGGCCCCAGGTTCTCCACCGCCCTGCGCGCAATGGTGCAGGAGGTAGAAGACAAGTTAGGCGAGGAGGCAAGGCAATCCAGCGGGGAATGTCCTTCCTCCCATCCACCACTCGATGCATTGAGGAACGTTCAGTTTTATTCACCCTGGGCAACGGCGGAAGACACGTTTCTGCTTGATGATTCGCCCTACCCAGATAAAAATAAAGCGGAAAAAGAAGCGGCCGAAGCAATCGACAAGCTCTGCAGCTGTCCCGGCAGGACACTCACCGGCAATGGTGGTGACGGGCGAACGGAAACTGCGGAGAATCCGCCGATTGTGGAGCGCCTGTTTTCGTGCGCGGGTATTAAAAACTTTCGTAGGACGATTGGCACAGACGCAGTACTGGCCGAGCACCTGGTTCAGGAACTGAGCCGCCGCCAGCTCAGGTTGAAGAATTGTTCAGGAAGCAAATTCGGGAAAGATACAAAAGAATCCTGCGAATTCAAGGTGGCCCTGATTTCTGAGTGGGATACCTTGTATGGGCGGGCCCTCCCACGCACTTTTGTGGCAGTAGCGTCAAGTGAAACCGGCTCTGGCAAGTCCGGCCCTGAACTGGAGGCGGAATTGAATAAGCTGCGTAGAGACGAATGGCCAGAATGGGTGTCGCATCACTCGTATCTTGCAGGGCTTGACGGCGAACTGCCGGCAACGCAAAGCAGCAAAACGGAAAACAGGAGCAGCGATAAAGATACCGAGGGTGCAG
>Ga0134128_10004993_pt1 | contig 16129 bp, 17 predicted proteins | sample KB31754_FD_96462 | JGI IMG/M metagenome (GOLD analysis project Ga0134128, IMG submission 96462) | Terrestrial soil microbial communities with excess Nitrogen fertilizer from Kellogg Biological Station, Michigan, USA - KB3-175-4 | ecosystem: Environmental > Terrestrial > Soil > Unclassified ...
GACCAGCTTCGGCATCACGGCCTTGAGGCCGCCGAACTCCGAGATCTGCCGCGTGTGGCGCCGATCCGACAGCATGCCGACGATAAGGAAGAGACCGCCGGTCGAGATGCCGTGCGCGATCATCTGGAAGACGGAGCCCTGCACGCCGTTCACCGTCAGCGCGCAGATGCCGAGCACGACGATGCCGAGGTGGCTCACCGAGGAGTACGCCACCAGCTTCTTCATGTCCGGCTGCACCATCGCCACGAGCGCGCCGTAGACGATGCCGACGACCGCGAGCGTCGCGAGATACGGCGCGAAGAAGCGCGCGGCCTCCGGGAAGAGCGGGAACGCGAACCGCAGCAGGCCGTACGTGCCCATCTTCAGGAGCACGCCCGCCAGAATGACCGAGCCCGCGGTCGGCGCCTCGACGTGCGCGTCGGGCAGCCAGGTGTGGAACGGGAAGATCGGCACCTTGATCGCGAAGGCGCCGGCGAAGGCCAGGAAGAGCCAGGTCTGCAGGCCGCCCGGAATCGAAAGCGCGAGCAGGTCCGGCAGGTCGAAGCTCGGCACGCCGGTCTGGCCCTGGTGGAACGACGAGAGCCACAGGATGGCGACGAGCATCAGGACGCTGCCCGCCATGGTGTAGAGGATGAACTTGATCGCGGCGTAGATGCGCCGGTCGTAGCCCCAGATCCCGATGAGGAAATACATCGGAATCAGCATCGCGTCCCAGAAGAGATAGAAGAGGAAGAGGTCCAGCGAGATGAAGACGCCGATCATCGCCGCCTCGAGCGCCAGCATGAAGAAGGCGAACTCGCGCACGCGCGACTCGATTGACTCCCACGAACACAGCAGGGCCAGCGGCGTCAGGAACGTCGTGAGGACGATCAGCAGCAGGCTGATGCCGTCCACCCCGACGTGGTACGAGATGCCGAACTCCGGCAGCCAGGTGTAGCGCTCGACGAACTGGTAGTCGGCCGACGCCGGGTCGAACTTCCACCAGAGCGCGAGGCTGACCAGGAACGTCAGGACCGATACGGCGAGCGCGACCTGGCGCACCAGCGGGTCGCGTCCGCGGCCCGTCAGGAGCACCGCGACGCCGCCCACCAGCGGCACGAGGACGAGCGTCGTCAAGATCCCGGTCATCGCCACAGGAAGTACCCCACGATCACAATCACGCCGACGAAGAGCGACATGGCGTAGGCCCGCACCGAGCCGGTCTGCAGCCGCCGGAGTACCGCGCTCGATCCACGGACGGCGAACCCGACGCTGTTGACGGTGCCGTCGATGAGCCCGGCGTCCACGCCGCGCCACAGGAAGAAGGTCGAGACGCGTTTGATGGGTTGGACGATGATCGCGTCGTAGATTTCGTCCACGTAGTACTTGCCGAGGAGCGTGCGGTAGAGCACGCCGAAGCGCGCGGCCATCGTGTCCGCGATGCGTGGATTCCTGAACCAGATCAGCGACGCCAGGCCGATGCCGCCAAAGGCCGCGAGGACCGACACGCCCATCAGCATCCACTCGGTGCCGGCGCTCTCCCCTTCCGCGGCGGTCGGGGCTTCCGGCACGGGCGGCGCGACGGCGATGCCGCCGTTGGCATCGGCGGCGATCGTCGGCGCGACGAAACTCGGCGCCAGATAGTGCTCGAGCCGGTTGCCGCCGCCGAGTGTCTCGGGCACGCCGACGTAGCCCGCGAACACCGCGCCTACCGCCAGCACCACGAGCGCGACGGCCATCGCCATCGGCGCGTCGTGGAGGTGCCCCTTCGACTCGGCGGTTCCGGCCTCGCTCAGAGCAGCCCCGCGTCCGTGGTCGTCGCCATGCGCCGGAGCGCCGTGCGCGTCAGCGGCCGCCGCGCGACGCTCGCCGAAGAACGTCAGGTAGAGCAGCCGGAACATGTACGTCGCCGTGAGAAACGCCGTCGCGACGCCGATCGCCCAGAGCACCGTGTGGCCGCTCGCGAACGTCCGGCCGAGGATCTCGTCCTTCGAGAAGAAGCCCGAGAAGAGCGGCACGCCCGCGATGGCCAGGGTGCCGACGAGGAACGTCCAGAACGTAATCGGCAGCTCCTTCCGGAGGCCGCCCATGCGCCGCATGTCCTGCTCGCCGTGCAGCGCGTGAATCACCGCGCCGGACCCCAGGAACAACAGCGCCTTGAAGAACGCGTGGGTGTAGAGATGAAAGATGCCGCCCGCGAACGCGCCGACGCCCATCGCGAGGAACATGTAGCCGAGCTGCGAGACCGTCGAGTACGCCAGCACGCGCTTGATGTCGTTCTGGACGAGCCCGATCGTGCCGGCCATCAGCGCCGTCAGACACCCGATGACCGCGACGACGTTCAGCGTGAGCGGCGCGTGGCTGAAGAGCACCGCGTTCCGCCCGATCATGTACACGCCCGCCGTCACCATCGTCGCCGCGTGGATGAGGGCGGAGACCGGCGTCGGGCCTTCCATGGCGTCCGGCAGCCAGACGTAGAGCGGAATCTGCGCCGACTTGCCGGTCGCCCCGAGGAACAGCAGCAGCGTGATGCCGGTGACGATGCCCACGCTCGTCTCGATCGGCAGCTGCGACGCACGGAACGCGACCTGCTGGAAGTCGAGCGTGTGGAAGGTCGCGAAGATCGCGGCCATGCCGAGGATGAAGCCCCAGTCGCCGACGCGGTTGACGACGAACGCCTTCTTGCCGGCGTCGGCGGCGGACTGTTTCGTGAACCAGAAGCCGACGAGCAGGTAGGAGCAGAGGCCCACGCCCTCCCAGCCGACGAACATGATCGGGAAGCTCGCGCCGAGGACGAGCACGAGCATGAACGCCGCGAACAGGTTCAGGTACGAAAAGTACCGCGCGTACTCGCCGTCGGTCTCGTCGTGCATGTAGTCCGTCGAGTAGAGGTGAATCAGCGATCCGATGCCCGTGATGACGAGGATCATCACCGACGACAGCGGATCGACCCTGAACTCGAGCGGAATCGACAGCGGTCCGGACTGTATCCAGGAGAAGACGACCTGGTCGATGGCGCGCACGCCGCCGATCGGCGCCTGGTGCAGGAGCGACCAGACGACCATCACGGCGACGCCGAACGACGCGCCGATCGCCGCGACGGCGATGGTGCCCGACGCCGTCTTCGTCAGCTTCCGGCCCAGCGTCGCGTTGACGAGGAAGCCGAGCAGCGGCAGCAGGGGGATGAGCAGCAGGCTCACGCGGTCACCATTTGAGGGATGTGAACGCGTCCGGGTTGAGCGACTCCTTGTGCCGGAACAGCGCGATGAGAATGGCCAGGCCGACGGCGGCCTCGGCCGCCGCCACCGTGATGACGAAGAACACGATGATCTGCCCGTCCACCGTGCCGCGGTAGCGATCGACCGCGATGAACGTGAGGTTGACCGCGTTCAGCATCACCTCGACCGAGAGCAGGATCGTGATGAGGTTGCGGCGCAGGAACACCCCGGCCGTGCCGATCGAAAACAGGACGGCCGAGAGCAGCAGATACGAGTTGAGCGTAGGCTCGGGCACTTACCGCGCCTCCTTGCGGGCGAGCACGATGGCCCCGACCATGGCCACCAGAATCAGGACCGACGTCGCCTCGAAGGCAAACGCGTAGTCGCGGAAGAGCTTCACGCCGATGTCGTACACGGTCGCGACCGGCGCGCCGCGATCGCTCGACGGCAGCGGCGTCGAGACGACGCGCACGAGCGCGAGCGCCAGCTCGATCGCGAACACCGCCGAGAGCACGGCGCCGATCCGCCGCGGCCCGGCGCCGAACATCCGCCGCGGCTCGCCGCCGGCATCGTCGGTCGGCACGTTGAGCAGCATGACGACGAACAGGAACAGCACCATGATCGCGCCGACGTACACGATGATCTGGATCATCGCGGCGAACGACGCGTCGAGCTGGATGTAGAGCCCCGCCAGCGCCGCGAAGGAGACGATGAGCAGGAACACGCTGTACATCGGGTTCCGCTGCCCGACGACGAGGACGGACGAGACGACGAGGATGGCGGCGAGAATCCAGAAGGTGATCGCGTCCACGGCTACCACCCCATGTAGATGACCACGCCGGCGGTCACCAGAAGATTGACGACCGCCGCCGGCAGCAGCCACTTCCAGCCGAACTCCATCAGCTGGTCATAGCGGTAGCGCGGCAGCGTCCAGCGCATCCAGATGTAGAAGAAGAGGATCGCGAAGACCTTGACGAGGAACCAGATCCACTCGAAGCCGTCGGGCAGCGGGAACGGGCCGTGCCAGCCGCCGAGGAACAGGTCCGTCGCGACGGCCGAGACCGTCGCCATGTTCACGTACTCCGCGAGGAAGAACAGCGCGAAGCTCATCGAGCTGTACTCGGTGTGATAGCCGGCGACCAGCTCCTGCTCCGCCTCCGGAAAATCGAACGGCGCGCGGTTCGTCTCGGCGACGCCCGCGGTGAGGAAGATCAGGAACCCGATCGGCTGCAGGAACAGATACCAGTGCGGGATGAACCCGAACCAGTAGCCCGACTGCTGATCGACGATGCCGCGCAGCGAGAGCGACCCCGCCAGCATGATGACCGCCGCGAACGAGAGGCCGTAGGCCAGCTCGTAGCTGATCATCTGCGCGGAAGACCGCAGACCGCCGAGGAGCGAATACTTGCTGTTGGACGCCCAGCCGGCGAGCACCACGCCATACACGCCCATCGACGAGATGGCGAAGATGACGAGCAGGCCGACGTTCACGTCGGCCGCCGCGAGGTGAATCGGGTGATCGAGGAACCCGAAGAACGTCGTGTCGGCGCCGAACGGAATCACGGCGAACGCCGCGAACGCCGCCGTCGCCGACAGCACCGGCGCCGCATAGAAGAGGATGACGTCCGCGCCCTTCGGCCGGAGCTCCTCTTTCATGATGAGCTTCAGGATGTCGGCGAGCGGCTGCATCAGGCCCTTCGGCCCGACCAGATACGGGCCGTACCGCTCCTGAATCAGGCCCGCGACCTTGCGCTCCATGTACACGAGCACGGCCGCCGTGATCTGCAGCGCAAAAAACACCACCACGATGATGACGAGGTGGACGATGAGCTCGCGGGAGATGCCGAAGATCATGCGCGTCTAGTGGGCCGCGAGCGCCGGCGCGCTCGACCGCCAGGGCGCCGGCACCGTGCACCGGCCCTCCCGGATGTGCGCTTCGTATTCCGCGCGGAACGTCTTGATGGTCGAGAGCACGGGCGTCGCCGCGGCGTCGCCGAACGCGCACAGCGTCTTGCCCAGGATGTTGTTGCCGATCGACAGCAGCAGGTCGATGTCCTTCATCTGCCCCTGCCCCGACTCGATCTTCGACAGGAGGCGGTGCAGCCAGTCGCCGCCCTCGCGGCACGGCGTGCATTTGCCGCACGACTCGTGCTTGTAGAAGTGCAGCAGGTTCTGCGCCGCCCACACCATGCACGTCGTCTCGTCCATGACGATGATGCCGGCCGAGCCGAGAAGCGACCCCGCCTTCTGGACGCCGTCGAAGCTGGCCGGGATGTCGATCTCGTTCGGCAGCAGGACCGGCACCGACGAGCCGCCGGGGATCACGCACTTCAGCTGGTGCCCGCCGCGGATGCCGCCCCCGAACTTCGGGTCGTAGATGAGGTCCCTGAGCGAGACGTCCATCGACGTCTCGTAGACGCCCGGACGCTGGACGTGGCCGCTGAGGCAGTAGAGCTTCGGCCCGCCGTTCTTCTCCGGGCCGATCTTCGCGAACCAGTCGGCGCCGTGCTCGATGATGAGCGGCACGTTGCAGAGGGTCTCGACGTTGTTGACGGCCGTCGGGCAGCCGTACAGGCCGTGCGACGCCGGAAACGGCGGCTTGAGCCGCGGCTGCGCGCGCTTGCCCTCGAGCGACTCGATGAGCGCGGTCTCTTCGCCGGCCTCATACGCGCCGGCGCCGCGATGGATGTGGATCTCGCAGTCGAAGCCCGTGCCGAAGATGTTCTTGCCGATGAACCCGGCGGCGCGCGCCTTCGCCAGCTCGGCCTCGAGCACTTCCTGCACGTGCCAGAACTCGCCGCGGATGTAGATGTAGGCCGTCTGCGAGCCGATCGCGTAGCAGCCGATGAGACAGCCCTCGAAGAGCAGATGCGGGTTGCGCTCCATCAGCACGTGATCCTTGAACGTGCCCGGCTCGCTCTCGTCCGCGTTGCAGCAGATGTATTTCGGCTTCGGCGACTTCTTGTCGACGAACTGCCACTTCATGCCCGTCGGAAACCCCGCGCCGCCGCGCCCCCGCAGGCCCGACTGCTTCACCTGATCGATCACCTGATCGGGCGTCAGGCCGAGCGCCTTCTTCAAGGCCGCGTAGCCGCCCTGCTTCGTGTAGAAGTCGAGCGTGTAGCCGTTGGGCTCGCGGACGTGCTGCGTGAGATACAGGTCCATGTCGGTGTCTTGGATCGTCAGGGGGTCAGACCCGCGTGCGCGGCTGGGTCAGACCCCGCGTCATCGTTCAACTTTCAGATGGCACCCGGTCACCGCCGCGTCGCCCTTCGCGCGGAGCGCCTCGACGAGCGCGCGCACGCCGTCGGGTGACTGACACTCGTGCCAGGCGTCGTTCACGCCGACGACCGGCGCCCGATCGCAGGCGCCGAGACACTCGACCTCGACGAGCGTGAAGTCGCCCGCCGGATCGGTCTCTCCCACGCCGATGCCGAGCACCTTCGAGAACTCCTCGGTGACCCGCTCGGCGCCCATCAGTGCGCACGAGAGCGTCCGGCACACCTGGATGACGCGCTTCCCCACCGGCCGCGTGTAGAACATCGTGTAGAACGACACGACGTCCTCGACCTCCGCCGGCGTGCACCGAATCGCCGCGGCGACGTGCGCCATCGCGTTCTGGGTGATGTAGCCCTGCTGCTTCTGCGCGAGATAGAGCGCCGCCAGGATCGCGGACTTCCGCTCTTCGGGCGGATAGCGCGCGCAGATCTCCTCGAGCTTCGCCTGGTTGTCAGCGGTGTAGACGAACGCCGGCCCGAGCTCGGGAACGGCGCGGGCAGACTGGTGGTGCCCGCGCCCGTAATCCATGCGCGGATGAAAGCTCATCGATTTGGCCGGGGGACTTCGTCCCGCCGGACCCCCTGACACGCTCTCTCGCGGGGGCCCCACACCCCGCTCCGTTCGCGTGACTCGCGGGGCCGCTGCCCCGCTCGTGCCTCTCGTTGCGGAAGATTGCTCATCGATCGACATCTCCCATGACGACGTCCGTCGATCCGATGACCGCGATGACGTCGGCGATGAGGCCGCCGACGATCATCTTCGGCAGCGCCTGGCAGGCGAAGAACGACGGCGCGCGCGACTTCACGCGGACGGGCCGGTTCGTGCCGTCAGAGACGACGTAGAACCCGTGCTCGCCGCGCGGGCCCTCGACCGGCACGTAGGCCTCGCCCTTCGGCACGTTGAAGCCCTGCGAGTAGATCAGGAAGTGCTGGATGAGCGCTTCCATTTCCGTGTACACGCGGTCCTTCGGCGGCGGCACGATGCGGTAGTCGCCGCAGTCGAACGCGCCCGATGGCGTGATGCGCGCGAGCGCCTGCCGGCAGATCTTCACGCTCTGGCGCATCTCCTCGATCTTCACGAGGTAGCGCGCGTAGACGTCACCGCCGGTCTGGGTCGGCACGACGAAGTCGAACGTCTCGTATTTCAGGTACGGGAACACCTTGCGGACGTCGTACGGGATGCCCACCGCGCGGGCCATCGGCCCGACGAGCCCCATCCCGAGCGTGTCTTCCTTCGACAGGTAGCCGACGCCTTTCGTCCGGCGCAGCCACACGTCGTTCTTGGTCAGGAGCTTCTCGTAGCCGTCGATGCGCTCCGGGAACATGTCGAGAAACGCGGTGACGGCCTCGTGGAACCCGCGCGGCAGATCCTCGCGGAGGCCGCCGACGCGGATGTAGCTCGGGAACATGCGGAAGCCGGCGAGCATCTCGTTGAGATTGAGCAGCTGCTCGCGCTCGCCGAGGCAGTACATCATCACGGAGATCGCGCCGATCTCCATGCCGTGCGTGCCGAGCCAGAGCAAGTGGCTGTTGATGCGCTGGAGCTCGGCGATGAGGACGCGGATCCAGGTCACGCGATCCGGCATCTGGTCGCCGATGCCGAGCAGGCGCTCGACCGACAGGCAGAACGCGAGGCTGTTGGACTGCGCGCCGAGGTAATCCATCCGCTCGACGAGCGGGATGACCTGCTGCCACTTCTTCTGTTCGGCCGTCTTCTCGATGCCGGTGTGCAGGAAGCCGATCGTCGGCCGCGCCGAGACGATGTTCTCGCCGTCGAGCTCGAGCACGAGGTTGAGGACGCCGTGCGTGCTGGGGTGCTGCGGCCCCATGTTCACGGTCATCGTTTCGGTGCGCAACTCGGGCATCGTCTACAAGGCCTCTTCCACCAGCTCGCAGATTGCGTGCAGGATGGTCCGCTGCACTTCCTGGACGCGGGCCGTGCTCGGGTCGGGCACGTTCACGTGCACGTCCACGAGTCGTCCCGTCTCGCCGCCATCCCCGCCCGTCAGGCCGATCGTCTTCAGTCCCGCCGCCCGGGCCCGCTTCAGCGCCGCGTTCACGTTCGCCGATCGGCCGCTCGTCGTGATGCCGACCGCGACGTCACCGGGCCGGCCGAGCGCCTCGATCTGCCGGGCGAACACGGCTTCGTACCCGTAGTCGTTGCCGAGCGCGGTCACGACCGCGCTGTCGGCCGCGAGCGCGATGGCCGCCGCGGCGCGGCGCTCGCGCATGAAGCGGCCGACGAACTCCCCGGCCAGGTGCTGCGCGTCGCCCGCGCTGCCGCCGTTGCCGAACGCCAGCACCAGATGCCCGGCCCGCACCGCGTCGCGCAGCATCGACGCGGCTTCGGCGACGACCGCCGCGCGCTCGGCCGCCACCCGGCGATGCAGGTCGGCCGACTGTTCGAGCGCCGCTCGAACGCGCGCGGCGTCGGTCACGATCCGCCGGGCGGCCGCCGGCTGGGCACGCGCGACGCCCGGAAAGTGGCCGCGAATTCCTCGGCCGTCACCTGAATCGGCTCCCACCCGCTCGTTTCCTTGCGGATCTGCACCGGGTAGTCCTTGCGCAGCGGGAACCCCTCCCAGTCGTCGGGCATCAGGATGCGCCGCAGGTCGGGATGGTCGTCGAACAGGATGCCGAAGAGGTCGTAGATCTCCCGCTCGGGCCAGCCGGCGGCCGGATAGACCGACGTCACGCTCGGCAGCCGCGGGTCGTCGTCGGGCACCTGCACCTTGAGCCGCAGGCGTCGAGGCGCGGCGGCGCCCGACGGCTGGCTGAACGCCGCGCCGAGGCAGGCGACGTGATACACGGCCTGGAAGCGCGGATGCGCGGGCGCGAAATCGGCGGCCGTCGCGTCGACGAAAAAGGCGAACTGCAGATCGGGATGGTCGCGCAGCGTGCGGCACACCTCGACGAGGTCGCCGCGGTCCACCTGGATGGACGGCATGCCGTCGGCCGACGGCGCGTCGTCGAGCGACACGCCCGGCATCGCGGCGCGCAGAGTCTCGAGGACGGAGGTCATGCCAGTCGTGGCCATCGGCGTAGTGGGTCTGCGGGCGCGCCGGCTAGGCGCTCATCCGCGAATTCTTGATCTTCCGCTGGAGCTGGACGATGCCGTAGATGAGCGACTCGGGACGCGGGGGGCAGCCCGGCACGAAGACGTCAATCGGCACGATCTGGTCGCAGCCCTGGACGATCGCGTAGTTGTCGAACACGCCGCCGCAGCTCGCGCAGGCGCCCATCGAGATGACCCACTTCGGCTCGGGCATCTGGTCGTAGACGCGGCGCAGCACCGGCGCCATCTTTCGCGACAGGCGGCCGGCGACGATCATCAGGTCGGACTGGCGGGGCGATCCGCGGAACACTTCGGCGCCGAAGCGCGCGATGTCGTACCGGCCGCAGCTCATCGCCATCATCTCGATCGCGCAGCACGCGAGGCCGAACGTCACGGGCCAGATCGCCGAGCGCCGCGCCCACTGGACGGCCTTCTCGACGGTGGTCGTGAGGATGGGAATCTCGAAGTCAGGCATCGTCGTGACCTACCGGCGGCGCTCGCCGCTCCAGTCGAAGGCGCCCTTGCGCCACACGTAGATGTATCCGGTGACGAGGAGGCCGAAGAACGTGACGATCTGCCAGAACCCGGTCGTGCCGAGCGTGCGGAACGCCGTCGCCCAGGGATAGAGGAAGGCCACCTCGATGTCGAAGAGCAGGAAGATCATCGCCACGAGATAGAACTTCACCGACTGCCGCTCGCGCGCATCGCCCACCGCGGGCATGCCGCACTCGTACGGCGCCGACTTCTCGGGCGTCGGCCGCCGCGGGCCGAGGAACTGGCTCAAGAAAATGTTACCCCCGGCGAACCCTACGCCGAGACCGATCATGATGAGGATGGGCAGGTAACCTGGCATGCGTGGAGCGCCCCGGCCCGGCCGCGCCCTGGGCGCTTGTACCGGACCGGAACAAGCTCAAATCCTAGATCAACTACACTCGTCTCGTCCATGCACATCCGCTTGAACGGTGAGCCGCAGGAGCTGCCGGCGCCGGAATCGGTCGCCGCGCTCCTCGCGCGTCTGGGCCTCGACCCGCGCACCGTGGCCGTCGAGGTCAACCGCGCCGTGGTGAAGCGCGTGCGCTACACCGAGACCGACATCCAGGATGGCGCCGAGGTCGAAATCGTCGCCTTCGTTGGCGGCGGCTGAGCCGCCGTGCGCTTCACCGAGACCGCCATCGCCGGCGTCTTCGTCGTCGATGCCGACGTGTTTCCCGATCCGCGCGGCGAGTTCGTCCGTGCCTGGGCCGCCGACGACTACGCGCGCCGCGGCCTCGAGACCGCCATCGTGCAGTGCAGCGTCTCGGCGAACCCCAGGCGGGGCACGCTGAGGGGCCTTCACTACCAGACGCCGCCCTTCGACGGCGCGAAGACCGTGCGGACGACGCGCGGCGCGATTTTCGACGTCGCGGTCGACCTTCGGCCCGAGTCGCCGACGTTCCTCGGCTGGGTCGGCGTCGAGCTCACCGAGGCCAACCGGCGCGCCCTCTACGTCCCGGCCGGGTGCGCCCACGGCTACCAGACGCTGGTCGACGACGCCGAGATGATGTATTTCACGTCGGCGGCCTACGCGCCGGCGCATCAGGCGGGCGTGCGCTGGGACGATCCGGCGTTCGGCATCACGTGGCCGCTCGCGCCGACGCTGATCCACGACCGCGATCGCGCCTATCCCGACTTCCGGCGCGCGTGATGGACCCCGATCCAGTCTCGGGCGGCGGCACGCCGCGCGACCGCCGCTGGTGGCACCAGCCGGCCTGGCTCGCCGGCGAGGCGCTGCTCGTCTTCGTCATCGTGTTCAGCGCGCTGGGCGGCCCCGCCCGCCACTGGCGGGTGCCGCTCCACTATTCGGAGGACGCGCTCGAGTACCTGATGCAGGCGAAAGGGACGCTCCAGGATGGCTGGTGGTGGAGCCATCCGCGGATCGGCGCCCCAGGGACCTTCGAGCAGCTGAGCTATCCGTCGAACACCAATGTCGACCAGGCGCTCGTCTGGGTCGCACGCTGGTTCACACGCGACCCGGGTCTCGCGGTCAACATGACGTGGCTCGTCATGGTCGCGCTCTCCTCCGTCATCGCGACCGGCGGCTTCCGGCTCGTCGGTTTGTCTCCGCCGTTCGCGTTTCTCGGCGGCGTGCTGTTCGCGCTGGTCCCGTACGCGCTGTCGCGCAACATCCAGCATTTCAGCCTGGCGATCTACCTCGTGCCGATTCCTTGCGCCGCCGCGCTCGTCATCGCGGCGCGCGACGCGCGGATGACGCGGCGCACGCGCGGGTGGCTGGCCGCGGGCTGCGTCCTCGTCAGCCTGAACTACGTCTACTACGCCTTCTTCGCCGCGTTCGTGCTGCTCGTGGCGATGGCCATGGCGGCAGTGCGCGACTGGCGATCGCGCGCGCTTCGCGACGGCGCGCTCCTCCTCACGATCATCATCATCGTCACGGCCGTCAATCTCGCGCCGAGTCTCCGTGCGTGGGCGGTGGCCGGCAAGCCGCTGGTGATTCCGGCCAAGACCGCCGGCGAGTCGGATACGTACGGGCTCAAGATCCGCCAGCTGCTGAGCCCGGTGCCGGATCACCCGCTCGCGATCTTCGCGCGGCTCGCGACGCTCGAACGGCGCGCGGCCTTCCCCATCGAAACGGAGAACACGACGTCGCGGCTGGGACTCGTCGGGTCGCTCGGCTTCGTCGGATTGATGGCCACGCTCGTCCTGCCGGGCGTGCGCCGGACGTTTCGCGATCGCGAGCTGGTCGCCTCCGCCGCTGGCCTCACGCTGGCGCTCGTCCTGCTGGCGACGGTCGGCGGGCTTGGCAGCTTCTTCAGCCTGCTGGTGTCGCCCGAGATCCGCGCCTACGACCGCGTCTGCCCGTTCCTGGCGTTCTTCGCGCTCGTCGCCGTCGGCCTCCTGCTCGACCAGACGCGGCCCAGGGAACGTCTGTGGCAGGCCGTCGTCGTTTCGGGCGTCCTGGTGATCGGCGTATGGGATCAGATCGGCGCCGCCGCGCCGCTCAATCAGGAGTACGCCGCGATCCGCGCGGAGCAGGCGTCGGTCAACGCGTTCGTGCAGACGCTCGAGGCGCGGCTCCCGGCCGGGGCGATGGTGTTTCAGCTGCCACTCACCACGTATCTGAACGACGCCGGCGAAGGGCGCCTGCAGACGTACGACGAGATCAAGCCGTACCTGGCGTCGCGGACGCTGCATTGGAGCTATCCGGCGCTCGACAACGCGGTCGTGCGCTGGCAGCATGCGGTCGCCCGGCTGCCGCCGCGCGCGATGGCGCAGGCCCTGCGCGACGCGGGCTTCGCCGCGGTGGCCATCGATCGCAAGGGCTACGCCGATGACGGCCAGGCGCTCATCGGGGCGCTCACGCCCGCGGGCCAGCCGGCGCCGGTCCTGGCCGACTCCCCCGACGACGTCGCGCTCGATCTCGCGCACGTCGCGGCGTCGCCGGAAGGCGTCGCGCGTCTGCCGGCGTGGACCGGCGCCTTCGGCCCCGTCAGCACGGGCCTTCCGGCCTGCACGTTTGCCGTCACCGCGCACATCGACAGCGTCGGACCGCTGAAGGCGCCGGTCTCGGGTCCGCTCACGGTCGAACGCGCCTCGACGTACGCGATCCGCGGCTGGGCCATCGACGACGCGCATCAGGCGCTCGCCGGCGACGTCGATCTCGTCGTCGACGGCCAGCCCGAAGGGATGTTCTACGGCGTGAACCGGCCGGACATCGCGACGCGCGCGGGCCAGCCCGGCTATCGGTATTCCGGCGTCCTCGCGGTGGTGCCGACCGCCAGGCTCCGGACCGGTCCGCATCGGCTGGACCTCCGCGTCGTCGCCGCCGATCGGAGTTGCGCGAGCGACGCGGCGACGCTCACCGTGATCGTGCCGCCCGTGGTCTAATCGCTTCGAGCGCTCCGTGGCCAAAACCTCTCGTGAGTCCGGCGAATCGATCGTGGCCGACAACCGGAAGGCGCGCCACGACTACCACCTGCTCGAGGAGTTCGAGGCGGGTCTCGCGCTGCAGGGCACGGAGGTCAAGGCGGCGCGCGAGGGCCGCGTGCAGCTGCGCGACAGCTACTGCCGCTTCGAGCGCGGCGAGGCGTACCTGCTCGGCGCGCACATCGGTCAGTACAGCCACGGCGGCTACGCCACCCACGACCCCGAACGCCCTCGAAAGCTGCTGCTGCACAAGACCGAGCTGAACAAGCTGCTCGGCAAGACGACGGAGAAAGGCCTGACGATCGTGCCGCTGCGCCTGTACTGGAAGAACGGCCGGTTGAAAGCGGCGATCGCCCTCGCGAAGGGCAAGAACACGATCGACAAACGCGAGACGATTCGACGGCGCGAAACGGAGCGCGAGACGCGCGCGGCGGTCAAGACGCGGCGCGTATAATGACCCCGAAATTGAAAACGTCCGGCATGCCGACTCGATCCGCCACCGACATCTCCGTCCCTCTGCTCGACCTGACGGCGCAGTACTGGCCGCTTCGCGACGACGTGCTCGCGGCGATCGCGCGCGTCTGCGACAGCCAGCGGTTCATCATGGGACCCGAGGTCGAGGCGCTCGAGCGCGACCTCGCGTCGCGGATCGGCGTCGCGCACGCCGTCACGGTCTCCTCGGGCACCGATGCGCTTCTCGCGGCGCTCATGGCGCTCGGCGTCGGTCCCGGCGCGGAAGTCATCACGCCGACCTATTCGTTTTTCGCCACCGCGGGTTGCGTCGCGCGGCTGGGCGCGACGCCGGTGTTCGTCGACATCGATCCGGCGACGTTCAACGTGACGGCCGACGCCATCGCGCGCGCCCTCACGCCGCGCACGCGCGCGATTCTGCCCGTGCACCTCTATGGACTCTGCGCGGACATGGACGCGATCCTCGCGGTCGCCGCCCGTGCGGGCGTGCCCGTCATCGAGGACGCAGCCCAGGCGATCGACGCGCGCGTGCACGGCCGAACCGCGGGCACGATGGGCGCAGCCGGCTGCTTCTCGTTTTTCCCGTCGAAGAACCTCGGCGCCTTCGGCGATGGCGGTCTCGTCACGACGAACGATCCGGTGCTCGCGACGGAGCTGCGACTCCTGCGCAATCACGGCGCCGAGCCGAAGTACTATCACTCGCGCATCGGCGGCAACTTCCGCCTGGACGCGCTTCAGGCGGCCATCCTGCGCGTGAAGCTGCCCCACCTCGACGCGTGGACGGCCGGCCGGCGCCGCAACGCGGCGCGCTACCGGACGCTCTTCGCCGAGGCGGGCCTGACGCAGACGATCGCGCTGCCGACAGCGCCGGGCGGCTACGACCACATCTACAACCAGTTCGTGATTTGCGCGCCGAAGCGCGACGACCTGCGCGCGCATCTCCTCGCGCATCGCATCCACACCGAGATCTACTATCCGGTGCCCTTCCATCGGCAGGTCTGCTTTGCCGATGTGCCGACGGCCGCCGGCAGCTTCCCGCACGCCGATCGCGCCGCGGCGACGTCCCTCGCGCTCCCGATCTACGGCGAGCTCACCGACGACCAGCTGCAGCACGTCGTCTCGACCATCGCCGATTTCTACGCCGGCGCGGCATGAGGCTGCTCGTCCTCGTCGTCGGCGCCGGCGGCCAGCTCGGCGAAGCGATGGTCGAGGGCCTGGGCGCCCGTCACGAAATCATCGCCCGCACGCACGCGGAGCTGGACGTCACGTCGGCCGCCGCCGTCGCCAGGCAGGTGGCCGACCTGTGCCCCGACACCATCGTCAACTGCTCGGCTTACACCGACGTGGACGGCGCCGAGGATCAGCCCGCCGCGGCGCTGGCGGTGAACGCGTGGGGGCCGCGCGCCCTGGCGCGCGCGGCGAGCGCCATTGAAGCGACGCTCGTGCACTTCAGCACCGATTTCGTGTTCGACGGCCAGGCGTCGAGGCCGTACACGGAAGACGACCTGCCGAACCCGCGCAGCGTCTACGCGATGTCGAAACTCCTCGGCGAGTGGTTCGCGGCCGGAACGCCGCGCCATTACGTCGTGCGGGTCGAGAGCCTCTTCGGCGGCCGCCGCGCGAAAAGCAGCATCGACCGGATCGCCGACGGTCTCGAGGCGGGCCAGCCCGTGCGCGCGTTCTCCGACCGCACGGTGTCGCCGAGTTTCGTGGATGACGTCGTCGCGGCCACGATGGCGCTGCTCGACCGGCGGCCGTCGTCAGGCGTCTATCACTGCGTCAACGACGGCCACTCGACCTGGCTCGGCGTCGCGAAGGAGATCGCACGCCTCACGGGCCAGCCGCCGGACCGAATCGAGGCCGTCCGCATGGCGGACGCCGGACTGAAGGCCTCGAGGCCGCTCTTCGCGGCGCTCGATCCAGGCAAGCTCGCCGCCTCCGCCCTCCCGATGCCGACGTGGCAGGACGCGCTGGCCCGCTACGTGCGCGCACGCGCCGCCGCCACGACTCGGTAGTCGTAAGACCATTAGCACGAAGAGGACGGAGGGCCGCAGAGTACTAAGAGCCTCCGTGCCCTCCATGCCCTCCGTGTTAAGTGTGTCGACTTTCGATCAGATCAGCGACCATCGCCCCGATCGCGAGTGACGACGTCAGGCCCGGCGAGTCGATCCCGGCGGCGTGGACGAGCGCCGGATTCCGCGCGTCTC
>Ga0134128_10004996_pt1 | contig 16124 bp, 10 predicted proteins | sample KB31754_FD_96462 | JGI IMG/M metagenome (GOLD analysis project Ga0134128, IMG submission 96462) | Terrestrial soil microbial communities with excess Nitrogen fertilizer from Kellogg Biological Station, Michigan, USA - KB3-175-4 | ecosystem: Environmental > Terrestrial > Soil > Unclassified ...
CTCTGGCTGACGAACAGGACGGCGGTGACCACCAGCGTCAGCAGAGTCGCCCGGGCAACCAGCGACGGACCGCCCCGCGCCTCCTCGGCCAGCGTGGAGATCTGATCGAACCCCAGATAGTTGAGCACGCCGACGGAGACCGCGCCGAGCACCACATCGGGTGCGATCCGGTGGGCATTGAAGAAGGGTTGCAGGGAAAGGTGTGCGCCGGCCGTGCCCCGCGCGACCGCGACCGCCGCGAAGATGAGGAAGAGCGCGAGCGAGGCGAGCTGCAGCAGCAGCAGCCCGGTGTTGGTGCGCGTCACCGAGTCGATGCCGCGCAGATTGATCACGGTATTGATCGCCAGCAGCCCGAGGCCCCAGGCCTCGATCGGCAGTCCCGGCAGCACCGCATCGATCGCCACCGCGGCGCCGATGTAGATGAGCGCCGGACTCAGCAGATAATCGAGGATGACCGCCCAGCCGGCGATGAATCCCGCACCGTCGCCGAACGTGCCGCGGGTGAAGGCGTAGGCGGAGCCGGCCAGGGGGAACTCCTGCGACATCGCCATGTAGCTGAGCGCGGTGAAGAACATCGCCACGACGCCGATGACGTACACCAGCGGCACCATCCCGGCGCTCATGTTGTAGATGATGCCGAACGTCGGGAACACCGCCGTCGGCGAGATCAACACCAGGCCGTAGATCAGCAGGTCGGTCAGCGACAGCGAGCGCTTGAGCTCCTGCCGGTAGCCGAAGTCGGCGAGATCCGTCACAGGTTAAGATCGATCGTCGCTCCGATCGTGCGCGGCTGCTGGAGGGTGATCGCGCCGCCGAAGTTGGGCGTATCCTGGCTCGTGTAGAAGGCCAGCCCATGCGAATTCGCGAGGTTCTTGCAGTAGAGCTCGAGCGACCAGCGCCCGGCGTCGAGCCCGGCGCGCAGGTTCAGGGTATCGTAACCACCCAGCTCGACGCGCGGATTGCGCTCGAAGACGAGTGCATTGTTCACGGGGACCGCGGTCGCCCCGAAGTCATTGGCGCGTGCGCCGATGTAGCTCCAGGTTGCACCGGCGAAAGCATGGTAGCCGGCGGACACTCGCCACCTGTAGGACGCATCGAGCGAGTTGGTCCATTTCGGCGCATACGGCAGCTGATCGCCGCCGAGGCCGCCGGCGGCCGGGGCGTCCGAGGTCAGATAGGCATCGACATAGGCGCCTGCGAGCGTGAAGTTGAGACCCTGCACGGGAGTGAGCGCGAAGGTCCACTCGAAGCCCTTGCTGGTCGCAGTGCCGCCGTTGGCGTTGATGCCGAAGCCGTCGACGAACTCGAAGAGCTGAATGTCCTTCCACTTGACCAGGAACACATCCACGTCGGCCGACAGGCGGTTGTCCAGCATGATGGACTTGAGGCCGACCTCATAGTTGACGGTGGAGTCGGACTTGTAACTCATGGGGACGCCCGTCGGCGTGATGGGGGGCAGCGCATTCGGGCCGCCGGGCCGGTAGCCGCTCGCTACCCGAGCGTACGCCATCGTGTTCCGGCTCAGATGCCAGCGCGGCGCCACGGAGTAGAGGAAGTCGTTGCCGGTCGAAGTCCCGCCGGTCATCTGCTCGGGGTTGACCAGGAGTCCGCCGGTCACCTGATTGGTGGACTGCCTGTTCTCCGACCAGCGGGCGCCAAGCGCCACGTCGAAAGCCGGGTTGAAGTGATAGTCGATCTGCCCGTACCCGGAATATTCCCGATAAACGGCATCGAGGCCCACGTTCTCGAGCGAGGGCAGGCCCGTGGGCGCCAGGCCCGGGAAGATGAAAGTAGGCAGCGTTTGGCCGATGGTCGAGGACTCGCGCGTGTAGAAGACGCCGGCGAGCCACTCGAGCGCCTGGCCCTTCGCGGACGCCAGTCGTACCTCCTGAGTGACCTTCTTGATGTGGACGTTGTCGGTCTCGGCCACCGCGGCGGTCGTGCCTGGAGGCAGGACACTGTCGGCTACCAGGCCGATGCTGACCCCGGGCTGGATGATGGCCCAGGTGGCATCGAGGTATTGATCCTGGGTGGTCGTTCCGTAGCCGCTGATCGAGGTCAGCGTGCCCCAGCCGAGGTTCCATTCGAGCTTGGCGCTGTAGACCTGATATTTGAAGTCGGCCGGCTCGCCGAGGTAGCGAGCCTGGTCATCATTGCCGATGGCCGGCTGCAGTTGGTTCGCGGGCGGGGTGACCGGATTGCCGGCGGAGCCGATCACATCGACCTGCGGCGAGCCGTCGGTGTGCAGCGTCTGTCCGAAGGCCGAGAGCCGGATGGAGAAGTTGTCGGTCACATTGACCAGGAACGATCCCCGCGCGCCCTTCTGGTAAGCCCGGTTGACGTCTCTCTCGCCGAGCTGCGGGTCATCGATGTAGCCTGGCAGGCGGGTATAGAAGCCATCGAGGCGCAGGGCGGAGATGCCGCCCATCGGGATGTTGACCATGGCCTTGTAATCCTGGCCCGTGCCGCCGTGCGCGACCTCCTCGCCGCCGACCTCGAAGGCGCTGGCGAACCCGGACGGGTCCGGCGGGTTGGTCACGTACTTGAGGAGGCCGCCTTCGCTGCCAGCCCCGTACAGGGTGCCCTGCGGCCCGCGCAGCACCTCGACGCGCTGCAGGTCCCAGGTATCGAAGTCACCGGAGGTCTCCGAGCCGTTGGCGAGCGCGTTGCTCGAGCCGAACGGGACATCGTCGATGTAAGTACCCACGGTCGAGCCGACGCCGCCCACGTTCTCGCCGCGCAGAGTCAGCCGGTCGAGGCCGGGGGCGATCAGCTCGACCGAGAGGCCCGGCACCTGGGTCTCGAGGTCGGCGAAGTTGATGAGCTTCTGCACTTGCAGCGCGTCGGCGGTGATCGCCGTGACCGCCATGGGCACGTCGAGCACCTTCTCCTGGCGCTTCTGCGCCGTGACGACCACCTCCTGGAGCTCCGCCGCCGTTGCGGGCTGAGCGGGCGGATCCTCGGCGCGTGCCGTCTGACCCAATGCGAAAGCGGATGTCAGGACGAGCAACATGGGAGATGAGACGCGCAATGACCTCGACATGACCGTTCTCCCGACTTCGTTTCTAATTGGATTGAGTGGCGGGACGGAAGTGCAGGTCCCGGTAATCGAAGCTGAAATCCGCGAGCGGCGACACGGGCTGCATCGCGATCGAGCCGATGTGGCCGCCATCGACGTGGAAAGTGACGTAGGCATCCTCGATGCCGCGGTCGTTCCAATGGGCGCGGAAGGTATCGTCGGCGACATGCTCGAGCGGGCCCTGCATGCCGGGCGTGAGATTGAAGCGGATCCACAGCTTGCCGTGCGAGCGCGCCGAGACGGTCATGGTGCCGTACCACGGGTCGGAGTAGGTGCCCGCGTAGCCCGTCATCGGCAACGACGATTTGTCGTTCGCCACGTATTGCTTCGGCAGGTGCTTCATCTGCATCAGCGTCTGCTGGACCATCCCCTGGCGGATCTGCTTCAAATGGCCGATCCAGTCCTGCTGCGGCTGGCCGAGATAATAGGCGAGCAGGTGATAGACCACTGCGAGCCGCGCACCGGAGTCCTCCGAGTTGATGACGACCGAGAAGGCGACGTGCTTGTCCGGAACGAAGTAGAGCGCGGCGAGCGCGCCGAACACGGCGCCGGTGTGCTCGATGACCTCGTGGCCGAAATCCTCCTCCACGAACCAACCCAGGGCGTAGTCCTGCAGGGTGGGCAGCGGAATCAGCTTGGCCACCGCGGGTCCAAACGCGTCAGTGGGAACGACCACCACCGGCGCCCGGAGCTCGCGCACGGAGGCCGCGCTCAGCAGCCGCTGGCCGTCCGGGAGCATGCCGTCGTTCTCCCACATCGCCATCCACTTGGCCATGTCGGTCGCGCTCGCATTGATCAGGCCGCAGGGAGCGGCGGCTTGCGAGTCGAGCACTTCCTTCAAAATCGTTTCCGGGCCCATGCCGCGGATCGGCCCGTCGACACGTCCGTGCAGCGCCACGGCATTGGGGTTGGACGGGTCATAGAGCGTGGCCGCATCGGTCATTCCCAGGGGACCGAACAGGTGCTGCCTGACGAATTGCTCCCAGGTCTGGCCGGAAACCGCCTGCACGAGCGCGCCGGCGACGATGTAGAGGATGTTGTCGTAGGCGAACTGCTCCCGAAAACCGGTCCGCGGCTTGAGGTATCGCAAGGCGTGGACGATATCGGCGCGGCTGCGGGTGGTGTTCGGGATGATCATGAGGTCGCCCTCTCCCAGTCCCAGGCCACTGCGATGCGTCAGCAGATCACGGACGGTCATGTGCGCCGTGGCGTAGGGATCGTACATCTTGAAGCCGGGCAGCTTGTCCGCGACGTGATCGCTCCATTTGAGCTTCCCTTCGTCCACCAGGATCGCCAGCGCCGCGGAGGTGAACGCCTTGCTCTCCGAGCCGATGGGAAAGATGGTGTCAGGTGTGACCGGGGCCCGGGTCGCGATGCTGCGCACCCCGTAGCCCTTGGCAACGACCGTCTTGCCATCCTGCGCGATGGCGACTGACATGCCGGGCACGCCGAAGGCATGCATGGCACGCTCGACGTACTGATCGAGATCCGGCGGCGGCGACGGGATCTGCGGCGACGCGCTTTGCGTCGCGCGGGCAGCCGGCACGGCCGAGATCAGGACCAGCGCGCCGGCAACCGCGCCCGCGATCGTGATCAGTCCGGAGCGCCGCCGCTCAGAACGAGACCGTGAAGCTTGCCAGGCCAAGATGGATCACTCCCCAGATACCGTAAATGCCTGCGAGCCCCAGGAGGAGCTCCCCGCCTCGCGCCAGAATCCCACCGGGCCCGACCCGCAGGCGCAGTCCCGCGTTGGCGATCATCGCGAGACTCCCCAGGATCGCGAGCACCCCGAGCACATAGAGTGGGATGAACCGGCCGAGCAGCTCACCGCCGACGAGAGCGACGAGACTCGTGAGGCTGGCGAAGAACGCGATCCAGCCCACGATGAGCAGCAGATAGATCACCGCGCCGATGCGCGAGGCGAGGCGCAGCCTCGCTTTGAGCGGCGACAACACGAGCGGGCGCCGGAAGCGGCGGCGAATGATGCCGCCGCCGATCCATATCGCCACGGTGAGCAACATGACCGCGAGGAAGATCCCGCCGAGGAGCTTGAGGAGCGAGCCCTGCCCCAGCCCGTGGATGCGCGGATTGATGTCGACCGGAACCGTATCGTCGGACACCCAGTACTCGATCTGGCCCGATTTGCCGGCGACGAATTTGAGGTGCGCCTGTCCAGCCTCCTCCCGCCAGAGGAGCGGGCCCACCTCGCGCCAATGCTTCGGTACCCCGCTCAGGTGGGTGAGCTCGCTCTCCTCGATCTCACCGTGCGGCAAGGCGGCCACCGAGGTTTGGCTGATGGCCGTCAGGATGTGCAGTACCGTGTGCCGGCTCGAGCCGTAGGAGCCGGCCACGCGCGCGGCATCCTTGCCGGGATCGGATACGGTGGCTTCCCGCGGCGGCGTATACGGAAAATATCGGTCGAGGAAGCTGCGGAAGATCGCCACACGCACCTGCTCCGCGGCACCGGCGTCGCCGGTGCTGTTGAGCATGATGACGAAGCCGATTCCCTTGCCCAGAAGGAGGTGCAGGTCGGAATGGAACACGCCCGTATCACCGCCATGCCCGATGATGCGCAGGCCGTTGCGGCTCTCGTCGTAAAAGCCCAGGTCCATCCCGTTCATGCCGGGAAGCGGCCGGCCCTGCGGCGTATGCATCTGCTGGAGCGTGGCGGGGCTCAGGATCTGCGCACCGCCGTCGCTCCCGTCCCCGAGCTGCGCCACCATGAATTTGGCCAGGTCGGTGACGCTGGTGGTGAGCGCCCCGGCGGGCGCGGCTTCGACCAGCTCGAAAGGACTCGCGTGCTCATCGGAGGCGCTCCGGTAGCCGCTCGCCATCGACGGCTGAAGATTCGCCGGCAACGGCTGTTGGAAGGTCGCATGGCTCATTCCGAGCGGCTGCATGATGTGGTGTGCGACATACTCGTCGAACGGCTCTCCCGAAACCCGCTGGACGATGTACCCGGCAAGCGTCGCGCCGTAATTGGAGTAGGCGACCACCTTGCCCGGCGGAAAGATGAGCGGCGGCATGTGCCGGGTGAGGTATTGCCGCAGCGGGAAGAGCTCACCCGGCTTGGCGACGAAGAGATCGGTAATGGTGTCCTCGAATCCGGCCGAGTGCGTCATCAGGTCGCGCATCGTAATGGGCCGGCCGTAAGGCTCCGGCACTTTGAAATCCAGGTAGTCGTTGATATTGCGATCGAGCTCGATCTTGCCCGCCTGCACGAGCTGCATCACGGCCGTCCACGTGAAGAGCTTCGAGACGGACCCCGCACGGAACAGTGTTTGATCGGCGAGCACGGGCCGATGCGATTTCAGGTCAGCGTAGCCGTAGCCCTTGGCGAAGACGAGTTGGCCGTTCGCGACCACGGCGACGGCCGCACCCGCGATGTTGGCTCGCTCGATGGCGTAGGGCACCATGCCGCCGAGAAAGGCGTCCAGATCGCCAGCGGTGAGCTGAGGCGGCGCGGCGGCGGCCGGCGCCGCCACATCGGCCAGCGTGAGAGCCGGGGCGATGAGCGCGAGCAGCAGCACCGCGGCCTCGATCCTCATGCTCATGCGCATCACGGCAACCTCAGTAATGGAAGCTGAAACTCGCCATCTGGAAGGCGAGGATCGCCCAGATCCCATAAAGCGCACACAACCCGAGCAGGCCCTCCCCCGAGCGGACCAGCCATCCGCCCGGCCCGCGCATCACGCGGCTGCCCGCTTCCGCGAGGATCGCGAGCGCGCCCAGCACGCCCAGAGCGCCGAGGATGTAGGCGATAGCGAGTGCGCCCGTGATGCTCTCAGTGCCGTTGAGCAACAGACTGAACGCCGTCACCCAGGCCGCGAGTGCCGCGAGAATCACCAGCGCGCCGATGCGGGAGGCGAGACGCAGCTGCTTTTCGCGTCCCGTGACCAGAAGCGGCGTGTTGAACCGGCGCCGCACGATCCAGCCCCCGAGCCAGATCGCGATCGTCAGGATGAAGACTGCAATGGCGATCGAGCCCATCCAGATGACATCGCCCTTCTGCCTGAGGCCATGCACCTTCTGGAACACCATGACGGGCAGGAAGTCGTCCGCGATCCAGTAATTGATGCGTCCCTCGGCATTGGTCACGAACTTGAGATGGGTCTGTCCGCCGAGCTCGCGGTAGGTGAGGGGCCCGACCTCACGCCAGGTCTTGGGCGTGCCGGCCAGGTTCTTGAGCATCGATACCCGGATCTCGCCGTTGGGCAGCGCGGTGACGCTCGACTGCGTGAGGATGTTGAGCAGCCCGAGGGCGCTCTCGATGCGTCGTGAAGTGAGGTACCAACCGGCCACCCTGGCCGCATCGGGCTGCGGATGCGCGACGGTCGCCTCCACGGGCGGCGTGTAGGGGAAGTAGCGGTCGAGGAAGGCGCGGAATATGCCGACGCGCACCTGCTCCGCGGCGCCGTCCGTGCCGAGACTGTTGACGGAGATGAAGAATCCCACGTCCTTGTCGAGGAGCAGATGCAGATCGCTGTGGAAGTAGTTGGTGTCACCGGCATGGCCGACGATGCGCAAGCCGTTGCGGTTCTCCTGGTAGAAGCCGAGGTCGAAGCCGTTCATGCCGGGGGCCATCTGCGACTGCGGCGAATGCATCAGCTGCTCGGTGGCGGGACTCAGGATCGAGGCGCCGTCGTAGCTGCCGCCCTCGAGCTGGGCGATCATGAAGTGCGCCATGTCCGTGGCGGTCGAGGACAGTGAGCCCGCGGGCGCGACCTCGACGTACTCGAACGGCTGGGGCTTGCCGGACGCGGTCACGTATCCCTTGGACATGTCCTGGGTGAGCGCGGCCGGCAGCGGCTGCTCGAAGGTCGAATGATCCATGCCGAGCGGCTGGAAGATATGGTGCTGCACGTACTCGTCGAAGGGCTCGCCGGACACACGCTGCACGATGTAGCCCGCCAGCATGGCGCCGTAGTTGGAATACGCCACGATCTTGCCGGGCGGGAAGATTTCCGCGGGAATGTGCTTGACCAGGTATTCCCGGTAAGGCACCAGCTCCTCCTTCGTCTTGACGAAGCTGCCGTCGAAGGTGTCCTCGAAACCCGGTGTATGGGTCATCAGGTTGCGCAGGGTGATGGGCCCGTATTTCTCCGGGATCTTGAAATCGAGGTAGTCGTTGATATCGCGATCGAGGTCGAGCTTTCCGGCCTGCACCTGCTGCATCACGGCCGTCCAGGTGAAGAGCTTCGAGACCGAGCCCGGACGAAAGAGGGTCTGGTCCGCAATGACCGGCTGGCGTGTCTTCACGTCCGAGTAGCCATAACCCTTGGCGAAGAGGATCTGCCCGTTTGCGACCACCGCGACGGTGGCGCCGGCGATGTTGCCGCGGTGGATGGCGTACGGGATGATGCCATCGAGAAACGCCGCAACGTCAGTGGACGTCAAGGCATGCGTGCCGCTTCCGGGCGCGGGCGCACTGGGTGCGCTGGGCGCGCCGGCCGGCCCTGGCGCCTGAGCGCTGGCGGCCGCGCCGGCCCCGAGCAGCAGGAGCGTCGCCAGCAGCGCTGCGCTTCTCGAGATCATCTTTGGCAACCGACCTGCCCGCATGGAATTCTGTTTCACTCGGCACCTCTCTGGATCAGTTGCTCGTCGCGCCCGCCGCGGGCACTCCCCAGCCATCGGGGCAATGGACCGTCCCTCCGTCGTACAGAGCGGTCGGATCGCGATCCTTCGCCAGGAAGAGCGGCGCGTCGAGATCGACGAGATCGCAGCGCGCGCCGGCCACGCAGGCTGGCGCCATGGCGAGCGACGTGCCCGCCATGCAGCCGACCATCGGCTTCATCCCCAGGCGGCGGATCTCCGTCGCCATCGCCAGCGCCTCGGTGAGGCCGCCGCACTTGTCGAGCTTGATGTTGACCACATCGAAGAGGCCGGCCACTCTCGGCAGGTCGGCCAGGCTCTGGACGCTCTCATCGGCCGCCAGTGGAATCGGCGAGTCGAAACCCGCGAGGTAGCGCTCGCTGCCGGCGCGCACCGGCTGCTCGATGAGTTGCACATCAGCATCCAGCAACGCCGGCAGAACCGCGCGCAACGACGTGACGTCGTATGCCTGGTTCGCATCGACAGCGATCCAGGCGTCCGGGCGAGCAGCCCGCACCGCCCGAAGCCGCAGCTCGTCATCTTCTCCAGTCAACTTCAACTTCAGGCGCGAGGCACCCTTGTATGCGGCGGCGGTGCGCGCCGCCACCTGGGGCGCGTCCGCCCCGATGGTGTAGGTGGTAGCGAGCGGCTTCGATGCGTCGAGCCCGGCGAGCTGCCACGCCGAAACGCCAGCCCTGCGCGCCTCGAGGTCCCAGAGCGCGCAATCGAGCGCATTGCGTGCGCCTCCCGGCGGCAGCAGGGATCGCAGCGCCTCCCGGGTCACGCCCCGCTCGAGCAGGGGCCGTACGGCCGCGAGCTGCCGCGCCATGGAGTGCGCGCTCTCGCCGCGATAGTAGACTCCCGCGGCCTCGCCCCGGCCGGAAACGGCGCCTTCCGTCAGCGTGACGACGATGACCTCGGACTCCGTGAAGGTATGGCCGGTAATGCGGAAAGGCACTTTCAGCGGCCAGCGCTCGATGTCGATGTGCAGATGCATCAGCCCGTCGTCACTCTCGGAAACGAGACGCGACACCCCGTTTGCCACTTTTCGCCAAATCTATCCCGATCTTTCTAAATTGGCAAATCATTTTCGAATTGAGATATTCTCGACATTTCGCCGACGCTGGATTTAAATTGCCGCCATGGGCGCAAAGGCACTGAAGACGAGAGAAGCCGAGAGCAACGGACGGGTCACGGCGCATCCGGGATCGGCGCTGAAGGCTTTGCGCAATCAACGCGGCTGGACCCTGGCGGAGGTGAGCAAACGGACCGGCCTGCCGATCTCGACCTTGTCTAAGATCGAGAACGAGCGCATCTCGCTGACTTACGACAAGCTCGCCCTGCTCAGCACCAGTCTCAACGTCGACATCGCCCAGCTCTTCGCGCCGCCGCTCGGCAGAGTGCCGGGGGCGGTCATCGGCCGGCGCAGCTACACACCCGGCGGCCAGGGCCAGGTGATCGAGACCGGCAACTACGGCCACATCTATCCGGCGGCCGATTTCCTCAACAAACGCTTCACGCCGATCATCGCCGAACTGCGCGCCCGCTCGCTCGAGGAGTTCGGCGATTTCATCCGCCATCCCGGCGAGGAGTATGCCTACGTGCTCGAGGGCACCGTCGCCTTCCACACGGAGCTCTACGCCCCGCTCACCCTGCGCAGGGACGACTCGATCTATTTCGACAGCGGCATGGGCCACGCGTATCTCGCGGCCGAGGCCGGCCCCTGCCGCGTGCTCTCCATCTGCTCGGGCCCGGAGTCGCAGCTCAAGGAAGCGCTGGAGCGCAGGAATTCGCCCAGGCGGATCCCGCGCGGGCGGCAGAGCGACTAGTTGAGCGCTGGATCCGGGCATTGCGCTGCGCAATCCATGCTCCGCGCAAGCCCGGGGTGTTCGTCCATGGCCACCCGTGCGACGCATGCGTCGCACCCTGCCCGGCCCAGCGCGCCTCGGGCAAAAAGCGTGGTTTTTGCCCGAGGCTCCGCCACCTGCGGCGGCGGGGCACCTCCCTGTGCCTGCCATGCGGGCGGACTTCAGCGCGTGGCGACTAACCGCGGCCGAGTGGATCGGCCACGCGCGGGAAGAAGGCCTGATCGCGCTTCTTGCGGTAATCGATCGCGGCGAAGCTCATCTGGATGGCGCCCGGCGTCGCCACGGCGATCAGCTCGTCGGCCATGGGCCCGAAATTCGCCTGGAAATGCCAGCTCGACTTCACCACGATGATCCGCTTCGAGGACAGATCGATCCCGAGTCCGGTGAAGGCGTCAGGCGAGAAGGTCTGCGTGCGCACGCTCATCACCACGACGTCGATGCCGCCGATGTCGAGCCAAACCGAATCCCCCATGCGGCAACGTCCCGGACCCATATCCTGCTGGCTGTGGTTGGGTACGATGCTCTGCACCGCGGCGATCACATCCATCGGCTCGCCCGAGGCGGGTCCGCACTTGCCGCCGATGCGAAGCGACAACCTTGCACCGACACCCGCTTCCGCGCATGCCTGCACCGTAATGGGGTCCCAGATGCAGCCGTACGCCGCCTCCTGCACTCCGGACTGCAACATCGCGCGCAGCAGTGAGATGTTGTCGCTCGGAGCGCCGCCGCCGGAATTGTCCGCCGTATCCGCGAGCACGACGACGCCGGCATGGCCGCGGGCTCGGGCCAGCGCCGTGGGGATGTCGGGGTACCTCGGCAGAAGTGCTTCGCGCCGGTCGTAGATCGCGTGGCCGATCTTCGTGGCGACCGATTCGGCGAGGCGCGCGTCGCCGTCGGCGATGACCAGGACCTTCGAGCCGGTCTCGGGCGTGTCTCCCCACGGGAAACCGTGCCCGAAACTGACCGAGAGAACGCCCGCTTGCCGCTCCGCCTCCTTCATCTGCCTCACGAGGCCTGCCATCGGCTCCGTCGTCGTCGGATAGAAGCCCACCATGCGGCAGTCGAAAAGATGGGTCACCGGATGGCATTGCCGCCGCGCAGTGCGGGCGCAGATCTCATAGAGCTCACGCCCCCGCTCGAGATAGTCGGTGTGGGGATATTCCTTGATGAGCACGATGGCATCGGCTGCCGCGACCATCTGCGGCGTCAGATGGCAGTGGGGATCGAGCAATGCGCCGATGGCCGCATCCGGCCCGAGGATGGCGCGAGCCCGGCTGAGGATGTCGCCTTCGCAGTCCTCGCACGCGGTGGAGACCATCGCGCCATGCAGGAAGAAGAGCGCCACCTCGACCGGCTTGCCGTGCCGCAGCGCCTCGAGCATGCCGTCACGGTACTCCTCGTAGACCGACTGCAGCGTAGGCCCCGAAGGCTGCGCATGGGCGAAAAGGCCTTCGATGAACTCGTAGCCATCGCGCGCCGCGAGTTGCTTCCAGGCGCCGGCGACGAGGCCGGTCTCATCCTCCCGTCCGCGCGTGCTGGCATCACCGTAAAAAGGCCCGATCTCCGAGAATCCACGCCGGCCGGTTGGCCAGGGAGCAAAGGTATTGGTTTCGGTGAGCAGACCCGCGGCGAAGACACGCATGGCTTCTCTCAAATTTTCTAGTTGAGAAAAAAGTTTCTATACGCTAAAACAGAGGCAACTTCAATATCGAGGAGCCCCGGTTCAGTGGACGCCGACCCCGGTCGCGAGCGCCCCTACCCGCGCCCGGTGACGGCGTGGCTGCGCGCGGCCTGTCAGAGTCATCCATGAGCCGGTCACAGCCGGATATCCTCATCATCGGCGCCGGAATCGCCGGCGCCTCGGCGGCGGCGGAGCTGGCGCGCACGCACCGGGTCGTCCTCCTCGAGGGGGAGACGGCGCCGGGGTATCACTCGACCGGTCGCTCCGCGGCGGTCTTCTCCGAGTCCTACGGCAACTGGACGGTGCGCGCGCTGACGCGGGCGAGCCGCGATTTCTTCCATCAGCCGCCGCCCGGGTTCAGTCCCTATCCCCTGCTCAAGCACCGCAGCTGGCTCCACGTGGCCGCCGCGAGCCAGGCCGCCGTGCTGGAGGAATTTCTCGCCACGGAAGACATCGCGGCGCGGGCGCGCAGGATCAGCCCCGAGGAGGCGCTGACCCTCTCCCCGTTGCTGCGGCCGGAAACCGCGGCGGCCGGCGGGGCCTATGAGAAAGACGCCGCCGACATCGACGTGGACGCATTTCATCAGGGTTATCTGAGAGTGCTGCGCCAGCGCGGCGGCAGCGTGCTCACCCGCGCGCATGTCACGGCGCTCACGCACGGCGCGGGCAAGTGGCGCGTCGCGAGCACGGCGGGGAATTTTGAGGCGGGCGTCCTCATCAACGCCGCCGGCGCCTGGGCCGATCGGGTCGCAGCCCTCGCCGGCGTCGCGCCGATGGGGATTCAACCCTGCCGGCGCACCGCGGCGTTGGTCGAGATTTCCAACCGCGAGATCTCCGATGCCTGGCCGGTGACGATCGACATTGAAGAGGCCTACTACTTCAAGCCCGACGCCGGCCTCCTGCTCGTCTCCCCGGCGGATGAGACTCCGGTCGAGCCCTGCGACGTGCAGCCCGAGGAGCTCGACGTTGCCATCGCCATCGACCGGTTGGAAAGGGCCACCCGCGTGACCGTCAACCGAGTGCGGCGCACCTGGGCGGGGCTGCGGTCGTTCGCGCCCGACCGAACGCCGGTCATCGGCTTCGACGGAGCGGCGCCGGGCTTCTTCTGGCTCGCCGGCCAGGGCGGCTATGGTATCCAGACGGCACCGGCCGTTGCCGCACTTGCCGCCGCGCTGGTCCGCGATGAGCCGCGGCCGCCGGAGCTGGCCCGTTTCGATCCGGCCGCGGTCTCGCCGGCGCGGTTTGCCGGCCCATGACACCTCAAGAGGCGCGCGGCGCCTCTTCGATCCCGGCCAGCGGATCGGCGCCGCTCGATGCCAGATGCTTCAGGCGATCGGCGCATGCCTGTGCCGTTGGCGTACCCAGCCCGGCCGCGAGAGCCAGGCGCAGGATGAGGAGGCTGAAGGCGGCGAGAATCCACATGCCGGTAAAGAAGCCGAGCTTGCCCTCTCCGCCCATGTCCGCCGGGCCGAGGTAGCTCACGATCCAGATGCCCGCGAGGTACGGTGCGACCCACCACCCCTGTCGCCAGCCCAGCTCGCTCATCGGCCGGCGCTTGATGAGATACCACGCGAGATAGGCGATCACGTAAGCGAGCACCGCACCCAACATCCACTTGACGACCTCATAGCCCGTCCAATAGATGACCCAGTTGGAGATGATGAACGTAACGGGCGCGAGCAGACCCGCCGCCCGCAGCCGGAACGGCCGCGGCGCGCCGGGGAGGACCGTGCGCAGGTGAAGCAGGGTCACGGGTGCCATGGCGTAAGCCAGTACCATGATGAGGGAGTCCGCGGATACGAGCTTCTGCCATGAAGGGAACGGAAAGAAGAAGACCACGCCGACGATATAAGTGACGACGAGTCCGACCCAGGGCACCCCGTTGCGATTCAGCCGTACGACCTGCTCCGGGGCACTGCCCATCTCTCCGGCAGCCATGATGATGCGCGGACTCGCGGTGACATAGATGAAGGCCGTGCCGAGGGGCGAGACGAAAGCGTCGGCGTACAGCACGATAGCCCACCAGAGCGCCCCGACACCGATCGCGATGGCGGCGAGCGGCCCGAACATCCCGGTGAAGTGCAGCCGCTGCCAGCCGCCGCTGATGTCCCGCGGATCGAGCGCGGTGATGAACGAAACCTGCAGGCCCACATAGATCAGCATCCCGACCAGCACCGAGCCGATGAGCGCGATGGGGATGTATCGGCTGGGGTTGCGGGTCTCTCCCGCCAGCGAGATGGCCTGCTGAAAGCCGAGAAAACTGAATACGATGCCAGCCGTGGCCACGGCCGTGAAAACGCCGCTTGCCGGGACGCTCGCCGCCTGCGCCTCCATGTTGGAAGGATGGAACGAATAGGCCATCAGGACGAAGATCGTCGCGATGGGAATGACCAGCTTCCACCACGTGGCCACGCTATTGATGGCAAGCACCCAGCGCACCGCCATGAAGTTGACCACGACCACGGCCGCGAGCAGCAGCACGGCCCAGATCATGCCGGCTTCGGTCAAGAGGCCGGTCCCCGGGTAGATCAGCCCGGGCAGGTAGTTGTTGGTGTAGGTGAGGACGCCGGTCACCTCTATGGGAGGCACGAGCACGAACGCAAGAAACAGGATCCAGCTCCACACCCTGCCGACGAGGTCGCCATGGCTCACGTGCGTCATGTGCACCATCGCACCCGAGTTCGGGAACATGGTAGCCAATTCGGCGAATACAAAGGCGAGCAGCAGAATGGCGGCCGCCCCGATCATCCACGAGAAGACGCTCCACGGCCCTGCCAGCACGGCAGCGTGCAACGCTCCGAACAGCCACCCGGAACCGATGATGCTGCCGAGACTCGCGTAGAGCAGTCCGATCACACCTACGTCACGTCTGAGCTTCGCCGGTGCCGCCATCTGCCACCCCCCGTCTGAAGTATGAGCCCGAGCCCAGGATCCAAGGACCGGGGCATCGGGAGCATACAGCGAAACCCCTGCGTCAGAGAACTACGGATTATGAGCGTCGGCCTACGACGCTTGACGGGTTCTCCTCTGGCATCTTGCGCCAGGGGCGGTAAAATAACTCTCATGCGCCAGCGCGATTTCCAACACCACACCTATGCCGATTACCTCGTGTGGTCGGCCGAGAGTGGCAACGAGCTGATCGATGGCGTGGCCTATGTCCGAGAGCCGCCGTCGCCGTCGGCATTACACCAGGAATTCGTCCTGGAGCTCGCCCTTCAGATAAGAAACGCCCGCCTGGGCAAATGGCATCGTGGCTACATCGCACCTCTCGACGTCCGCTTGCCGAAGGCCGGATCCGCCGACGACCAGATCGATACGGTAGTACAACCCGATGTCTTCATCGCCCGCGACCTGCAAAGGATCGACGACCGCGGGATGTGCGGCGCCCCCGACTGGGTCGCAGAGGTCCTCTCACCCTCTACGGCCAGATACGACCGAACGATTAAACTGGCAGCGTATGAACGTGCCGGCGTGCCGGAAGTCTGGCTGATCAATCCCACCGGCCGCACGGTCTCCATCTACCTGCTCACGACCGGGCGATACGCTCGACCCGCCGCCCTCGAGCTCGAGGGGCGCACCGCCATCGCGAGCGTTCCAGGCGTCAGCATCGATTGGGACACCTTCCCCGGCCGAGTCACGTGACCGCGGCCGCTTGGGTGCGCGATGAGGCCCTGGGTTAGGGCAAGAGACGCTCGATGACCTCCGAAAAGATCTGCTCCGCGCGGGCATCGAACATGACGAAGCGGATGAGGGAAACGCCAGAGACGCTCGTCGGGTGGATGCTCTCGATGACGGTGCTCACGGCGACCTGGGCGGCCGGCTCGAGCGGATAACCGAAGACGCCGGTCGAGATCGCCGGGAAGGCGATCGAGCCGATGCGGTGCTGCCCCGCGAGCCGGAGCGC
>Ga0134128_10004997_pt1 | contig 16123 bp, 20 predicted proteins | sample KB31754_FD_96462 | JGI IMG/M metagenome (GOLD analysis project Ga0134128, IMG submission 96462) | Terrestrial soil microbial communities with excess Nitrogen fertilizer from Kellogg Biological Station, Michigan, USA - KB3-175-4 | ecosystem: Environmental > Terrestrial > Soil > Unclassified ...
ATCTCGCAGGATTGTTTTGTTCCTCGCGGATACCGGGTACTGTACGCCCGAATCTCATGTTTCCGGTGAGCGCACGGGGAACGACAGGCGCCGGGTTAAATTCAGACCTGCTGAAATTCCAGCATGCTCTTTCCTGCCTGTACGGTGATCCGATAAGTGTTCCCGTGACGCGGGTGAAAAACCAAAGCGGGTCGGAAACACGCAATACAGGTCCACGAAGCTCGGCGAACGCTGGTATATACGATGCCGTTGGAGCCTTCGTAGAGGAGTTTGTGAGCTAAGGCCTGCGGCGCGGCATAGCACTCGGGAATCGGACCGGGTTGCAAACAAGCTTCGCCTTCGGAGGCGTCGAGGTGATGAAGCATTCCGGAAAAATCGGCGAGGAAATCCACGTAATCAAACGCGTGCTCACCGGTGATGCGGGCGTTTTCCAGAAACCGACGCTTATGGAAACCGACCTCCGCGATCGCCGTTTCCATCTCGATGCCGGCGTACCAAGCACCCCGTGGAGGTCGATGAAATCGGCCCCCGTAAGGACCAGCATGCGTGAATGCGGCGTTAACGATATGCGCTTCCGGAACTCCATACAGCAGTTCGCCCGGGCCAATCCCGATGCTTCGTCCCTGCTCGGCGATCTTGCGCTCGTTAGTTGCCGCATTGAGTTCACTTAAATCGGCGAGCACAGTCGCCGGCAACGGCAAACTTTCCAGAACACTGGTACCGCTGAACTGCGCGGGAATGAGCCGATGCGTACTGGTGTACTCGACCGGACGTAGGTACGCCAATCAGCGGCCGCCGCGAGCCGCATCGAGCAGACTTCGCACCTGCTGCAATCCTGGAATACCCGCTCGGATCATGTACCCGAGAGGCGTTTGGCCGGCGAACAGAACGTCGTCGTTTGGTTGACTGATCCAGGCATCCGCCAAATCGTCGGGCAGGAGAATATGTAAGCCGGTGTATATTCCAATCAGATACGAGATGCGCGTAAGTTCATCCTGACGCAACGTCCCAGCTGCAGTCTTCAGTTTGTAGACACTCGACCGCGGCATGCCCCCGAGTAAATCACCGGCCGTTTCCACCGGGACGTGCCACTTCTCCATGATCGCGAAAAAGCCATCGACCGCTGGTTGACTCAAGCGCTCGCGTGTTTGGAGTCGGCTCAAATCCGGCGTGGGCTCGGATTCATACCCGGGTACGGTCTGGATGGAGTTGATCACTGCAATCCCCAGTTGTGTCTCTGTTTAGACTATATCACGTTCACATAGAGACGACAGAGGTCGACGCTTCACGAGGCAGATAGTACATTGCGCTTTGTATGCTTGCGCTTTGTGTGCTTATGATAGTGCCTCTTCTTAAAGCTATGTTCGCCTTATAATCGCCTTGTGAGTTCCGCACCCTCGCCCCTCGACACGGGTTCGAAACGTGTCCTGCGGGCTCGAATAAGTACGGGTTTTCGGCAAAAGCTGCTGTTCTGCACCTGTGGCGAACGAACCCCCGCGATCGCCGGGCTCTGCTCGAAGTGTTATCGGATGCGCCGGCACTCGCGAGATTATTTCGGCGGCAACCGGGAGGCGGTCCTCAATAGAGATGAATTTCGGTGTCAGTCGTGTGGGGCGAGGAACGAGCACCTGCACGTGCACCATCGGCATCCCGGCATCAGCCACCCGGAAGTCCTGATCACTGTCTGCCCCGCGTGCCACGCTCGCCTGCATCGGCTGACTTCCATCCACACGTGGATCCCCGAACTGCTCGCCGTCCTCTGGGCCGAGCAGCATGCCGGCACTCCCGTGCAGCTGCAGTTTGCTTTCGGGGTCGAAGCTTGAGCGAGGCCGCACTCGCGCCGGCCGCGCTACATCGCGTCCTGACGCGGGGCGACCTGAGTACGTGCTTGACTCTGTTAGGCGCTGTTCAGAGAAGGGACGCCGTACCGCAGATGGCTGACTCTCGCGAGGAGGGCAGTCTGCTGTTACGCGACTCTGGTGGGTATTGAATTGTTTGGTTCACCCGGGGAGCTACTCTGAAAGCCGGCCGGGTCAGTGAAGTGATTACTGGCCGAGTCGACAGTGACGCGCACGTTTGCGAGGCCATATCGACACTCTCCTGCGACCCTCAATGGGCTGTATATGTGCGCCGCAAGATCGTATCCGGCAGAGTGATCATGGAGTCGATTGCGCGCGCAGGCGTTGCGGAAGAGAATGCTCTTCAGCACCGAGCTGAATACATACGCGCCTGCCAAGGCCGATTCCCGCAGTGACACAATCATACCTTGTAATCCGTCCTCACCCGAGCATGTGAAAGGGTGTGAATGCGAGCCGAACAGATTCAAAATGAAGGCCATCCAATTGGCCCCGGATCACTTCCCCAATCTGCATCGGCGCTCCCGAAGGAACCCTTCAGCGCCTTTTTAACCGAAGAGCACGGGGCGATGGGTGTATTGGCCTCGACCACAGCCCGGCGCGCGGTGGGTAGTTTACTTCCGATTGAGCGTTGCCCGCTGGACGGCTTGCATTTCATTTCCCCAGAAGTAACTGGATGGCTTGGCTAGCCAGAATGTCAACGGCTTGGCGGCTTTTGGGGCGGTGTTTCGTGCTCAGAGCCTGTTCAATTAATCTGATCAGCCGATCCATCTGTTCCCGCTCGTGTTTCAGCCCACTGATTACACCGTCTATGTCCATCGGTTCGCTCGCGCTTATCGAAGTTGTATACGACCCATGCTATTGCGGGAATAGTACAAAGGGTTCAATTTACGGGAGCAACACGAAATAACTCGGCCGGACCTGATCTCATATCGGCAGTGCATGCGCCGGCCGGCTGGCGATCACGCGCAGCCACAAACTGGTCCAGCTCATTCGTGAGATTGACGTTGCGTGTTGGCATAGGAAGGGCTCCTTCGTTCAAGTTGAATGCCGATAAGAGCCTGGCAGCATTGTTGACAAAAGTTGTAAGACTCGGTTGAAAGTATCACTACGGACGCGGAAGCGAACGCCATTTGCTAGCAGTCGCGGAAAGCGTCACGGCTGCCCCGGTTGCCGTTCCCAGGATTCGGCAGCAGATCAGAGAAGAGATACGATTCAGGGACGACTCGATTTGACAACTTCCGGTTCGACTTACCAGCGAACCGGCCAGAGTCACAACGAGGAACTCGGATATTCCCTCGGCGCTGCTGGTGTTTCACGCATGGGAGATATCCCGTGTCGAGCCTCACGCATCAGCCAGTACAGGTCGGGAGTACGTGCAGGTTGCGGATATATTCCGGTACTCATTATTTGGTCTAACCCTGTACTACGAGCAAGAGTTACCGATACCTTTGGGTCTGCTGGGACGTGGTCCATATGCAAGACGCAGGGGATACGTCCTGCTTGAGTTGACGGAGGAATCAACCACGATGAGGAGATGGATAGCAGGAGCAGTACTGTTCCTTGGAGGTGCATTACCAAATGCGTATGCGAGCTTGATTCTGAGCTCGCTTGCCCCGTCCACCGGTAATGGTATTGGAGCAGCAACCACAATTCTGACCGTGCAGTCGCCCGGCAACAGCACGGCGGAAGCAGGTTGCGTCGGAGCAGCGATCCCTGGCGGCATGCAGACGATCAATGCGAACTGCGGCACGCCTGTAGGAACGAGCTCATTTACTTTCGGCCAGACGCAAACGGGCCAGAGCCAAACCGGTCTGCGGGCCCTGCCGACAGGCATCACGAACGCGAGTCAGATCGGAATTGTGTTCAACCCCGCACAGCCTGCGGGCACTTCAATCACATTACAGGAACTGAACGCGCAATTTTACAACGTCGTGAACGGGCAATATACGCTGATCGACGATGCCGTCTACACAGGGCCAACAAACCTGATGCAGACGCTCCAGGGCATTGGAAACGCAGGGTGGGTATTCACGCTTGATGCAACCGAACAGGCGCTCCTGAACGATGCCATCAACAGCGGGGCTTCAATTGTGGTCGGCGCGAGTCTCGAGGCAGGCTGCGGCGATAACGGCTTCGCCGCATGTGGCGCAAATAATTTCGGCGCCGCGGTTGGCGGCCATGATGTTGTCCAGATCGCGGCAATCAGCAGCAGCGAGAGCAATCAGGTTCCCGAGCCGGCATCGCTTACTATGATCGGCGGTGGTTTGCTCGCCATCGCAGGTATGTACAGGCGTTGCGCGAAATCGCGTGTATAGTCGAGCTACTTACTGGAGAAGGTAAAAAAGCACGGGCTTGGACGCCAAGCCCGTGCTTGTCGCCAGCGCGGAGGCCGCCGGATTGCCGGATCGCTAAAAACACCTGCTTATCAGCAAAATCCTCGCTCAGTCAGGGCTGTTAGCGCCGAGGTTCGCTGCTGCCCCAGTTCATGATTTCGTTTGCTCCTCGCCGTTACATGAGTCGCCGTTACATGAGTTGCGCCGGGCTTGCCGCTTCACGTGAATAACAATCAGGCCCAATCCGATCGCGATCAGCGCCCATGTTGCCGGTTCAGGAGCCAATAAAGGCAATTGAGGGGTGCGGACAGGCACTCGCGGCGAAACATCCGGTCCAATTAATGGACCGCCTATAAAAATTGGCGCGGGCGACCGGGGAAGAAGAGGACTCGGGTCGCGCAATTCAGGAGGGCCCGGAGGCGGTTCAGGTAGAGACAGTTCAATGCCAGGCAGTCCAGGATCGGAGTTTTTGGAGACCGGAACTTGCGGCGGGAGATCCGGTGGCAGAACCGGAGTCACAGAATAATCCGATGAGACAATCGAGGGTTCAATGAAGCGTGTTGGCTTACGCGGCGTGCTGGAGAGACTGTTGCCGCAGCGAGTGCGAATGAGATGCTGCCCATCAGTTAATACTGTTTCGCCGCCATGCACAAGGACGGCATGCCTGGTCCAGTAAATCTGATCTCCGATCCGATATGAGGCATACAGCCACCGATCACGCGGGAGAGATCGTAATTTCACATGCGCGCCGAACTCCCGATAGTGAGCGTTCAGGACCGGGTCACTCGCGCGCCGCAGCACGAATTCGGTCTCGTTCGCAATGCCTCCAGGAACCAGAGAATAAGGATAGACTGGCCGTCCGGATTTCAAAACAGGCAGAGCCGCTGACTCCGATCTGCGAGCAGAAGCAGACGTTGCCGAAGTCGGGTGCGAACAGCCGGATAACACCGACATGAACGCAACCATTGCGCCGAAGGTCAATAACTGACCTGCGCTCGTCCGGGTCTGCATTCCAGTCAACACGGATTTCGGCTGTCTTCGTTACATAGATCACATATCTTCTGCGCGCTGTTCAATGGAAGCTGTTTTATGCCCAATCGGGATACCCGGTACTCTGGGAGGGGTCACTGGCGTCGCCATCTAGGCTCAAACATGGTTTGCTGTACCGGAACCCTCTGCGCGCGCAAATCGGTACTCTCCCTAGGGCGCTGACAAATTCAGCCAGTCAGAATTGCTCGTATGTTCGCTCGCGACTTGTTTCCAGCCAAGAGCAGGCCTGTGATTGTGTTAATCGCGCTTCAGGCGCTCGATCTGGCCTCTACCCTGGCGTTTCTGCATATGGGAGTGCAGGAGGCGAATCCGCTTGTACGCTGGTCGATGTCGACGTTCACGCGACCTTTGCCTGGCCTTCTCCTTGTAAAGAGCTTCTCAGCAGTTCTCGGAATCGCGTGCTACCGGATGAACCGTTTCGATCTGTTGCGGCGGGTGAACATGTTTTTCTGTGCTCTCGTCGCGTGGAACTTTATTGCGATTGTTGCTGCAACTGTCGGCCGGTAGGTCGGCTCAGATCCGTGATCTGGGCAAGCGTCGTACCCCTTTCTAAATAGCCAGTCTGAATCATTGGTCGCGGACACTGGCAAGCCGCATCGGGCAACCGGAAAATGCAGGGCCTCGACTTATACGGAATCCGCATCGGCGCCAGCGGAACGCGCTTTTCATGTTGTGTGAAAAACAGCAGGAGCATTTTGCCATGTCCTGGTGTTGACGGAGAAACCCGGGGCTGCCGTTTGCCGCGCCGACGATTACGAGCCAGAGAACCGGACCGGCGAACTCCAGCTCGTTACCACCGGGGCGGGGAGGGCCACGAAGGACCACGAAGGACGGGTAGCCAATGCACATGAATCGGCGCAACGGCGCGGCAGTTTGGACGTTAATCCGTTCCGCGGTCGTTCAGGCCTCGTAAAATCGAGTACGATTCAAGAGACGGCATCGGGGAGGAGGTTTCACGACTGCCGGGCACGGCGCGAGCGACCTTGTCGGCCGGGTGATGCTGGGGATCGCGCTCTTGTTGATCGCGGCCCTCCTCTACGAGGTGCTTGCGTCTCGCCGCAGGAGATAGCAGACCGTGGAATGGAGAGTTCGAACCCAAACCAAAGCGCTGTCAACAGTATTCATCCGAATTAACGGCTTCAGTCGCCTTGGTCTTATCCCATCTTTCTGCCTGCGTTCAGAACGAAGGGTCCCATACGTCGGGTTTTCCTCCAGTCGGATTCCCGTGTTGATCTCCATGCAGCGCCTCCGAAAATTGAGAATTTTCTAATGCCCGCGAACTACTAAAGTTCACCGGGGGTTCGGCCGATAAGAAGATCGTTCGAACGAATCCATTGAATCGGAAGCAGTACCAGACGGCCCGTACTTAGCAGAACTGAGGTTAGGCGAGTGCACGCAACAGGTTGAATGGCGTTGCGAGGGCCGGGATGGCGGGTATCGGAGCGGCGCTGAGGTGGACCTTATGTTGATGATTATTCACTGGCTCGTTTCAGTGGCTCTGGTAGCCACGCTGCACGAAGCGGCGCATGTAGCGATGGCGCTGGCCCATGGCCTCGCCGTACGGCGCATCGGGTTTTCATGGATCGGCCCCTACGTCGTGCGCGAGCGGTCGGAATCCGGCGCGGTAAACGCGGCCGTTTCGTTGGCGGCGCCAGCGCTGAATCTCGTCCTTGCGCTGTTGTTCTGGCGAATCGCGCCGGAATTCGCGCACATTAATCTTCAGCTCGCCATCATCAGTAGTCTGCCGTGCTTTCCCGCTTCCGATGGCAAAACCGCACTGCTCGCGCTCCGGGGCAAGCTGAAAAGATCCCCGGCGCCGCACGAACCTGTAATCGAGCCAGGCGCCGCAACGCTGACCTAAAAACGCTCTGCAATTTGTCGACAGGCGAAAAGGCGATTGCCTGTTTCGAGGTGGTGCAGCGTCGTCGGGCCCGCTAATCCGCTTCACTTCCCGAATCAGCATCATCATGCCGGCGTTCCTGTAGCATCAGCCCTCCAGTGCTGCGGATATTCAACGGAACCTTGACCTGCCCCCTTTTTCTTCTCCAACCTAAGGCCCAACTGGTGCTGGCGAAATCCGTGCAGGGTGCGGGCTGGAACTCTTTCTTCGTCAAGCTCTCGTACAAGGCCGAAAGCGTCGGGCGAGAGCTGGTGAAGATAGACCCGCGCGGGACCAGCCAGACCTGCTTGTGTGGAGCTCCGTGCCGAAGATCCTCTCGGATCGTTGGCACGAGTGAGTGCTCTGCCTGCGGGTCGTGTCGGCTGCTCGCGATGTCGTCAGTGCTCAGGTAATTCTCCAACGCGCTCGGATCGAGCGCTCGCGGAACGTAGACTAGAGGCAGTCAGCTCCAGCATGCCGCGAAAAGCCGTCTGCTTTAGCTGACGGAGTGATCACTTTCGCCATATAATCGCCTTTTGGGCCCCGCACCTTCACCCCTCGGCTCCCGTCGAAAACGGTCCATGCGGGCCCGGGCGAAGCCGACTTTCCGGCAGAAACCGCTCTTTTGCGCCTGCGGCGAACGGCTCCCGGCGATCGCGGGTTTGTGCTTGAGGTGTTACCGCGCCGCCGACATTCGAAAGATTACTTTGCCGGAAATCGGGACGCCGTCCTCCACAGGGATGAATTCCGATGCTCCAGCTGCGGGGCGGGGGACCGCCTCCACGTGCACCACCGGCATCCCGGCAATAGCGATCCCGACCTGCTGATCACTGTGTGCCCCGCCTGCCACGCCCGCCTCCACCGGCTTTCCTCGATCCGCGCCTGGATCCCCGAACTGCTCGCTATTCTTTGGGCCGAACAGCATCCCGCTGTTCCCCGCCAGCTGCAGCTTTCGTTTCCTGACATCGAATGAGCGACACCGTCACTGGCGGCTGACTTGGGAGTTGGCAAATTGCCACTCGAGATCACACTTGCCAGAACTGCTTGACCGCTGAACTGCCGATCATGTAATTCACGCAGACTTTACCCATCTTTTAGTCCGCACTTTATCTGATTTGATCACCAGTCCGGCGAGTATATGATGAAACCCGCTCACCGTTATTTCTCCATAGCCGTAACGCTGGCTCCTGCCGAGGGATGTCTCGAAGGGCGGTCACAATGGACGAAAGAAGGCTGGCGGTACTCGCTGCGGTGTCCGCCGTCACGGATGAATATGCAAACTTTGTGGTGATAATGGCGGAACACGGTGACACGCGATCACCGCAGTTCGCTGACATCATGGAAAAGATCAAAGAGGCGCATGACGAGCTTAGGAGATGGGCGCTGATCTTGAGCGCTAACGCGTTCAGCACAGACGGGCAGCGATGCTCGCACGTGCCGTCGAGATCCACTCTGCACGCATGGTTTCGCATAAAGCCGGGGCCCGTTCTCCCCTGCAGATTGTTGCACGAGCGACGTCGAGCAGCATGAGTTCTTCCTCTCAACAGCTCCTCAATGGGGGTGCGCGGTCCCGGGATTTACACACGCATGAGGGCGTCCCCGTCAAGGCCGCGGCTTCAGCTACGCCCGCAGGGTGAAGAGCCTTTACGGGAGAGGCGCTGGCTCGACGGCGCTCCTGACAATAGGAGCTGCCAGTTCGACGGTTTCACGCGATTCGGGCAGATCAATGTCGCGTGCCGCGGGCTTACAAGCGCAATTCCCTACATAAACCGGCTGGGTTGTGTCTTCCTCGTGTGTTCCTCGGCGCTGTCGCCGCTCTACGGCATCGTCCATATCGGATCGCGTGCGGTCCATCGCCTGATTGGTACGAACAGCAGATGCCGAACGCGAACAGCGGAAGAGCCTTCGCGCGCTTTTTCGCGTGCGACCAACAACCTCATAGAGATCACCCCTCGGCTGTCACACCGTCTTTTTCCCATTTCGCCACCTGAAGATTTCCCAGCCCTCGCCGCGTGGTCGTGGTTAACGTTTTCTGGCCGTTGACTTCACCATGGCAGCCTCCGCTCAGCGGAAGCGAGCGCTGCCGTCGAGCAACTCATTGCCGAAAGGCTGTAGAGATTCCCGGCACCCCCGCTCTCGAGCGCAGGCGGGCGCACGCAAGAGAGAACGCATGCTGACAGCGATTGTCAGCGGGTTTTTTACAGTGCGTCTATCCTATCGACCGGAGTGATTGGCGATAACACCCCGACACCGCCGCGCGGCCCAGCTTGACGGCTTTCGGAATTATTCGACGGGTACCTGGAACTCCGTCAGCGATCAAAGCAGTACTCTCCGTACTGTGCTGTAAGGTTCCATACAAACATAATCATTGTTATATGGTCTGTGATCGCCCCGCGGCTTTACAGCCAGAGCACTTCGGAACTGTTGTCATTCAGTCTCGGAGAACCGGATCCGCAGTTTGGAAAGGAACCGGATTTTTCGCTCGTCTATTCCTGGCATTCGTGCGAGCCGTTCGACGTTTCCTGCTCGGATGCAGGTTGTCCGTCGTCCTTGCCGTATCCAACCGCGATTTTAGATGGAGTACTGGTACCGGAGGCGTATTTTTGTCGTCGATCTTACGTCGAGGCGATCGTACAATACTTCGCAACCGGGTCGGATATCCGTTATTTTCCTTACGATTTGCCAACCCGAAAATCATTGGTGAGAGAAGGCAGTTGATCAGCATTGACAGGGCAACGGGATCTTACGTCCGCGGAATCTCATCGCACCCGGAGTCGCGCATTTACGAAAACAGCAGAGGTTTGGTCCGCTTCGCAATACAAAACTCGAGCCGCACCTGAACATATGAACGAATCGCCACGAAAAAATCGAGATCGCCGGAAAATCGGCATCCTTTCGGAGGACGTGAAGCTGACCGCTGTACTGACATCGGCGCTCGGATCGGAGTACGCCGTGTCAATCCCGTTTCATGCGGCTCGCGCCCGCGAGATCGCAGAAGACGAAAGCATCAGCGCAATTATTCTCGATATCGGGTCGGGCATCGTTTTTGGCGAAGATGCCGCAACCATTGTTGATGATTTGCGCGCCCGCGCCGTGCCGGTCGTGGTCATGACTGATGACGAAAACCGCCACTACGCGACGGATCTGCTTCAGCACGGCGCCCACTCCTGCGTCCGAAAGCCTCCCGCAATCCGCGAGCTCAAGGCGACGCTCCAGAATGCATGCGACAGCCGAATTCTGAAGAACGAGCTTGCCGTGGCGCAGCGGCGGCTTGAAACCACGGGCGGTCTTGATCAGCTCGTCGGCGCCGGTCCGCAGATGCAGCTCGTCTACAAGCTCATACGCAAAGTGGCGGACCTGAATGCGTCGGTTCTGATCACCGGTGAAAGCGGTACCGGAAAGGAGCTGATCGCCCGTGCGATTCACAATACAGGCGGCCGCGCCGACCTGCCCTTTGTCGCCGTTTCCTGCGGCGCCATACCCGAAACGCTCATCGAATCCGAGCTCTTTGGGCATGAGAAAGGATCGTTTACGGGAGCGACCGCCGCGCGCGAGGGGTATTTCGAAAAAGCGGGCAACGGCACACTCTTCCTTGACGAGATTGGGGAGCTCAATCCCCAGATCCAGGTCAAGTTGCTCCGCGTGCTGCAACAACGTGAGTTTCAGCGCCTGGGCTCCAGCCGCGCCATTCCGTTGCGTGCCCGCGTTGTTCTCGCGACCCACCGCGATCTGGCCCAGATGGTTACCACAGGTGAATTCCGTCAGGACCTCTTCTATCGCGTCAATGTGATGAACATCAAATCGCCGGCTCTGCGTCATCATGCCGAAGACATACCGGTGCTCGCCGATCATTTCATCCGTAAATATGCGGCAACCTACGGCAAGGACGTGCACGGGATCGATCCCGAAGCCATAGACCTGCTCCAGACGTACTCATGGCCCGGCAACATTCGCGAACTCGAGAACGTCATCCAGCGCTCCCTCATCATGGCGGAGGGACAGAAGATCGAGGCGTCGGACCTGCCTGACGTTTTTCAGGATCTCGATGCGGGTGAGGCCGAGGAAGCGCTGCCCTCGGGATCGTTCGAACGCATGCTGCGCGATTACAAAGTCAAGCTTGCGAACGATGCCATTACTCAATGCAATGGCAATAAGACGCTTGCTGCGCAGAAGCTTTCAATTTCAAGGGCTTATCTGCACCGACTCATCCGGCTCGGCGACGGCGTACAGACCGAAATCCCGCTGCCCGGGACCGAAACGGCGCGCCCGCGACTGGTCGTCGCTGCTGTCGGGTGAGCGCTTTGCTTTTTACTGCTGAACTGCCCGCGCTCTCGATTCGCAGCCTGGTACAAACGTCAGCCTGCGTTGGGGAGGCCGATCGGGTAGTTCACTGGTTCCGGTGGGGCGTCTCGCGGCGGAAACTCTCACTCAGCTCTCAGCTGAGCGGGGAATCATAATCAAATGTTCTGGCGTGCGGATTCCACTTATACGCTTCACCCGGCGCACGGACCCAATCTTCCGCCGGCCGTGTATTCAAAATGAAGATGGAAAAGGGCGGGCTGCCGGGGCAGCAGATATCGCGCGTCCTGCGTGATCAACCGCACTTTCACCAATATTCGCACGAAGTTAGTAACAACTGTCGTTCACCGCATTTATCTGTTCGATCGGCCGCGGCGACATTAATGCGGCGGACGCGGATGACGTCCGCGCCGGCGCAGGTACCCGCGCCAAAGCAGAACTATCGGACCAGGTTATCCAGAGCATTTCGGCGTGCTGCGCACGGATGGGCACAGATCGAGTAGGTCGAAGTGGATGAGAGCAGCGTCCATATAGTATCGTCGGCGCTCGATCCGATTGGCAGCAACACGGTTCGCAGTCTCCGACTTGGGTAATCAACCTGAAAGTGGGGGTTTTCGAATGCATTGACCTCGCCCGTGGCCTTGGTCGCCATATCGAGCACTGCCCAATGTTGCCGGAAACCTGCAACGGGCGCTTTTGTAAAAAGCGAAGGTACGACAATCTCAAGACTCACCCGAGTTGCGTAATAAACACTACGCCGACTAAATTGGTGGCCGTTCCTGCAAATAAATCGATGAACCTGGTCTTGAGGAATATCCATACCAGCTGCATGCAATCGTGATCAGAGCCATGATCATCACGGGTAAATGACGTGTCCGCGGCGATAAACTGGTCGACAATCCCAGTACGGCATAAAGAAGGACCGTAAGGCATGCTGAGGTGAGAACCAGTATTTTTCGCATCGGTGGCCTTCTCAGAAGACCGCACGAAAGCGTTTTATCTTCGTCCGGTAATAGCTCCAGTTGCAGGGTATCGCTATATCCATACACACGAGTAAGCGAGTTGCTGTCACGCGCGTATGCTCTGACGTAGACCGAATGCCGACCCGGCGTTACGGAGCAGGTCCACCGATTTTGATAACCATTCAACAGACCGGCCATTCGATCATCGACGAAGATTTCATAGTGCTGTGGATTCCACAGTGCCGTAGCGAATGAATTGACGCCATCCTGCTTTATGGTGACAGAGGCCATATGCGCGCTCTCGTCGATATCATTGTTTATCCACACTTATCGCAAATCAGTTCGGAAGTTGCCGTGCCGGCATAATTATAAACACTGATTGCACATAGCGCCGATAAAGAGTAGCGGTCCCAACTGCGCCGACGGTCATTGCGCACTGTTAACCCGTCATTGATAGAGCTACGGGAATTGTGTTTTCGTTATCGCCTTCGCTTCAATCGCGGAGCGCCGTACTGGTACCCCGGACACGGTGCAGTCCGGTTGCCGCACAGAGTGAATTGGCGTCGCAATGGAAAACGGGCCATTAGCTGTAATTCGGGTACTATTCTCCCGCTCTGACGAGACAATTAATACCGAGAGCGCCTGGTACGGCCGATCATGGCTTTTAACGGAAGCGTCTGGTGCACTGGTAATGCACGCCGTATCTGCATTCGGAATCGGCTTTTCAGCCTCGAATGCGGTGCGGCCGGAAAGAGAGACCGATGCTAAAGCAATTTCTCAAATGGCGGTGCGCCACTTTTCATAAGACCGGATGGCCTGTCCAGGGCACGGTCAAGTGCTTCTCGTGTTTTCGCGAATGGCCGGTGCTTCAGACTGGCGCAGCGGTCTGTATGACACAGGCGGACATGAAGGGCCGCGCAGAATTTATCGTTGCGCGCGTCGACGCGCGTCAGCATTAGGGACTGCTGGCGGAATTCCAGGTGATAGCAGCGGATATTAAGAGGTTGTTATCAGACAACGCCAGTAACCAGCGGCGCCGCTCGGTGCGAGCACATTAGTGGAGTTGCGTTCTTCTGGCCACGAGGAACTAGAATAGAAGCCGTTTGGGAAAGATGAATCACTCAAGTAGCCTAACGTTATTGGTGCAGATTGAAAAGACAGAATGCCATTGACCTGCAAGAGGAGTATCTTTCCGCGATCGAACTCGCGGCAGGCGCATTGGCTATTCATTCGGCACGTGCCGCCGAGTTGCTTTCTAAATTCGCGGCTGATCTAGGCGCTCAATCTGGCCCGGAATTTGCTGAGCTGAGGGTAATCGCGCTGTTGCATTTGTGCCGGATACAGAATCGGCTGCAGCAAACCGCCGAATCGGAGCGAACTCGGCGAGAAGCGATCTCAGCCTTTGATCAGATTGCTGAGTTTGGCAGCAGGCCGAACATCCAGGATCGGCTCGCGGACGTGCTTGTTGAATTCAGGGAATACCGGCGCGCAATTCGGCCATGCGAGCAGGCCATCAATCTTTCAACCGGCAATGGCGCGAAGCTCGCGAATCGGCTATGGCGCGCGGGCCGCACGTACCTTCATTCCGGCTTCAAGCAGCACGCCGAAGAACCTTTGCGGCAGGCAGTGGAGTTCTATCGTGCGGCCGGGGGGGATCCCCGCACGCCGGTGATCCTGAATGATCTGGGGAATGCTCTGCGGGAATCAAATCCTGTGGAGGCCGAAAAAAGCTACCGTGAGGCCGCTGCCATTTGGGAGAACAAAGGCGCATACGGTCAGGCCACCGTTGCGTGGGTAAATCTGGGGGTCCTTTGCGGAGAGCAGGAACGGCTGGACGAATCGCTTCAGTGGTATGAGAAAGCCCGTTGTGTGCGGCAAACCGATGCCACAACGCCGCGCGCTCGACTGGGCACCCTGGCTAACAACATCGCGAACCTGCATCGTCGGATGAAGAACTTTGAGGCGGCGACGCAAGAAGTGGAAAATGCCATTGTGCTGCTGGATGGCGATCCTGTCCTCGCGGAGGCTTACGGTACGTATGGCCTTATATTTCGGGATCAAGGATTGGACGAAGCCTCGCTGGACTGGTTCCGGAGGTCGCGCACTGAACATGCCCGGCTGCCTGGCCCGAACATGAACCACTTCAGGGAATCAATTGCCAATGAGGCTGCTGCGCTTGAGCGTTTGGGCCGGCTTAAGGAAGCAAGCGCGCTCGAACAGCAGATGGCTGAACTTCGCGACGATCTTCCGCCGGTTCCTATGAGGCATCAGGTCGCGCCTGCTCCCAAAACAGTCAAACACGCCGATAACCCGGCGGGCGCGGTACTGATTGAACTGGACGGCATCCAGCTGCCGGAATCGGTTTACCGGGACTGCGACATTGCTGCGCTGGAAAACCGCCTCGAAGAGGTCCTGGAAAGTAGTGGAAGTGGCGAACTGGACGGCCATGAAACCGGTCCGGAAAATACTACATTATTGCTATACGGCGCAGATGCCGAGGCCTTGTTCCGTGCCGTGGAACCGGTGCTCCAGGATTACCCTCTTTGCCGGGGTGCACGTGTGACGATTCGGCAAAATGATCAGGAACGGCGGATCGTCCTTTCCTGAGTTGCCGGCGCATCAGTTGGGTCGGCTTCCGGCTGCGAAAAGATGGCAGGGCGTTCTGGACGTCGATGCGGTCTCGCTGCCCGAGGGTGTTCAGCCCGACCAACTGGACGCCCGACAGATCCGAGGGTGGGTCTGCGCCCGCCTCGAAGGCGAGCGTGGCATACAGATATGAGAGTGCACCACAGTGGTGCACCGGGCCCTATAATGGACATAGTGCCTGCATCCAGAAAGTCCGGTGCCAAAAATGCTGCCTCCGTTCGGCAGAGCGTTACGATGCCAGCAAGGCTGGCGCGCGAAGTCCGTCGCGTTGCAAAAGAGCGGAACATAACCATGAGCCGGGCTCTGGTTACCCTTGCCGAACGCGGCGTCGAAGCCGAAGCGGCGACGCGCGCCAGGCTGGCAACGGCTTACGAACAGTTCCTCGCCGCCGGCGACCCTGGCAGGAAGAACGAAGCAGGCGAAGAACTGATCCGGGCCATCTTCGGGAGCGGCGCGATTGCCGAAGATCCGGTTCGTTAACCTACCTCGCCCGCTCTCTGGCAACATATCCTCGAACGAGTTTCCGAAAGGGCCATCACATCACCCTCGACGACCACTGCGCCCCTTACCCCTCGATCAGCTTCGCGACCGGCCGGTTTCGGCATCACGATATTTCTGTTTCCGCGGCATCTGACCGGAAACGCGCGGCAAGCCCCGCCGTTCAGGGCGGGGAAGGATAGCGCGGACGCGACAGGCGTCTAATCGGGGGTTTCTGCTGCTCTATGTAAGAGTCGCCGCATGGAAGGCGATCCGTGCAGCGTAACGGTATCACGGGACGGCGAGAAGTGGTCCGTTTCGATTCAGACTGAGCGGGAGGTCGAGAATCCGGTTCATCCGTCCAGTTCGATGATCGGAATCGACCTCGGCGTGGTCCGTTTCGCCACGCTCTCGAACGGCACAGTTGTCGAGCCGTCGAACGCGCTGAAGCGCCAGCAGGCACGCCTGAAGCGCTACCAGCGCATGATAGCCCGGCGCGTGAAGTTAAGCAGCAACTGGAAGAAGGCGAAGGATCGGCTCAACTCGATTCACCGTAAAATCCGCAACGACTTTCTGCATAAAACGACCACGGCTATCAGCAAAAACCACGCGATTGTC
>Ga0134128_10004998_pt1 | contig 16119 bp, 15 predicted proteins | sample KB31754_FD_96462 | JGI IMG/M metagenome (GOLD analysis project Ga0134128, IMG submission 96462) | Terrestrial soil microbial communities with excess Nitrogen fertilizer from Kellogg Biological Station, Michigan, USA - KB3-175-4 | ecosystem: Environmental > Terrestrial > Soil > Unclassified ...
AGTTCCGATGTTGATCCCTTCCGTAAAACCAGCACATTCAGGGGATCGCCGCTTGAAACAAAGGCCTTCCGCATTCCCGCGAGAAGCATCATCAGGAAAACCGTTGTCGTGACGGTAAGCGCAATTCCCATCGCCGTCATGAGCGTAAGACGCTTGCGAAGAATCATGTTGCGGATGTTGTAGCTGACTGGGATCGCCATTGTGAGTGCCTTTTTATCCGATATGCCGCAAGCCTTCAACGATGCCGGTGCGCGAAGCGCCATACGCGGGAATTGCCGAACTCAGGAATCCCGCCAAAATCGCTACTCCCCAGGCTGCGGGGGCCGTGAACTTCCACTCGTGCAATGCAATCACGAAAAGATTGGCGCCCTGTGGAGCGTGGGTCCCTCCGGAAAGAAACAGAAGAGCAATCAGCGTCCCCAGGATGCCTCCAATTGCCGCGACCGCAACCGATTCTCCGATAAACAATCCCAGTATCGTTCCACGAGTAAAGCCCAGCGTCTTCAGAACTGCGACTTCGCGTGTCCGCTCCCGAATTGACATTGCCATCGTATTGCCGGTGACCAGCAGAATCGTGAACACCGCTGCCGACGAGATGATTAAAATGAATGCCTTCACATTCCCCAGCATAGCCAGGAAACTGAGTCCGAAAGCCTTTTCCGTTTCCGTGCGGGTAGGTTCGGGCGCGTTGGCAAATGCCGCATCGATGTCATGGGAGACGCGATTCACGTTCTGTGGTGAATCCACCAGGACGGCGTAGAAACCCGCCGCTCCCTTGGCAAACGGCACTCCTTCTTCAACGTATTTTTCGTTAAAGTACAGTGAATTGTTCGGAATTTTCGCAGTGAAAAGGCCGCGCAATGTGAGCTCTAGGGTGATGGGATAAATGTCGCCCGTCAACACGATCCGATCGCCTATCTTCCACCCATACTTCTTCGCCAGTTCGGCGTCCGCCACACAACCGGCCCGGTCTTTCTTCCAGGCCTCTTCCTGATCCTTGGGAAGGGATAGCTCTGGATAAACATCAAAGAACTCGTCGGGATCGGTCCCAAAGCGAGCAAAGAAATTTTCTGGTTTCGCATCTTTATAGATTCCACCGAACCAGTTCATCGGCAATGCTCGGGTGACGCCCGGAATGTGGCGGATCTTCTCGCGATAAGAACTGGGGATCAAATTAGTCAGCGACACCTTGTGCCGTGTAATCAGGCGCTGGTTGGACTGCTCGCTCCGCAAATCATCGCCATAAAAAGCGCGCCAGATCGACATCAGAAATGAAAGCAGCAGCAGCGGGAAGGCAATGCTGAAAATCGTCAGCAAGGTCCGTCGCTTGTTGCGGAAGGCGTTTTTTCGTACAAAGCGGGCCAGGGTCATTTCGAACCTCGGGAAAAACAGGTTACGGCTGAACGACGGTGAGTCTGGGAGACGTTCAGCATAACCGATTCAGCGCTGACCAACAACATCAACAGAATCGTTTTTCAGGGGCGCAAGTGCCAGTGCAGATAGTCAGCGGAGCCGGCTGACATTTGTCACAAACCCAGCTTTTCGCTCTTAAGCTCTTGGCTTTTAGCTCCATCCGCCGGAGATATCAGTTCAGAGACCCGCACACGCCTTTCGGGATACGCTTTTCGGCCCTCAAGCTCATCTTTTTGGGGATGCATACCACGTGCGTCTTCATTGAAGGCAAAAAGCTGAAGCTAATAGCTAGCAGCTAATAGCTGGTCCTGTGGTGACTTCGGTAATTCACGGTGCAGGCGGCCAAGAACTTATCATTTTAAGAGGTTCCGCCCGTGGCCGCATCAGGCAACGGCAGATTGCGGACGAGGCGAAAAACAAGATGTCGGAGAAAATTGGCCGTTTTGAAATCATAAGCCAGCTGACGCAGTCGCCTTTTGCGACCGTCTATAAGGCGCTCGACCCGGAAAACCAGCAGACAGTCGCGCTCAAGGTGGTTCGCCTCGACCAGGTAAAAGATCGAGAGGCGTTGGTCAAATCCGTGTGCGACGAAGCCGAATCGGCCAAGCCGCTCAGCAGCCACAACATCGCTGTGCTTTACGGTGTCGGTGATGAAAACGATTTGTTACTGGCAGCAACTGAATATGTGCAAGGAAACTCGGTTGCCACTACCCTCGCCCGGCACGACGGCTTTTCCATCTGGGACATTCAGGACATCGCCCGCCAGGTTTGCCAGGCGCTCGACCATGCACATGCGCATAAGGTAGGCCACCAGTCGCTCGAGCCTGCCAAGATTATGGTGGGCTGGGATGGGATCGTTAAGATACTCGGCTTTGGCATCTCGACCATGAATGCGTTATCGGCGAGTTCGTCGAACGGCATTCCTGAAGTTTTGTACTACGCTTCCCCGGAACAATTACGCGCAGAGGCTTGCGATCAGCGCTCCGCACTATTCAGCCTGGGCGCGATGCTCTACGAAATGGCTACCGAGCAAAAGCCCTTTCCGGGAGAATCTGCGGAGCAGGTGCGGCAAGCAATTCTCGAACAGGTTCCGGCGCTTCCGGTCCGGTTGAAACCAAACGTGAACCGCGGACTTAGCGAGCTGATCATGAAGTCGCTGGCAAAGTCACCCCAAGAACGTTATCAATCGGGAGCAGAACTGGTCCGAGACCTGGAGAATTGCAAATCGGGAGCAAGCACGCCAGCCGCGGTGGCTCCCGCAGTCCAGCCCAAACCCGCGCAGGTGGCGAAGGCACAAGCCGCTGCAGCAGGAGCTGGCTCAGCAAGTAAGCAGGCAACCAATTTACCGAAGATGACCGCCTCGGCGTCCCCGACCGTGGAAGAAGAAAAGCCGGCATTCGCGGTGGATCCCATGATGGCTGGCGAAGGTAGTGCTGGCGCGCCCGCACGTTCCAGTTTTTCCGATATCACCGAACTGCCGCCACTGAAAGAAGTGCGGACCTCTATTCCTGCTGCGGCGCCCACCGCAGAAGAGGAAGCAGCAACTCCAGCACTCGAGCCGGAGCATGTTTATCGACACATTGAAATCGAGAAACCGAAGATTCAGGTTCGCGAAGCCGCGCAAAGGGCAGTTGCTGAAATCCGCAAAGTTCCTCCCAAGCTCGCGCTGTACGTGGTCGGAGGAGCATTGGCGCTGGGACTATTGACCATCGGCGGGCTAAGCCTGCTTAGTTACTTTGCCGATCGCGACGAGCACGGCAATGTTTCGGTGCGCCCATCCGCTTCTCAGCAGCAGGCGACACCCGCAAAGCAACCTGCTTCCGTCCCGGAGCCTTCGCCGGCAACCGCCGAAGAATCAACGACGCCTCAGGATGCTGCACCGGCCGAGAGCACCGAGACGCAAGAACCCTCGGCCCCAGTCGCTCATGGCCGAGCGTCGCGTAAGAACAAGGCTCGCGCCGCGGGGCCGGCTGTAGCGCCCGCCCAGCTGACGGTCGAATCGACACCGGCAGGCGCAGAAATAACTTTCGATGGGGCCGCCCTTTGCCAAAGTCCTTGCACGCTTACCGGCATTGCGCCCGGAACGCATTCCATTGTTGCCAGCAAGAGTGGGTTTTCCGGTGCGACCCGCAATATTTCATTGACCGCAGGAGCCAATGCCACGGTTGCTCTCCAACTTGACGCCCTCTCGGCGATCCTGTCGGTGGCCAGCACACCCGCCGGCGCAGTGATCGTTGTGGACGGCAAGGACACCGGCAAGCTGACGCCTTCGCAGTTCAGCTTGAGCGGCCCGGGAGCGCATACCGTGACGCTTCGCCGTTACGGATATCTCGAAGCCAGCAACTCGATTAACGTCGGAGCGGGACAAACCGCCAGCCTCAATCTGGCTTTGACCGCACTGGGAAGCACCGACGAAATTCACGCGGCTGGCGGAAAATTCAACAAAGTCTTCAAGAAGGGTGACGCTTCCGGAATGGGCACCGTCAGCATTAAGACTCAGCCCAAGGGCGCGCAGATCATGGTCAACAGCCGCGTGCTCGACAAGACCACGCCATTCGATTTCTATCTCAATCCCGGAACCTACGTTATCGATGTCACCATGTCCGGCTACCGGCCGATCCATCGCGTCGTCAGTATTCAGGAAGGCGAGAAAATGGCGATCCAGGAAACGCTCTCGCCGGAATAATTAGAAAGTACTTGTGAAAATAAAAAGGGGCCGCTGCTCACCAGGGCGGCCCCTTTGCCCCACCGCCGGGCGCTTACCGGTAGGACCGGTCGCGGTGGAAAACGCTGTTGTATCCCTGCTGATAAGCCCGGGCGTACTGCTCGCGATATTCGTGAATGCTGCCGAAGTCGCGTGAATATCCGCGGTCCGCATGATTGTGGCCGCGCGGATAAGGATTAAACGGCTTGCGGTGCCAGATGTCTTCCCGCGCAATTTGCTCCCCGTCTTCAAATCCTATGCTGCGGGCTACCTGCATACCGCGCCAAAAATCTCCTCGGTCATACCGTTCGTAACGATAACCACGATCGTCGTCGCGGTCATAGCCCCAATTCTGGGCGGCGGCAATCCCCACGCTGCCCATAAGGAATGCAACCGCCATTGCCGCCAAGCTCAGCCTGCGATTCATAACCCCTCCCGCAGGTCCAAGAGGAGTAGTTTCTCGGCCCGCGCTACATAACGGTTGAACACATGCAGAGGGGGGAAGTTTCGCAAAAATCAAAAGCCGAATTGCGTTCAGGACCAGAGTTGTGTCCGAGGTCGCTGCTCACGTCACGCAGTGTTAGACTCGGTGTTTTCCGCGGAGTTCGTTGACTATGGCAATTGAGCAAGTTGGAGTTATAGGCGCCGGCACCATGGGCGACGGTATTGCCCACGTATTAGCCGCCAGCGGGCACAATGTTATTTTGTGCGATATCGAACAAAGCATCGTCGATCGGGCGCTCGGAACCATCGGCAAAAATCTCGACCGCGCAGTTTCCAAAAACAAAATTACCGAAACGCAGAAAAGCGAAACCCTGCAAAGAATTAAACCCGCTACCGACCGCGCAGCCCTGGCAAGGTGTGACTTCATTGTTGAGGCCGCATCGGAAAAATTCACGCTCAAGTCTGATTTGTTTCGCGAGCTCGACCGCATCTGCAAACCTGGCGTTATTCTGTCGTCCAACACTTCGTCGATCTCGATAACCAAACTTGGTGCAGCAACCAAACGCCCTGAAAGCGTCATTGGCATGCATTTCTTCAATCCGGTTCCCGTCATGGCCCTGGTCGAGGTTGTGCGCGGTCTGGCAACATCGGACGCAACCTTTCAAACCGTCCGCGAACTGGCGGTTAAACTCGGCAAAACTCCGGTCGAAGTCAACGATGCCCCCGGCTTTGTTTCCAATCGCGTGCTCATGCCGCTGCTTAACGAAGCCATGTTCGCGGTCATGGAAGGCGTGGCTACGCCGGAAGCCGTGGATGAAGTGTTCAAGCTGGGCATGGCGCATCCCATGGGACCTCTGACACTGGCGGATTTCATTGGACTCGACGTCTGCCTCGATATCATGCGCGTGCTGCACAACGGTCTTGGGGATCCGAAATACCGCCCCTGCCCGCTGCTGATCAAAATGGTGGACGCGGGACGGCTGGGAAAAAAGTCCGGCCACGGATTTTATAAATACTGAATGATGCGAACCCTGCTAGCCTACGTGCTTGCAATCCTGTTCGGCCTGAGTGCCGGCCTGCTTGAAATCACCCTGAACGACCTGCTGGTCACCGCGCTGTTCATTCTTATCTGCACCATGGCATTAGGCGCTGCCTGGCCGCAGCGTGCATGGCAGTGGGTTGTGATAGTCGGAAGTTGCGTTCCGTTGGCCCGCATTGTCAGTTACCTCGCTTTGAATCAAAAACCATACCGCGCGCAGATTTGGGAGTCCGCGCTCGGGCTGGTCACTGCCGCAGTAGGCTCGTATTGTGGAGTCTTTGCCCGCAAGGCGGTCACAGAATTGTTTCGCCCACCACCGGCTTAGAACATAATGAATTTCCTCTAATCCCCGCTCACAAGTCTGGCTTAACCGAAAAGTTACTCCCATTTCCACTGTAGATGAATGTATGCTCCGGCTAATGGCAGTTTCTATTTCAGTGCTGGCCAGCGGCAGCCGCGGAAACACTGCCGTGGTTGAAAGCTCACAGGCCCGCATCCTGGTGGACGCGGGTATCTCCTGCCGCGAAACTTTCAAGCGCCTGAAGCTGGCAGGCCTCGACCCCAAATCCATTTCCGCCATCCTTATTACGCACGAGCATTCCGATCACGTTTACGGTTTGGCCACGCTGGCCAAGAAACTGGACCTCCCGGTATTTATGACCGGCGCCACTCACCAGGCCTGGGCGCGCTCATTGCGTGATGATGCCGGACAACTGCCTAAACTCGCCAAGCTGGAAATCTTTTCGGCGGGACGGCAGTTCCAGGTTGCCGACATCACGGTCACGCCCTTCACTATCCCGCACGATGCCGCCGACCCCGTAGGCTTCACTTTTCGCGCGGAGGGCGCCAAAATCGCGTTCGCCACCGACCTTGGTTATATGCCGGCCAGCGTGCGCGACCACCTGCGCCGTTGCGATGTCATCATCATCGAATCCAACCACGATGTGGAAATGCTGCGGGTAGGGCCTTATCCGTGGTCGGTCAAGCAGCGGGTGATGAGCCGGGTCGGGCACCTCTCCAACGACTCCCTCGCCCAATTTTTTGCGGAAGATTATGATGGAGGCGCATCTCACATAGTATTGGCGCATCTGTCCGAACAGAATAATCATCCGGAAGTGGCCCGCCGCGTGGCTGAGGATGCTCTTGGCCCGCAGCAGACGCTGTTGCAGAACCGGCTGATGCTGGCCGCTCAGGATGCGCCTACCGAGTGCATCCGTCTGTAATTTATGAGCGCATGCGTTGACCCAGTGGTCGGCAAGATTCTGGCTGGCTGGCGGTATGACATCTCCGGCATCGCGCCCGAGATGCGTGGCGACTACGAGCGCCACTTCTCGGCCTGCGATTATTGCCGCTCGCGGCAGCGCCTCCATCGCGCCATTGACCTTTCTTTAATCGTACTGGCATCGGTTTCGGCGGGAATGTTTTTGCTTGCCTTTGGCGTGATTCATCACTTTGAGCCGCGGCATACCTTGATTCTCGAATTGGTTGCGCTGGGCGGCTTCGCCCTCTCGGCGCTGATCTGGCTGGTGGTCGCCGTGGCCACGCCCGCCCCCATAACTATGGTTGACATCGCCCTGCTGGGCGCGCGCCATGTTCATGACCGCCTGCCGCCCGAAATTCGCGAAAAGCTGCCCGAAGAGCTGCGCATGAAGCTGACCGGGTCATAGGCGCTGTTGCCAGCTGCGGAACCCTCAATCATTTTGCTGTAAGTCTCGCTTGATAATTAAGGCACAATCCACTCATGGAAGCTGCGCGCAGGATGATGCAGATAATTCAAGGCGCATTTCTCTTCAGCATCGTGCTGTATACGCTGATGACTAAGATGTTGCCGGCTAATGTCGCGCCCAATGTGCTCATATTCAAAGTCCTGGCATTGCTGGCGATGGCCAATGTCGTAATAATTTTTCTGGTGCGACAAAAGCTGGTTAAATCTGCGGAGCAAACCTTATCTGCCCAGCCGGAAGATTCGGACGCACTCGCACGCTGGCGCACCGGGTACCTGATTACCTACGCCTTCAGCGAAGCCATTGCGCTCTACGGCCTGGTGCTGCATTTCATGGGATTTGCCTTCACGCAGGTCCTCCTGTTCTTTATCGCCGGCTTTGTCATGATTCTGTTTTACGCACCCCGGCGCCCCGCTCCAGCGCGATAGTCGGCTCTCGCCGCCCGCCTTCGCAATGCCTGGCGTATAAGATGTTCCCGTGCACCGGCTCGGCCAATCGGTCCTGCAATATGTCCGCAAACACAATCTGCTGGGGGCTGGCGACCGCGTCGGGGTGGCCGTCTCCGGCGGAGCGGATTCCGCTGCCCTGCTGCGCCTTCTGCTCGAACTCCGGGAGGATTTGGGCATCGTCCTCTCCGTTGTTCATCTCAATCACCAGCTCCGGGGTGCAGAGTCGGAAACCGACGAGCAGTTTGTGCGCGGACTGGCCGCCCGTTATGACCTGGAGTTCCTGTCCGACAGCCGCGATGTGAAGACACATGCGGCGGAAAGCAAACAGAGCCTTGAGACGGCGGCGCGGGAACTTCGATACGATTTCTTCGCTGGGCTGCTGACTGAACACCAGCTCGACAAGATTGCCACCGCCCACACGCTGGATGATCAGGCTGAAACCGTTCTGTTGAAACTCGCGCGCGGAGCGGGCACGCGCGGATTGGCGGGAATCTACCCGGCGTTCAGAATTACGCAAGCCGCCCATCAGCCTGTTATTGTGCGCCCACTGCTAGGAGTCCGCAGGCCCGACCTGGAAGCTTATCTGAAAAACCTCGGTCAGCACTGGCGCGAAGATTCCAGCAATCGCGATTTGCGCCATACCCGCAACCGCATTCGACATGAAATTCTGCCTCGCCTGGAGGAGCAGGTCAATCCGCGTGTGCGCGAGACTTTGGCCGAAGCTGCCGATCTCGCCCGCGAAGAGGAAGCGTATTGGGCTGAGCAGATCGAGTCGCTGCTTTCAAAGGCCTGGCTGCCGACCAATTCCGGTGGCATCCTGGACATGAGTTTGGTGCAAAGTGACCGGCTGGCCGTTCGTCGCAGGATGGTGCGCCTGGCAGCAGAGTCTCTACGATTGCCGCTGGAGTTTAAGCACGTCGAGGAAATACTGGCGCTCCATCATGATGGCGAGCGGACTTCCCTGCCACAAGGATGGGAAGCGGCTCGGCGCAAAGGCAAGCTCGCATTCCGGCGGAACATCGAACCGCCATTCGAATATGAGTACGCGTTGAAAGTCCCCGGCAGGCTGTGGGTTGAAGAAGCTGGAGTTGTGATAGAGGCGAAGCTGGCTGAAGCGAATGATGACACGGGCGATTCCGAACTGCTTCTGGCGACGGAATACGCAAGCCGCGGCTTGGTCATCCGCAACTGGAGCGCCGGCGACCGCTTCTGGCCCGCGCACATGAAAGCACCGAAGAAAATCAAAGAACTGTTGCAGGACCGGCATATTACCGGCAATGAGAAGAAACTTTGGCCATTGGTCGTTTGTGGTGATGAAATCGTCTGGATGCGCGGCTTCGGTGTTCGCCGCGATTGTCAGGTGACGGGTGGCACTGGCGTGCTCATTCGCGACCTGCCGCTCGACAACGAAGTAAGCAAGAGAAGCACTTAAAGAGTGAGCAATGAGAAGATACAATGCGATTGGGTCACCGGCAACTGACGACTGGCAACGGACCGCTCCCAGTAGCTACTGCATTCATGCCTCCTCAAAGCGCGAAACCGCAAATAGTCATCTCCGCCGAGCAGATCCAGAAACGGGTGCGTGAACTAGCGCGGCACATCTCCGATGATTACAAGGGCAAGACCGTTCACGCGCTCGGCGTGCTGGAGAATGGCTTTATTTTTCTCTCCGACCTGGTGCGCGGCATCGAGACGCCGGTCATTTGCCAGTTCATCAAGCCACAATATCGCGACAATTCCAGCGACCGGATGGAAATTTTCTTCAGCCACTCGCTGGCTATCCGCGACCAGCACGTTCTGCTGGTTGAAGGGGTGATGCACTCCGGAGTTACGACTGAATTTTTAATGAACGACCTGCGGGGACGGGGCGCGGCCAGCGTCAAAATCGCGACGTTGCTCGATCGCCAATGTGCGCGGCGGGTGCAGCTTCAACCCGACTACTTTGGTTTCCTGGTCGATAACAGCTTCTTGATGGGCTACGGCCTGGGCTCAGCCGACCAGACCAACCGGAATTTGGCCTATCTGGCCTTAGCCAGCGGCGGCTAGGCGCAACGGACTGGGGCGCGGAAAGGTTTCGGAGGTACTGGCGCGCTTGCCCGCGCACGAAGCGGAACTCGGCCCTGCCTGCAAAGAAAAAGGCACGAGCTTCTCGCCCGTGCCTACATTCAATCGTGCATTTTTCTACTTCTTCTTTGTCGTTCTCTTTCGCTTGGTGGTTGCCGGTTTCGCTGGCGCGGGTTTCTCTCTGCCGCCGATCAGTGACAGTGAATCCTCAGCGTTGAACGGGAACTGCTTGACTGATGTTTGCCCCGTCGTGCTTAACGTGATATCCACACGGCGGTTGCTGGCGAGCATGATGGTTCGCAGATGACTGAGAATCCTCTTACGCTCGCCCGCGGTCAATTCGGTATCCTGTTCGACCGAATCCTTCACCTGCTCGGCGGTGAGTTGCTGCTCTTCTCCGAGCGCCTGGGCTTCAATGTTGGTCTCGGGAACTCCATGTCCGACCAGGAACTTCCTCGCGCTTTCGACGCGTCGCTCGGAGAGCTTCTGATTGTATTCAGCGGTTCCACGAGGATCGGTGTGGCCGGACAGGATCAGCTTCGCGTCCGGCTTGCTTTGCAGATATTGTTTGAAGTCGCTGGCCAGGTCAGTCAGCGTAGCCTGCTGGCTTCTGACTAAGCCGCCCTTCGGGTTTGCCGGAGTCGGCTGTGCGGTCGCGAAGTAAACACTGTGCAGTGACAGCCGCTTCTCAAGCCGTTGCACTTCAGGCGAGGGTGGTGGTGGCGGCGGAGGCGGTGGTGGCGCTTCCACAGTCACTTCGGTTGTAGCCGGAGTGTTCAGCCCACGCTGATCACTGCAAGTAGTGTTCACCGTGATCGTGCCCGGCGACGCGCCCGTCGTATTCAGAGTGGCGCTATTCCCGTTGCCGGAGATGCTTCCGCCGGTTGCGCTGTAAGTGCCCACCGTCACCGGAACATTGTCCGGACTGCTGCACGTGCAAGAAACGGTCACACTCGCACCCGCCTGCACGCTTGTGGGACTCGCTGTGCAGGAAACCGTTGGCGGATTCTTCGGCGGCTCTTTTAGAGTGAACGTTCCCGAAGCGGTGGCCTGATTGTTCTTCTTGGCTCTCGGGTCAGTGACGTGCGCCTCAACGGTGCAATTCCCGCCGGACGCGCCGTTGGTGTCAATGCTGGCAGTCGCGCCGTTGCCGGTGATCTTGCCGCAACTGCTGGTCCAGGCATAGGTCAATTCATGTTTCGGATTGAAATTGCTCGGCGTCGCCGTCGCCGTCAGCGGCTCGCCCACCATGGCTTCGGCCGGCTGTACGGAAACGTTGGCGGCCACCGTCGCCGTCTCAGGATAGCCAAAGCTGAACACCAGTCCGGTGCGCAGGCGCGTGCCCTTCAGTCCGGGGCGCGCAATGTCTGACGGCGCGAATTGTTGATAGTGGTGCTGTGCCCCGACCCAATCGGCTTCGAATACGCGCCACGAAATCAGCCTGGTGGCTCTCAGGTCCATGCCGCCGCCGGCGATACCGCCGATGCCGTTGCTGGCATCAAGGCCGTCAACTCCCAGGCGGTTGTAGCTCAACATGCCGTGAATAAAAAGGGTGGCATTGTCCAGATGAAACGAGAATTTCGGCCCCACTGAAAGCGTGGTCTCGTAGTTGTCCCAGTTGTGGCCAAAGTCGCCTTCAAATCCGAAGTTCTGATTGAAGTTGTAAGTCAGGCTGGCGCCGAAGCCCTTGGGCATGTCTGGAATCTGAACGGCTGCGGGAGCGGCCTGGCTCCCCGGAACAGGAACATCGCCGCCCGGATGCAGCCACTGATATCCGACAAACAGATCATATTTAGGCGTTTCATCGTCCTGCGCCACCAATGTGGTTGGGGAAAACAGAACCAGGCATAGCATTGAAACCATGGCCAGGACGGTGGTTCCAAAGTAACGGAAGAGTGAGCACATTGGGATTCTCCATCCGACGCGATCGAGTCAAACAGTTGGCCTGCGCTCGGCGTCACACATAATCTTGCGGGTTCGTTGAAACTAACATGTTAATCGCCGCCAAACGCGGCAAACAAGTGACGGATTAAATTCGCGGACAAAGTTTCGCACCTGTCCTGGTCAGCAAATCACGGATCGTCGGTTAACCCCTGAGATTGGTTGCCAGGGATTTTCGGCTATGTTGTGGCGATCAAGCCCAGGCAGAATCATCTTCTCCGCGAAGCTTGCGAAGATTATCCGGCGGCTTCGCCGGCACCCCGAGATTGTTTGCCAGCAGCGCATCGAGACTTTCGAGCCAGAGAATCTGGCTATCGAAGATCATGCCGAAGTTGCGCGAAAGAGCGTGGGCGACGTCCTGCATGGAAATATCGCGGTTAAGCTCCTTCTGCATGGATGTAACCGGCTTCGAAGTAATGCCGCACGGAACGATCAGGTTGAAGAAACTCAGATCAGTGTTGACGTTCAGCGCGATGCCATGGGACGTGACTCCGCGCGAGATATGGACACCAAGGGCAGCAATCTTCGCCTCGTGGTCATCGGACAAATGCAGAGTCTTAGATTCAGCCGGATGGGCGCGGGCGGCCGTCCCCGCATGGCCTGTACTTGCAGCCTTCAGTTCAGTCCATACCCCGGTCAATCCAGCAATCCGCTTTGTGGGAATCCCGAATTCTGCGCAGGTTCTGATCAGCACTTCTTCCAGATTGCGCACAAACTCGATCACACCCATTGTATTTCGAGTTTCAGAAGAAGACGGAAACCCGCGCAGATCGAAAATCGGATAAGCGACCAGCTGCCCCGGGCCGTGGAAGGTCACATCCCCGCCCCGGTCGCACTCGAAAACTCCGACCCCGCGCTGGGCCAGCAGTTCCGGAGCCGCAATAATGTTTGCAGCCTTGGCATTACGCCCCAGCGTAATCACGGGCGTGTGCTCCAGCAAAAGAAGGGTATCGCCAATTCGGCCTTCTTTGCGGAGAGTAACCAACTTCTCTTGCAAGCGAAGGCCAGTAGGGTATTCGACCGTGCCGAGTTGGAGAACGGAAATCAAATTCTCCTCCCCGGATTAACGCTGATAAACACGGATTTGTATCCCATTTAGAAATCCTTCTTTGAAAAGTCCGTGTCTATCCGCGTAAATCTGCGGGAGCGAAGTTTACATATTTATCGCCAGGCCGTACACGCTGTTTGACGCATCCAGCATGGCTTCGGCCAGCGTCGGGTGCGCATGGATCGTCCACATCAGGTCTTCGACTGTAGCTTCCAGCTCCATCGCAGCTACCGCTTCGGCGATCAGTTCGGTCGCTTGCGGGCCGATAATGTGCACGCCCAGAATCTCACCGTACTTTGCATCGGAAATAATCTTGATAAAGCCTTCGTGCTCGCCAACAATCGACGCTCGCGAATTCGCCGTGAACGGAAATTTCCCGACCTTCACGTTGTGACCCTTCTCGCGCGCCGCCGCCTCGGTCAATCCCACACTGCCAATCTCCGGATGGCAATAGGTCACGTTAGGTATTTTCATCAGATCGATCGGCCGGTCTTCTTTCTTCGCAATCTTTGACACCGCAACGATTCCTTCCATAGCGCCGACGTGCGCCAGCTGCGGCCTGCCCAGAACGATGTCGCCAATGGCGTAAATACCCGGCTCGGCGGTCTCCATCCATTCGTTGGTTTTCACGAAGCCCCTATCGGTCTGGACTTTTGTTTTCTCCAGACCCGCCCCGTCGGTATAGGGCTTGCGCCCGATGGCAATCAGGATCTTTTCCGCTTCGAGCTTCTGCTGTTTGCCATCAGCGCTGAAGGTGACTGAGACTCCAGCTTTCGTTTTCTCAACCTTCTCGACCTTCGCTCCTCCGAAGAAGTTGATGCCGCGTTTGCGGTACGAGCGCGCCAACTCTTTCGAAACTTCTTCATCTTCAAGCGGCACCATCCGTGGCAGCATTTCGAGGATGGTTACATCGGTGTCAAAAGACTTGAAGATCGAGGCAAACTCCACGCCTACTGCGCCGGATCCTACGATGACCAGGGACTTCGGAATTGCGCCCATTTTCAGAATCTCAATGTTGGTAAGAATTCGATCGTCGGGTTGCAGGCCGGGAATCATGCGGGCCTCAGAGCCCATCGCCAGAATTATGTTCTTGGTTTTGAGCTGCGAAATCTTGCCTCCGTCTTTCACTTCAATGGTATGGACGCCGTTCTGCGCGTGGCCGGTGAGCTTGCCGAAGCCCTTCACCGTATCAACTTTGTTCTTGCGCATCAGGAACTGAAGGCCTTTGGCGTGCTTGTCTACGACCTTGGTCTTGCGCTCCTGTACCGCGTTCCAATTCAGTTTGCGTTCGCCGACGCCCTCGATGCCGTATTCCTTTGCATCTTTTAAGTGGTCCCAGATTTCGGCGTTGAACAGCAACGCCTTCGTGGGAATGCAGCCCACGTGCAGGCAGGTGCCGCCAAGATACGGGTCTTTTTCGATGATTGCTGTCTTCAGGCCATATTGACCGGCTCGGATCGCGGCGGTGTATCCCGCCGGGCCGCTGCCGATGACGGCCACGTCATAGATTGTGTCAGGCAAGGTCGCACTCCTCTGGTATTGTGGCTCAACTAACAGCGGATGAGTTCGGGCAAACCAATGATTTTAGCAGGGCTACCCTTTCGGCCTTCGAGCGACGGGCGGCTTCGCACCATCAAGCCTCACTCTCCCACGTACGCTTCCGCCTCAATCTCGACCAGCATGTCGGGATCGACCAGCGCGCTGACCGCGATCATCGAAGTCGCTGGTCGGATCTCGCCAAACACTTCGCCGTGCGCGCGACCGACCTTTTCCCAATCAGCGATTTTGGTCACGAACATTCGCGTCCGCACCACTTGCTTCAGGTTCGCGCCGGCTTTATCTAAACCACTCGCGATATTTTTCAGCGCTTGAACCGCCTGCGCATAGGCGTCTCCCCTACCGACGATCTTGCCATCCGGCCCAGTCGCAGTAGTACCCGAAACATGAACGTGCGGCCCCACCCGAACCGCCCGCGAATATCCGACCACCGGCTCCCACGGAGTGCCACTCGAAATATTCATGCGCTGCATCGGTTTCGTTTCTCCTTGATCGAAAGGCAGAATTATTGCTCTACTGTTTCGATTCCATCCGCTGCCAGTTTGATTCTTCGCCGTCCTACGTGTTTCTCCGCGCCTGCTTACACTTGCGATTGCATGCGCGAATTAGCAGCCATCCTTCAACTCTGCCAATCATGCTTTTGCATGAAACCCCGCGCCCACTCTCGGGTTTCTAAGTAGTGAAGACGCCGCAAGCGACTTACGGAAGTCACTTGTAATCGCGCGCGGGCTGAGATAAGTAACGCAAATGGAAATGTGACCGGCAACTGAAAAGGAGACCTCATGATTCCCGATGATCATCCGCTGCAGAGAATGTTTTTGGAGATGGTGGGACGGCACTATGCCGAGGAGATCGGGATTCGAGACCAGGAGGTTGTTGGTTACGTGGCGCATTTGCTGGCGGAATTCTGCGACGCTGAACAGCTATTCAAAATTCATGACGCCGCGGACCGGCCGCTCACGGACGTCGGCGAAATGCTGATCGAATCGAACCCGGTGTACGGTCCGGCGCCTTCCTTCGATCGTGAACGCCAGGTGCGCAAGCACATTGGCGACTACACGCTGTTCTTTACTGGGATGTTTCCTGAAAGCCTCAACCGTGTCCGTCTGCGGCGGGCTCGCCTTGAAAACATGATCGATTGGATCAAGGCCGGCAAAGAGAGCTATTACATTGTTTCCAAGTTCGACTGCTTCGAATACACCAAAGTCGCGCCCATGTTCGAGCGCCTTTCAGATCATTTTGAACAATGCGTTTACGGGCTGAATTGCGTGAAAAACGAATTACAGGAACTGCAGCATCCGATCGTTCGGCGCACGAACGAACTCCTGATGTAGTTGTTCCCGCACTTCAGGTCCGGCCGTAGAAACTCAACGCCGCGTCCCCCTGCCGAAGCAGGCGGGAGCGGCGCAGCTCACCGAACTCCTCCCCGGGATCAAATTTCTTCTCATGTTCAACCATCACCAGAGCTAGTCCACCGAGCTCGGACTTTCCTAGGCAATCGAGAGTTTCGCTATACGCATTCCGCAACTTATAAGGCGGATCCAGGAAGATGAAGTGCGGCCGGATATCCTTTCGCGCCAGCGCGGGCAACGCCCGAGAAACTTCCTGACGCAGGATTTCGAATCCATTCTTCAGGCCCAGAGAGCTTAGGTTCGCGGCAATCAGGTCCGCACCTTCTTTGGAAGATTCAACAAAGTAAACCATCCTTGCGCCCCGGCTCAGCGCTTCAATGCCTA
>Ga0134128_10004999_pt1 | contig 16118 bp, 12 predicted proteins | sample KB31754_FD_96462 | JGI IMG/M metagenome (GOLD analysis project Ga0134128, IMG submission 96462) | Terrestrial soil microbial communities with excess Nitrogen fertilizer from Kellogg Biological Station, Michigan, USA - KB3-175-4 | ecosystem: Environmental > Terrestrial > Soil > Unclassified ...
CGCAAGCTGCGCGAGAACCCCGCCCTGATCCCCTCGATGGTCTCGGAGACCATCCGCTGGCAGACGCCCTTGGCCTATATGCGCCGCACGGCCCTGCGCGACGTGGAGATGCACGGCAAGACCATCAAGGCCGGCGAGAAGGTGGCCATGTGGTACATCTCGGGCAACCGCGACGAGGAGGTGATCGAGCGCGCCGACGACTACATCATCGACCGCGAGCGCCCGCGCCACCACATGAGCTTCGGTTTCGGCATCCATCGCTGCGTGGGCAACCGGCTGGCCGAGCTGCAGCTGAAGATCATCTGGGAGGAGATCCTGCGGCGCTTCCCGAAGATCGAGGTGGTGGGCCCGCCGGTGCGCGTGCCGTCTTCCTTCGTGCACGGCTACGAGAAGCTGCCCGTGGTGATCCCGACGCGGATCTGACCGCATCCCCGCCTTCGGGGGGATGAGCGGAGAGCGAGGGCGCGAACAGCAGGAAGAGGATCGCCGTGGCGGTCAGCGCCGCCAGCATCGCCCAGGCCTCGTTGGCGGCGCGCACGAAGGCCAGCTTCTGGATCATCGGGGCCAGCATGGCCTTCACGGAGGGATCGATCGGGCCCGAGCCGCGCATGGCGAAGAGGTCGAGCGGGATGCCGACCAGCTTGGCGGTGGCCGTATCGCCGGCCTGCAGCGCGGCCACGATCGCCTCGGCGTGCTTCGGCGCGCGCCCGTAAAGCACGGTGTCGATCAGCGCCAGGCCGATCGCGCCGCCCAGGTTGCGCATCAGGTTGAAGAGCCCACTGGCGTCAGCCACCTCGGCGTCTGGCAGGTGGCCCAGGGCCATGCGGGTCGGCGGCAGGAGGCAGAACATGATCGCCGCACCGCGGATCACCTGCGGCCAGAACATCTCGCGAAAGCCGGTGGCGGTGGTTTCGAAGGCGCTCATGCCCAGGCCGAGCGCGAAGAGAGCGAAGCCGAACGCGGTCAGCGCGCGCGCGCCCAGCCGCCGTTCCAGCCCCACCGCCAGGGGCGCGGTGGCCAGCTGCGCGCAGCCGGTGGCCAGCAGCACCTTGCCGATGTCCAGCGCGCCGTAGCCGCGCACCGCGCCCAGGAACACGGGCAGCAGATAGGTCGAGCCGAACAGGCCGACGCCCAGCACGAAGCTCATCGCGCAGCCCACGGCGAAGCGCGCGATGCGGAATTCCGTCAACCGGACCAACGGATGGCGGGACGCCAGCGTCTTCAGGACGAAGCCCGCGCCGGCGACCGCGACGATGGCCCACAGCGCCAGGATCAGGTCCGAGAGCCAGCCGCGCCTGGGCGCTTCCTTCAGCCCGACCTCCAGGGCGGCCAGCGCCGCGGCCATCAGCACGAGCGCGAGCGCGTCCAGCGTGCGGGCCTCGCGCCAGGCCGGCCGCTCGCGCGGCAAGAGCAGGATCGCCGAGACCGAGGCCACGACGCCCGGGGCGACGTTGATCAGGAACAGCCAGTGCCAGCTGTAGGTCTGGGTGATCCAGCCGCCGACGATGGGCCCCACGGTGGGGGCCAGCACCGCGAGCACGCCCGCCACGGTCGTCGCGCCAGGCTGCCGCCGCTCGGGAAACAGCAGGAAGACCGCAGAGAACACCGACGGGATCAGCGTCCCGCCCGAGAGGCCCTGCGCCACCCGCCAGGCGATCAGTTCGCCGAAGCCGGTGCTGGCCGCGCACCCGGCCGAGCTCAGGGTGAAGATCCCCAGCGCGCCCACGAACAGCCAGCGCATCGAGAGCATCCGCGTCAGCACGCCAGTGAGCGGGATGGCGATCACCTCGGCGATCAGATAGGCGGTCTGGATCCAGGAGATGCGATCCGCCGGCACCGCCAGCGCGTGCTCGATGGTGGGGATCGAGGTCGCCACCACCTGCACGTCCAGGATGGCCATGAACATGCCCAGGCACATCATGGCGAAGCCGGCCTCAGTCCTGACGGAGGTGGCGCCGATCGGCGCGTGGTCCGGGTTCATCGGCGGCACAATGGGACGCCGGGCCGCCGCCGGCTAGGCTGGGCCGCAGAGATTCGGAGATCCCCATGACCCGGTCCGCGACCGAGCTCACCCTGATTGCCGCGACCGTGCTGGCGGGCGCGCTGCTGCCGCTGCAGGCGCTGATCAACGGCCGGCTGGGCGCGCACCTGGCCAGTCCGATCTGGGCCGGCGCCTTGCAGAACGTGATCGGGGCGGTGGTCATGGTGACCGCGGCCTTCCTGCTGCGCGCGCAGTTCCCCAGCGCCGGACAGCTGGCGGCCCCGCCGGCCTGGGCCTGGGTCGGCGGCGCGCTGGGCGCGACCTATGTGATGGCGGCGCTGCTGGCCACGCCCCGGCTGGGCGCCGGGCCCGCAGTGGTCGGGATGATCGCCGGGCAGATGGTCGCCTCGCTGCTGCTCGACCACTTCGGCGTGCTGCACGAGCGCAAGCCGATCGACTGGACGGCCATCGCCGGCGTCCTCCTGGTCGGCGCCGGCGCCTTCCTGATCATGCGCCGGGCGTAGGCCCTAGGCGTAGGCGCCCCGTTCCAGGGCGCCCAGCAGGTCCAGCACCACCGGGTCGCCGAACGGCAGCACCTGGGTCAGGATCAGCCCGCCCTTCCCGGCCGCCGGATCGGCCCAGTAGTAGGTGTTGCCCAGCCCCGCCCAGGCCAGGCTGCCGGGGCGGCGGCCGTTGGGTCCCGGCTGCGGCGTGATCATGGTGGCCAGGCCCCAGCCGGTGGCCATGCCGGGGAAGAGGTCGATGTCGTTCGACAGATGCGGCGCGGCGCTCGTCCAGGCCCCGGCGCGCCGCGCGCCGGTCTGCACCCGCGAGAGCTCGGCGAACGTCTCGGGCGCGATGAGACGCACGCCTTCCAGCTCCCCGCCGTTCAGCAGCAGCCGCAGGAAGCGGCCATAGTCGGCCGCGGTCGAATAGAGCCCGCCGCCGGCCGACAGCACTTCGGGGGTTTCGGGCATGGCGAAGGCCATGGGCGAAAGCCCGCCCTCCGGGGTCCGGGCCTGCATGCCGGCGGTGCGCCCGCGCTGCGCAGCCCTGAGGCCGCCGATGAAGCCGGTGTCGGCCATGCCGAGCGGGGCGAAGACGTGTTCCTCCAGCCAGGCGTCCAGCCGCTGGCCGCTGGCCGCCTCGACGGCGAGGCCCGCCCAGTCGATGCCGATGCCATAGCCCCAGCCCTCGCCCGGATCGAAGGCCAGCGGCTGGTGGAGCTCGGCGCGGGTCCCGCTGCGGCCGCCCGGCGCCCCGTTGGCCTCCTGCCAGGCCGGGATGCGCCCGTCGATGAAGGCGTAGCTGAAGCCGCAGGTGTGGCTCAGCAGCTCCCGAAGCGTCGGCCCGCGCCGGGCCGGCCGCGTGGTCCAGGCGCCGTTCGGCCCGGGCTTGTCGAAGACCTCCAGGGCGGCGAACTCCGGAATCAGCGCCGCCAGGTCGCCGTCCAGCGAAAGCCGCCCGCGCTCGACCTCCATGAGGGCCGCGAGCGAGGCGATGGCCTTGGTCATCGAGGCGACCCAGAAGATGGTGTCGGGGGTCATCGGCGCGGGCGCGTCGATCGCGCGCCGGCCAGCCGCGCTTTCATAGGTGACGCCGTCCCGATCGAGCGTCAGCGCCACCGCGCCGGCGAGCGTCCCCTGCGTGATCGCCTGGTCCCGCAGGCGCTCGAATGGCGCGTAGCCGGCCGCCATCAGAGCCCCAGGACCGCGACGATGTTGCGCCGGGAGCCGGGCGCACGCTTGATCGTTGAGTTCATTTCTCTTTCCAGAACAGGATCCTACTGCGGAGCGATCGCAGGTCACGCCCCCAGCATAGCGGCGCGCGTAGCCGGTTCACACGATAGCGAGAGGTGTCGCTCCGCCGCAACCGCCAGCGCCGGGAGGGGCTGCGCTGCGCCGAGCAGGCCCCCAGGCGTGGCTCGAGCCGGGCCGCCTGGCGGGATCACCGCGGGTTGCGCTTGTCGCTCCAAGGCCAGCGGTAGAAGGCTTCCGGATGGGCCGGTTCGGGAGCGCGCATGCGGCGCAATGGCTGATATCCGGCGCTCGGTTCGCCCATCCCCTCGAGCGCGGTGCGAGCGGTCGCGCTGGCGCCGAACACCCAATCGGCAAGCGCATCGAAGGGGCGCGAAACGGCATATTGCTTTTGCAGCTGCGATGGATTGCGCCCCGGCGTGGCGTGGTCGGCCGAAAAGTGGCAGGCGTCGTCGGACTGCACGAGGAAATAGAAGCGATCCGTGCTGCGGCTCGTCTTGTAGAGGTCGATCGCCATGCGATGGTCGTTCACCTCGTCCTTGTCATAGACCTCGACGAACTGAACGGCATGCGCGGGCAGCGCTGCGATCTTCGCATTGGTGATCTGGTCGGAATACCAGGGGGCCAGCTCCATCAGGAAGACGCCGTTCTTTCCCCATCCCTTCTCGACAAGGCCCCTGTAGGCCATTGCGGGAACGGCGCCGCCGCCGAAGGAATGTCCGACGAATGCGATGCGGCTCAAGTCCATCCGCGCTCCGAATTGCGCCGCAGCGGCGGCAAACCCTTGCCACAGGCTGTCATAGCGCTGGTCGATCGTGACACCGCGCATCGGATAGGTCGAAAAGACCACGATGTAGCCCTTGCTCACCATGTGCTGAATGACATCGGCGTAGGTCGCGGTGAGTCCCGGGCCGAACCCATGGGCGAAGAAGACGACGGGGCGAGACGCCTTTGCGCCCTTAGGGAAATAGATGGTCATCTCGTCATTGGCGTCGCCGGGATTGGCGAGCTTTTGGGTCTCGATCGCGTAGGCGCCGTCGGCGCCATAGCCCGCAGAGATGGGTTGGGCGGCGCACCTCGCCTCGTCGGCGGCGTTGGCGCAGGACGCATAGATCGCGAACGCCGCCGCAAGCGTGAGAAGATACTTCATCGTGCTCGCCCTCTCGCGGTCGTCGTCACCCGCGGCCCGGCCTGCGCGCCGGGGTGAACCAGATGGGAGACGACCAGGCCCGCTCCTGGATGGACGCCGGCGCCTTCTCGGGGATCGGCAGCTTCTCGCGGATGGCAAGCAGCGTCGTCCAGCGTGCGGTCGGGATCTCGAGCGCGCGGGCGTAGTAGACGGCGGGCGTCTTGGGATCGAACTCCGGGTCCGTCCAGACGGTGGTCAGCGAGGCCGAGCCGATGGTGTTCTTGAAGGCGCCGGTGGTCAGGTCCACCGTATTGCCGACCGGCGGCGCATGGCCGCTGGCGTCGTCCTTGCGCCCGCCCGAGAGCGCCGCGTCGAACACCTTCTCGCCGTAGGTCCCGTCGGGCTTCAGCCAGACCTTGATCACCTGGATGCGGTCGAGGTTGGCCCCGTCGGGGTCCTTCACCGCCTGCAGGACGAAGCGCGGGGCGTGGGCCGAGGCGGGCCTGGCGGGCAGGTCCGAGCCCATGGCCACGCCGCCGGCGTAGGCCTTGGCCACCCAGCCCGGCCTGGCCGTCATCTTCGGATCGAAGCCCCAGCCGCCGAACATCCGCAGGCGGATGCGCGTGCCCGACGTCGCGAAGGTCTCCTTGCGCTTCAGCGACGCGACGATCGAGTTGCGCGTGTTCTCCTCGGCCCAGACGCCGGTGATCGCCGCGCCGGCGAACTGCAGCGGGTCGTTCTCGCGCTGGCCCGAGGCCCGAGGCCCCTCCCGGCGGTTCATGCCCAGCGCGGCGTGGGCCACGGCCGGCGAGGGCAGCATGGTCTTGGGATCAAGGCCGCTGATCCGTCCGGCGTAGCCATTCTCGTCGCTGACGGTGAGGCCATTGTGGATGTCCGAGCCGCCGACCACGCCCATCTTGAAGGGATTGGCGCCCACTTTCGACTGGACGATCAGCCCGCGCCCCCAGGCTTCGCGGACATACGAGCCGTGCTGCTTGGGCGCGCTCTCGCCGCGGTAGATGCGGTCCATGATCTCGAAATTGGCGAACTCGTCGGTGGGCGACAGCTCCGGCGTGGTCTCCGAGTCGCCCTTGGTCTGGGCGATCTCCACCAGCGGCTCGTTCATCGCCCGCTGCAGCGCATAGCTCTCGTCGATCGGCCGGCCGTTGGACATGTTCCAGTCGAAGTCGTGCCCGTCGGATAGGTTCGAATTGTGCGGGATCGCGATGACGTCGGTCCCGCGCTTGCGCACGGCGTCGAGCCAAGCCCAGAGGTCCTCCGGATTGTTCGACTGCAGCGCGGTGAACGGTTCGGGCGCGTGGCTCGCGTTGAAGATCACGTTGCGGTGCATGTGGGTGCCGTAGCCGGCGCTGGCGGTCCATTCGTAGGCGACGAAGGTGGTGAACTTGCCCGGCTCGTAGTTCGCATTGGCGGTCTTCACCTGGTAAGCCCAGCCGTTGGCGGCGTCGGCGGCGGCTTTCAGGTCATTCCTCGCCTGGCCCGGCGGTCCATGGGCCATCCCCTCGACCATGGCGAAGCCGCGCTGTCCGGCGGCGCGCAGCTGCTGGCCGGTCGGAGACACCGAGAAGGCGCTCTTCGGATCGTCCAGCTGGTGCATCGCGCCCAGGTACTCGGAGTGGTCGGTGACCGCGGCGAAATCCAGCGGCCAGGCGCGGCGGGCAGGCACGTCGCCGCTGCCGGTCAGGCCCTGTTCGATGGCGACCTGGTCGCGCGGCACCATCACCGTCTCGCCGCGGGCGAACTTGTAGGCCGCATCCGGCAGCAGCCGCGTGCCGAACGTCCAGGCGTCGAGCGACATGACGGTGTGCAGGTGCAGCTCGCCGAAGAAGGCGCGGCGCTCGGCCGGCGGCTTGGGGCTGCGGTAGGTCGCCCCCGGCGGGGTATAGACCTCGCCGGGCCCGGCCTGGGCCCGCGCGGGGGCTCCGAAGCCGTGCTGCGACACGAGCGCGGCGCCCGCGGCCAGCGCCAGCACCGAGGCGGTGGCGAGTGTGGTGCGAACTGGCTTCATGGCGGAGCTCCCCTCAAAGAAACATCGTGGCTAGATCCCGAACACAGCGGCGCTGCGCGCGATGGTCCAGCCGGCGCCGGCGATGCCGATGGCGTAGGCCGGCGCGACGTAGGCCAGCCTGGGCCAGCGCAGCGGCAGACGGCTCGCCACCGCCCAGAGCCCGAGGACCAGGCCGATGAAGGCGAGCTGGCCGATCTCGACGCCCAGGTTGAACAGAACCACCGCGGTCAACAGCGCCGAGCGCTCCAGGCCGAGCGATGTCAGCCCGCTGGCGAAGCCCATGCCGTGCAGCAGGCCGAAGGCGAAGGCCACGACCCACGGGTAGCGGATCGCAAGGCTCGTCTCGCCGCGCTGGGCGCGCAGCACCTCGGGGGCGAGGAACAGGATCGAGAGCGCGATCAGCGCCTCCAGCAGCGCGGGCGGCAGGGTGATCAGGCCGAATGCGGCGGCCGCCAGCGTCAGGCTGTGGGCCAGGGTGAAGGCGCTGACCGTCTTCAGCAGGGTCCAGCGGTCGCGCACGATCAGGATCAGGCCCAGCACGAACAGCAGGTGGTCCGGGCCGGTCAGGATGTGCTCGACGCCGAGCCGCAGCAGGGCGAAGAGGCTCGCCGCCCGGCCGCCGACCAGAGCGATGCGATAGCTGGGCTCTTCCGGCCGCAGCACGGTCTCGCGCGGGTCCCCCTTCAGGGGCCGGATGCGCACGAGGGCGTCCGTGATAGTGTCCGCCAGGCCCTCGATCGAGACCGTCTGCCCGTCGAGCGGCGCGTTGGCGCGCACGTTCCAGACGCGGATCATGAACCCCGGCGAGGCGTATTGGTCGGCCGGCGGACCTTCCAGCCAACCGCTGGAAAGGTGGGGCACGAGGTGCACCGCCATTTGGCCCATGACGGGTTGCTTCCACGTCACCCGGTAGGCGGCCGGGCCGGTCTGGTCGATCTCGAGATAGGCCGGGCGCACCTCGTGCGCCGCCGCCGCGCCGGCGAACGCGGCGAGCATCATCCCCAGGAGCGCGGCCAGCCAGCGCGTCACGGCGCCGGCCTCTTGTCCGCGCGCACGATCGTGAACCGGCGCGCGAGCTTGTCGAAGGCGGCGCGGTTCGCCCGGTCCTGGGCGTCCTGCAGCTCGTCCACGCGCACGGCGTCCTTCACCGCCGCCAGCGGCGCGCGCGCCGGCGGCTCGCGGGCGTCCACGTAGAGCAGGTGCCAGCCGTAGCCGGACCGATAGGGACCGGACCACTGGCCCACGGGCGCCTTGAACACGGCCTCGGCGAACGGGGTGTGGCCGAACAGGCGCTGGACCTGCTGGGGATCGACGGCCGAGAAGTCGTAGAGGTCCGGGAACGGATCGCCGCGATCGGGCGCGCGCGTCACGTCGTTGCGCAGGGCGCCGAGCAGCGCCTGGGCGCGGGCCCGGGCCACCTCGTCGCCGCCTTCGGCCGCGAAGTAGATGTGCGAGAAGGTCGCGCGCGGCGGCGCCAGGTAGCGGCCCGCGTGGGCATCATAGAAGGCCTGCAACTGGGCGGGCGTCGGGTCGGCCGGCGCGTTCACGTCCTGCATCAGGAACTGCATCTTCTGGACCACGCGCCGGCGCACGATCTCGTCGCCGTCGGCGAGCTTCATCGCCTGGCCCTGGCGGTAGAGCACCTCGTCCCTGAGGTCGGCCTGGACGAGCGCCTCCAGGGTGGGCGGGTCCGGCTGGGCGCCGAACTGCAGGGCGTAGTCGTGCGCCAGCTGCGCCACGTGCCGCGGCGTCACCACGATGCGGTAGACATCGGTCTGGGTCTCGTAGATGCGCCCGGCGATGAACAGCAGCAGGCCGGCCACGACGAAGTGGACCAGCGGCTCGGTCGCGAGCTTGCGCAGCCGAGCCCAGCCGGCCCGGCCGGCGTCCCGCGCTGGCGCGGCCGGGGCTTGGTGGGCGTCCGGCCGCCGAAGGCTGCTGAGGCTGTTCATGGTCGGCGCACGGTCCTCATGTCCGCATCGCCAGCCTAGGCGCCCGCCCGCCGCCTAGACAGGTCCATCGGATGTAGTTTCGACCTGCGAAACGGGGGCCGCCGGGGCGCGCACTTGCAATGTGCGCCGGGCGATCTCGTGCGCGGCGGAGCGCAGCGGCTCCAGGAACCGCGTGGTCGCCTGCGCCTCGGTCAGACAGGAGCGGTAGTAGAACATGGTCAGGCCGCCCAGCGGGGCGTCGTCCGCGTCGGAGGCCCTGACCGGCACCGCGAAGCTGTGCGTCGGATTGGAGCGCGGACGGCGGATGGTGGCGTAGCCGTTGCGGCGCGTCTTCTCGACGATGGCCGCCATCCGCGCCGGACCGTCGCCCGTCGTGTAAGGGTCCCGCGCGGCGGCCAGCAGCCCCACGATGACCTCCCGTTCGCGGTCCGAGCAGAACGCGAAGTAGGCCCGGCCCACGGCGCTGAGCAGCATCGGCACCCGCCGGTTCAGGTGCGCCTGCTCGCGCGAAAAAGGGCTGATGTCGCGCGTCGTCTGCCGCACCAGCATGGCGTCGCCGTCACTGGAGGCCAGCGACAGCTGCCACTTCTGCTCGCGGGTGAACGCCTCCATCACCGGACGCGCGACGTCCGCGAGCACGTCACGCTGGCGCAGCCCCGCCGTCAGCCGCAGCACGCCTTCGCTGAGCGCATACCCTTCGCGGCGCGAGACCTGGTAGACGTAGCCGGCGCCCGCCAGCGTCGCCAGCAGGCGCACCAGCGTCGGCTTTGGCAGCCGGGTCAGGCCGTGCAGGGTCTCCAGCGAGGTGACGGGCCGCCGGTTCAGCGCCTCGATCACTTCGAAGGCGCGCACCACCGACTGGATCCCCTGGTCGCCGCCGCCGCGGCCGGCCGCGACGTCCCCCTCGCCCGAATTCCACATCGCGAAACTTGCCAAAGATGCGCCGGATCGCCCGACGGCCTCAGGTTACCGTCCGGTCGGTTGCTTCCGCAATGAGTACGCTCGCCGCGCGCTCGATCGCGAGAAATCAGCCGGGACGAAACATGGGGGACCAGGCATGCGCCCGCATTGCTTCACGCCGCGCGCTCGACGCAGGGCGCGCGCGGGGTTGCTCGTCGCCGCGTCTTCGGCCGCGCTGGCGATGGCGGCGGCGCCGCCCGCCGCCGCGGCGGAGAGCCCATCGGCCAAGGCTGACGCGACCCAGGTGGGCGAGATCGTGGTCACAGCACGCAAGCGCGCCGAGGCGCTGCGCGATGTGCCGGTGGCGGCCAGCGTGGTCGACGCCGCGCAGATCGCCGACCGCGGCGGCCTGCAGGGCGTGCGCGACCTGGTGACCTCGCTGCCCAGCGTGGCGCTGGGCGACACCTCGACGCCGCTCACCTCGGAGGTGTCGATCCGCGGCTCGGGCACCAGCCGCGGCACCAGCGCCGACTCCGGCGTCGGCCTCTACCGAAATGGCGCCTATGTCGGCGGCGGCGCCCAGGGCGGCCGCACCTTCTCGCGCTTCGACCTGTTCGACGCCGCCCAGATCGAGGTCTTGCGCGGCAACCAGGGCGCGCTCTACGGCCGCGACGCCGTCGGCGGCGCGATCAACATCCTGACCGCGCGGCCCAGCCAGACCGCCTCGGGCTACGTCAGCGTCCGTGGCGGCGACCTGGACTACATCGAGTACGAAGGCGTGGTGAACCAGCCGGTGGGCGACGGGCTCTCCCTGAGACTGAGCGCCGACCTCATGCATCAGCCGAAGGGCTTCTATTCCGAGCCCACGCTCGATCGCTTCGTGGACGCCCAGTACGGCGAGGGCTACCGCGCCCAGCTCCGCTACCAGGGCGAGCGGATCGACCTGAACCTCATGCTGGAGCACAGCAAGAACAAGTACCCGGCGCTCAACCTGCAGCTCTGGGTCCAGCCCGCCGCGAATTTCCCGCAAGGCGTGTTCATCGAGCCGATGTTCGTCCGCCACGACAACTTCCCGAACAACGACACCGACCAAGTGAACGACGTCGAGCTCAGCGGCAGCTACCGCTTCGACTTCGCCACCCTGACCTCGATCACCATGTACCGCGACCGCAAGGACGAGCAGCAGTTCGACAACGACCTCCTGGACCAGTCTCTGCTGAACCAGATCATCGCCGCGGGGCTGCTGGCCAAGGGCGCGGCGCTGCCGGAGATCAACGGCACCCAGCAGAACCACGGCCAGACCAAGAGCTTCAACCAGGAGCTCTACCTTTCCGGACAGGTCGGTAAGCGCTGGAACTGGCTGGCGGGCGCCGAGTACGTGAGCCTCGACGATTCCGATACGATCACCGCCACCCGCACGCCGACCAAGGCCAATCCGTCCGCGGGCTCGGTCCGGCCGTCGAGCCAGACGCTGCGCTCGTGGGCGGTCTACGGCAGCGTCGAGTACGACGTGACCGAGGCTCTGGGCGTCACCGCGGAGCTGCGCTACACGGACGACCGCAAGCACTTCCTGGGCTCGACGACGGACCTGACCAGCGGCGTGGTCTCCGGCGTGGTGGACGCGGCGATCGCGCCCGACAACCTGTCCTGGGACCTGACCGCCTCCTACAAGCTGTCCCCCGTCTGGATGACCTACGCCAAGGTGGGAACCGCGTTCCGCGCGGGCGGCTTCAACGCCAACCTCGGCCCGTCCTTCCAGCCGATCCCGATCCCGGCGGCCTACGACAACGAGAACGCGACCTCCTACGAGATCGGGGCCAAGGGCAACCTGACGCCGGACATCTATCTCACGGCGGCGGCCTACTACACCGACGTCGACAACCTGATCATCCAGACCGACAACGGCTGCAAGGCGACCAATCCGGCCTGCCCGCAGGCCGCGACGCCGTTCGCCACCAACGGCGGCAAGGCGTACGTCTGGGGCCTGGAGCTGGAGGGCACCGCCCGCTACGACCTTGCCGGCGGCCAGCTTTCGGGCACGCTCGGCGCCTCCTACCAGAAGGGCAGGATCACCGAGGGGCTGTTCAACGGCGATGAGCCGCCGCAGCTTCCGGAGTGGCTGGGGTCGGCGAACGTGACCTACACGCACCCGCTCGCCGGCATGACCGCCTTCGGCAACGTCGTCTATTCGGCGCGCTGGGGCGGGGTCCAGGAGATCGCCCAGACGCCGAAGCTGGAGGACTACCAGCTGGTGGATCTGCGGGCCGGCGTGCGGACGGGCCCGTGGGAGCTGTCGGCCTTCGTCAAGAACGTCGCCGACGTCACCTACATCCAGTTCAACGCCACCAGCGCGCGGCGTTGGAGCGAACCGCGCACTTACGGCGCGCAGCTGACCTTCCGCTGGTAGGCTCAGCCGCAGCCGAACACCGCAAGGCCGCGTAGATGTCCGCGCAACCCCGGGCGCGGGCCGGCTGCGGGCCTGGCCATAAGACAATGCGGCGGCTGGCCGGCGGGAGGCGACGGTGAGCGAGGCGAACACCTACGCGGTGGCTGCAGACGGCGTGCGGATCGCCTGGCGCGCCGACGGCGACCCGCATGCGCCGCCGCTCCTGCTGTGCGCGATGGGCACGGCCGCGCTCGGCGTCTGGGATCCGATCATGCCGGGCCTGGCCGAACGGCGGCGGGTGATCCGCTACGACAGGCGCGGCGACGGCGACAGCGACCCGGGCGCGCCCGAGAGCCACAGCTTCGCCACCTATAGGGACGACGCGCTCCTGGTGCTGGACGCCGCCGGCTGCAGGGCCGCGGCGGTCGCCGGCATGGCGTTCGGCGCGCGGGTGGCGACGCGGCTCGCGCTGGACGCGCCCGCCCGCGTGCTCGGCCTGCTGCTGTTCGACGCCACCGCCGGCCCGCCCGCGCCGGAGGCGGTGCGCCGCGAGGGCAGCCTGGCGGCCCTGCGGCTGCGCGAGGCCGCCGGCCTGGCCAGGACGCCGATCGACCGCGGCTGGTTCGAACGCCGCGATCCCGCCGGCGCCGGCCTCGCGCGCGGGGCGCTGGAAGGCCAGCCCGACTGGACGCCCGGCCTCTCGCGGATCGCCGCGCCGACCCTGGTCGCCTGCGGCGAGCAGGATCCGAACCTGGCCGGGGCCATGCGGATGGCCAGCGAAATTCCGCACGCCGAATTCCGCGCCATGCCGATGACCGGCCACGCCTCGCTGCTGGACCGGCCCGACCTGGTGCTGGCCCTGATGCAGGCGTTTCTCGACGCCGGCTGAGCCGGTGCGCGAGCCGGTGTCCGCCGCCTGCCCGACCGACTTGGCGCGGTCCACGCCAGCCGGCGCTCCGGACGGGGCGCGCGCTCAGGCCTCTGTCGCCCCCGGCGCGCCAGATCGGCGCGCGGCGATGGCGGCGAGGTTGCTCTGATGGCCGGCCTGATCGATGCGGAACAGCCGCCAGGTGATCATCGCCAGACCGCCGAGCGCGAAGGAGAGCAGCAGGTAGATCACCGCCAGATGGCGCATGATCGCCGGGTCCAGGGTCTCGGGCTTCGCGCCCGCCGGGAACTTCACGATCGCCAGCAGGATGCCCGGCAGGATGGCGGCCAGCGCATTGGCCAGCTTCAGCATCAGCCGGTCGGAGAACAGCACCAGGCCCTCGGAGCGGCGGCCGGTGCTGGCCTGGTTTTCCTCGACGATGTCGGAGATCATCGAGGTGTTCACGATCGAGGCCGAGATCGACAGCACGCCTCCGGCCACCTGCGCGCCCAAGAGGATCGGCAGCAGCACGGACGCCCCGTTCGGCGGCAACCAGCCCAGCAGCCGCAGGACCAGCGGTCCGTGCAGGAAGACCAGGCTCACGGCGTAGAGCACCAGATAGGCGTGCTTCTTCTGCAACCGCGCCGAGACCGCCGCGGCGAGCGCGAACCCGAGCGGCGCGGAGATCGCCTGGGTGGCGATCAGCATCGCCACGCTCTTCGACGGCAGGCTGAAGATGAAGGTGTTGACGTAGATCGACAGCCCCACCCGCAGGGCCTCCGGGATCGCGGCCAGCACGCCGCCGGCCACGGCGATCAGGAAGTTGCGGTTGCTGAAGATGCTCGCGACCTCGGCGGCCCACTCGCGCCAGCGGATGTCGCGCGGCTGAGGGCGGTAAAGCTCGGCGATGCGATGGTGCGTGCCCAGGTCGGAGATCAGGTTGGCGGCCATCATCAGCAGGGCCACCGCCATCGCCATCGGCGGATAGCCGGCCGGGTTGAGCTGGCCCTGCGGATAGCCGGGCGCCTTGCGCAGGAACAGGCCGTAGGCCAGCACGGCGGCGATCGCGCCGCCCGTGGCGCCCAGCATGTAGCGGAAGCCGTACATCTGGGTGCGGTCATGGTAGCCGGGCGCGAGCTCGGGCAGCAAGGCGCCGGAGGGCACCATGTAGAGGCTGTGGCTGAACCGGAACAGGGTCACGGTCACGACCAGCCACAGGAACAGCTGGTGCGGGCTCAACCCGTGCGGCGGGACCCAGAGGGCGACGAACGACAGGCCCACGGGCAGGATGGAGGCGTACATCAACGGATGGCGCCGCCCCAGGCGGGCGCGCAGGTTGTCGGAAATCTGCGCCACCAGCAGGTCGAAGAAGGCGTCGATGAACAGCGAGACGCCCATGGCCAGGCTCACCAGCTGCACCGGAACCCGCAGGATCTGGCTGTAGAACAGCAGCAGCATCCCGCCGATGATGATGATCTGGGACCCGTCCTCCATCGAGCCGATGCCAAACAGCACCTTGGTGAGCAGCGACAGCCGCCGGGGCTCTATCCGTCGGTCGGCGGCGGCGGGCCCCTGGCGTCCGGCTTTGGGTTTGGGCAAGGCCATCAGATCGCCAGTAGACCTCCATCGGCGAATACGGCGCTGCCGGTGATGAACGAGGCCTCCTCCGAGAGCAGGAACGAGACCACGGCGGCGATTTCGTCGGGCGACGACGCGCGCTGCATCGGGGTCCACCATGGCGCCCGCGGCAGCGGGACGTCGGCGGGCGTGACGTCGGCCTGGCGATCCTCGGTCACGTGGGCGCGCATGTTGCTGCTGACCGCGCCAGGGCAGACGCAGGCCGCGCGAACGCCCTGTGGGCCATAGTCCACCGCGATCTGCCGGGTCAGTTGCAGCACCGCGCCCTTGCTGGACGCATAGCTCGCGGCCGACCCCGCCCCGCCGATCACCACCGAGGCGATCGAACCGGTCGTGACGATCGCCCCGCCGCCGCGCTTCAGCAGCTCGGGCAGGACATGCTTGGCGCTGAGGAAGACGCCGTTGAGGTTGACCGACAGCACGCGCTGCCAGTCCTCGAGAGCGGTCTCGTGGATCCACCCGCGCCCCGCGGTCCCGGCGTTGGCGAACAGGCCCGTGACGGCTCCGAACCGTTCGACCGTGCGCTGGACCATGTCGGCGACATCGGCCTCGCGCGAAACATCGCAGGCGACGCCCAGCGCGGTCCCGCCCGCCGCCTCGATCTCGGCGGCCACGGACTCAGCCGTCGCGCCGCGCACATCCGCCACCGCGACCTTCGCCCCCTCGGCGGCCAACCGCCGCGCCGTCGCTGCCCCGATGCCGCTTCCGCCGCCGGTGACGATAAAGGCGGCGCCGAGATGCCGCTCTGCGAATATGCGCCTATCGGACATTCACGAACCCGCCCACGCGCCTCATCGACAGTTCTCCTTCGCCGGAGCGCCACAGCGACCGGGGTCCGGCCAGTCTTAGTCGGCCGGTTTGAGCACGGCATCGGCTGTCGAGGCGTCTTTCGCCTGGCGAAACGGCAGGCGGCGCCGACGCGCGCGCTCGCCGCCGGCCTCGCTCCAGCTGCGGGAGACGCCAGCCGGTTCCAGTCACATCCGTCAGCCGGAACCGCCCCCCGACAGTTGAGGTTTTGTAAGCCCCCGGGCCGCGGCGCTTTCGCGCGCCGAGACCGGATCGCCTGCGAGGTCGGCGCCCATGAATGCACAGCCCGGCTCCTTTCCCCGCGACAGCCAGGTCGCCACCTGGCGTCCCGACCTCACGCGCGGCCTTCGCCGCCCGAGCCTGGGACGCAGCGCCATCGAGCGGCTGTTGCGGCGGCTGGTCCGGACGGGGGCGCTGAGCGTCGTCTTGCCCGACGGCGAGACGCTGACGGTCGGCGCGCGCGGCGCTGCGCCCGTGGTGCGGGTCCGGATCGGCGACTGGCGGACGGTGCGGCGCCTGGCGATCGCCCCGGACCCGGCTCTGGGCGAGGCCTACATGGACGGCCGGTTTGTGGTGGAGCGCGGCACGCTGTGGGATTTCCTCGACCTGATGGGCCGCAACCTCGCCGGCCGCCCGGAACGGCCGCCCGGGCGGATCGCCAGCCTGAGGGC
>Ga0134128_10005000_pt1 | contig 16116 bp, 15 predicted proteins | sample KB31754_FD_96462 | JGI IMG/M metagenome (GOLD analysis project Ga0134128, IMG submission 96462) | Terrestrial soil microbial communities with excess Nitrogen fertilizer from Kellogg Biological Station, Michigan, USA - KB3-175-4 | ecosystem: Environmental > Terrestrial > Soil > Unclassified ...
CGCCGCCAGCATGCCTTCCGCAGAAAGGCGTCATGCTGGAGGCCTTAGGCCGAAAGCCTGCCCTGAGCTTGTGCAAGGAGATCTCGCGTGCGCTACAACGCGCTTTGAAGCAGAGGCAGCCTGCGGCACCAAACCACTTTTCGATCTTCCTCTGTGCTCTCTGTGTCCTCTGTGGTGAAGCATCCCGAGTTGTCCCCACCGCCTTTCCCGGTGTACATTCGCAAGCTTCCCACTTTCGCGGTTTGCGAGGCACAATGGTGCGCTGCATCCTGCTGTTCGCGCTGATACTGGCTATGGCATTCGAAGGCGTTGCTCAGGACCGCTCTTATGGCCGCTCCATGGTCATTACTGACCGCGGCATCGTGGCCACCAGCCAGTACCTGGCCTCCCAAGCCGGCGCGCAGATTCTGGCTCACGGAGGCTCGGCAGTGGACGCCGCCATTGCCGCCAACGCCGTTCTGGGTGTCACCGAGCCCATGATGAACGGTATAGGCGGGGACCTCTTCCTCATCTACTGGGATGCCAAAACCGGCAAGCTCTACGGCCTGAACTCCAGCGGCTGGGCGCCGCGCGGTCTCACCATCGAATATCTGAAGCAGCACGGCGTCACCTCCATGCCGCAGCACGGCATCAACAGTGTGACCGTTCCTGGAGCGGTTGAAGGCTGGAGCGAAGCTCATCAACGCTTCGGCCGCCTGCCCTGGAAGGAGCTGTTCGGACCCGCGATCTATTACGCTGAGCATGGCTACCCAGTGGCCGAGTTGGTGCATGGCTACTGGCGCCGCGGCGCATCTGATTTTCAAAATGACGAAGCCCGCCGCATCTTCCTGCCCAACGGCAAGGCGCCAGAAGTTGGGCAGGTTTTCTCCAATCCCGATGTGGCTAACGCTCTGCGCCTTGTTGCTGACCAGGGTGCCGCCGCCTTCTACCGCGGCCCGATCGCCCAAGCCATCCTCAAAACCTCCTCCGATGCGGGCGGCACCATGCAGGCTGACGACCTGGCGCAGTTCAAGGCCGAGTGGGTGGACCCCATCTCCATTGACTATCGTGGCTGGCGGGTTTACGAGCTGCCGCCCAACGGCCAGGGTATGGCCGCTCTGGAAATGCTGAATATCATGTCCAACTTCCAGCCCGATTCCGCCGGCCCGGAAGGCGTGGTCGAACTGCACAAGAAAATCGAGGCCATGAAGCTCGCCTACGCCGACCTTTACCGCTATAACGGCGACCCACGCTTCGCCAAAATTCCCGTGCAGGGGCTGATCTCGAAGGAGTATGCGGCCGAGCGCGCCAAGCTCATCCACCCCGACAAAGCCAACTGCGATGTCGAAGCCGGCAAGCCTCCCTCCAGCGATACCACCTATCTCTCCGCCGTGGATAAGGACGGCAACATCGTGTCGTTGATCCAGAGCAATTACGATTTCTTCGGCTCCGGAATCGCAGTCGAGAACATGGGATTCTTTCTTCAGGACCGCGGCGGTCTTTTTCGTCTTGACCCCAGGGATCCGGACGCGCTCGCCCCCCGCAAGCGTCCCTTCCATACCATCATTCCTGCGTTCATGCAGCGCGGCGACGTCCACATTGGTTTCGGCATCATGGGCGGCTCCAACCAGCCCGTAGCCCACGCCCAGTTTGTTTCTAACGTCGCGGATTACGGCATGAACATCCAGGCCGCACTCTCCGCGCCGCGCTTCACCGTAAACGGCGAGAAGGTTGACTGCACCATTCCCATTGAATCGCGGGTCAAGCCTGAAGTGCTGCAGCAGTTGCGTCAGAAGGGCCACGATCTGCGCGTGCGCGGCGACTACTCCTCCAACATGGGACGCGGCCAGGCCGTGCTCTTCAACAGCAAAACCGGCATCAAGTACGGCGCTTCCGACCCGCGCGCCGACGGCAACGCCGAGCCTGAACCGTTGCCAGCCAGCGCTCTACGCTAGCCGTAGAAACTTCTTCGCCGCTGATTGACGCGGATGTTTGACGGGTAATACATAATGTCATCCTGAGGAAGCGCGAGCCGCGCTTGCGCGGTGAGCGCGACGAAGGACCCCTGCCTTTTGAAGTGGAGCACGTTCCAGTTGATCTTCTCTTCTCAAACATCTACAGTGCTCGCGAACTCCCATGACCACTCGCCGCGACTTCCTTGCCGGCTTGGGCGCCTTTGCCCTCTTGCCGCTCGCACGCACCGAACCTGAACTCATTCTTTACAACGGCAACCTCTGGACCGTGGACCCGCTACTGCCGCGCGCCCAGGCGGTGGCCATCTCCGGAGGCCGCTTCCTCGCTGTGGGTTCGAATGATGACGTTCTCCATCTTGCTGCCGGGCGCAGCCGCAAAATTGACTTGGGCGGCAAGGCCGTACTCCCCGGCTTCAACGATGCCCATTCCCATCCTGTCGAATCCGGGGTTGAGCATCTGCGCATGGTGGCCTGCGACAAGGACTCTATCCTCGCCATTCAGTCCGCACTGCGCCAGCGGGCCGGCAAAACTCCCGCCGGCCAGTGGGTGCTCGGTTTTCTTTATGACGACGGCAAAACTCCACGCCCTCTTTCGCGCCAGGACCTGGATGCCACTGTCCCCGATCATCCTGTCCTGGTGCGGCATCGCGGCGGCCACACCGTGTTCGTAAACTCGATGGCTCTCAAACTGGCGGGCGTGGATGAGAAGACTCCCGACCCGCCCGGCGGACGCTTCGAACACGACAGCGCCGGGCAGCTGACCGGCCATGTTGGCGACCGCGCCACTGCTGTTTTTGAGAAGCTGATCGCCTATAAGCCCACGCGCGACGATTACCGTGCCGGCGCCAAGCTCATCTCGCAGATGATGACCAGCAAGGGCGTTACTTCAGCCTGCGACGCCGATGCCACCCCCGAGGACCTGCAGGGCTATCAGGATGCGCGCGATGCCGGCGAACTGCGCCTGCGCATTTACTCGCACGTTACGGTGCGCGCGCTGGACAGAATGATCGCTGCCGGACTGCACACCGGCTTCGGCGACGAGTGGGTGCGTCTGGGCGCTATCAAGCAATACGCCGACGGCTCCATCTCTGAGCGCACCGCCTGGCTTTCCCAGCCCTACATCGGCATGGGTAATTATCGCGGACTGCAAGTGACCAGCAGGGAGGACCTGTACGAGAATTCTCGCAAGGCCCACGCCGCCGGCTGGCAGCTCGGTACCCACGCCAACGGCGACTTGGCCATTGATGAAATTCTAGGTGTCTACGAGCAAGTGCAGCGTGAGATGCCCCGCCGCAATCCTCGTTATCGCATCGAGCACTGCACCCTGCTGAACGATTCACTTATTAGCCGCATGAAGGCGCTCAACGTCATACCCGCACCCTTTTCCTGCTACGTGTATTTCCACGGCGATGTCATGCACTTTTATGGCGAGGAGCGCCTCACGCACATGTTTCCTATGCGCAGCTTCCTCGATGCCGGCCTGCGTCCCACCGACTCCTCCGACTACACTGCCAGCCCCTCTGATCCCATGATGTGGCTGCAATCGCAGGTGACCCGCACCGACATGAAGGGAAAGATGTGGGGAGGGAACCAGCGCATCACGGTTGAGGAAGCCATCCGCTGCGGCACCGTCAACGGCGCCTACGCTTCCTTTGAGGAGAACATCAAGGGCACAATCGCGCCCGGCAAGCTCGCGGACCTGATCGTGCTCGGCCGCGATCCCTTCCACGCCGCTCCCGCCTCGCTCCTGAGCATTCCTGTGGAGCGCACCATGGTGGGCGGCAAATGGGTGTATGAGTCGTAGCCGCGTTTTCCTTGGTGGTTCACTCCACCGGCGCCCTATAACCGCTCTTCGAGTAAACCTGCAGCTGGGCGGTGCGCGCCGGTAGGCTCACTCGCACCTTGATCTTGCGCCATTTGCCGTTGTGCGCCAGGTTGTTTGACCGATAGCCAAGGATGTACTGGTTGCGCATTTCCACGCTGATTTCGGAGGCAGCCTGGGGCAAATTTTTGGGATTGTTCAGCGTGATGGTGCGCCCGCCCGTGGCCTCGGTAATCTCGGTCAGCAGACGTTTGCCCGCCCACTCCTCCGGCGTTTTGAACACTTTGTCGAAAAGGCCGATGGCATAGATGGTTACGGCCTCTTCCTCGACCATGCTTTTTAATTCGCTGCCGGTAAACCGGCTCCGGTTGTCGCCGCCGTCGGAAATAATTAATAGTGCGCGGCGCTTATAACGTGCCTGCTGCAACTTGGCCTCTCCCATGTAAATGGCGTCCAGCAGGGCAGTGTGACCACCGGCCACGGCGTTGGCCAGCCGGCCTCGGATGGAACCAATGGATTGGGTCGAATCCGCCAGAACCGTGGGCCGGTCGGCGAACGTGATCACGAAATAATCGTCCTCCGGGTTACCCAAATCGAAAAACTTCCCCAGCGCCTCCCGCGCCACGTCCAGCTTGTTGCTCATACTTTTGCTCAGGTCCAGGATCACGCCCACGGAAATCGGGGAATCGTCGCACCAGAAGGAGCGGACCTGTTGCCGGCTGCCATCTTCATACAGGGAGAAGTCCGCCTTGGTCATTCCCACCACTGGCCGGTTCAGGTAATCCGTCACAGTCACAGGCACCAGCACCAGATCCACATCGGCGCGGAAAGGCTTACTGTGGACGTTCAAAGCAATATCGCCTGCCGTGCCGCCCGGCGCTGTAGTCTTCGGGGCGGGCTTTGTGGCGGGACTAATGTGGACCTCGTCGCCGCTCTGGCATTGGACTCGAAGAGGGATAGCCGCCAAGACTGCCAGGAGGACCAGTGGCAACAGCACAATTCTTCTTGGGAAGGAGTGCAGTATGGAACGCAATACCAGGTTGGCCATGAGCACCCTGGAGCGGCGGAGGGGGGAGCGCCGACGGCGGCGATGGTAGCACGCGCGCGGCCCTGGGAGGGCGGGAAATGTTGAAAAAAAAGCGGCGCCTCCAGGGCGGAGGCGCCATGCTTGACTTTATGCCAATGACTTCCTCGAGGCGACGCCCTAGAACCGGAAAGTGGGCCCGAAGGTCACGTTCAGGTTGTGATTGGCGCCATTGTCGAAATACATCAGGTCGCCAACCTCGGCGCGCAGCCCGAAGACGTGACCGATGAAGAATTCCACGCCCGCTCCAGGATAAAACGCGCCGTTAGTGTCGCCGTTCAGTACGCCGCCAAAGGAGTTGACAAACCCTGTGGTCGCCCCCTTGCGAGATACGCCGAAGTTGAGGAAACCGCCTTTCAATACCAGGTAAGCCCTGGCTGGCCCCACCCCGGTTTGGATTTTTGGTCCGAACAGGCCTCGCAACAGTCGCAGGTCAGAGCTTCCGAACGAGGTGTTCAGACCGTTGTTGCTGGTGGTGGTAAAGTTTTTGGCGAAATCGTACCCGATATCGCCTTCAAACTGCAGGTGATCATTGACGTTGAACCCCAGGCGTCCGCCGAGGCCGACGAAATTGGTATTGCCCGCCGGCGACAGGCGGGTGAAGTCGCCATATACTCCTACTTCACCGTGTTCTTCTTGCGCGTACAGCGCTGGCACCAGGGCCACCATGGCCAGGATGACCAGCACTCCTAAAATCGGTTTCATGGCTCTCCTAATCCTCCAATCCAGTCCCAATCCCTTTCGCCCCTGTTGGGCGCCCCCGCCCTGTCACCAGGCGCTGGAAACGGTACTTCCTAGGGATGCCAACTAGGAATTGAGACGGTACGTAAGATGACAGGTGCTATTCTCGGGTGGGCTGCCAATTGCCGGCCGCTCTAACCCGCGCCGGGAGCACTTTGCGGGCCAAATAGGCCGGGGCACAACCCTCTGCTTTTGAGCCTTTTGCCGGTCCTTAACCCTGCTTTTGCCGAGCTCCCGTGTGGCTCGCCAGCTCCCGCCAGGGCTGCCCCTGGCCCATAATTTATAATCCGCTGTTTGCCTTATCCCGCGGGGAGGGAACTTGGCGGAAGTCCAAATCGGCATCATTGGCGGCAGCGGTCTTTACTCCATGCCCGGCCTGACGGAGGTCCGGGAGATCCGTTTGCAGACTCCGTTCGGTGACCCTTCGGACGCTTACGTCACCGGTAAGCTGGAAGGCAAGCTCGTGGCTTTCCTCGCCCGCCACGGCCGCGGGCACCGTATTCTGCCCAGCGAGATCAATTTCCGGGCCAATATCTATGGTTTTCGCCAGTTGGGGGCGGAGCGCATCATTTCCGTGTCCGCCGTTGGTTCGCTCAAGGAGGAGCACAAGCCCACCGAGTTCGTCATTCCTGACCAGTTCTTCGACCGCACCCACCACCGCGTGGATACCTTTTTCGGAGAGGGTGTCGTTGCCCATGTGGCCCTGGCCGATCCCGTTTGCCCGGAGATGTCACGCGTGCTCGAATCCGCCTGCGGCGAAGCCGGCGTGGTGGGTAAGCGCGGAGGCACCTACCTCTGCATGGAGGGTCCGCAGTTCTCCACCCGAGCCGAGTCCAATGTTTACCGCGGCTGGGGCATGGACGTGATCGGCATGACCAACCTGCAGGAAGCCAAGCTCGCCCGCGAGGCTGAGATCTGCTACGTAACCGCCGCCATGGTCACCGACTACGACTGCTGGCATCCACAGCACGACTCCGTCACCGTGGAGCAGGTGGTCGCCGTCCTGCTCAAGAACGCGGAAAACGCCTGCAGGATGATTCGCGAAGCCGTGGCCGCCACCCCCGGCAAACGCTCGTGCAAATGCGGGGCGGCGCTGCGGCACGCCATTCTTACCGAGCGCGATAAAATTCCGCCCGCCACTCGCGAAAAGCTCAAGCTGATTCTCGGCAAATACCTGGACCAGGGAGCCAATGCTTAAATGAGTATTGTTGCGGTCGGTTCCATTGCTTTCGACACCGTCACCAGCGGCTACGGCACCAAGGAACGCCTGCTGGGCGGCACGGCCACTTATTTCGGGCTGGCAGCCAGTTACTTCACCGACGTGCGTGTGGTGGGCGTGGTGGGCGACGACTTCACCGCCGAGCACGAGAATGTCCTTCGCAGCCATGCAGTTGACATCTCCGGGGTGCAGCGTACCGCGGGCAAGACTTTCTTCTGGTCGGGCGAATATGGCGCTAACGTCAATGAAGCCAAAACCCGCGCTACCGAACTGAATGTCTTTGCCAACTTCGATCCCGAACTGCCTCGCAACTACCGTGATTCCGAGTTCCTCTTTTTGGGCAACATTGACCCCACGCTGCAGGCCAGCGTGCGCCGCCAGATGAAGGGCGCCCGCCTGGTTGGGGGTGACACCATGAATTACTGGATCAACAACACCCATGCGGAACTGCTGGAGACGCTCAAGCTCATGGATGCGCTCATCATTAACGACGCCGAAGCCAAGTCGCTGGCCGGCGAGAACAACTTGCCGCGTGCCGCACAGAAAGTGCTGGCCATGGGGCCCCAGGCCCTGGTTATGAAGCATGGCGAGTACGGCGCTACTATCTTTTTCCGCGAAGGCGCCTTCGGCCTCGGGCACCATCCCTTTCGCGCCCCCGCGCTTCCCATCGAAGAAGTTGTGGACCCTACCGGGGCGGGGGATTCCTTCGCCGGCGGCTTCATGGGCTACATCGCTTCCCAGGGCGAACTCAACCGCGAAGTCCTCAAGCGGGCCATGTTTTACGGCAGTGTGATGGGCTCGTTCGCCGTGGAGCGCTTTGGCACCGAGCGGCTGCAGAACCTCACGCGCGAGGAGATTGACGCCCGCTTCCAGATTTTTCGCGAGCTCACTCACCTGGAATAATGGCCGCACGCCGCACTCTCGCCTCTGCGCCTGATCCGCGCTTGCGCACCATCATTCTGGTCGGCTACATCGCCGGTTTTGTCTCGCTTATCGTGTTCCTCTGGTATTTTCGGCACAACCAGGTGCTGCTCTATGGCGACTCGGTGGCGCACATCAATATCGCCCGCCGCGTTTTCGACTCGCGCACGCCCGGCTTGAAGCAGTTGGGTACCGTGTGGCTGCCGCTGCCGCACCTGCTCATGATTCCCTTCCTGTTGTCTGACTGGTCTTGGCAAACCGGCTTCGGTGGCTCATGGCCTTCCATGATCGCCTACGTCGCCGGCGTGATTGGCATTTTCCGCCTGGTTCGCGACGGCCTGCCGGGGCCGCCCTCCGAGGCGGCGCCAGCCTGGCCTCTCCGCATAGCACCCTGGTTCGCAGCCGCCGTTTATGCCGCCAATCCCAACCTGCTGTACATGCAGGCTACGGCCATGACCGAGTCGCTGTACCTCGCGCTCTTTATCTGGGCAGTGGTTTTCCTGGCTGATTTTGTCCGCCAGCGCTACTCGCATGATTTGGCTCAGCGTGCCAAAGCGGGCCGGTCGCTGATCTGGTGCGGTGTTTGTCTGGCCTTGGGCATGATGACCCGCTACGACGGATGGTTTGCGGCGAGTGTATTCTGCGTAGGAATTCTTGTCTTGCTGCTGCGTCCGCCGCACTCCGTGGCCGCACCACGGGATTCTGAACCTTCCTTGCGCCGCCCTGTGCTCATCTTTACTGCCCTCATGGTGGCAGTTCCCGCCTTCTGGTTCAGCTACAACGCCGCCATTTATGGCGATCCCCTGGACTTTGCCCGCGGGCCTTACTCCGCCCGCGGCATCGAGCAGCGCACCTCCAAGCCAGGCGAAGCACGCCATCCCGGCTACCACAGCCTGAGTACAGCGGCCATCTACTTTGTGAAATCCGCGGAACTGAACCAGACCGAAGGCCCGTTGGAGAAGCCCTGGCTGGCGCTGGCCGCCGCCGCAGTGGTGCTCCTGCTCGTCTATTTACGGCGGCTCAGCGCCTGGCTGCTCTTGCTGGCCCCCTTGCCCTTCTACGCTCTATCCATCGCCTACGGTGGCGTGCCCATTTTCATGCCCGTGTGGTGGCCTTTCTCTTTTTACAACGTTCGCTATGGACTTCAGCTCTTGCCCGCATTCGCCGTCTTTTTAGCGGTGGTGCTCTGGTGCGTGCTGCAACGCATTTCGCGGCCACGCTGGCAAATCCTCGCCGCAGCAACGGCCTTCGCTTTCGTCGGCGCCAGCTATGGCTTCGCCTGGCACGACCGGCCCATCTGCCTGCAGGAAGCTGTCGCCAATGCCCACACACGGGTAGCCTTTGAGCGCAGCCTGGCCCAGTATCTGGGCCTGCTGCCGCCCAACTCAACCTTGCTCATGTACATCGGCGGGCATGTGGGAGCGCTGCAGGATGCCGGCATTCACCTCAGCCGCGTCATCCATGAAGGCAATCACGGCGATCCTGAGATTTGGGGCGAGGAAGGCATGTGGAAGCGAGCTTTAGCCGATCCCGCCAGGCATGCCGATTACGCTATCGGCTTTGATGAGGACGAGGTTACGAAATCAGCCGAGGCCCATCACTATCCCGCCCTGCTGGTCATTCACACGGTCGGCCAGCCCGCAGCCACCATCTATGGTACCCATCCGCCCTATCCCAGCATGCCGCCGCTGCCCGGGCGGTGAGAATGTGTAATCGAGTTTGCCGAGGGTGGAGCGTCTTTCGTGGCGGACTAACGCGGATGATCGCGGATTAAACCTTTCGTCTCAAATTACAAATTGCTCAATTACCAATCACGGACGGGGGCGCCTGCGCCACAAATCATCTCTCAGCGCCACGGTTACCTCTCCCGCCACCCTTTGTGTCTCATCCCGCTTCAGCCTAATGCTAAAATCCAGCCAAACCTCGCTGCCCATGGACGACCTCTACCGCATCTTCGTCTCCAAGATGGGCTTTCCGCCCGTGGTGGGGCAGACTGTTGTCCGCCTCCTGCTGGCCGCCATCCTGGGAGGCGTGGTCGGCCTGGAGCGCGAGATCAAACACAAGCCCGCCGGCCTGCGCACCAACATGTTCATGTGCCTGGGCTCGGCCCTGTTCACCATCCTCTCCTTTGAATTGGCCAGCGAGTACCCGGGCGACCACACCCGTATTGCCGCGCAAATTATTCCCGGCATCGGCTTCATCGGCGCCGGCTCTATCCTCCATTCACGCGGCTCGGTGGTCGGACTGACCACCGCCGCCACGATTTTTGTAGTCGCGGCCATTGGCATGGCCGTGGGCGGTGGACTCTACTTGCCCGCCGTCCTGGCGACTCTGATCGCGCTGCTTGCCCTCTACACCCTGGGGCAAATGGAGGCCCGCTTCGAACTCAAGTCCCTGCTGATGAACTATGAAGTTGTGGGTGAAAGTGCGGAGACCGTGGTCGCCGAACTCAACCGCATTCTGCAGGATGAACACCTGGGTATGACCTCGGTTCAGATGGCCAAAATCGACGGCCTCTCCCGCGTGCAATTTTCCGTGGACGCGCGCCGCCAGGAGCAACAGTTGCTGCTCAATCGCCTGCGCCAGTCCACCCTGCTGCGCAGCGTCAACTCCCTGGGACCGGCTGAGGGCGAATGAACTCTCAAACCTCTGCCCTGCCCGCCATTCCCTTTGTGAAAGCCAGCGCCTGCGGCAACGACTTCATCATCGTGGATGGCCTGCACGCTCGCCCCGACTTGTCGGCCATCAGCCGCCGCATGTGCGACCGCCACCAGGGCATCGGCGCTGACGGTGTGGAATGGCTGTTTCCCGCCACCGACGCTGACATCCGTGCCCGTCTCTTCAATGCCGATGGCTCGGAAGCCGAAATTTCCGGCAATGGCACCCGCTGCGTAGCTGCCTACCTGACCTCCGAGCAGGGCAAAGAAAACGTCATTGTCCGCACGGGTGCCGGGGTTAAGACCTGCACCCTGGTGGACCGCAATGGCGTGGAATTCGAATTTGAGACCGACATGGGAGAGCCCCAGGTGGGCGACGAATTCTCCATCAAGCTGGCTTTCGGCGAAATGCGAGGCATTCCCGTCTCCATGGGAAACCCACACTTCGTGGTTTTCGTAAAGGAATTCGGCCCGGGCTGGCAGGCGGAGGCCGCCGAAATCGGCAAGCATCACGACTTTAAGTACGGCATTAATGTAGAGCTGGTAACAACCGGCAAAAACGGTGATATTCACGCCCGCTTCTTCGAGCGCGGAGTGGGCGAAACGCAGTCCTCGGGCACCGGTTCTTGCGCCGCCGCCGTGGCTTCCATTGCCGCCAAACGGGCACAGTCGCCGGTGAAAGTGATCACCCCCGGGGGGGTGCAGACCGTGCGTTGGGAGGATCGCGTCCTCCTGCGCGGGCCGGCGCGCCTCATCGCCCGCGGCGATTTCTTTGTCTAGAACGATGGACCAATCACCCATCCCGCGCCTCAAACCTCCGCCGCTGCGCCTCGGTGACACGGTGGGCATCGTCGCGCCCGGCAGTCCCATTAAGCGCGACCTGCTGCTTGCCGGCTGCGGGGGCCTGCGCCGCCTGGGTTACAAACCCGTCTACCAGGACTCCATTCTCGACCGCGATCTCTATTTCGCCGGCTCCGCACGCCGCCGCGCCCGTGAACTGGAAGAGATGTTTGAGCGCGACGACATTCGTGCCATCATCTGCGCCCGCGGCGGATACGGCACCAACTACCTGCTTCAGGAACTGGACCTCGCTAAGCTCAAACGCCATCCCAAAATCTTTGTCGGTTATAGTGACGTCACCACGCTGCTGACCTGGTTCACCAGGGCTGCCGGCCTGGTTACGTTTCACGGCCCCATGGTCACCAAGGACTTTGCCGTTCCCGAGGGCGTGCACGCGTCCTCGTGGAATGCCGCGCTGGCTGCTTCCTCGCCATGGGATCTCAAGTTCTCTGCCGGCTCAGAAGTTAAAGTCTTGATTGAGGGTTCTGCCGAAGGCACCTTGTATGGCGGCTGTCTCTCCATGCTGGCAGCCTCTCTGGGCACGCCCTTTGAAATTGACACCCGCAACACTATTCTTTTTGTCGAAGATGTTGCCGCCAAGCCCTTCCAGGTGGACCGCATGCTCGTGCAGCTGAAGCTGGCCGGCAAGCTGGAGGCCGTGCGGGGCATTATTTTTGGCGAAATGCTGGACTGCATTCAGCCGGGTGTGGAACAGGACTACACGCTGGAGGAAGTGGTCACACGCGTACTGCGCGACCTGAATATTCCCATTGCTTACGGCCTCCGCTCCGGGCATGTTACACGGGAAAACATTACTTTACCGCTGGGCGTGCGCAGCTCGCTGGAAGCGACGAAGAACGGGGTTCGCCTGCGGTTACTCGAACCATCCGTTGCGCCCGCGGGCGAAGCGGTTCGCTCGGCCAAGCTATGAAATCCAGACGTCACATTCATCTCATCGGAATTTGCGGCACGGCCATGGCTTCACTGGCCGGCATGCTCAAGCAGCGCGGCTTCAAAGTCACCGGCTCCGATGCCGCCGCCTACCCGCCCATGTCCCACTTTCTGTCCGGGCTCGGCATCCCCCTGGCCGAGCCCTACGCCGAAGCCAACCTGCAGCCCCATCCCGACCTGGTCGTGGTGGGCAACGCCATTTCTCGCGGCAACGTGGAGCTGGAATATCTGCTCGACAGCCGCATCCCATTCTGCTCATTGCCGCAGATTCTGCACGACGAATTTCTGCGCGGCCGCGAAGTCATCGTCATTGCCGGCACTCACGGCAAGACCACCACCACCTCCATGCTGGCCTGGATCTTTCAGTCGGCAGGGAAGCGGCCTGCGTTCCTGGTGGGCGGCATCGCGGAGAATTTCGGCAGCAGTTTCGCCCTCGGCGACGGCGGCCACTTCATCATCGAGGGGGACGAGTACGACACCGCCTTTTTTGACAAGGGTCCCAAGTTCCTGCACTACTTTCCCGATTCCGTCATCCTCACTTCCGTTGAGTTCGATCACGCAGACATTTACAAGGACCTGGACGCGGTGAAGACCGCCTTCAGGCGCCTGGTCAACCTGGTGCCGCGCCGCGGCCGCATCATCGCCTACGAAGGCAACGCCAATGTGAGCGAGTGCGTGGCCAAAGCCCTTTGCCCAGTTGAGCGCTATGGCACGAACCACGCCGCCTGGCAGGCCGCCAACCTGCAACTCGAACGTCAGCGCACTCACTGGTCGGTCCTGCGCGAAGGCTGCCACTGGACTGACTTCGATTTTCCGCTTGCCGGAGAGTACAACGTTCTCAACGCTACTGCTGCCGCGGCCATGGCCGTTGCTTACGGCATCACCGAACCGCAAATTGCTCAGGCCTTGAAAACGTTCAAGAGCGTGAAGCGCCGCCTGGAAGTGAAGGCCGAAGTGAACGGCGTCACCATCATTGACGATTTCGCCCACCACCCCACCGCCATCGCCGAAACCATCAAGGCTTTGCGCGCCCGCTATCCCGGGCGCCGCCTGTGGGCCATCCTGGAGCCCCGCTCCAACACCCTGCGCCGCAATGTCCTGCAGAACGAGCTGGCGCAATCCTTGGCCACCGCCGACGAAGTGGTGATCGCTCGCGTCTTTCGCCCGGAAGCCATACCGGAAAGCGAATGCCTCGACTTGAACGCGGTTATCGCGAGCATCAACCATGCCGGCAAGCGCGCCCGCGCCATTCCTGACGCTGACGCCATCGTCGCCCAAATCGGCGGCGAGCTTACCGCGGGCGACGTGGTCGTCATCTTGTCGAACGGCGGCTTTGGCGGGATCTACGAAAAGCTGCCGCGACGGATCCAGGGCGCAACTACCGCCGCTGCTCCGGCGCGCTCGTGATTCGCACCCTGCTGATGCTGGCCTTTTGGCTGCTGCTGGTGCCCTTTGCCGCCCTGGTCGGCTTTCCCTGGACTTTCCTGACCGGTAAGGTTGATGTTCTCTACTGGCTTGGAACCCGCATTGCTTTTGCCGGGGTCAGGGTGGCTGGAATCAAGGTCAAGGTGGTGGGCCTGGATCGGCTCGACCCTGGCGCTACCTACATCTTCATGTCCAATCACGTCTCCAATCTCGACCCGCCCATTCTGGTGCCGCTGATCCCACACCGCACCTCGGTGCTGGTTAAAAAGGAGCTCTTCCGCGTGCCCATTCTTGGCCGCGCCATGCGCTTGGCCTCCCTGGTGCCGGTGGACCGCAGCAATCGCGACGCCGCCATCGCCAGCCTGCGCGCCGCCGCCGAGGTTTTGGCCCGCGGCATTCCCATGACCATCTTCGTGGAAGGCACGCGCTCTTTTGACGGACGCCTGCTGCCCTTCAAAAAGGGTCCGTTCTATTTGGCCACAGAAAGCGGCGTGCCGGTGGTGCCGGTCACCCTAGTGGGCACACACCAAATCCTGCCCAAGCGCCGCTTCAGCATTCGTAAAGGCGAGGCAACCGTGGTCTTTCATTCCCCCCTGAATCCGAAGCAGTTTTCCGACCGCGATGTTCTGCTGGCCGCGGTGCGCGACGCTATCGAGAGCGCCCTTCCGGCCCAATACCCCGAGATCACGTGATACTTAATACTGTCATCCCGAGCGTCGCGACTGAGGCTTGCCGAAGCAGCGCAGCGAAGGACCTGCTTTTCCTCGAACTGCCGACTACTTCTTCCTTTCCACCAGAAACTGCGCCAGCGCCTTCAACGTGGCCCCGCGCTCGCCAAAGCCTTCCAGGCTGCGAGAAGCGGACTCCACCAGAGTGTCCGCCTTCTTGAGCGATTCAGGCACGCCGAACAACGCCGGATAGGTCGCCTTCTCTGTGGCAGTGTCCTTGCCGGCAGTCTTGCCCAATTGCTCGGAAGACTGGGTAACATCGAGCACGTCGTCCACAATCTGGAACGCCAGCCCGATGGCCCGCCCAAACGCTCGCAACCTGCTGGCCTGCTCCTCGTTGCCTCCCGCGTACAGACCGCCCGTCACCACGCAGGCGGTGATGAGCGCAGCGGTTTTGGAATTATGAATGTATTCCAATGTGGCCGCGTCGGCGCGTTTGTGCTCGGCTTCCAGGTCCATCACCTGCCCGCCGATCATGCCGTCCACCGTCCCGGTGGCGTGTGCGATCTCCTCGATAATGCGCACCCGCTGCTCCGCCGGACAGCGCAACTGCGCCAGTACTTCGTAGGCGTAGGTCTGCAGCCCGTCGCCGGCCAGGATGGCGATGGCTTCCCCGAAAGCTTTGTGACAAGTGGGGCGCCCGCGCCGCAGGTCATCGTTGTCCAGCGCCGGCAGGTCGTCATGGATCAGCGAATAGGTGTGCAGCATTTCCAGCGCTGCGCCCAGTGCGTCCACTCCCTCGGGCAGGGACCCGGCAACCAGCCGAGCCGCTTCCAGGCACAAAATGGGCCGCAGCCGTTTGCCGCCGGCGAACACGCTGTGCCGCATGGCCTGATGGATGGAACTGGGATACTGCTTGCCCGGTGGCAACAGTCTTTCCAGCGCCGCGTCGGCTATGCGGCGCCCGTCTTCCAGGGTTTGTTGAAGCATTCGCTGTCGAGTATAACAAGGGCGCGCCGTGACGTTGCGGCGGCGTTCTGAACACTGCCCCCTCGCCTCCCGTTGCCGTGTGTGAACGTCATCTCTCGGGAAGCGGGCAGAATTTGCCTTCGGAGAACCCCTCCGATTCGACCGCAAACGTGCGATTGAAGCGGGCTCGGTAGTTTTCCCACGCGATCGCAGCGCTCAGTTCCACCAGTTCTCGCTCGGAGAAGCGCTCGCGAAGTGCGACGAATAGGCCATCGTCTACATCCGCTGGTGTACGGGTGAGAGCCACGGCCAGACGCAACACCAGCTTTTCCTCGTCGTTGAAGTGCGCGCTGGCGTCAAACCGCACCAAGTCACGAAGCTGCTCTTCCCTGATGCCCATCTTTCTGCCCACGGCAGAACCGATGTCAATTCAAAATGGGCAGCCCACCATGGCCGCAACCTTCAGCTGAGCCAATTCTTTCAGCTTCAACGGGACGGCGCCCGGCCGGGCAATGTGCACACTCATTCTGGCCGCGGCTGCCAGAAGTTTAGGATCGCGTGCCTGGATTCTTGCGGACAAGGGAACGCGGCCTAACCGGCGTTTCGTCATCCAGAAAATTACCCGGATGCGAATCCCTGCCTCCTGGTCTTGAACTCCCGCTGTGCGGTTCATCCCATATCTCCTTTGAAACGGTTTGCTCGTAGTTGCCCGCCGTTACTTGCCTGCATCTGAGCTAGTGATGCCACGCACTCACAGAAGTAGCGCCAAAAACTCAAGAAGGGGACGTGTACTAGAAGCTGCGGTTCCTGCCGAAGAACTCCAGGCGCAGTTCCCATACATCGCCCTGTCCATTCGTCCTCCTTACC
>Ga0134128_10005001_pt1 | contig 16116 bp, 17 predicted proteins | sample KB31754_FD_96462 | JGI IMG/M metagenome (GOLD analysis project Ga0134128, IMG submission 96462) | Terrestrial soil microbial communities with excess Nitrogen fertilizer from Kellogg Biological Station, Michigan, USA - KB3-175-4 | ecosystem: Environmental > Terrestrial > Soil > Unclassified ...
ACAACAGCGTACATTTTTCGTCTCCGGCGATTTGGGGCGTTAGCAATTTAAGCCCCTGACTCTAAACTTCGCCTGCCGCCTCGTCGGCCTCAACAGCCGACAGTCGCCTTAGCGCCAATAATTGCGCCTCAGTAAGGCGTCCTACCAGGACAGGCAAACGAAGATAGTACCAAATAGGGGAGCAGAGGGTCAAACGGGTTCCGTTTTTCCTAACAGTTTGGTAAACATAGTATTTGCTTGCTTTGACGTGAGAAACTAATGAGCAAGATGTAATAAACGGATGAGCGAAATAAATGGCTGACAATACAACCAATGAAGCTGAGCTGGGCCGCAGCAAACAGAGCGCCACTCCCAAAGAACATCTGCTTCATCTGCTCAACATTGGCTGGCATCCGCGCAGCCCCCTAATTGTGAAATTTGCAACTGAGAACGGACTCATCCGTGACCTCGAGCGCGCCGCCGACGAAATGAGGCAATAACAAGCTTAATTCGGTCGCCCTACGCTTTGGAACTCGCCCGCGTACTCAACCGTCGCGCGCAGCAGAGATTCGGAACGACGGAGGCGCTTATGAGTTTGAGTAGCGGACGCTCACGCATGGATTTGGCTGTGGCAGCCATTCTCGCGCTCAGTTGCACGGTAGGCATACCAGCTGCGAAAGCGCAGGTACCCTTTACCGAGCTCGACAAACAGATGGATACGATCACGAAGGGCAAAAATGCCGGCGATATTTTGTCGAATCAGAAGCTGGTTAGAGCCAACATTGATACGCGGATTTCCCAGCTGCGTTCGCAGATTTCCATTGCCACGGCGCGCCATTGGCTGACGCCACAGCAAATGTCCGCTCTCTCGCAGCAACTTGATATGGTCCAATCCATGCAAACCCGCGCTCGCAGCGTCGGCTTGACCGTCAGCGAAGCCCGAGATCTAGTCGATCGGCTGCGCACTGTCGAACAGAACGTAAGCAATCAAATGGCCAGCACCGGCAAGATCCAAAGTGATCACATAAGTTCACTGACAAACCTGGAAAATCAGCGGCTGTATCTGCAATCGCGAATCGACCAGGGACTGAGCCTGGGGAGATTGTCGCCGGAACAGGTGCAGAGTCTGCGTCAACAGATGGCTGAGATACGGGCGCAGGAAAATCGCAGCGGAGGACTGACACCGTTACAGCAAGACACGTTGCGCAGGCGGATGGCTGCTTTGAACGCGCGTATTAACGGATATTTCTAAGCAAAACTCCGGCAACGGTTGTGGCGGGCGACAGCCCGCCTTTTTGCGTCAGTTGCAAATGTGGAGATTGCATTAACAGGACGATCTTTTGGCTGTCCATGCGGCTACAATCCACAGTCTTAGCTGGTTCTACCTGTGGAGTAATAAACCTCATGTTGCAAGTTGGAAAGAAAGCTCCTGACTTTGACATGCCATCTACCAAAGACCTCAAGGGTCTTAAAGAGAACGTCAAGCTCTCTGATTACAAAGGTAAGTGGCTCGTCCTATTTTTCTATCCTTTGGATTTCACCTTCGTTTGCCCGACTGAAATCAAAGCGTTCAGCGAGAAGATTGAAGAGTTCAAAAAAGCCGGCGCTGAAGTGCTCGGCGTTTCCACCGACAGTGCCTACAGCCACCGCGCCTGGATTCAAACCGGCGAGGACAAAGGCGGACTCGGTTCGATCAAATACCCGCTCGCTTCCGATATCACTAAAGATGTCAGCCGCGATTACGGCGTATTGATCGAAGACAAAGGCATCGCCCTGCGCGGTCTCTTCATCATCGATCCGGACGGCATTCTGCAGTATCAAGTCGTTCATGCTCTTAACATCGGCCGCAGCGTTGAAGAAACACTGCGCGTGCTCGAAGCGCTCAAAATGGGCGGACTTTGCGGCGCCGATTGGAAGCCGGGACAAAAGACACTGGCCGTCTAATTCGGACTGCAAAGTACGAAATCTTAGAGAAGACGCAGCTCCGGCTGCGTCTTCTTGTACAATTGCATCCAAATCCAGGAGGTTTCCTTTATGCCGTTGAGGGTGGACACACCGCTTCCGTCGCTGGAAGGCGGGACAGATTGGTTCAATGCCAAGCCTATTACCGTTGACGAGCTGAAGGGACACACGGTAATCATTCACTTTTGGTCGATCAGCTGCGGCATCTGTAAGGAATCTTTGCCCGATGTGTATCGTTGGATCGACACATACGGACCGAAGGGATTGAAAGTCGTCTCCGTTCACATGCCTCGTCAAGAAAGCGACACCAATGTCGAGGCCGTCAAAGAATGTATCGCCGAATACGAGATCAAGCAGCCGGTAGTGGTGGACAACTGGCACACGATCACCGACGCTTTCGAAAACAAATACGTGCCTGCATACTACGTATTCGACAGCGACTTAAAAATGCGCCATTTTTCGGCCGGAGAAAAGGCCGTAAAAATGATTGAACCAGTATTGGAAAGACTGCTCGGAAAACAGGAAGCGACAGCATGACCACAAAAGTAAGCGAACCGGACAAAGCCGCGGACAAGGCCGACAAGGCAGCGGAAAAAACCGAAAAGTCCGAGGATAAAGGCTTTGATTTCTTGGCACCGCCGGTGGAAGAAAAACTGCCGGAGATAACAGACCATGCTAAATCCGACAACTGGTTCGAACGTGCTCAAAAGGTAATGCCGGGGGGAGTCAATTCGCCGGTGCGCTCGTGCAAGGCAGTGGGCGCAACACCAGTATTCATGCATCGCGCCGACGGTGCCAACATCTGGGATATCGACGGCAATCAGTATTTGGATTATTGCGGCTCTTGGGGCGCGATGATCATGGGGCACAGGTTCCACCGCGTTCAAGAAGCACTGGAGCTGGCTTTAATCAACGGCACCAGCTTCGGCGCACCAACGCCGACGGAAGCAGAAATGGCTGAGCTCGTCTGCAAGCTCATGCCTTCCATCGAAATGGTGCGCATGGTCAACTCCGGAACCGAAGCCACCATGTCTGCGATACGCCTGGCCAGGGCGTTCACCAAGCGCGACATGATCATCAAATTCGATGGTTGCTACCACGGGCACGGTGATTCGTTTTTGATCAAAGCCGGCAGCGGACTGGCGACGCTCGGAATCAGCAGTTCGCCGGGCGTCACCGAAGAGGTGGCAAAACTATCGATTTCCGTAGCCTACAACGATCTGAGCGCAGTAGAAAAGGCCTTCAAAGAGCACAAAGACAAAATCGCGGCCATTATCGTCGAGCCGATTGCTGCTAATGCCGGTTTGCTCATGCCCGACGAGAATTACTTGTCGGGCTTGCGTGAGATTGCCACCAAGCATGGTGCTCTACTTATTTTCGACGAAGTGATTACCGGCTTCCGCGTAGCGCTAGGCGGCGCCCAGGCGAAGTACAACGTTAAACCCGATTTGACCTGCCTGGGCAAGATTATCGGCGGCGGGCTGCCGGTGGGCGCCTACGGCGGACGCAAGGACATCATGCAGATGGTGGCACCGCTCGGCGACGTCTATCAAGCAGGAACCCTCTCCGGCAATCCGATGGCCATGGCCGCCGGCGTTGCTCAGTTGCGTTCGCTCGAACAGATGAAGCCGCATGCGGCCCTCGAGCAAACCACTCAACGTTTAGCCACGGGCATCCAAGAAATCGCCAAGAAAGCCAAAACGCAAGTGCAAGTTCCACATACAACAGGACTGTTGTGCGTATTCTTCACCAAGGCGGAAGTGAAGGATTTTGCCACCGCGCAAAAGGCAGACACCGAGCGTTTCGCCAACTTCTGGAAAGCAATGCTCAAGCACGGCGTCTACTGGCCGCCTTCACAATTCGAATGCGCCTTCGTCTCGGCCGAGCACAGCAAGCGCGACATCGACAATACCCTGGCAGCAGTGGAAGCCGCTCTCAGCTAATCCCGCTCACAACTGTCGATAACGATTCAGGCTGGCTTTGGCCTCGCTGCTCTTGCCGAGCGCTTGTTGAACTTCCGACAACAGCTTAAACGTCTCGCGAAGCTGCGGGTTGAGATGCGCTGATTTCTTGAGAGCGGACTCAGCATCGTGCAGGTTGCCGGCTGCAGCTTCGACCAGTCCCAAGTTGTACCAGACCGCGAAGTTGGACAGTTGGGACGACAGCTCCCTGTACTTTTTTGCCGATTCAGACCGGTGCGAGGGCTGCAGATTAAACGCCTGCTCGAAGGCGGACTTCTGGGCAGCCGAAAATCCCGACCAGTCCATGTTCGCAGGCGAAATCGGCCGGCACTGCGAATCTTTAATCGTCACCCTGACTGCTCCTTTGCTCCCCCTGGCGGAAACTTCCCCCGGCGCCGCCCACACGGGGCACAGCGTCAAAGCCGATGTGGCAGCCAAAATGGCGGTGGTGTTCCTGTCCAAGATTGCGTCCCCGCGTATAGACACCCTTGAGGCCGAGTTCGTTTTACCACACATCTCAAAAGGGATAAAGGCGTCGCATGCTCGACCAGCCAACTAAGATTCAAGCGACAGAGATGCATGGAATCGCCTCGCCGCTTGCTGATTATCAACAAGCCAAGCTGGTACTGGTGGGCGACCGCAGAACCAAGAATGCAGAACCGAAGGTTCTCGACTTTGTTCAGTCCGGAAACATTTACCAGGCAGCCACCCAGGGCAAGTTCATCCCTGAGGAAGTGGATCCAACCGTGCAAAAGCGCCTGGAGCAAATGCACATTCCTGAGCAAACGGCGCACGAAGTTCTTTCTGAAATAAACCGCTTCGGACAAGATCCTGAGTCAACGTTGAAGGCTCTTATGCAGAACAATCGAGTGCTGGCCATCGGCGAGTCACATCAGTCGCCGAATCCGCAGCGCGACTTGGGAGCGCAGGCAATGGCGGATCTGAAGGCAGCCGGTGCCACGCACCTGGCGATTGAGGCCCCGATGTACGTTCAGCCCGCTCTCGATGAATACATGCGCACCGGCAGGCTTGATCCCAAAGTATTGCCGCCTCTATTGCGCGACGAGGATTACATGAACATGCTAGAGGCAGCGCGGAAAAACGGGTTGAAGATCGTTGCTGTCGATGCCAATCAGAAGTACGGGGAAGCCTCAGACGGCGGTCGGAATGGAGGACCCCGAGAGCAGAGGGAATCCGGGCCGCCGCTAAATCGCGATCGCATCATGGCAGACAACGTAAGCAAAATCTTGGATCAAGACCCCAACAATAAAGTGGTGTTTTGGGTTGGCAGCCAACACCTCAATCGCTCAGAGAATCCGAACTTCAAAACAGCCGCCGATTACCTCAAAGAAAAAACAGGTACCGCGACGGCGGCGCCGATTTATCCGAACGACCGTGGCGCCGCCATCTGGCCGCTGCCTGAAATCACTACACATCTGCAACGGCCTGTCGCTGTTCCTACCGATAAGGCGAAGACGCTCGGCAGTCTTCCGGAAAGCACTTACAACGACATCAATCCGGAATTTATGCGCGACTGGGACTACGTCTTCATCTATCCGAATACACGCCACTAAAGCACAGTCTCCTGCGCATTGGGACGGTCCGCGTCCAATGTAGCGCGGGCGGCAGTGATGGCGAACACGCTCTTAAAACCATGGGCGGCCAGTATTGATGCGGCCGCGGCAATGGTTGCGCCCGATGTGTAGATATCATCGACGAGAACTATTGGCGGTGGATTCTGACCGGCCCAGCGATTGACCCGGAAAGCACTAGCCATGTTTTGCAATCGTTGGTCGCGTCCCAGTCCGTGTTGCGCTTTCGTCGATCGTCGCCTGGAGAGCAGCCGCACATCAAGTCTCAGCCGGCGCCGACGAGCCACTTGCTCGGCGACCATTTCCGCCTGGTTATATCCCCGGCTGATGAAACGCATCCAATGCAAGGGTATCGGTACCAGCACAGCTCGATGCAGCGCCGAGTGCTCTTGGATCAAATGGTCCCAAGCCACGATGGTGAGCGGCACGAGATCGTCTATTATCGTTTTATCTTTATCGTACTTGAGCCTATAAATCAGCTTTTTTAGTATGCCACTGTATGTGGTGCCGCTGGACACAGTGACCGGAACCACCCCGATTTCGCAGACCTCTATGTGAGGCTGCGGCGAAGCGTGCTCTTTCCAACAATTGAGGCAGACCGAGAAGGGCCCGTCGCGATTGCGCTGCACGAATTCACCGCAGCCCCGGCAATTTTCAATGCATAAATAATCCAACATCGTTTTCTCCATCGCTAAAGAGAAAACGTCGCCGACGGCAAAAAAGTTCAACTGTCCCGATAAAAAAAATTTTCAGGAATGGAAGCTAGCCAGCGGCGGCATCAAAGCACGGAGTTGGGGCAGATTGTTGCCCAGTCCCGCTGCAAAGAGACAGCCCACAAGCAGGCTGAACGTGCCCAAGGCAACACCTGTGGCAATATAGACCGGCTTAAACCGTGCCGTCGACATGAATCCCGTAATCGCCAGCCAGGCGATCAGGACATTCGACACAACCACTCCAAAGACGAAAGTCAGAAGGATTTCCAATGAAACAGTCTGGTTGCCCGTGGCGGCGATAGCAGCCAGTAGCAATACTTGAGTGGCAGTCTCAGCGCCGACGCCATGAATCATGCCGACTGTAAACGCGGCGCCGGGCTGGTAGCGCGTGGCGTGGCTGTGTGAAGGTATCGGTAGTTTTAATCGCTGCCGAATAAAGTCGATGGCTCGGCTGAGGGCGGCTAGAACAAGCATCCAACGACTGGTTAATCGAAACTCGCCCTCTCCTCGGCTGTGCTTATACAAAGACCAAAAGACCCAGCCGGCAAGCATGAGAAGCGTCACTCCGACGAGGCGGTCCATGAGGTCGTCGATGGGCTGCGGAATGACCGCTGAAAACTTGATCGCCGCTATGCCAAGGATAGTAACGACGAAGGCGTGTCCCAAGGCGTACATTGACGACAGGCGCAATGCCTCGAACTCTCCGTGCAGCGGGCTCAGGCGACCCTCAGGCGAGGTGCTGCCTGCTATATCGAGAATAGCGGCGAGGTGGTCCCAATCTATCCCATGCCGTAAGCCAAGCAACAGTGCACCGGCGAAAATTGTCAGCGCATTGGGATCCATGCAGAACTCCGTGATTGAAAGATAAGACTATCATCTACACGGTTCACTTGTCATCCTTGGAAACATGCGCGCAGACAAGAGTGCAAATGATTTAAAATCACAACCCATGATCGTAGCAATAAAAGAGGCGGAAGAAAAACTGAGCGCGCAGTTCGCGCGGTTGGAAGAGATTGCCTGTACCAACCAGAAGCGCGTGCTCGACGCATTCAAAGAACACCGCGTCACCGAAGAACACTTCGCCGAACGCACCGGATATGGTATCGATGACCACGCTCGTGAGTTGTTGGACAAGATATTCGCATCCGTTTTTGAAAGCGAAGCGGCAGCCGTGCGTATGCAAATCGTCTCCGGAACGCATGCGCTCGCTTGTGCGTTATTGGGAAATCTCCAGTCCGGAGAGCGGATGGTTTGTCTGACTGGTACGCCTTACGACACGCTGGATAAAGTTATCGGTCATCGCCACCACGAGTCGGGATCGCTTGTCGCATCCGGTGTGCAATATGTTGAGGCGGATGTATGTTCTGAAGGAGTCAGCGACGGCTTCAATGCGCAGCCGTTGGCAGAGTTGCTGAAACCGCCGACACGGATGGCGTATATCCAAAAATCATGTGGATACTCATTCGAGCGGCGCACTCTCAAGAACGCGGACATTGAAAAGCTGGCAGCAAAGGTGCACGCCATCAATCCGACATGCATTGTGATGGTAGACAATTGCTACGGCGAGTTCGTCGAAGATCACGAGCCCACAGCAATCGGTGCCGACCTTGTGGCAGGCTCGCTCATCAAAAACCCGGGCGGCGGCCTAGCGATCACAGGCGGATACATCGCCGGAAAAAAGCAGCTTGTGGAGGCGGCGCTTCGCCGGCTGACTGCGCCGGGCATCGACGGCCATCTCGGCATCATGTTCAACCAAAATCGATTGTTGCTGCAAGGTCTTTTTCTTGCCCCAACCGTCGTTTTCAACGCCGTCAAAGGAGCCTTGCTGGTGGCTCAAGTCTTCAGTGAGCTGGGTTATGAGGTAAAACCGGCACCGGATGAGGCGAGAGCCGATATCATACAGGCCATAAAGTTCGGCGGAGCGGAGGCTCTGACCGCTTTTTTGAAAGCGATCCAGCAAAACAGCCCGGTAAATTCCCATGTCACTCCCGAGCCCGCACTCATGCCCGGCTATGAGGACCAGGTGATTATGGCCGGCGGCACTTTCATCGAAGGTTCGACTATCGAGTTCTCGGCCGATGGACCTCTGCGCCCTCCTTACGTTGCGTTTGTTCAAGGAGGGCTTACCTATTTCCACGTGAAATGCGCCCTTGCCGGGGCGCTGGAAGCCATGGCGGCCAGGGTTTAAGGCAGCGGCCCTTGCCAGCCCAGCCACCGGCAACGGAAAATAGATGCTAAAGATTTGTTCATCGCCTTCAGAGGCGAGATCTATTTATCTACAATTGGCGCTGTAGGCACATGATGGTCGGGTAACTGGAGAACAGCTGTGGTTGCGCAAATTCCGCTCAAGGAACGACTTCAGGCTAGCGGCGAGAGAATGTCCATCAAACTCTTCTCCGGCACAGCCAACCCCGAACTGGCCAAAGAAGTGGCCGAATACCTGGGAATGCCGCTAGGACAGGTCAAGATCACGCCCTTTTCCGACGGTGAAATTTACGTCCAAATCAAAGAAAGCGTTCGCGGTGTGGATTGTTTCCTCATTCAGTCCACTTGCTCGCCGGTGAACGAAAATTTGATGGAGTTGTTGATTCTGCTGGATGCCTTCAAGCGCGCGTCCGCAGGCAGAATCACGGTGGTGATGCCCTATTACGGCTATGCTCGTCAGGACAGAAAAGCGGCCGGTCGCGAGGCGATTACCGCCAAGCTCGTCGCCGACCTGCTGACCACGGCCGGCGCCGATCGGGTTGTTTGCCTGGACCTGCACGCTCCCCAAATCATGGGCTTCTTCAATATTCTGGTCGACCACCTTTACGCGTCGCCTGTTCTTATCGAACACATCCAGTCACTGCCTCAAAAGAATATGGTTCTCGTCAGCCCCGACGTGGGCGGCGTGGCCCGCGCTCGCGCCTTCGCCAAAAAGCTCGACGATGCGCCGATCGCCATCATCGACAAACGACGCAGCCAGCACAACGTTGCCGAAGTGCTGAGCGTGGTCGGCGACGTCAAAGGCAAAGTGGCGATTATGGTCGATGACATGGTCGACACCGCAGGCACACTGGTCAAAGGCGCCGAGTTGCTCAAGCGCGAAGGCGCCAACTCAGTCATCGCGGTAGCGACCCATGCAGTGCTTTCCGGTCCGGCGATGGAGCGTCTCGAAGCCTCACCCATCGAGAAACTCATCGTCACCAACTCGGTCCCGCTCGATGCGGCGAAGAGCTCCAAGAAGATCGTCCAATTAAGCGTTGCCAAACTTCTTGGTGAAGCCATCGCGAGGATCCATGATGACTGCTCAGTCAGCGAACTCTTCTAATAGCGTGCTGGTTGCCACCTTCCCGGTGGGTCAGCTTCAATGCAATTGCTCAATCATCGCCGATCCGGTGACGAAGGAAGCGGCTGTTATCGATCCAGGCGGCGATGCCGACAAGATTGTGGAGCTGTTGAAGGAACACGGTTTGACAGCAAAGTACTTGCTGCACACACACGCGCACTTCGATCATATTCTTGCCACACGCGCAGTGAAGGAAAAAACCGGCGCCAAGATTTGCCTGCACAAAGGCGATGAATGGCTGTACAACAACCTGCTCGTGCAAGGCGCATTTGTGGGAGCGTTATTCAAGGACAAAACATTGCCTGTCGATCACTTCTACAGTGACGGCGAAGAAATTCAGTTAGGCAATATCAAAACGACGGCTATTCACACGCCGGGACACACGCCGGGCAGCACTTGTTTCTCCGTGGCAGACAAAGAAAGCATCTTATTCGCCGGCGATACATTATTCCAACATTCGATCGGGCGAACGGATCTCTGGGGCGGATCGATGGACGAAATTTTGAAATCGATCAAACAAAAATTGTTCCGCCTGGATGACAGCACGGAAGTGATCGCCGGACATGGACCGAACACAACCATCTATGAAGAGCGCAAACACAATCCGTTTGTCTCGTAATTGATTCGATCGTTTTCCTTACTGCAATTATTTTGCGGTTTTTAAAAGTCGCACATTTTGCGCCTTTTAATCGAGTTTGGTCATAGAATCATTGAACTTTTTCGACGAGGCGAGCGTATATGCATCAGATGGCGAAATCGGGGGTGACATTTATGAACGTGACTCGCGAAGAATTTGATGCATTGAAAACAGACGTGGCGGCAGTATTACAGGAAATGCGATCTTCACACCGGACAATCCACGAAATGTTTAACCGCATGGAAAATCGTTTCGAAGAGCTGCACCGGCGCCTTGAACAGGTAGATCGACGTTTTGAACAGGTCGACCAACGTTTTCAACAGGTCGACCAACGTTTTGAACAGGTCGACCAACGTTTTCAACAGGTCGACCAACGTTTTGATCAGGTCGACCAACGTTTTCAACAGGTCGACCAACGTTTTGATCAGGTCAATGTACGTTTTGAAAAGGCGGTTGAGCGTTTCGCGCGATTCGAACAACGCGTAGAAGATCGTTTCGACGCGCTCGAACTGCTATTTCATGCGCTGGAAATGAAGGTGACTCGCCTCTACAAGACCGTCAAAAATATGCGCAGGCACCTGGCAGACCGCGATGATGAACTTTCCAGCCAAATAAAAACCGTGGCTCGGTTTGCGCGCGATATTGACACAACAAATGTATCGCTGGCAGAACGCGTAGAGGTGCTCGAGGGCATCATGATCAAGTAAGTCGACTATACCTGCAATCGCTGGTCGGGGCGGCGGACGGTGTCGAGGTCGTCGATTAGCTGCTGCAGGCGGCGCGAGATAGTATCGGTTAAAGTTTCAATTGCCTCTTCTCGATTGCGCTCCCAGAGCGGAATCAAGTCGAGCACTGCAATCGCTTCTCCGACACCGACCATGGCGATGCGCGGGCCCTTGGGCAGAACGTAATCGAACACCTGGCGTTCAATGTGAGACACCATTTCTGCCAGTCTCTCTTGCGTAACTGGTCTGCGCTCTTTCGGCTCGACCACGCCGATCAAGTTCTGCACGCGCCTGCAATCGCGAAGGAAGCGATGCAATTTGTCCGCTTGCCGTTTATGCAGTTCCAACTGAAAGCCACTCATCCCCAACCGATCCGTCTGAATAAACCGATCGATTGCATTGACTACCCGGCGCATCCACGTCAATTGTGATTTGCCCTCGGGCTGAGGCATTCCAACAAGGGCGGATGCGCGTTGAAGAATGCACTCGCGAAGGCGATAGACCCGCGTTTCATACGGCAAGTCGGAATTGTGCTCGCTGAAGTATTCATCTTCAAGGACAGTGAGCATCACCGCCGCGGCCGCGTGCACGCGCTGGGTTAGGCCGCCGCCGGTGGGCTTGAGGCCGAGTTTGCTCTCGATGCGCCTGACGATAAAATCCAGCCAGCCTGTGATGTCGTATTTGTATCGCCAGCGAATGCCGATTGGTTGCACGAAAACCGGCTCTTTGGTGCCGTGCTGCAGCAGTCGTTCTTGACCTTCAAGCGACAGGCGCGCCGTGCCCGGACGCAGCGGCAAGAGAAAATCCGGGCTGCGAGTGACTTCGCCCTCCGGAAAGATGACTAATTTGTGGTCGCCATCGGCGATGATTTGGCGAGCCATCTCGAGGGTTTCGGGATCGCCTTGTCCTCGCACCACAGAGAAACAGCCCAGCGACTGGAACCACCAGCCCACCGAGCCAAATACCCAGTCGAAAACTTCGCGGGCGGCCATGAAGTGGAAATCTTCGCCGGCCAGCTTGCTGAAAGTGAACACCACTTCCGGATCGTATTGATTCGAGTGGTTGCAGATGATGACGACGTGTTTATTCTTGAGCGCCAGAAAACGGTTGAGTCCGTCGCCCATAACCTGCACTTCAATCTGTGCCCGGAAATGCTCAAACGGGAGTCCCCACTTGCAGAGGGACATCACGACCGGATTGAATTTGGGCGGCTTGAAATCCAGCATAGTTTCACCCAATCCAGCGGACTGAGCTGACAGCTAAAAGGTTCCAATTTATGCGGTTTTCGCCGCGCATGACGGGGTTGCGGCCGTCGTTTTAAGCACCGACTATGTTCGTAATTCGCTGGCAGAGCTCCAAGCCGGCGCGGATAATTTCGGAGCTCTCGCTAACGGCTTCCAGTAAAAGCAGGCGATGGGCGAGCAACTCAGCTTCTCGGGGCAGCTCATCAGCAAATGGCGTGTCCAGGCTCTCCAAACCTAACGCCTCAAACCGATCCTGCGCCACGCAAGTCCGCATGCGGTCCTTGATAGCAGCCTGATCGGCACGATGTTCGGCGCGTAATTTTTCGGCATGCACGCGCACAGCTGCATGCCGCATGGTTTGCGGTTTAGTAAGCATTTTTTGTTTTCACCAAAAACAGCAATCAGATAATCGCACAGCCAATGTCACACTCCCTTTGACCGCGGTAATGAATTACCAACTCGTTACGAAATTACTGAGGAATCCCAAGACGCGCACCACATTCGGTGCCGCAATGCGGCCATAGAACCGCCGTTTTTATATGCGGTCGATAACCAGCCACCTTCAGACAGGATAGCTCGGGCTCAAGTCGTGGCATAAAGTTATCTGATATCTGAAAAAGCGGGCGTCGGCCCGCTCTTGAATACAATGAAGCCCAAGCAGCTATTTCTCAATAGGTCCAAAACGCGCTGGTGGAAAGCTGCCGGTAAGCGCTCCGTGGCTCAATTGCGAGCGCATCCGCTTCGCTTCGGCTTCCGCTTCGCTATTATCGGCATGTTCGCTTATCTGCTCTGTGCTCAAATCGCCACCAGCGGTCATCCCGACGCCCTTTGGCTCGGTTGTGGCTGCTTGTTTCTGGCGCTTACGATTATCCGCTTACTCAGCCCGCTCTCCGTGAAAGGCGAGCAAGTCCACCGGTGGGCGGTGGAGGAGCAGGAGCACCAGACCATGGCCTTGCTTACCGGCAAAACCGCGGACGAACTGGAAAAGATGCTCGAGTACCACATGAAGTACGGCCACCTCGAAGAGGCAGATCGCATCTCGCAAAGACTTTTGACGATGGTGGAGAAGGAAGACCCGGCTAACCCGCCGCCGTCAGCGCAGCTTGCCAAACCGGATGCCACAGCGAAGCCGAGCGGGCTGCCCGCCTGGATGCAAGAAGGCGCGCCGGCTGACCCGACCATTGAAACGCCTCAGCAGCAGAAAAAGAAGCTGCCTGACTGGATGAACTAGGGGCCTCGCCCAGGCGGTTAGTGCGTTTTGTTCTTGTCGTTGGCGATAGCCAGGAACTTCTTGGAGAACTCCACTTTGGTGTGCGTCTCTTGCTGAGCCACCCACTGTTGGACGGCGCGATTCAGCTTGTCTTGCTTGATTTTGGCAACCAGCAGCGGACGAACATCATTGATCGAATACGCTCCTTTGCCTTCGTGTCCGGTGACCTTCATGATGCGGAAGCCTTCGGATGTTTTCACAAGCTGGCTTAGGACTGTGTTCGGCTTGAGCCCCCATACGGCGTTGGCGAAGACAGGCACGAGCTGAGTTTTTTCCTGCCAGCCCATATCGCCGCCGTTTTTCAACTTCTTCACGTTGGGATCTTCGCTTTTATCGTTGGCCAGTTTGCCGAAGTCGGAGCCCGGTGCCTGAGCCAGTCCCATCGCGATCAGCGCTTTGTTTTGCTGCTGGTTGATGAAATTGGTGGTGGCAGTATCGAGTTGTTTGTCAGTCCACTTCGGGTTTGCCGCTTTCAACTGCGTACGCACACTCTGGATCTGTCCAACATCTTCCGGCGGAGCCACAAACAAGATCGAGCTCAGTCTAATGCGCTCACCATGCTGCAATTTGCTCTTGTTGGCGTTGTAGGCGCTGCGAATTTCAGAGTCGCTGACCTTGATACTCTTGGCGATCTTCTCAATTTGAATCTTTGCCAACTCGCCTTTGACCAACTCATCCTTCAACGCGGGCGTGTCCAGTCCGGTGCTTGTTTTCAGCACTGTGAACTGAGGGCTCTTTTCCAACTTTTGGAAGCTGGTTTCAGCCTGCTGGCGCTGTGCCTGCGAAGCCTGGGCCATGATTTCCCGTTGTACAAGCTGCAGCAAAAGTGTCTGTTCAAGATTGGCGTTGGCCACTTTGAACTGCAATCCGAGGTCTTCTACTTGCTTGTCGAAGGACGCTTCGGTGAGGTTCTTTTCTTTGAGAAACTGTTGGAAATTCCCACCATGACCAGCCTTGGCGGTAGCGATAAGTTTGGTGCGCTCGTCCTGGCTCAAGGTGATGTTGTTCTGTTTGGCGGTAGACAGCAAAGATTGAGCAACTGCCGGATCGGAGGCGATGGTTTGCTGCAGTTGTACTTGCTGTATCTTCATCATGCGGCGATAATCCGCGACTTTGATCGGCGAGCCGGCAACCGTGCAGATCACCAGATCGTCGGGCAGCTCGTTCAAACTGATATGAATTTGTCCGGGCAATTGGTTGGCACCGCCGGCGGTGGCATCAGCGTCGGTCTTGGCGGCGTTAGCCGGTGCCGCGGCATCGCCTGTCTTGGCGGCATCAGCCGCCGCTGCCGGAGTTGCGGACTGCGAATCGGCAGTCTTTCCGGCGTCGGCGGTAGCCACTGTCTGGGCACCGTCTTTTTTCTCCGTCTGGGCCGCTTTCTGGTCTGATTTGCTGCATCCAGCAAGCAAGCTCAGCAGCAACACCGTCGACAATAGGGTGGCTGACTTCTTCTTAATCAAGTTTCATTCCTCGCTGACTTTCTTAACTGGCCTTAGTCTGCTGATGAGCGGCCATGGCATTCAGTAATTCTTCTAGCAGATCTAACTGCTCGACAGGGCTGAGTCCCTCTGAACGGACAAGTATATACGGTGTGGGTCCGAGTGCGCCCGGGGATCCAGGCTTATAAGTTGTTCGTCCTGCCAGATTTCGGGGCAGTCTGGACTGGATGGGAAGCCACGTCTGGAGCCGGTAATTAACCAGCAAGCGCAGCCCGACCATATCAGGCTTGATTGCAGAAACATTAACCTTGCTCGCCAGGAGACGGAGCTTAACAATTTTGACCAACTGCTGAACTTCAGCAGGCAATGGACCAAAACGATCACGCCACTCATCGGTGAGCATGATTAGGCCACGCTCGTTCTTGACGTCTGCCAGCCGCTTATACTCAATGATTCGGTGCTGCTGGTCCGGAATGTAGTCGTCGGGGATAAAGGCGGTGACGTTGATATCGATCTGCGTATCAAGGTCAGCCGCCACCGATTCGCCCTTAAGCTCAGCAACGGACTCTTCCAACAACTTGCAGTAAAGATCGAATCCGACTGCCACCATGTGCCCGTGCTGCTCGGCGCCGAGAATGTTGCCCACTCCGCGAATTTCCATATCGCGCAAGGCGATCTGATAGCCCGAGCCCAGGCTCGTGAATTCCCGAATGGCCTTGAGGCGATTTTGCGCCTGGTCGCTGATCACCTTTTCCGGACGGTAAAAACAGTAGGCGTAAGCCTGTATGTCACTGCGACCGACGCGACCGCGAATTTGATACAACTGCGCCAATCCCAGCTTGTCCGCATCATCGATGATCAACGTATTGGCATTCGGAATATCCAAACCGGACTCGATAATCGTGGTGCAAACAAGAATGTCAAACTGATGATTAGCAAAATCGAGCATTACGTTTTCCAGATCGCGCTCTTGCATTTGCCCATGGCCGATGGCGATCCGCGCTTCGGGGACAAGCTCCTTCAGCTCATAAGCAACGCGCTCGATGCTTTCCACTCGGTTGTGCAGGAAGAAAACCTGCCCGCCGCGCTCGAGCTCGTGAAGAATCGCCGTGCGCACGACTTGCGGCCGATATTCACCGACGTACGTTTTCACGGGCGCTCGGTTCACCGGCGGCGTATTGATTAGCGACATGTCGCGCGCGCCCGATAGTGCCATGTGCAACGTGCGTGGAATCGGCGTTGCCGACATCGTGAGCACATCAACCA
>Ga0134128_10005002_pt1 | contig 16111 bp, 14 predicted proteins | sample KB31754_FD_96462 | JGI IMG/M metagenome (GOLD analysis project Ga0134128, IMG submission 96462) | Terrestrial soil microbial communities with excess Nitrogen fertilizer from Kellogg Biological Station, Michigan, USA - KB3-175-4 | ecosystem: Environmental > Terrestrial > Soil > Unclassified ...
AACAAATAGCACATTTTCACATTAGCACATCAGCACATTAGCACATTAGCACATCAGCATGTCAGCATATCAGCACATTATCTCAAATCTTCCACCTTGCAAACATCCATATCACCATAATCAAGATTTTCGCCCGCCATTCCCCAGATAAAAGTATAATTAGAAGTGCCGGCGCCTGCATGAATACTCCAGTTGGGAGAAATTACCGCTTGTTCATTTTGCATCCAGATGTGCCGGCTTTCCTGTGGCTCACCCATGAAATGACAAACCGATTGGCCTTCCGCAACTTCAAAATAAAAATACACTTCCATCCTGCGATCGTGTGTATGAGCCGGCATCGTGTTCCATACACTTCCCGGTTTTAATTCTGTCATGCCCATTTGTAACTGGCAAGTCTGAATTACAGAGGCTACTAAAAGTTTATTAATGGTTCTGTGATTTGAATTTTCCAAAGAACCTATCGTTACTATTTCCGCTTCATTCCTGGTCACTTTTTTAGTTGGATATTTATGATGTGCCGGGGCGGAATTAATATAAAATTTTGCTGGATCATTTTTATCATCAGAAGAAAAAATAACCTTTTTTGTTTCTTTACTGATGTACAATGCTTCTTTAAAATCAAGCTCATAAACCTGCCCATCTGCTTCTATGGCTCCTTTGCCACCAATATTGATAACTCCCATTTCCCTTCTTTCCAAAAAATAATTTGCTTTTAAGTTACCAGGATTGGGCAACTCAATCTTTTCTAAAACCGGCATCGCTCCTCCGGCGATATAGCGATCATAATGCGTTAAGCAAAGATTCACTTTATCTGCTTCAAAAATATTTTCTATTAAAAAGTTTTTCCGCAATTCTTCCGTTGTCATTCGCTTTGTTTCCTGTGGGCTTACCGCATAGCGGCTTTCAAAATTTGATTTCATGCTTTCTGTTTTTTAATTGAAATGAGTATCCATTCCTGTTATTCCATTTCTGTTCAGGAATTAGTTACTTAAATTAAATAGTAAGCAAGTGTACCAATAATTTATTATAAAATATAGGAAAGAGAAGTTTTTTATGAATCGGCAGTTAGTTTTAATAAAGGTAAAGACAGGAAGCACGTATTAAGTCTTATACTTATATAGCAAAAGGAGTAATAAGGAAATTTGTATTCAGTGCAAAAGAGAAAAGCGCTCTATTGCCATTGCCAATTCCTCACACCATCCGAATAATATTTTATTCTCAAGTGAAATTATTTGTACATTTGGTATGTTCCAATATCCCCTGCACTTCTGCTCTTCCCTGTGAATTTTTTGCAATAATATTTAAGGATTTAAATCAATTCTCAATGCCAGCCAATATTGAAGACCAACAGAGATTGGAATTACTTCAAAAATATCCGTTAGAAGGTCATTGCCACGGCAGATTCGCTTTTTTAAGTGCTGCTTCAGATTTTGTACAGGGACTATTGCCCGCTGACCTTGTTTTGTCTTCACAGCAATATACGCCGGAAGGGCAGCATCCTCTTTTGCTGATGTTTAATGATACATGGCTGAAGACCAATCCAAACCTGGAAAAAATTGCCACGGCATCAGATGCTGTCCTCAATCTGCACTATGATGAATTTATAGTGATGCTGCCTTATGTACAATTTAAAGAGCCGCAATATAATGGCAAAGGCCCCTATTGCTATTTACCCGTTCTCTACCTCGATAGTATTTTGGCAGTACTTGGTGGAAGAATTTTTTGGGAATTTAATAAAGAGATGGCGGATTTTGATGTACAACCTACCACCTTTACAGTAATGGAGGAAGGTGGAACTAATATGATCCTTTCAGGGCTTATCCTTTTTTCCGGCTTTTTACAACCTGATCATTCCGTCCCGAATTTTGAAAAGATCGCTCCGATTCTTCAGCTTCCCGTAATTGAACATGGGCCTTATGGATATGTTAGCTCTGTTTATAAGATTTTCTTTGAAAACCAGGATATTGCTGCCGCCGGTGTGGATGTTACGAACACTTCCTGCCAGTTTATGCCGCCTGGATTGATCAGCTCTCCGGCCATCACAGAAAACCCGTTGGGCTCTTTCTATATGGACTACGATTGGAAGCTTTCCTACATTGAATTTATCAAATTCTAATAAAATAAAAATGGCAATCCAAAAGATAGCAGTTTTAGGAGGTGGAATGGGGTCGTTGACTTCTGTTTTCCAACTCACGTCCGATCCTACATGGCAAACCAAATATGATATTACCGTTTACCAGATAGGCTGGAGGTTGGGTGGTAAAGGTGCCAGTGGCAGAAACAATGCTGCCGGCGAAAGAATTGAAGAGCATGGCCTTCATTTATGGTTTGGGTTTTATGACAATGCTTTTAATGTAATTCAACAGGTTTACGGGGCCAATAACCGGCAGCCGGGAACACCACTGGCTACCTGGCAGGAAGCATTTACGGGGTATGATTTTATTTGCCTTGAGGAACAGATCAACGGTCAATGGCTGCATTGGCCTTTTAAATTATGGAGTAATGACCTTACGCCGGGCATTGGCTCTCCTCCGCCATCTGTGGAAGATTATATTATCAGGCTCGTCAACTGGATCAGTGAGAAAGAAAAAGAATTTACAGTAGAAACAACGCCGGAAGTAAAAGCAAAAATAATGGCCGATACGGCCAACAGGGATCTTTTCAAAGAAAAATACAGTCCCCTGATCGTTGCTGCCAACGCAGAGTATTCCGATGCGGGAAAGCTGCTCACCTCTTCTGCTTCCATTGCCGCTAACAACAGGAACTATTCGTTACTGAAAAATATCCTGGACGACCTGATTGGCTGGCTGGAAAAAATTGCGGTGGATGTTGAAAACGCGGAAACTACCCTGCGCAGGTTTTTTATCATGGCTGATCTGGGTGTGGCCACTATCAAAGGCATGATTGATGATGGGGTGATCGAAAACGGATTTGACGTGATCAATAATCTTGACTACCGGGAATGGCTTCAAAAAAATGGTGCCTATCCGGTCACTATTAATTCTGCAATCGTGCAGGCGGTATATGGGTTGGTTTTTGGCGGAAAAGAACAATATACTTTCGAAGCAGGTACAGCTTTGCGTGGCTTACTGCGGCTTGGATTAACTTTCAAAGGGCATGTATATTACCGCATGATGGCCGGAATGGGGGATGCTATTTTTGCACCTATGTACCAGGTGTTGCAGGAGAGAGGAGTGAAGTTTCAGTTCTTTAGCAAAATAACTAATCTTGGCCTCGGCTCTGACAATAGCATCAGCACAATTTCCATTGACATACAGGCAACCCTTGCAAACGGCGTTACTTTTTATGATCCGCTCGTTACGGTAAATGAACTTCCATGCTGGCCTAATTTCCCCAATACCCAATACCTTCAACAGGGCAATGAAATTGTTGCAGGTAATGTAAACCTGGAATCTTACTATTCCGGCTGGAAGCCCGTAGCCCAGCAAACACTTCAGAAAGGAACTGATTTTGACCTCGTAATACTTGGTATTTCCATTGGTGCCTTACCTACTGTTGCAAAAGAATTGATCGCAAAAAATACAGACTGGCAAAACATGGTCAAAAATGTAATTCCGGTAAGTACCATCGCTTTTCAGCTCTGGCTCAGTTCTTCGATCCAGGAAATGCAATGGCCTTTTACAGCCGATGGGCTGGCGCTTTTAGGTTCTTACCAGGAACCGTATGATACGTGGGCAGATATGAGCGATCTTATCGGACGCGAAAACTGGCCTGCCGGTTTCACGCCACAAAATATTGCCTATTTCTGTGGCCCTACTCCTCAGCCAAATGCGGATGAAATTTTGCAAAATGCGCTGCAATCCAATTTTGGAGATGCTTCATTTCCCGCAACACAAACGCAGATGGCACAGCAATTTGCATTGGATTACCTGCAGCAATTATCTGCTCATATCTGGCCGGGAATCTGGCAGGGGCAAAATAGTTTTGATTTCAGTAAGCTGATTGATATCAATAATGGGGAAGGAATCGCCCGTTTTAACGACCAGTTTTTCAGGGCAAATATTGATCCTACTGAATTATATGTCATGTCATTTACCGGCAGTTCAGCATACCGGCTAAAAACAGATCAGACCAGTTCATTTGGAAACTTGTACATCACCGGTGACTGGATCGATAATGGTTTTAATGCAGGCTGTATTGAAGCGACCGTAATGTCAGGCTTGCAAACTGCCAATGCCATATCGGGGGAAAATATAAAAATTCCAGGCGAAAAAGATCTATAAAAACAACAGATGATCACATTAAACGGATACGAACCCGTTGAAACAATAGTTGAAACTTCAAAGTTTAGCCTCCTGCGGGTTGAAGACAATCTGCACCATGAAAAATTTATTGCCAAAGTTTACCACAGCCCAAGTGAAAAACAGGTTCAGTCTGTAAAAAATATCGTGGATCTCGTGAAAGAAGAAGAGTGGAACGACGTTTTAGAACCGATCAGTTACCTGCTTCAAAAAGATGCTGTAGCCATAATTTTTAAAAATGCAGCAGGATGTACTTTACGTCAATTTATTTCTAAGCAGAATAAAATATTGCCATCAAAGTTTGTTCCCATTGCAGTCAGCGTGTGCCGCATGCTTTCTTCTTTTCATTCTAATGGCTGGATCATTGGTAATTTAAGACCGGAACACATTCTCATTGATCCTCAAAATGAAATTTGCAGAATTGCAGATCTGGAGAAAGCCTCGCGGGTTTTTAAAAAGGAATCAGAAAGAAGCTACACATTTTCTGATCCGGGCGAGCTTGATTATATCAGTCCCGAGCAAACAGGACGGACCAATCAACTGATTGATTACCGCTCTGATTATTATTCGCTGGGAATTATTTTTTATGAAATGCTTACAGGAAAGCTGCCTTTTGTAAGTGACAGTACAGCAGAATTATTATATGCACACATTGCCAGGCAGCCTGATCCGCTGAAAGCTGTTGACCCTTACCTGCCCCAGGTATTGAATGATATCGTAATGAAGCTGTTGAATAAGAATCCCGAGGATCGCTACCAGACTTTGAGTGGATTATTGTATGACCTGGAAAAATGTACCGCTTATTTTCAGGATGATTTTTACCTTGAATCTTTTAAGATCGGCCAAAAGGATTTTGTGAGCTATATCACTATTTCTGCAAAGCTGATGGGCAGGGATGCAGAACTTGCGATGATCAATGATGCATATGAGCTTTCATTGATCGGGATAAAGCAGGCGCTATACATCGGTGGATACTCAGGCGTCGGGAAGACAAGGCTGGTAGAAGAATTTATGCTGAAAAAGGTGAAAGCTTCTTCATTTATTTCGAAAGCAAAATTTGACACATTACAACGTAATTCTCCTTACTCAGCCCTGATAGACGCCATGCGTTTACTGATCAGAAATTTATTACGGGAAGATGAGACAAAACTGAATAACTGGAAGGAAAGGCTTCTGTCGTTTTTACACGACAACGGTCAGATCATTATTAATGTAGTTCCCGAACTTGAAATCGTGATCGGCAAACAACCTCCCGTGGTTGAGCTTTCACCTGATGAATCGCAAAATCGTTTTCAACAGACTTTTTTAAATTTTATTTCAGCATTCTGTTCCGGCGAAAATTCCCTGGTGCTATTCCTGGATGACCTTCAATGGGCTGATCCTGCTTCTGTCAAGCTGATCGAATTAATGATCTACGATAACAGTATCAGCAACTTTCTTTTCCTGGGCTCCTACCGCGACAATGAAGTGGATCCGACACATCCACTGGCCATTTCACTACAAAAGCAGGAGAAAAAAGCCGATATCAAAGAAATAAAAGTATATCCTCTTGAAAAAGAAATTACAGGTGCATTTATCCTCGAAACATTGAAACATGAGGTAGAAAACCCGGATGAGCTGATAGAAAAGATCTTTCACAAAACGCAGGGAAACATATTTTACACGATCCAACTTATTACTTCTCTCAATGATGCCGGCCTTTTATATAAAGACGGGCAGGGATTATGGAAATGGGACAAAAAAGCTTTGGAGGAATATCATTTCGCTGAAAATGTGATTGAATTGCTGGTCAAAAAAATCAATAACCTGGATGACCTGCAGAAAAAGATTCTGCAAACCGGCGCATGCGTTGGCGATAGCTTTGATTTGCTTACCATCGCAAACCTTACCGGGGAAAGGCTATACACTATTGCAAATGAATTATCGGCAGTTATCAATATGGGTTATCTTTTTACAAAAGATGAAAACCTGGATCATTACAGCCGGTCTTCACAAAACATCAGCAATGAAGATCTGAACCGGGTGGGAAATGTACAGTTTCAGTTTTCTCATGACCGTATCCGCCAGGCCTGTCTGTCGATGGTAAAAGACGAAGAACTGGCGCTGACCAGCCTGAAAGCAGGACAGTTCAAATTAAAAAATTATATACCTTCAGAAATAGAAGAAGAGATTTTTGTGATAGCAAATCATCTGAACCTTGGCAGCCAGTTCATTAGTGAAAAGGAAGAGATCGAAAGCCTGGTGGATGTAAATATGAGGGCAGGTAAAAAAGCTATGGACTCCACGGCTTATCATTCTGCTATTGATTATTTTAATAAAGGAAAGAAGTTTTTAAATTTTAACGATCATTACAAACAGCTTTATGATTTTTGTCTGCAGGTGGCTACCTGTAAGTATCAAACCGGCCAATTTGATGAAGCTGAACAAGACCTTAATGAATTATACGGCAAGGCACGATCAAGGATCGATAAACTGGAAGTATTGATGCTGAAAGCGTATATGTACACTTCAAACGAGGAAAAAGAAAAAGCAGTAGAATCAGGCCGGACAGGGTTTCATTTGTATGGATTGCGAATGCCGAAGAGCAAAGGCCGGATCACTATGACGGTATTTAAAGATATTATCAAAGCGAAATGGATCCTCAGGGGAAAAAGAATGGATCTTCTGCCGGAAAGAACGATTATGAAAGATGCGGAACAAAGGCGTTTCCTGGAATTTGCACTTGCTGTTTCGCCTCCGATCTATCAGTATGATCAGAATCTTTTTGCCTGGGATGTAATGAAAATGGTGAGTTATTCTTTGCGATATGGCAACAATGGTGTCGCCTCATTTGGATATGTTGGTTATGGGATGATCCTCGCGCAGGGGTTTGCCGATTACCAGGCAGGCAAAAAGCTGGCCGATATAGCAATGTTGATCAATAAACAATTGGGGTATTCTGTTTTAAAATGGAAGCTGGGCATTGTGTATAATAATTTTGTACAGCACTGGACCATGCCCGTCAGGCCACAGTTTGACAATATGCAGGAACTGATCAATGGCTGTATTTCTAATGGTGACCCGATCTATGCAGGCTATGGTATTTTTCATTATCATCAGAAAAAATTTTTATGTGGATTTCCTCTGGCGGAAGTGCAGCAATCCATTGAAAATTATTTACATGGTGTAGATCTGCGGGGAGATAAAGAAACGCGGCATTTTCTGGAGGGATATTTTCATGCAGTGCGTTGCCTGCGCGGAGTTGATGAAAATATATTGCTGATGGGCCAATCTTTCAATGCACCTGAGAGACTGGCACAAATTGTTGCTTCTTCATCTTTTTCCGTAGCGGCAGACACCTACATTGCTTATATGAATATTCTTTACCAGTTTCAGCATTATGAGGAAGCATGGCAGAGATATCTTGAAGGCAGTAAATATGTTGAATTTATTTACCATCGCTATGAATTTGCAGAATTTAATTTTTGCGGAGGGCTGATCTGTGTGATGGCCTTTGAAAAAAAACTATCTCCAGCAAAGCCTTATCTTAAAAAGCTAAAAGGACATTTACAAAAATTAAAACTGTGGGCAACAAATTGCCCTGACAATTTTGAACCGTTATGTCTTCTTTTAGAAGCCGAATCCTCCAGGATCTCCGGTAAAGCCGGCAATACAGCTACCATTTATGAAAAAGCGATTCAAAGTGCCGAAAAATATTTATTTATCAACATAAAGGCGCTGGCAAATGAACTGGCAGGCAGGTTTCATTTTCAATCAGGAAATGTGATCATTGCAAAAACGTATCTGGATAATGCACGACGTGCCTATCAGCAGTGGGGCGCGATATTAAAAGTAAAATACCTGGAAAAGGAATTTGAAAGCGTTTTGGGTAAAACGATTCTTGAAGAAACAAAAGAAACAGCTACTCCTGAAGCATGGCAAAATACAGATATGAATCTTGTATTGCAAACATCCAATACCATAAACAACACCAAAGACATTGACCGGATGATCGAAAAGCTGATGCAAACAGTCATTCAAAATTCAGGTGCTGATACCGGTTATATTTTGACCAGGAACCGGGCTGATCTGCTGATAAAAGCCTCGTTTACCGTAACAGAAGGAGCAAGATCTGTTTCGGATCATCCGGATGTAAATATTCTGCCATTAAACGTGATCCGTTATGCAGGGAGGATGAAGGAATTATTGGTGATCAATAATCCCGCGAGACAAGCGGAGTATTGTGAGCTTCCTTATTTTTTGGCACATCAGCCACTTTCTGTATTGATTTACCCGATCTTAAAACAAGGTGAGCTTTTTGGTTTATTATATCTTGAAAATTACCTGACAGAAGGAATATTTGATAATAAAAGAATTGGAATGCTCAACCTCATTTCTTCACAAATTGCGATGCTCCTCGATAATGCCTACCTCAATAAAAATATGGAATCCAGGGTAAGGGAAAGAACCTTCGAACTGGAAACCGAGAAGAACCAGATTTCGGGATTACTGGAAAATATATTTCCCAAAGAAGCGATTAAAGAATTGAAGCTAACCGGAAAAGTGACTCCTCAGGAGCTTCAAAACATAACCGTGATGATGGCCGATATCAAAGGCTTTACCAATATTTCTGAAAGATTGAACCCGGAGGAATTAATAACGATGATAGACAACTATTTCAGGGCCTTTGATGAAATAATGGGCAAATATGGTTTGGAAAAAATTAAAACCATCGGAGATGCCTACATGGCGATTGGAGGAATTGGAAAAACGCTTTACAATGGCGCTGAAAAAATGGTGCAGGCGGCTCTCGAAATGCAGGAATTTTCCGAAAAACTTTTAAAGGAAAGTGATAAAGAACAAATTCAATTGCGGATTGGCATTCATACAGGGGTGGTAATTGCGGGAGTGGTTGGTTCCAAAAAACTTCAATACGATATCTGGGGTGATACCGTCAATATTGCCGCCAGAATGGAACAAAACTCAGAACCATCAAGGGTCAATATATCTGAAGTGACGCGCAACCTTGTGAAAGACAAATTCCAGCTCATTTACCGGGGAAAAATAGAAGCTAAAAACAAAGGAGAAATGGATATGTATTTTGTGGAGCCGGTTTCGTTAGGTTCATAACTGAGAAAAGTAACCTTCCCTTATTTAAAAGCGATAGAATCCGATTTGCTAATTGGAGATTGTCAATTAATTCTTAATAAAAACACCGGTTCCACACGAATCAGGAATAGGAAGAAAAGAAATCTTTTGCTCAGAGCAAAATTGCTCTACCGCTTTTGCCGCGCCTTTGTACGAATCATTATTTACGTCGTGAACAAAAATGTATCCCCCTTTTTGCATCCGTGGGTAAAAATAAACCAGCCCCTGGTAGATGGGCTCATATAGATCTGTATCGAGACTGACAAAAACAAAAGAGTCCAGAATGCCTGCGACCGTTTCAGGAAAAACCCCTTTTTTGATGATACATTGATTGGGAAATGGCATCAGCTTTAAAACTGCATCTATCGAAGTGTTTGAAAAATCCTGCGTTGCCTCATTGAGGCCTAAATCTTTTTCTGTTTTTTTATCTTTTTCATCAAAGCCTTCAAACGTATCAAAGAGGTATAATTTCCTGGAAGGAAAATATTGGTTGATGTATTGGGCAAACTTTCCCTTATAAACACCCACTTCTGCCACGTTTCCATAAATATTTTTTTTATCGATTTCGTGCGCGATCAATTCCAGGGTCGCCAGCCTGATATAATCCAGGTATTGAAGATCAATATTACGTTTCCTGTTCGAATACGTCAGTGAATAATTAAGATGCGCTTTTTGCGAATCCAGGTACCTGGCAAATAAATAATTGAAAGCCTTGATCAGAAACATGAAAATGAAGGATTAGGATGAATAAATAAATTTTTGAAAGCAGGGCTTATGCCAGTTGAAATAATTTTTGAAGGCTTATCCATAATTGTTTTTTCAGGTTTTTATTTTCAGCAAGATCCTTAAGAGCGGGGGCAACAAGGTATTGCTGTGAATTGTAGGATTGTATCTGGAAAAAAGGGATCTCAAAAGGCAAGGCTGCTTCTGAAGTGGAAACGCCAAAAAGCAATATTTTTTTAGGTGTAAAAAGGGTATCGAATTGCTGGTAATTAAAGGGATTGGAATGAAAATTTACCAAAACGATATCTGCCATCGAAAGTTTGCAGGCGGTAATAAGGTTGGTCAAAAGTTCCATTTCATGATCGGCCAAAAATTTATGTTCACTGTCATTGACCAGGAAAAGGATCTGTTTCTGGTTTTCTCCCAGGCTACTTATTTTAATGGCGCTTCCAGTTTCGTTTCCGGCGATAATATCCCCGGTTTCAATAAGATTTTTTGAGAACAATATCCGGCCCGTTTCAGCAGTTAACTGAATATTATTAAGACTCATTTGGTTTTTTACCTCCTTTTTTTTCGTTTCTTTGTGGCAAATTTAATCATATGATTGCTACAGAAGATTTTAAAGTTACAAAGACTAAAAATAGTAAACTGGCTTCATTAGATCTTAATAATATTCCCTTTGGAAAGTATTTTACCGATCACATGCTGGAAGTAAATCATGAAAACGGGGAATGGGGCCAGGTAGAAATAAAACCATATCAACCAATTACCATTGATCCGGCATGTGCGGCATTGCATTATGGCCAGGCCATTTTTGAAGGGATCAAAGCCTATAAAAATGACGAGGGGGAAGTTTTTATCTTTCGTGGTGAAGACAATTTCCGCCGGTTTAATATTTCCGCAAAAAGAATGGAAATGCCGGAAGTGTCTGAAGAGATTTTTATGGATGGAATGAAACAACTGGTAAAACTGGATGAAGATTGGATTCCTGCCAAACCGGATCATTCTTTATATATCCGGCCTTTTATGTTCAGCTATGATGAGGTGATAGGAGTGAAGCCAGGTACTAAGTATAAATTTATGATCATCCTCAGCCCGACAGGTCCTTACTACAGTGCTCCTATGAGAATTTATGCGGAAGAAAAGTATGTGAGAGCAGTGGAAGGTGGAGTTGGATTTGCAAAAAATGCAGGTAATTATGGTGCTGCCATGCATCCGACCGCCGAAGCAAAAAGAAAAGGGTACGATCAGGTTTTGTGGATGGATGCTTTTGAACACAAATATGTCCAGGAATGCGGAACCATGAATGTGTTTTTTATCATTGGCAATAAAGCCATCACTCCAGGTATTGAGGAAGGAACCATTTTGGCCGGAGTGACCAGGGACAGCGTTATACAGATCTTAAAAGATATGGGATTGAAGGTAGAAGAAAGGCGTATCAGCATCGATGAAATTATCGAAGCATACAAAAAGAGGGAACTGACCGAGATTTTCGGCACAGGAACAGCCGCTACCATTTCTCTCATCAAGGAATTGCGCTATAAGGATTTTGTGATGACCTTCGATACCGAAAACTGGAAAGTTGCCCCCGCTGTTAAAAATAAAATGAAGGAAATCAAAGAAGGAAAAGCAGAAGATAAATACGGATGGATGGTGAAGGTGTAGTATAAAGTTGAAAGTTGAAGGTTGAAGGTTGATGGTTCAGTAAACGCATACATAACCGGTATTTCTGTTTTTATTTATTTTATAATTTCATTTTTTCTTGCAATCAAATATTTTTGGTTTTTCGCAAACCTACACTTACCTTTGCCGTCCAAAAAAATAAGGGTAAAAAAACGATGCCTACAATACAACAATTAGTAAGAAAAGGAAGAACCATTATCAGGGCAAAAAGCAAATCAAGAGCACTTGACAGTTGCCCACAGCGCAGGGGAGTTTGCACAAGAGTTTATACTACAACTCCGAAAAAACCGAATTCCGCTTTGCGTAAGGTGGCGAAAGTAAGGCTTACTAATAAAATTGAGGTGATCGCTTACATTCCCGGTGAAGGACACAACCTGCAGGAACACTCTATCGTATTGCTTCGTGGAGGAAGGGTAAAAGATCTTCCGGGTGTCCGTTACCATATCGTTCGTGGCAGCCTTGATACAGCCGGCGTAAAAGACCGCAAACAAAGCCGCTCAAAATACGGAACCAAGAAAGAAAAAGCAAAAAAATAAAGCCCGGGATACCATCCGGTTACTAATAAAAAGTTAAACAATTCGCAGGATATTTCTGCTGAAAAAACAATAAAGAACAATGCGTAAAGCACAAGCAAAAAAACTTCCTTTAGCTCCTGATCCTAAATTCCAGGATAAACTCGTTACCCGTTTTGTCAATAATTTAATGTGGGAAGGAAAAAAGAGCGGCGCTTATTCCATCTTTTATGAAGCGCTTGAGAAAGTTGCTAAAATAACCGGTGAAGACGGATATGAAATTTGGAAAAAAGCCCTGGCTAACGTAACTCCCGGAGTAGAAGTAAAGAGTCGCAGGATCGGTGGTGCTACTTTCCAGATCCCGTCAGAAGTTCGTGCAGACCGTAAGATTTCTTTAAGTATCAAATGGCTGATCAAATACAGCCGCGACAGAAACGGTCGCAGCATGGCAGAAAAACTGGCGAATGAAATTGTTGCAGCCAGCAAAGGTGAAGGAGCCGCTTTCAAAAAGAAAGAAGATACACACCGTATGGCAGACGCTAATAAAGCATTTGCGCACTTCAGAATCTAAAAGATATTCTTCTAAAATAGTTGCCCTTCCCGGATCCCGGGAAGGGTTTTTTATTAATTCTATTTTAATACGCATAGTTATGAAGGCAACCCTTAATCTTAGATTTGATAAAGCTACAATAGAAGCTGCAAAAGAACATGCTCAGAAACACGGGACCAGTGTTTCTGAAATTGTTGAATCTTACCCTTAAAAAACTGACCAGTCCTGTAATAAGAAAAAATTTATTTCTGACGGTCTTATTGGTATTCTTAAAGAATATAAAGATTATACCGACGAAGAACCTCAAGGGTTATATTTAAAAGGTAAGCATGATGCGTAAAATATATCTGGATGCAAATATTATCCCGGAACATGCACTACAAAGAAAAAACTATGCCGCCGTAGCCGAGATTTTTCATCTCTGAATTAGGAATAATTGAATGTTATACATCTACTTCCACTTTCTTTACGATTGTTTTTTTTAAGAAAAGAGCAAGATGCAAAAAGGATTTTTAAAGATTATTTTTCTTGTATAAAAGTTATAACTACATCCCCAGAAAATTTACACACTGCTATTCTTTCCTCTTTCAATGATATTGAAGATGCCTTTCATTATTATTCAGCAATCGATCAAGTAATGCATTCATTACTTTCAATAAAAAAGATTTTGTTCAACATGAAAATAGAAGCCTGAGATCTTATAGCTCATCAGAATTTTTAAAAGTAATAGGTTAAATTTCATTCGTTCTTCCTTTTTGTTAAACCTCATCATTTTTTTCATAATTACTCTTCTTCAGACATTAATTTTTTGCAGAATCTTCGTACCTTTGCGCCCTCTAAAGAAAGTGTATCAGAGATCGCGTAGAAATAAGAATGATTTGTCTGAAAAGAATAAGCGTTTTCGCGATCAAAATCACTGATTCAGAGAAAATAAATTAACAATAAAAAACAAAAACAAGCCACATGGCCGATTTAAGATTTCAAAGAAACTTTGGTATTGCCGCTCATATTGATGCGGGCAAAACCACTACTACAGAGCGAATTCTGTATTATACAGGTGTTAACCATAAAATAGGTGAAGTGCACGATGGCGCTGCTACTATGGACTGGATGGCACAGGAGCAGGAAAGAGGTATTACCATTACTTCTGCTGCTACTACTTGCTTCTGGAATTTTCCAACTGCCCAGGGCGCAAAAACACCTGATACCAAACAATATAAATTCAACATTATTGACACTCCCGGCCACGTGGATTTTACCGTGGAAGTAGAGCGTTCCTTACGTGTGTTGGATGGTTTATTATCCTTGTTTTGCGCGGTGAGCGGTGTAGAACCTCAGAGTGAAACTGTTTGGCGCCAGGCTAATAAATATAAAGTTCCGCGCATCGGATTTGTTAATAAAATGGATCGTTCAGGCGCAGATTTCTTAAACGTGGTAAAACAGGTAAAAGAAATGCTGGGTGCAAAAGCAGTCCCGTTACAGTTGCCAATTGGTGCTGAGGACTCTTTTAAAGGGGTAGTTGATCTGATCACCATGAAAGCCATCGTTTGGGACGATGCTACTCAGGGAATGACCTACCATGAAATTCCCATTCCGGAAGACATGAAAGATGATGTGGAAGAATGGAGACAACATTTGGTAGAAGCTGTAGCTGAATATGATGAAAAATTATTAGAGAAGTTCTTTGATGATCCGAACAGCATTACCGAAGATGAAATGCATGAGGCGATCAGGAAAGCTACTATTGATATTTCCATCATCCCGATGATGTGTGGATCATCTTTCAAAAATAAAGGAGTTCAGGCTGCTTTGGATGCGATCGTTCGTTATTTACCCGGTCCTTTGGATATTGCGGCAGTAAAAGGCATCAATCCTGACACAGGGGAAGAAGTAGAACGTCATTGCGATCCGAAAGAGCCTTTCAGCGGATTGGCCTTTAAGATCATGACCGATCCATTTGTGGGTCGCCTGGCTTTCTTCCGTGCTTACAGCGGACGTTTGGATTCCGGTTCCTATGTTTTAAATACAAGAACAGGAAGAAATGAAAGAATTTCAAGGATCATGCAGATGCATGCTAATAAACAAAACCCGGTAGATTTTATCCAGGCGGGTGATATTGGTGCAGCTGTTGGTTTTAAAGATATTAAAACAGGTGATACTTTATGTGATGAAAATAACCCGATCGTTCTGGAGGCAATGACTTTCCCTGAGCCGGTTATCGCAATCGCAATCGAGCCTAAAACACAGGCAGACGTTGATAAAATGGGTATGGCCATTTCAAAATTGGTAGAAGAAGATCCTACCCTGCGTGTAAATACAGATGAAGAAACAGGACAAACTATCCTTCGTGGAATGGGAGAGTTGCACCTGGAAATTATCATTGACCGTTTGAAACGTGAGTTTAAAGTAGAGATCAACCAAGGTGCTCCCCAGGTGGCCTATAAAGAAGCATTCAGAACTACCGTTGAACATCGTGAAGTATTGAAGAAACAAACCGGTGGTCGTGGTAAATTCGCTGATATCGTATTCGAAATCGGCCCTGCTGATGAAGAGTTCATTAAAGAAGGAAAAGGAAACTTCCAGTTTGTAAATGCATTGTTTGGTGGTTCTATTCCAAAAGAATTTGTACCGGCTATTCAAAAAGGATTTGAAACTGCGATGACAACCGGTGTATTGGCAAGTTACCCGATGGAAAGCATGAAAGTACGCGTGTTTGATGGTTCATTCCACCAGGTTGACTCTGATGCCATGTCTTTTGAATTGTGTGCCAAGCAAGGTTATCGTGAAGCAGGCCGTAAAGCAAAACCTGTTTTACTGGAACCGATCATGAAAGTGGAAGTGTTAACACCTGACCAGTATATGGGTGATGTAACCGGAGACCTTAACCGTCGTCGTGGAATGCTCGAAGGAATGGATACCAAACATGGTGTTCAGGTGATCAAGGCAAAAGTTCCATTGAGTGAAATGTTTGGATATGTAACTCAGTTGCGTTCATTAACCAGTGGCCGTGCTACCTCAACAATGGAATTCAGCCATTATTCACCGGCTCCGAATAACATTGCAGAAGAAGTAGTTGCAAAACAGAAAGGTAAAATGAAAGTAGAAGATTAATTTTTTCTTTGACAATTTTTTAAAAGAGGCTGTCTCAAAAGGGCAGTCTCTTTTTTTTTATTTTTAAATTTTAGGTGGGTTTATTCACAATTTGATGTAGATAAATTTTGTGTAGTATTTATGCAATGATTTGGAGTTGAATT
>Ga0134128_10005004_pt1 | contig 16106 bp, 13 predicted proteins | sample KB31754_FD_96462 | JGI IMG/M metagenome (GOLD analysis project Ga0134128, IMG submission 96462) | Terrestrial soil microbial communities with excess Nitrogen fertilizer from Kellogg Biological Station, Michigan, USA - KB3-175-4 | ecosystem: Environmental > Terrestrial > Soil > Unclassified ...
CGCGTCTCAAACTCGACGAGCGTCGGAGCCTGATTCCCGTCAACAATGCCAAGCTCGCCCTTCACTAGATTGGTGCGGAAAGTGGCTTCGAGTTGCAGCGCCGTGTTCTTGTTCGCTGTCTTCAGGCTCTTCTGATAGAGCCGCCCCTGGTACATGATTCTGAGGTGCCAAATGTCCCCGCGTTTCACTAGCATGGAAGGGATTGTAACCCTGTATCAATATTGTATGCAATCTGTTTTTGGCGATTTGGATGCAGTGATTTAAGCCAATGTTTATGCGGGTAATACGCGATTACAGAAAAAATCTCACCCAGACTTAGGATCTGGCTGGGAAACCCATGGGGGTTCGAGTCCCCCCTTTCGCACCATCCGGGCTGAGGTCCTTCGCTGCGCTCAGGATTTCGGCTGGCGGCTCCCGCTTCGCTCACGCCGCCCAAACCGCCTCAAGTTCGAGTCCCCCCTTTCGCACCATCCGGGCTGAGGTCCTTCGCTGCGCTCAGGATTTCGGCAGCAGGTTCCCCGCTCGTCACCTGGCTACGCCTCGCTCGCACCTGCTCCGCTATCCGATCGGATACTCAACGCAGTCAGTCCGTCAGTTGCGCCCTCAAAAGACTGAGGGCGTGATGGGACTCTCCTCCGCTCACATGTTCCATTGTGTTAACAGTTTATGGCGCATTGTTCGTAAGGTCTTTGGCTCTGTCGCCATTTGGCCGGCAGCGTGCTCAGCCTTTGGGCTGGCAACGGAGCCGCCGGGTAGTTTCCGCCGGCTTCCACAGCGGAGGTGAGTATGGCAACGGGCGCAACTTCCCCTTTCACATGGCGAACGGTTTTTGGCAATACTGAAACGTGGGCGCGACCGGAAGATAGCAGCCGGTCAAGCATCCCCGCAGTTTCCGAAGCCGCCGACACCTGGCGGGTTATATTCGGCAACACCTCCGCGTGGTTACCGCCGCAATTGGAGAGCCCGGCAGCACTGGGAGAAAAGGCTTTAGAGCGGTGCGAGCTCTGCCGCCAGCTAATTGGCCCGGGCGAAGACTTTACGACCAATTCAGCGGGTGAACGGCCAACCCATACCCGGTGCCTGGGCCTGGGACTACCGGCGGCCGGGGAACCACCGCCCGCACTATGCAGGTGGCTCAGCGTACTGCGCGAACTGGTGAATTCGTAGTATTGCTGATCGCCTGGAATCAGTGCAGATTTGCAAACAGACCTACCCCCTTGCAGAGCCAAAACCCCGTCGAGAAAGCAACCGAATGGATAGTGCGCCTATCCGATCGGATAGTATCTGCCGTCTCCAGAGAGCTTCCCCTAACGTCGGTTCTTGTTCTCAAAACGTCTTCGCACTGTAGTCTCAACAGGATCCAACGCCAATTCGAGCAATGGGCGCCTGCAAGGCGAACGGCAGCCCACGTGCTTGGCTACCACCGAACCTCGGAATCACGGGCCCTTCGCGGAGGCTGCGATGAAAACCCACCCTTTGTTCCAGGTTTTAAGCCGGGCAATGCAAATCGCTTCCAGCTTTGCCATTTTGTTCACCGGATTGCTGCTTGGTTTTCAACTTGCCCCAGCCGCGCACGGCCAGTCCTGCGGGGAGTGCGCCATCGCGGAAGCACTGCCTTCGAAGCCGGTTTCAACCAGCGAATGGTCGTTCACTAAAGAGGTAAATGAGGTCAACCTGCTGTTTATAGCCACGCACAATGGCAAGTTCATTGACGGCCTCTCTCAGAACGACATCACCGTGCTGGACGACAAGAAGCCTCCGGCTGCGATTCTGGGATTTCGCAGCGAGCGGGAATTGCCCCTGCGGGTGGGCCTGCTGATTGACACCAGCAGTTCGGTAGAATCGCGCTTCCGCTTCGAGCAGCGCGCGGCCAGTGCGTTTCTTTTCCAGACGTTGCGGAACAAAGACGACCGGGCCTTTGTCATGGGATTCAGTAACGATCCAAAGTTAGCTCAGGATTTCACAGGCAATTCGGAGGCCTTATCGCAAGGTGTGCAGAGCCTCGCTGTTGGAGGCGGAACGGCATTGTACGATGCGGTGGCAGCAGCTTGCGAAAAGTTGCTGGTCACCCCGGAGCAGCACGTTGTTGCCCGCGTGCTGGTGGTTCTGTCAGACGGACAAAACAATGCCGGCAAGATTGACCTCAACGCCGCCATCGCCATAGCGCAGCAGGCACAGGTAACAATCTATGCCGTCAGCACGAACTACCATTACACGTGGGATGTCAATAATGAGGATTGGTCGGCTACGGAGGGAAACAATAACTTGCGCCGGCTGGCCGAGCAGACCGGCGGACGCATCACGACTCCGCCGGATGTGAAATCGGTCGGAAAGGCATTTGCCAAAGTAGCCGAAGACTTGCGCAGCCGTTACGCGATCTCCTACCGGCCGGCTGATTTCAAAGCCGATGGCCACTATCGAAAAATCTCCATTGCAGGGCACCGGCCAGGAGAGAAACTGCAGATCCGCACGCGCAAGGGTTACTATGCCAAAGTGGTCAGCCTGGCCACTCTTCGTTCGCAACAATAGCCCTTTAGCGCGTCAGGCCAGGGTTTCTTCGCCCATATCGTCGCCGCCGGCCGCCGCGCCATTCGCGAGATTCGCCACCTTCTGGGACTTGGCTGTTGCCAGCAGTGAAATTACCCGGCCGGAGAGGTCCTGGACAGAGGTTATGGGCTGAGGTTGAAGCAGTATGTGCCTGCCGCAGGCACTACATACCAGCGCGGCCGCCACCGATTTGCCCTCGGCACTTCCGAAAACGCTGTGCCGCATTACCTGGCTGCAACAAACCGGAACCCAGACTGTAGATTCTTCATTGGCGCCCTTATTCCCGACCGACATAGCGGCCTCCTCCGGCTATCCTGACAATCAACGGGGCCCGAGGAGCAAGATGTTAGGCCGCTGCTTACCGCAAGTCAAATTGCAGGGGAGGAGGTTTTAGGGCGATATTCAGGGAAGAGTAAGGAGGGCAAAACTGCAATGTGGTCAGCGCCTGAGCAAAGCTGAAGAAGCTGAAGAGCTGGCCCCCTTACTTGGGCAAAACCCGTCCTTTTCCCGACCACCAGCGGAAAACCCAGGCCATTCCGGCAACGGAAAAGAGAGCGGCAGCCAGGGGCAGGGGCTCAGGAAGGTGCAGGGCCGAGGGCGGCCGCTGCAACATCAACTCCATGGGCAGCAGCCCGAAAGCTGCCTGCTTCGGCTGCAGCCGCATCTTCTGGCGCACCCGCGTCTGCATTTCAAGCACATGCCCAGGTTTTTCGAAATCCATTACAGCCTCCAAAACGACAGCAACCAGACTGGGGCCTCATGGCGCCAAGCACGGTGGCGAAAACCACGAATTTAGAGCAGTTTAACGGCGGCAAGCGGGAAAATCACATTACCATCGTTCAGGGGCGACAGCCGAAGAGGACAAGCCTGCTGGTGGCTCGGCGTGCGGCGGTGCATTTTCAGAAGATGCATGAGCTGCGGCAGTGGCGACAAGTTCCGGAGTTTTTCCAAATTTTATTGTTCGCGTGGCCCACAAACCGCATCTTTTCGGATAGCCTTAGTTCTTCGCCCGAAACAGCAATTGTAAAGAAAGGCAAACATTGACGATTGAAGGTTGGGGATTGACGATTGTGCAGGATGCACGGCAACGAGATCGTCAATCGAAAATCATTCATCCCGCCGCTTATCGCTTCGAGTCTCCACGCCAGTAGGAGGGCCTGCCATGTATTTGCCAAGGGTGAAGTTCGTCTCCACTATCGCCGTCCTGGCGCTTTTGCTTGCAGTTCCACATGTGGTACGCGCGCAGGCGACCGGCGCCACGCTTTCGGGCACAGTGACCGGCCCTTCGGGGCAGGTCGTGCCCCATGCCAAAATTTCCATCAAGAATGCAGCCACCGGCCAGTCAACGGAGGTGCAAAGCGATGACGCAGGAGTTTACAAGGCCTCCAATCTTGCGCCCGGGAACTATGAGGTTTCAGTGGCGGCCGACAGCTTCAGCACCGCCACCCAGAGCGTCACCCTGGCGGCGGGAGCCACCCAGACTCTGAATCTCGCTTTGAGCTCCGGACTTTCCCTTGGGAGCCTGGGCTTTCCCCAGAGCGAGACTCAGGGAAGCGCGCAAGAACAGGCGCGCCTGAACCGGCGCACGCACATGCTGAAGGTCCACCAGACCCTCGGCCTGATTACCGCCGCCCCTATGCTGGCCACAGTGATCACCGGCAGCTTTGCCGGCGGCAGAGCTACCAGTTCCACCAACCGCGATTTGCATGTGGGCCTGGGCTCCCTGACCGCGGGCATGTACTTCACCACCGCCTACTTCGCGATTGCCGCCCCCAAAATTAAGGGAACCAAGACGCGCGGGCCCATCCGACTGCACAAGGCCCTGGCCTGGATCCATGGTCCGGGCATGGTTCTTACCCCCATTCTGGGAGCTATGGCCTATTCGCAGAAAAGCAAGGGAGAAAGGGTTCACGGCATTGCCAGCGCCCACGGCCCGGTGGCGGTAGTAACGGCGGCCGCCTATGGCCTGGCTCTGCTATCGGTTTCCATCAAGTTCTAAGGACGGCTATGCGCAAGACACTCCCGCTCGCCATTTTGCTTCTGGCTATTTCGTCGTTCGCGGCAACTGACAGCCAGTGGATCTTGCAAAGTTCCACTATCAGCTACTCCGCATCGCATCCCTTGCATCACTTTGACGGGGTCAGCCGTGCGGCCCGGGGCAAAGGCGAATGCCACAATGGTGTGTGCCAGTTTCTGATTGCCGCGCCCGTCAAATCGTTCAATTCCGGCGACAGTAACCGCGATCTGCACATGCTGCAGGTCACCCGCGGCGGCCAATTCCCCATGGTTATGGTCCGTACCCAAATGCCGGAATCGGAAATCAAGCCCGGAACCATCCATACCGACCTCCAGGTCCAGTTTGCCGGCCAGACGGCGGAGTTCAAACAGATTCCCTTCCAGGTAACGGAACACGGAAGGGACATCGAGCTTATGGGCACCATTCCCGCTACGCTGACGGATTTCAAAATTCCTCCGCCAACTTTGCTGACCATCCCCATCAAGAACGAGATTCCAGTACATGTGGACATGACGTGGAGCCCCGGCAAGTAGAGAATCATGCTGTGTACTGGACAATTACTGGCAGTAGATTAAACTCCATCTCAAAGTTTTTCGGGCTACTGGCGGCGCTATCGGGAGAGCCTGCTTCACGGCTCTGGGTCGGTAGCGCCTTGCCTTTTGCGCGAGTACGTCACCCACGTAACACCCTCCGTTCTCCAAGCCAGCACTCACGCCACCCAAGCGCCCGCATCTTCCACTCGTATATAACTATGTGTCACCGGCCATGAAACTACTGATTGCTCTGCATCACCGCTTCGAACTGTGGACCGCGCCGGCGTGGGTACGAGAGCGGCTGCAGAAACAGTTTCCGGAACTGGAAGTCGTGCAGCTGCCCGATTACTCGGGAGTGACAGAACATATTCGTGACGCCGATGCGGCTCTGGCCTGGTCGCTGCGGCCGGAGCAGTTCCGCGCCGCGCGCAAGCTGCGCTGGATTCACTCTACCGCCGCCGCCGTGCACCAGCTGATTTTTCCCGAACTGGTGGCCAGCGACGTGGTCCTGACCAATTCGCGAGAGGTACACGGGCCGGTGGTGGCCGAGCACGCGCTGGCGCTGATGTTTGCGGTGGCGCGCAAGATTCCGGCCGCCGTCCGCTACCAGCAGCAACATGTTTGGGGGCAGGAACGGATGTGGCTTGAGGGACCCGTCCCTGGAGAACTGCAGGGCGCTACTCTGGGCCTGATCGGGCTGGGCAGCATCTGGCGCGAAATTGCCAGGCGCGCGGCTGCCCTAGGCGTGCGGGTACTGGCCGTACGCGAGCATCCCGAGCGCGGCGGGGCTGAAGGAGTGACGGCGGTTTATGGGCCCACACAGCTCGGCGATCTGCTGGCCGCTTCCGATTACGTGGTGCTGGCCGCGCCCGTGACCGGTTCCACCCAGAGCCTGATGGACCGCACGCGCCTGGCACAGATGCGTCCCACCGCTTGCCTGGTCAACGTAAGCCGTGGGGTGCTGGTGGATGAGGCCGCGCTGGCCGATGCCCTGCGCCAGAAGAAGATCGCAGCCGCCGCGCTCGACGTGCTGGAAAAGGAACCACTGCCCGCCGATTCTCCGCTGTGGGATATGGAGAACGTGCTCATCACACCTCATACCGGCTCCGTTACTCCCCGGCTGTGGGAGCGCCAATACGCACTGATTTCGGAAAACGTTCGCCGCTTCCTTGCCGGCGGGCCCCTGCTGGGCGTGGTAGATAAGAGAAAAGGCTACTGAAGCAGCGGGTATTGTGTGTTGCACATTCGAATTAATCCACAAAAATCCACGTTAATCCGTGGCAGAGGAAGTTCCTCGAGTCACCGCCGCAGGTGACTTTTATCACTGCAGGCGGCGTCCCGGAGCACTAAAAAGGAGACGTAGGGTGGTTCACACCGGCGCCGAAGGTGCACCACCCGAGGCGGAGGTGTCCCATGGCGGCGCTTCAGCTGGTCCCGCGGATTTCCCTGAACAGAATCCTCTTCACCACCGACTTTTCCGACTATGCAGAGCGTGCCTTGCCCTACGCCGTCGGACTAGCGAGGCATTACGGCAGCACTGTGTTTGTGGCCCACGCCATCCCTCCCGAGCCGCGGCAGCCCATTCCCCTGGAGCCGATGCCGCCCGAACTGGACGAACTGCGCTACCAGGCCGAACACGCTATGGACAGGTTCGTCCGCTCTGCGCCCCTGGCCAGCGTGCGGTACGACGTGGTGCTGGAGAAGGGTGAAACCGAGTTGGTCTTCCAGGAGATGGTAAAGAAGCACGGCATTGACCTGGTGGTGATCGCTACCCATGGCCGAGCGGGGCTGAAAAAGCTGCTGCTGGGCTCGGTGGCGGAAGAGATTTTTCGCAGCGTGAGCTGCCCGGTGCTGACCATCGGTCCAGAGGCAACGCGCAACGAGCTTGCCGCCGGGAAGCTACGGCAGGTTATCTACGCGAGCGATCTTTCGGGTGCCTCGCTGCAGGCCTTGCCTTACGCACTCGCGCTGGCGGCCGACTACGGCGCCGGCCTCAGCGGCCTGCACGTGATGCAGGACCTTGCGACCATTCCGGTGTATTACCGGGAACGGGCCCTGCGCGACGCGCGTGAAGAACTGGAAAAGCTGATACCGGCGGGCGCTGGACTGGCTTGTGAGCCGCAGACCATCGTCACCAGCGGGGACCCTGCAGAAAAGATACTGCAATTGGCCGGCGACCTGAATGCCGACCTGGTGGTGATGGGAGCGCGTCACCAGGGCTCGGCACGGCTGACTGCGCACCTGCCCTGGGCGTGCACTCACAAGGTCATTTGCCATGCCACCTGCCCGGTGCTGACGGTGCGCGCCGGGCCGCAATGAAAATGAAAGGGACAAATTGCCGCTTCCATTTCTTGCCCGACCAACCAGCCAAGCCATCAAGAGAGGAGAATTGCCATGCGGGGGCGCCTGAAATGCCAGTTGGAAAAGACCATGATTTTTGCCGGCGGAGTGAGCCTGGGCGCTCGCCTGATGTACATGCTGGATCCCGACCACGGCCGCAGACGCAGGGCCATGGCGCGCGATCGTGCCCTCTGGCTGGCCCACCAGGCGGAGTTGAGCGTGGACCGCGGCGTGCGCGACCTGTTCCATCGCGCGCAAGGCGCGGCCGATGAAACCTTTTCCCTGCTCTCTCCCCAGCCGGTTTCTGACCAGGTGCTGCGGGACCGGGTGCGCAGCCGGCTGGGCCGGGCAACTTCTCCTCCGCACGTTATTGAAGTGGAAGCCAAGGATGGCTGTGTCATGTTGAAGGGACCGGTGCTGCAGGAGGAAGTACGGCGCGTGTTATGGGCGGTGCGGGCCGTGCCCGGTGTGAAACACCTGGACAACCGAATGGAAGCCCACCAGCAGGCGGATGTTCCCGACCTGCAGGGTGGCAGTCCGCCCCCGGCGCCGGAACTGCTGCAGGAGAACTGGAGACCGGCGACCCGTGCTGTAGTCGGCACCGGCGGTGGCTTGCTGCTCGCCTACGGCGCCTGGCGGCGTGGATGGCAAGGCCTCGGCCTGGGATTGTTAGGCGTGAACCTGCTGGGCCGGGCGCTGAGCAACATCGGGCCGCGCCATCTGCTGGGCATCGGGGGAGCCGAAGCGGCGGGCTTCCGCGTGCAGAAGACCATTCACATAAGTGTTCCAGTAGAGGCGGTCTTCGAGTTGCTAAGTGATCCGGAAAAGCTGCCGCGGATTATGTCGCACGTTCTGGCAGTAAAAAAGGTAGACGACAACCGCTATCGCTGGACTGTCGCGGGTCCGGCCGGCAAACCTTTGAGCTGGGACGCGGAAATCACCGAAAAAATTCCCCCGAAGATGCTGGCCTGGAGCAGCCTGCCAGGGGCGATAGTGGCGAACGCCGGCGTCGTACAACTGGATACGGAAAATGGCGGCACGCGGGTGCACATTCGCCTGGCTTACGTACCGCCGGGAGGCGCCATCGGTCACGCCATCGCCGCGATTTTCGGCGCTGACCCCAAGCGTGCCCTGGACGACGATATGGTGCGGCTGAAATCGCTGCTGGAGCACGGCAAGACCAACGCCCATCACCATCCGGTCACTTTGGAGGAAGTTATTAACAGCAAGCCAGCTCATGCCTCGGGATGCTGAGAAGGAAGGTTTCAAGGTTCGAGGTTCGAGTTTCAATGTGAGGCTGAAGTAAATCCTTGTGGGGCCAGGAAAACGTGCCTTTCTGAGAAAGTTTGAGAAACTTGAACCTGGAATTCGAAACTGCCTGGCGTGCAGGAGCCATCCGCCTTTTTCGCGGTCACCTCGAAGAAAAGCTGAAAGATAAGCACTGAACATATGCTCGCAGAAAGCTGCCAGCTTCCGGCTTATGGCTCCTAGCCAGTAGCTAAGAGCTAGTGGCTAGAAGCGGTTTTCGCGGTACAATCCCCGAGATAAGGGATGAGGCCGCATGTACTTCGAACAGTTCTACCTCGCCTGCCTGGCGCACGCCTCCTACATGCTGGGCTCGGGAGGCGAGGCCGCGGTGGTTGATCCGCAACGGGATGTGGACATTTACCTGCAGGCGGCGCAGGAACAGGGGCTGAAAATCCGTCACATCTTTGAAACCCATCTGCACGCCGACTTCGTTTCCGGTCACAAGGAACTGGCCGCACGTACCGGGGCTAACATCTATATTGGGGAGCGCGCCGGCGCCAGGTTTGCGCATGTTCCGCTGCGCGATGGCTCGCAGGTCAGCTTTGGCGACGTTCGCATTACCGCCCTGGAAACCCCAGGGCACACCCCGGAGGCGGTGTGTCTGGTGGTACGCGATGCGGCCAAATCGCCGGAGCCGGCGCTGGTCCTGACCGGGGACACGCTGTTCATCGGCGACGTGGGCCGCCCTGACCTTTCCAAACAGTACACGGCTCAGCAACTCGCAGCCATGCTCTACGATAGCCTGCATGAGAAGCTGCTGCGCCTGCCTGACAATGTGCTGGTGTATCCGGCGCATGGGGCGGGATCGCTGTGCGGGCGCAACATGCGCGCCGACCGCTTCTCATCCATCGGCACTGAGCGGCTGACCAATCCGGCGCTGCAGGTAAACAGCCGCGACGATTTCGTGCAACAGCTCACCGCCAATCTACCCCCGCGTCCCGCGTATTTCGTTCAGGATGCCGAACTGAACCGCGAGGGCGCCCCAGCCCTGGAAGAACTGCCGGCGCTGCCGGTGATTGCGCCGACCCGCCTGCGGAGCTTGATTGACGAGGGCGCCAATGCGCTGGATACGCGCTCTTCCGAGCAGTTTGCCGCGGGTCACGTGCCTGGGTCCATCAATATTCCCCTGCAAGGTCAGTTCGCCACCTGGGCGGGAATCGTGCTTGGGCTGGAAGGCCGTCCGGTGCTGATTGCGGAATCGCCGGAGAAAATAGCGGAAAGCCGCATGCGTTTGGCGCGCGTGGGCATTGAAGAGTGCATCGGTTGCCTGCCGGGCGGGGTGGAAGAGTGGAAGCGGGCGGGGCTGGCGCTGGCCTTAGTGCCGCAGATGACAGCCACCGAGCTGCGCGAGCGCATGAACGGGATGCAGGTTCTAGACGTACGCCGCGAGAGCGAGTGGCACGCGGGACACATTGACGGCGCGTGGTTATGGCCGCTGGACCGCTTTGCCAGCGAATTGCCGGATCTCGACCGCGATGGGCCGCTGGCGGTGCACTGCAAGAGCGGCTATCGCAGCGCCATTGCGAGCAGTTTGCTGCTCCGGGCGGGATATCAAAATGTAACCAACCTTGTGGGCGGCTTCGATGCCTGGCAGCAGGCGCAACTGCCGTGCGTGAGCGGGTAAGACAGGGCCAGCCGTCTTCGCGGAAAGCAGATGCTAGAGCGATTATTCGCCGGGCCGGATCCCACCGCGCAAGTCGCTACTCGCAGAGGGTGAACGCGAGTGTAAGCACAAGAGCACCCTGAGGCTCATTCCACCCGTGGATGATGATGTGCGGCTCCAGTCCGGGAGGCACAAGGGGCGCATTCTTCTCAAGAAATCTATATGCCAGAGCCGCATTGTAAACATCACCTGGCTTGAGCGGCCAGTTGCGCGCAATGCGAGCGGCAAGCCTGGTCTCCAGGCCGATAACATTGGTTTTAGCGACCCGGAACTGTTTGCCCTGCTCCACATCTATAACCAGGGAGACGCTGCGGTTGGCTTCATCAACTTGGGTATCCGGCACCGAGGTGAAGTTGATGTATCCCCGTGTACCATAGAGACTGCGCAAGGCATCCAGACCAATGCGCACCTTGTCGGTGTTAAAAACATCGCCTGACTGCATTGGAAACAAGGCCCGCACCCGCTCCTGGGGGAAAACAGTCACATGCTTGAAAGTGATGTCGTCCAACCGGTAGAGCGGTCCTTCTTCGATATAGAAAGTCACCGCTGCCGTCAACTCGGAAAGGTTGCTGGTCAGCAAAACGGCGGTAGGCTTTGTATTCGCTTTGAAGTATCCATGCTCCTGCCACTGCTGTCTCGCCACTTCAGCCGCCACATGATTCAGTTCAGTTAATTTGGGATCAGACGTCCAGCTACGCTGTTTGAGAACTTCTGAGATCTGTTCCTGTTCTTCCACAGGCATGTGGATGTTGCCGGTGAAGGTTACCGCCTCAATTCTGGCAGGAATCTGCAGTCGCGGTTGTAGCTTGGCTCGCGAGAGCTTGGTCTGCGGTGCGCGGGAACAATAGCCGGATATCTGATTTTGGGAGTTGATTGACAGGGCTGAGGTAAGCACGCACCCTGCGCTCAAGAGGAAGGCGACGGCTCGCAAGCTGCCGGCCATGGCGGTAATTATAGGACGAAATCAGCTCGAAAATGCGCGTATATGGCCCGAGTTCCGCTCCTCTCCGCGTCGTGCAACAATTACAACATCAGACGAATGGTGATGTCAGACGTCATTGCGGTGGTGGGCGGCGGGCCGGCGGGAGCGATGGCCGCGGCAGAGTTGTCTTCGGCTGGGCGCAAAGTCGTTCTGATTGACGAAAAGCTGGCCTGGGAAAAGCCCTGCGGTGGTGGGCTCACAAACAAGGCGCTTGAGAGATATCCGTTTCTGGCGGAAGCCGGAGTGGAACGCAACTGGGTGCGCGGCTGCGAACTGGTCAGCCCCAGTGGCCGGCGCGCCTGGTTCAAACTGGATAAGCAGATCGCCATCTTTTCGCGCCGCGTGCTCAACGGCCTGTTGCTGGAACGCGCGCGGGCGGCGGGAGCTGAAATTGTGCGCGAGCGCGTGGTGGAGATTGGCGGCGGGCCCGGAACCTGGCAATTGCGTACGCGACAGGGCGAACTCAGGGCAGCCTACGTGGTGCTGGCGGCGGGAGCCCGCAATCCCTTCCACTTTTCTTCCGCGCTGGCGCCCGCCGACGTGATGGCCACAGCGGGCTACTACATTCCTGGCGGCGGCGACTCCATTCATATCTCTTTTCTGCGAGGGGTAGAGGGCTATATCTGGCTGTTTCCCCGGCGCGATCATTTCTCCGCCGGCATTTGCGGGAAAATGAACGCAACTCCTACTCGCCAGTTGCGGAGAACGCTAGAAGAGTTTCTGACCCGGCGCGGTTTCGACCTCGAGCAGGCCGAATTTTATTCCCACGTGCTGCCCGCGCCGCGCGCCTCCACCTTCAGCGAACTCAAATTGCAGGGAGACGGCTGGGGGCTGATTGGCGACGCCGCCGGATTGGTGGACCCCATCACGGGAGAAGGCTTGTACTATGCCCTGCGCTCGGCGGAGTTGCTGGCCGAGGCCCTGCTGAAAGCTGAACCGGAGCGATACTCGCACGCCGTCCGCAAAGAGATTTTGCCGGAACTGCAAACCGCGGCGCGCTATGCCGACCGCTTCTACCGCGGCAACTTTCTAGGCGGGGCGGTGCTCGACCGCGTGGTGCAATTCACCGCGGGTAGTGGGCGGGTGCGGCGGCTGATGTGCGATGTGTTCAGCGGGAGGCAAGGATATGCGGGCTTGCGCAGGCGGGCGTACCGTACGTTTGTGAGCGCATTACCGGAAGTTTTGCTGAGCAGGGGACAAGCCATCCACGCAGCGGTCGCGGAGTAGCAGGCCTCCGCTTCCGTTCGCCGGCGGTATTCCACAGGGCCGAGGGCGCCCGCCCATGCACCGGCGCTGACTCCAGACTCACTCCTGGTGCTATGCCGCGTCACGGAGCGCATGACCAGGATCGAGAATCAAGTCTTCCATTCGCCCTTGGAACGGAGTAAGCACCTCCGCACCGGAGGCGGTGACCGTTACCATGTCGCAATGGCGCACTCCGCCCCAGCCTTCAATGTACACCGCCGGCTCCAGGTTAAAAACCATCCCTTCCTGCAGCGGTTCCTCGGACAGGGGGTGAAGACGAGGGCGGGCGTTGTGCGCGATGGCGGCGAATCCCACGCCGTGGCCAGTGGAATGTTTGAATTCCTTGTCAAAACCGTGCGCGCCGAGGATGCTGCGGGCTGCATGGTCCACAGCGGAAGCGCGGACACCCGGACCGATGGCAGCGAGTGCGGCAGAGCGGGCCTCAAAAATGGCGCGGTAGATTTGCTCGCGGCGAAGGTCGGGCACGCCCAACAAGTAGGTACGTGTAACGTCCGTCCAGTAGCCGTCAGCGTAGGAGTTGCAGTGGATCAGCGCCAGATCGCCGGGCTGGATTTTTCTGGAACGCGAAAGAGCGTAAGCGCCGGCGGCTTTCGCCGAGTTGGGGCCAGACATGCAGAAGGCAAAACCATCGGCGCGCACCACCCCATTTCTTCCCGTGCCCCGTCCCAGGCGTCCGCGGAAGAGGGCAGCGGCCTCGATCTCGCTCATGCCGGGATAGAGCCGGGGAGCGCCCCAAGCGAAGGCTTGCTCCGCCAGGGCGCAGGCGGCGCGAATCCGGTCCACTTCATATGGAGTCTTGAGCATGGCCCAGACCGCCAGCAGGGTGTCGGCGCCGACCAGAGCCGCCGAAGGCAGGGCTTCAATCAGCAACTGCACGATGGAGGCGCCATACAGGTGCATAGCAACATAGCAGGCGGGTTCGGTAGCGGCTCCATGTTCGTAACCGATGCGCGCGTGAGTAATCCCGACTGCCTGGGCGCACCCCCGCAGGGCGTCGAACGCGGCTTCGCCGGTGGATTGCAGCTTGTCCAGGCGGCCGGGCCGGAAAGTGCGGATTTCGTCCGCCCAGCCAGCGCGAGCCAGTTCCTGCTCGTCTTCAGGAACAATCAGGCAGATACGGCCTTCGCTGGTGGCGATGGCGATGCTGTCGCCGATTACAGGCCAGTAGCCGGAGAGCAGCAGGACATCGTCGGGCAGGGTGCAAAGCATGGCGTCCAATTGCACTCGCTGCAGGCCGCGGCGGATCCGGTCAATTCGGTCGTGGTCGCGCATAAAACCAGTCGTCAGTGGCCAGTGCTCAGTGGCCGAGTCAGAGCACCGGCTGGCTTCCTGGTCTGGCTACTTAACCACTCGGCCAAACGGCTAATCAGCCAGCCCACATTCATCTCCTCTTGAGCAGCACGGTAGCCGCCACCGCTCCAGCCAGGACCGCACCCGTGATCACGCCAGCCCGCATCATGGAGCGCTTTTGCGCCTGCAGTCGCGGTTCCACAAATTCTTTTTCAGGATACGCGCTGCGTAACCCGTGCGGGCCATGCCTTTGTGCCAGCGCCAGCACCTCGGCGGTATGCAGAGCGTAGCGGCCGGTATCCTGCTCGATCTGCTCCTTGCAGCTGAAGCCGTCGGACATGATGATGGTGGAGAGTCCTGCCTTGCGCACCGCCGGGAGCAGCACCCTCTCGCCCGCCTTCATGGAAACCTCATACTTCTCCTTTTCATAGCCGAAAGACCCAGCCATTCCGCAGCAACCCGAGTCCAGTTCGCCGATCTCCAGCTCCATTTTTTTGAGCAGCTCCTTGTCGCAATCCATGCGCATGATGGCCTTATGGTGGCAATGGCCGTGGAGCACGGCTTTGCGTCTCAGTTTCGGCGGCTGGTAATGCGGTGCTTTCTTTTGCAGGAACTCTGCCAGGGTGAAGGTCTGCTCCATCAGCTTGTGGGCCTGGTGCGAATCGGGGCGCAGCCCGTTCAGTTCATCGCGGAAAACGGAACAGCAGCTCGGCTCCAGCACCACCATGGGAGTGCCCTGCACGATTTCCGGCTCCAGCGCCCGGAAAATCTGATCGAAATAGGACTGGGCCATATCCAGGAACCCATAATCGTAGAGCGGCCGGCCGCAGCAGAGCGGCTCCCGGGGCACGACCACCTGGTAGCCAGCCCCCTCCAGCACTTCGACCGCAGCTTGGGCGGTTTCCGGCTTGAAATAGTTGTTGAAGGTGTCCGCAAACAGGAGCACTCGTTCCCTGCCCTCATTACGAATGCCGCGCCTGCGGAACCACGCCTTGAAAGTCTGAGGAGCGAAGGCAGGAATCTGGCGCTGCTGGGGCGCGCCGACGGCATATTTCGCCACATTTCGCAGCACCGGCAGTTGCGTAAACAGATTGGCAAAGCCGGGCGCGAGGGAAGCCAGGCGCGCCCACTTGTTGATCCAGCCGAAAGCATAAGCATATCGCGGGCGCAGCCGTCCTTCCCAATAATGCGAGAGGAACTCGGACTTATATGTGGCCATGTCCACATTGACCGGGCAGTCGCCTTTGCAGCCCTTGCAAGAGAGGCAAAGGTCCAGCGACTCTTTGACGTGTTCGTCGCGCCAGCCCTCCCGGATCACATCGCCGTGCAGCATCTCCCAGAGATGATGGGCGCGACCGCGGGTGCTGTCTCGTTCTTCGCGGGTCACCATGAAGCTGGGGCACATGACGTCATCATCCACTTTGCCATCTGTGCGCCGGCACTTCCCGATACCTACACAGCGCAGCACGGCGTGCGCGAAGCTGCCTCCATCCTGCGGGTATTTGAAATGCGTCGCCGGCTCCCATGGCGCATAGGCCGGCCCCAGGCGCAGGTTCTCGTCAATGCGATAGGGGTCCACCACCTTGCCGGGGTTCATTTTCCAGTCGGGATCCCAGATGGACTTGAACTCGCGAAAGGCTTGCACCAGTTCCGGTCCGAACATCTTATGGAGGAACTCGGCACGCGACTGGCCATCGCCGTGCTCGCCGGAGAGCGAGCCCCCGAACTTGACCACCAGGTCGGTGGCCTCCTCCATGAATGAACGCCATTTCCTGATTCCGGGAGCGGTGTAAAGATCAAAATCCACGCGGCAGTGGATGCAGCCCTGGCCAAAATGACCGTAGAGCGCTGGATTGTAGCTGTACTTGTCGTACAACTTCCGGAGCTCGCGCAAGTAGTTGCCGACCTTTTCAGGCGCTACCGCGGAATCCTCCCATCCTGGCCAGGAATCCGGTTCACCGGGGACAAAGGCGGTGGCGCCCAGCCCGGATTCGCGACTCTCCCAGATGTAGTGCTGTTCCTCTTTATCCACGAACAGCTTCATGCTGGGCGGATTGGAACGCTTCTTCAGGTCGTCCATCAATCGGTGGGCCTGCGCGATGGCTTCCTCTTGCGTGTTGTAGCCGATTTCCACCATCAGCCAGCCTTTGCCTTCCGGCA